>Ga0315280_10002485_pt1 | contig 29834 bp, 23 predicted proteins | sample YL17G06_40_MG_FD_203697 | JGI IMG/M metagenome (GOLD analysis project Ga0315280, IMG submission 203697) | Sediment microbial communities from Yellowstone Lake, YNP, Wyoming, USA - YL17G06_40 | ecosystem: Environmental > Aquatic > Freshwater > Lake > Sediment | place: USA: Wyoming | collected... | reverse complement strand
GCATAATCACTACTTCGCAACCCTCGATGAGATCATTGGCGCGGTTGAAGCTCAGTTTCAACAATGGACATCACCCAACGCGACCCTACGCAGACTATGCGCACTTACATGAGACGCTGTGTATAGCAAGATCAGCAGGCCTTGAGTCTGCGCGTAATTGTCGAAGCACTCGTCCATTCTGTATGCGTTGAAACCGCAAGCTTCCTTTCGCACAACACCATAGAGCCAGCCTGCCCTATCGATGGCACTGTCTGAGCGGTAATCTCCCGGAGCCGGGCGCGACATTTCGGCTGACGGCGGTTTCACGTTCTTAAGCTCGAGGAGAATCGGGAGGCGAGACTGGCTAGGTGCTGACATGCCCCTCATACAAGAGTCGCGGAGGACACGCTTCACTAGGGATGACTTTCCCGAGCCCGGGTCACCGACTATCCTTATGCGGCTGTCGACAGTCAGCATACTTCTCTGGGTGTAGATTGGCTCTCCCGCGCTCTTCTCTAGCGCCAGCGGCACGAAAGCCTTGTCGATATCAACCTTCACGTCGGACGCCGACGGCACATGAAGAAACTTGCTCTGGCCCGCCATCTGCAAGTGGCAATATCGCTTCAGCGTCAGCCGAGCCGTCAACGAATGCATGATGTACCTGCTGCAAAGCGTGAGAAGACCATCCGCAACGAATCCGGCCCACTTCTTGCAGTAGGCCACAAGAGTCTTCAACATGTACAGAAGAATCGGGGCTACGACCAGGGTTACTAGCGCACTGCGAACATCGAAGCCCTTGAAGTAGCCGAAGAGATTAGGCATGCCAGTTATCCTCGGGAAATACGACGCGTCTGGTCGCACCCCGCGCGCTCGACCGCCGAGAAGAGACAGGGGAGAACCGGGGAGCGGCGTTGCAGAGTGCGGGGCGAGGGGCTTAGCACCGCCTCCCGTCCCCGCGAGTCGTGCGACACTGCAATCTGGCCGACAATCATGGCTGTGCACAAGGCGGACGAAGCCAAGTCGTGTTCGCCTAGACATATTCCCGCTCACCACCGAGCTTACCTTTCGGGAGAGCGCTGCGGCGCCGGGTCGCCGAGCAACTCGTCGAACGCGAGGAGGACTGGAGGCTGTGCCGGAAGAAAACGATGTGACGGGTTCTGGCGCGATGGTACACTCGTGTCTATAGGAAACGATGCTGGGGAGGGGCGAGTCTCCGTCTCCCGGCTGCAAGTCGACCTCACGATCATTCTCATCTCGTGGGGGGTGTTCGGCTCATGCTGGTGGAACGCCGTGCTCGGGGCGCCGTACACCGCGTTCGCCGTGCAGCTGGGCGCCGACCCGCTGATGCTGGGCTTTCTCTCCGCCGCCGCGGTGCTGGGCGTGGCGGGGCAGGTGTTCTCCGCCTATCTCATCGAGCGCACCGGCCGCCGCAAGACGATCTTCATCGCCGCCGACCTGGTGCAGCGCCCGCTGTGGGTGCTGGTGGGCGCGCTGCCCTTCCTGATGGGACCGCGCTACGCCCACTGGCGCCTGGTCGGGCTGCTCGCGCTGACGCTCATGTCGTCGCTCATGGGCAACATCGGCAGCCCGGCCTGGGTCAGTTGGATGGCGCAGGTTATTCCCGACCGCCTGCGCGCGCGCTTCCTGGGCGTGCGCTTCAGGCTGGCCACCATCACCGGCATGATCACCGCGCTGGCGGTGGGCAAGGTGCTGGACTGGAGCAGCTCTTACCACACCTTCTTCGCCATTTTCGGCATCGCGGCGGCGATGGGCAGCGTCGACATCTGCCTCTTTATCTTCATGCCGCGCGGCGACGAGAAGCCGGCCCCCGATCCACCCGCGATCGCCCGCATCCTGCTCATCCCGTGGAATGACCGCCCCTTCCGCCGCTACCTCTACTATGTCGCGTGGAGCGCCGCTTCCTACGGCATTATCGGCCAGTTCTTCACCCTGCATTTTCTGGAGCAGGCCCGGCTGGGCAAGTTCTACACCAACGTCTACATGATGGTGGTGCCGGCGCTGGTGGCGGCGCTGCTGGGGCCGGCGCTGGGTCACCGCATCGGCCGCTTTGGCAACCGGCCGGTGCTAGTGGTGGCGACGCTGCTGGCGGTGCCGATTCCGCTGCTGTGGGGGTTTGCGGGGCACTCAAGCTACGCGATGCTGATCGGCGGCGCGGCGCTGGTGGGGATCATCAACGCGGCGACGACCATCGCGGAACTCAACATGCTCTTCGCCATGACGCCGGCGGAGCGGCGCAGCGCTTACCTGGCCGCGGTCGCGGTCACCGCCGGGCTGGTCGGCGCCGCGGCGCCTATTGTCGGCGGCGTCATCGCGCAAGCGCTCAGCGGGTGGCAGGCGGTCGTCGCCGGCGTCCGGCTGACCAACCTGCACGTGGTGTTCCTGTCGTCTATACTGCTGCGCATCGCCCACGCTGCGGTCTTCGTGCCGGGGCTGCCCGAGGCCGAAGCGCGGCCGGCGGCGGAGCTGGTAGCTGACGTGCTGAAGACGCCGACCGAAGCCGCCGGCGCGGCGATGCGGCGCATCCTGCGGCGCTAAACGGCGAGACGGGAACAGTTGCCTGTTTCCCAGAACTGGGATGACGAGCGGCGATTCAGGTCCCCGGTGGGTACGCGCCAGCCGCTCATTCCGACGGCAGGAACGAAGGTCACGCGCCATCGTCAGGGGCGGGGGAAACGGCGAGCCTGCACATGGGCAACGCGCCTTGCCCGCAGCGGCGAGTTCCAAGGGGACGCGCCCAGCGTCAGTCGGCGCTTACCGGCACGCCGCGAGGCTTCGGCCTGGGGCGGCGCGGCAACTCGCCCGAGGGCTCGATCTTGACCGGCGCGCCGCGTACGGCGCGGCGAATGAGGATGGTCGTCGTTTTCGAGCCGGCCGCAGCGGTGAGCCGCACGACGATGGACTCCGACTCCGCGGGCGTCTTCGCTTCCTTGGCTTGGGGCTGCGGCGGGTTCAACTCCTTGACGCGGCTGAGCACGATCAGCGTCTGGCCCTTGCTCTGGCTGCGCCGCGCCTCGGGCTGCCCCAGCGCCTTGCGGTAGAACCCCTCGACCTGCTCGATGGGCGCATCGGCGGCGAAGTTGGCGACGGCGAGAACCCACTCGTCGCCTTTGGGCGGCTTGAGGCGCCAGGCGGCGGAGGACTCCTTCTCGACCGCGCGAGGCGCCGCGCCCGCGCTGCCGATGGCCTTCGGACGCGCCCCGGGGAAAACCGGCAGGCCCAAATCCGCGGCGCTCGCCTTGGGCAAGCGCGTTATGGTGACGACGCCCTCGGGGGTGTGGAGAAGCTCGGTGTGAGCGCCGGCGACCTCGGCCGCGGCTGCGCCTGGCGACGGCTTCGCGGAGGGCGCCGCGGGGGCAGCGGACTCGGGGCCGCCGGAGGGCGCACGTTGTGCGCCTTGAGCGGCGGCTTGGTCTGACGGGGCGCGCGCGGCGGCGGCGCGAGTGCGATGTGCCTGTCGCTGGCAGCCACAGGCGGCAAGCGCCACGGCGCTGGTCACCAGCACGGCCGTTAGCAGGAAAGAGGTGCGCGTTGTCATGTTTGGCCGAAGGGAGCCGCACGGCGGGGATAGGAGGGGCTGTTGCATAATTGCATATCGCGGGTCGGTCAGGAGGCCGACCCCTACGCCCGGGAGCGTAGATCGTAGGGGTCGGGTGGCTAGGCCGAAGGCCGCCATGGCGGTCGCCGAAGGCGACCTAGCCATTCCACCCCGACCCGTCAATTCGGGATTACGCAACAACCTCAGGAATCCCCGCCCTAGAGGTTGGCAGGCGAGACGCCTGCCCCACCAGATCACTCCAGGTAATCCCGCAGCTTCTTGCTGCGGCCGGGCTGCTTGAGCTTCTTGAGCGCCTTGGCCTCGATCTGCCGGATGCGCTCGCGGGTGACCTTGAAGTGCTGCCCGACCTCCTCCAGGGTCCGCGCATATCCATCATCGAGGCCGAAGCGCAGCTTCAGCACATCGCGCTCGCGCTCGGTCAGCTCGTTGAGGACGTTCTCGATCTGCTCGCGCAGCACCAGGGTGCTCGCCGCCTCGTCGGGCGAGACCGCCTCCGCGTCCTCGATGAAATCGCCGAGGTGGCTGTTCTCCTCCTCGCCGATGGGCGTCTCGAGCGAGAGCGGCTCGGGGGCGATGCGGATGATGTCGCTGACCTTGGCGACCGCTTTTTCCTTGTCCTCGGGCGTGGCGAAGGGTCCCTCCATGTGCTCGGCGATCTCCTCCAGCGACGGCTCGCGGCCGAACTCCTGAAGCAGTTGGCGGGAGACCTTGATCAGCTTGTTGATGGTCTCGACCATGTGCACCGGGATGCGGATGGTGCGCCCCTGGTCGGCGATGGCGCGGGTGATGGCCTGGCGGATCCACCACGTGGCATAGGTGCTGAACTTGAAGCGCTTGCGGTAATCGAACTTCTCGACCGCGCGGATGAGGCCGATGTTGCCTTCCTGGATGAGGTCGAGGAAGGACATGCCGCGGCCGCTGTATTTCTTGGCGATGCTCACCACCAGGCGGCGGTTGGCCTCGATCAGGCGCTGCTTCGAGGCCTCGCCATCGGCCATGATTGAGGCGGCCCACATGGAGATGGGCGCGAGGTCTTTCTCCGGCGCCTCGGCCTCTGCGGCGATCTCGTTGGGCTCGGGCTCGCGGCCGAGCTGGCGCCGCAGCCGCCGCCGCCAGCCGCCGATGCGCAGGACCCGGCGCAGGTAGCGCTCGGACTTGTCGAGGATGACCTCGGCATCGTAGCGCCGGGGATCAAGCTCCTCCTTGCCGATCTCCTCCTCGGTGCGGGTGCCGAGGCGGAACTCGTCCCACACTCGGCGCGCGAAGAGGCCGTCGCGCACTTTCTTGGCCGTCATCTCGCGCAGGATCTTCTCGTACATGAGGTGGCGCTTGCGGCTCTCCGCCAGCCCGCGCTGCACCTCGGCGCGCGTCAGGCGCCCGCTGCCATCCTCGGCGCGCGCGTACTCGCGCAGCAGCACCGCCTGGCGGGTCTTGGCCTCGCGCAGCCGCTGCTGAAGCATGGCCTTGAGCGCCTCCAGCGCCTGCTCGGGCGTCGGCTCCTCGCGCATGTCACGCGAGCCGATGCGCTTGAGCGCCTCGTCCAGCAGCTCGACGCGCTGTCGCATGGCCTTATCGGTGACCAGGGCGATGGCGTCGTAGACCTCGCGCAGCCTCGGCTCCTTCGCCAGGTACTGCGTGCAGTAGTCCCATATGCGCTGGATTCGACCGAGCAGGGTGGCGCACTCGAGCTTCTTCGCCAGCTCGATCTCCTCTTTGGAGGACAGCAGCGGCACGCGCCCGATCTCGCGCAGGTACATGCGCACGGAGTCATCGGGCGGCACCCCCTCCGCCGGCTCCTCCTCGCGCACCGCAGCGGCGCGCCCGCGCCGCCGCGGCTCCTCGGGCGTCGGAATCTCCTGCACGCGGTCGATGACCTGGATCCCTTCATCCGCCACCGTCTGCAAGATCTGGTCGATCTGGTCGGGATCCGCTTCATCGGCGAGGGTGTCGTTGATCTCCTCGTAGGTCAGGACACCGCCGCGTTTGCGTCCCTGCTCCAGCAGTTTCTGGACCTCTTCCGTATCTTTCAGGTCCACCTCAGGCATCAGTGGTAACCCCCAAACTCCTCCCCGTTGCTCATTACCTACCGAGGTTCGTGGATTACGGTAGTGCGCTAACAGGCCTGCGATAAAGTCCAATGCCTCTGTGCGACGAGCAGGCTTCCACCTGTAGGGCGGGCGTTCCTACGCCCGCCTGGAGGCGGCGGGGATATGAGAGCCTGTTGCACAATTACTGTTAGCGCAGCCCGAGGCGCATGAGCGAGGCCGAGATTCTTCGCTCCGCGCTGCGCGCTACGCTCTGAATGACATTTTCCGGGTCGTCTGTTGCGGCGTTAGCGAATTGTGCAGCGGCCTCAGGAATCCCCGCCCTACAAGGCCTGGACTTGAAGTCCCCGAGCCCGAGAGCCACTTTATCACAGGCCTGCTAATCTATAGTTCGGCCATTTTTCAAAGGGCACTAAATCCTGTGGGGCAGTCCCGAATAAGACACAAGATGTTGTACCCAATTTCGGCAAATCTGGCCAAATCAGGCCCTTGCGGGCAAAATGGCCGAACTATAGGCTAATGGTCTTCGCTGCCCCGGGAACGAACCTCGTCCGCAGGAGTCTCGTGTGACAGCCGCGTCACTGGCGGCGCGGTGCGCCGCTCCGGAACGCGGCCAAGCCGCGTCACTGATACACGAGACTCTATATATGTACCCGCTCAAGCGTGATGGCAGTACCACCCCATGCGGCAGGCGTCAAGCACATGTCAATCTTGACGCCGCGCTAGCCGGAATCCTCCCCGATGCTGCGCCGCCCAGTTAGACGCGAAACCCGCCGCCGTAGTTCGGTAAGCTCGTTCAGCTCCGCGGCGCCCAGCTCGCCGGCCTTGCTCAGCAGCTCCTGGCAGCGGCGCGCGTCACGCCACTCCCGCAGGCGCTCGACCGCCTTGCGCAGCTCCGCGTCAGGCGCCTTGCCGTCTTCGGTTAGCGCCAGCCCCGAGATCAGCCCGCACACGTCGGGCTCCTGCTCGCCCGCGAGCAGGGCTTCCACATCTGGCGCCCCTATGTCTTTCGTCTTCGTCTTGATGGTGTCGAATACCCGCCGGTGAATGTCGTCGCAGAAGTCATGCGCCGACAGTTCCTTCAATAGCCACCGCCCCGCTACCTCGCTCTGCAGGATCGCCGCCAGCACCTGCCGCTCCACCGCTGCCGCGCCCACGCCTTGACCATCGCGCGGCGAGCGAGCGCTTTCGGCGGTCGCCGAGACGCCAGCCGCTCCCGTCGAGCCGCGCCGCCTGGAAGGTATCTTTCGCAACTCCCGGTGCAGCGCCTGCTCCATCCACCTCACACGATCACGATTTCCTGGGTAGCAGCGCTCGGCCAGGCGGGCAATGTAGTGAGTTTGCGCCACGGCGTCGCCGAGCTGCGCCAGCGCCTCCACCACCTCCCCCATCATCGCCAGCCGTCCGTCATCGGTGTCGGGATGGCTCGCGGCGATCGCGGCCAGCCGGTAGTCCATGGCCGTGACCGCGCGCTCGATCTCCTGCGCCAGCGCCTCGGGGCCATGCTCGGCGAGGAACGAGTCCGGGTCACTGCCCGGCGGCAGGCGCACCACCCGCACCTCCAGCTTTGCCGCCTCGAACAGGTCCTGGCTGCGCAGCACCGCCTTCATGCCCGCCGAATCGCTGTCATACGCGGCATACACGCGCCCGGTGTGCCGCCGCAGAACTTGCACGTGGTCCTCGGTCAGCGCCGTGCCCAGCGTCGCCACGGTTTCCGCAAAACCAGCCGCGTGGCAGGCGATGACGTCGAATTGACCCTCGACCAGGATCGCCCGCCCGCGCTCGCCCATGGGCTTGCGCGCCAGGGGGAAAGCGTAGAGCGTGCGCCCCTTCTGAAACAACGGCGTCTCGGACGAGTTGATATACTTCGGCGCAGGTTGGTCCTGCTCTGTGTCGCCGCCTTGCTGCCCCACCGCCTCGGCGCCTTCGACGACCCGCCCGCTGAAGGCGACGACGCGCTCCTGCGCATCGAGGATGGGGAACATCACTCGCGCGCGGAAGCGGTCATAGCAGCCGTCGCCGCCCTTGCGGGCGACGCACAAGCCGCTCTGCTCGATGTCGGCATCGTGGTAACCCTGGCGGCGCAGGTGCTTGTACAGGGCGTCCCATTCCGGTGGCGCCCAGCCCAGCGCAAAGCGCGCGACGATCTCATCGCTCAGGCCGCGGCCCTTCAGATAGTCGCGGGCGAGGGCGCAGTCGTCAAGCTGGCGGCGAAAGAAGCTTGCCGCCTCGCCATTGATCCGCGCCAGCAAGTCCCTGAGGCTGCGCGCGCGGCTGTCTTCGCGGTGCCCCTTGAGATCGACGCCGAGCCGCTCGGCCAGCTTGCGCGCCGCCTCCGGGAAGGTTAGGTTCTCGATCTGCATCAGGAAACCGAAAACGTTGCCCCCCGCGCCGCAGCCGAAGCAGTGCCACAGGCCCTTGTCCGGATCGACCGTGAACGACGGCGCCTTGTCGGGATGAAAAGGGCACAGCCCAGTCAGGCGCCGCCCCGCCCGCTTGAGGCTGACGTGCGGCGCGACGATCTCGACGATGCTCGTCCGCTCGCGGATTTCGTCGATGGAACGGGCTTCCCGCGCTCCAGAGCGCGGCTTGCCGTCGCCACTGCTATGGACTGACGGGGAGCCGGGCATTGGCGTAATCCAGGGCGGTGCGCCGCCTGCGGGGCATCGCGCGGCCATGGCCGAGTGAAGCCGCCACGGCGGGTCGCGCGCGACGCGAGGGCGCCCACTCCGCCAAGGCTATATGGGCCAAGGCTGATTTCGACCCCTGAGACGCTTGCCGGGCCGCCCCGCAGGCGGCGGGCCGCCCCAAGGAGCCGCCCGGTGAGGCTTACCTTTCGGCGAATGCGAGCCTGTTCCCTCTTCCGGCAACGCGCGATTTGACGCCGCCGCGCTTGCGCCACCACCGCAGCTCCGGGCTGCCTACTCCACCGGCGCCGGCTTGCCGGACTTCATCGACTTGTTCGCCGCCACGCTGATGGCGAGCGTTTTGACCGCGTCCTCGTAGGGCGACATGATGCCGGCGGCGCTGCGGGCGCGCACCGCCTTGACGAACGCATCGTCCTCGACAGCAAAGATGTCGCCCTCGCCCTTGATCTCGCAGGTATCTTTGCCGACCTGCATCAAGCGCACCGAGTGCTCCCATCCCGTGAACTGCGCCGCGAGCCTGTTGGCGTAAACGTTGAGCGACACGCCGCCGCTGGCGTTAGACGAGCACGACGCCCACAGGTTGGCGATGGCGCCGCCCGCGAACTTGATGTTGACCACCGACGCGTCTTCGATGTCATAGGTGATCGGCGTGCCGGCGTTGAAGCCGGTCGCCGCGAAGGCGTGCACCTCCACTGCGTCGCCGCATAGGAACCGCGCCACGTCTACCGTGTGCGTCACCTGCTCGAGGAACTGCCCGCCGCTCCTTTTCTTCTGCACCCACCAGGTCCAGATGCCGATGGCGGGATTGGGGCGCGGGGTGCCGCCGATCCAGCCACCGTTGACGAGGATCGCCGGGTCCTTGGCCAGCAGCTTCTTCACCGTCTGCACGCTGCGGCGGTAGCGGTTCATGTAGCCGGCAGCGGTGATGAGCTTTTTCGCCTTGACCGCGGCGGCGATCTCTTTGGCCTGGCCCAGGTCGAGGTTGATGGGCTTCTCGACGAAGAACGGGATGCCGCGCGCAATGAGATCGAACTCGGCGCCGTGCGCGAACGGCGGCAGACAAACATACGCCGCGTCGAGCTCGACCGCGTCGAGCATCTCGAGCGCCGACCTGAAGATCGGCGCGTGATGCTGCTCCGCGAGCGGCCGCGTGCGCTTCGGGTCGGCGTCACAAAAAGCGGCGATGATGACATCCTTGCGCTTGCTGAGCGCATCCGAGTGGGCGCGGGCCATGCCCCCGGCCCCGACAAAACCGACCTTGACTTTCGCTGGCATCAGTCGTTGGCTCCTTTCGCCGCCGAGGGCGCACGAGGCGAGTTCGCGGCTTCAGCGAAGCCGCGCCCCAAGATGCCCTCGCGGCCCAGCAGATATTGGGCGTGCGCTATCATTCAATGACCGAGCGCGGCACACCTGCCGCCGTCAGCGCACAGGCCGCGGTGACATCCTCGCCGCTGTTGCCTTTCTGCACCAAGGCGCGCGGCGCCGCGTGCCGAATTACCCCCGCCGAGAGGACTGGATCAATGGACGATTGGCTGCGCAGGGTTGTTGACCTGGCCGACGGGTTCAAGGCGGCGATGATCGTTCTCGCCGCGGCTGAGCTTGACCTGTTCACCGCTTTGGGCAAGGGGCGTCACTCGGAGAAAGAGATCGCGCGCAAGCTGAAGACCAACCCCCGCGCGACGTGGCTATGGCTTAATGCGCTGGTCGCGCTGGGACTGCTGGAGAAACGCGGCGGCCGCTACGCCAACGCGCCGCAGGCACGCCGCTTTCTCGATCGCTCCAGCCCGGGATACCGGGGCGCGTTCCTGCGCCACATCTCTCATTACTGGCCCCAATGGGCGGCCCTGACCGAGGTCGTGCGCTCGGGCCAGCCGAAGCCGCGCGGGCGCCGCGACGCCGGCAGCGCCGCCGACTTCGCGTGGGCGATGCACGACCTGGCGCGCGAGCGCGCCGACGAGGTCGCGGCGATTCTGTGGCCGCAGGCGCCGATTGAGGCCCGGCGCGGCGCGCCGCGGACCGCACTCGATCTCGGGGGCGGGCCCGGAACCTACGCCGTGGCGATGGCAAAGCGCAACCCGCGGCTCACCGTCACCGTCTTCGACGACCCGGAAATACTGAAGGTGACGCGACAGGTGGTGACGCGGGCGCGATTGACCCGCCGCGTTCTTCTCCAGCCTGGCGATTTCCTCGAAGACCCCGTCGGCGGGAGCTACGACCTGATATTGGTGTCGAGCGTTATTCACCAGTACGGCGCGGCCGAGGTGCGGCGGGTTCTACGGATATGCGCCGAGGCTCTGGCGCCCGGCGGCCGGCTGGCGATTCAGGATTTCCTGCTCGATGAGAGCATGACTCAGCCGCTCGACGCCGCGATATTCGGCGTGCACATGCTTGTCGTGTCATCCAACGGACGCAGCTATTCCGCCGCCGAGGTGGCGCAGTGGATGCGCGACGTGGGGTTCGCGAAGCCCAGGCTCGTCTCCGTCGGCGACGGCGCGTCGTCGCTGCTGGTCGCCAAGCGCGCGGCCTGACTCTCCGGTATGGAGTGCGGGAGCTTCAGTCGCCTCCGGCGACGCGCTCCCGCTTTGAAGGCGGCGGCAAGCCGCCGCACTCCAAACGGCCCGGCTGCAAGATCGTCGCCCAGCCCGCGCCGGCGCGCTGTAGGGGCACGGCGTGCCGTGCCCCTACGAGGCAGGCCCCTCGGCAGGTAACCGTGCCGCGCGACCAGAACCTTGGGCGACATACTGCCGAGGTTCGTGTATTAGCGGAATACGCTAATAGTCTTCGCTGCCCCGCGAACGAAACTCCATACCAAGGATCAAGCTGCCCATGGCGCCCGCGACCAACAACACCACACCGATGCGCATTCCATTCCACCAACGCCCAAGCTACAAGTGGGCGGTGGTGGCGATGCTGTGGTGGATGTGCTTCTTCAACTATGCCGACCGCCAGGCCATCTTCTCGCTCTTCCCGCTGCTCGAAAAGGAGATGCACCTGACGCCGGTGCAGTTGGGCTGGCTCGGCTCATCATTCGCGCTCGTCTATGGTCTGCTCGCGCCGTTCGCGGGCAACGTTGGCGACCGCTTCCGCCGCAAGAATGTCATCATCGCCGGGCTCTACATCTGGAGCATCATCTGCGCCTTCACCGCTATCTCGCGTCGCTTCTGGCACCTGCTCTTCTTCCGCGCGGCGGAGGGTCTGGGCGAGACCTTCTACTTCCCCGCCACCACCTCGCTCATCAGCGACTACCACGGCCAGCGCACCCGCTCGCGTGCGCTCGGCCTGCACAACACCGGCGTTTACGTCGGCACCATCGCCGGCGGGTTCTTCGCCGGCCTCATCGGCCAGCATTACGGCTGGCGGTCGTCGTTCTATGTGTTTGGCGGCCTGGGGATTCTGTTGGGCGTGGCGATCATGTGGTTCATCCAGGAACCCCGCCGCGGCGCGGCCGAGCGCGCAGAGCTCGGCGCGACCGAGCACGAAGCGGAGCCCGAAGCGGCGGCGACCGCAAGCGGGCTGGTTCCCGTCATCGCGGCGATCTTGGCCTACGTCGTAATTGTCGCCGCGGGAGCCTATGCGGGCTACAAGCTGGCCATGACCATAGGCTTCTCCGCGGCGTGGGCGAGCATCCCGGCGGGGGCGGTGCTAGGCGCGCTGCCGGGGATAGCGGTTGGGCTCTATGTGGCCACGCGCATCGCCTATGGGCGCTCCGGAATGGAATTCCTGCGCTGGGTGCTGGCGACGCCCACGATGCTGGTACTGATGCTGGTGTTCATGGGCGCCAACGCGGTCGCCCTGGTGCCGCTGTCGTGGATGCCGAAGTTCGTGTTCGACAAGTTCCACCTGCCGCTGGCGCTGGCGGCGCTGGGGGCGACATTTCCCATCCAGGTGGCGACCATGGTCGGCGCACCGCTTGGCGGGTGGTTTGCAGACCTGCTGCGGCGGCGCACGCCCGGCGGGCGGATGCTGGTGCAGGCGGCGGCGCTGATCGTCGGCGCGCCGTTTGTCTATCTGGCGGGCTGGTCGCCGGTATTCTGGGGGCTGATGGCGGCGCTCGGTTTCTGGGGGCTGCTGAAGGGGATGTACGACGCCAACATCTTCGCCTCGGCGTTCGATGTCGTGCCGCCGCGATTCCGCGGCACGGCCGCCGGGTTCATGAATATGGCGGGTTGGCTCGGCGCCTTCCCGGCTCCCATCATCATCGGCTACATCGCCGAGCGGCGCAGCCTGAGCGTCGCCATCGCGTCGGCCTCGGCGGTCTATGTCGCGGCGGGGGTGATCATGCTCATTGGCATCGCCGCCTTCGCCCGCCGCGACGCCGCGCGCATGGAGCGTACGCTGCGGGAGGGGTAGGGGGAGCTATCCGCAGACTTGTGCGCCTGTGGCGCATTCCGCAGATTGCGCAAGAGCAAACAAGAATTGGCCGCGGATGAACGCCGATAAACCCGGATGCGGATTTGATTGCTTTTGCATGAGTGCGAGTGCTATACTTGACTTATGGAACCTGTCCTGCCCGCGCTCGGGCAGTGGCCGGCATTCGATGACCTTGTCCAGAACCTTCGGCGAGACGGTTTCCACGGTCGCGTAGAGGGCTGCGGCGGCGCCGCCAAGAACTGCATCATCGCAGGGCTCGCCGCCCGCACCGACCGCCCCCTGCTCATCATCACCCACTCCAACGAGCAGGCGGAGCAGCTCTACGACGACATTGTCTCCTTCACCGGCTCGGCGCCGGATGAACACGTCTGCTTCCTGCCCTCGTTGGAGATCCTGCTCTACGAGGAGTTCTCGCCCGACTTCGACATCATCCGCGACCGGCTCACCTCGCTGCTGCGCCTGCTGCGCGGGGGAGCGGTAACCGTGGTCGCCCCTGCGCCGGCGATCCTGCACCAGACGGTGCCGCCGGTGATCCTCACGCGCGCTCACTTCGCCCTGCGCAAGCGCCAGCAGCTTGACCTGGCGCAGCTCGCCGCGCACCTGGCCGCACTCGGCTACGTCCGCGAGGAGATGGTCGAGCACCCCGGCCAGTTCAGCATCCGCGGCGACATCGTTGACATCTACCCCTCCACTTCGCTGCAACCGCTGCGGCTGGAGCTTTTCGGCGATGAGGTCGAGCGGTTGGCGGCGCTCGATGTCGAGACGCAGCGCTCGGTGCACGACATAGCGGAGTTTGACCTGCTGCCGGCGCAGGAGCTGGTGTTACCGTCACCTTCGGCGGTACAGGGCGGGACAGAGGCCGCCCCCGGCACTCACGGGTTTGCCCAATACGTCGCGGCGATGAATGCCGCGCTGCGGATGCAGATGGCCATCCTCGAGCAGCGGGGCAAGCCCGAGGCGGCGCGGCGCCTGCGCGACAAGGTCGAGCGCGACCTCGAGCGCATGCAGCAGGGCATCTACTTCCAGGGCATCGAGTATTACCTGCCGTTCTTGTATGAGGGCACGCATACCGCGCTCGATTACCTGCCCGCGGGCACGCCAGTGATCATTGACGAGCCGGACCTTATCGCCCAGGAGTATGAGCGCTTCGAGCAGGAGACCGCCGAGGCATATCGCCTGCGACTCGAGGATGGCTCGCTGCTGCCGCTGCCCGATCCGCTCTATCTTCCCCTGGGCGAGGGCCGCAGCCGCCTGCACGACCGCCCGACCCTCGTGTTCTCGATGGTCGAACCGGGCCTGGAGAGCCTCGCGCCCGAGGCGCCGCCAACGGTCGTGCCCTGCGCCTCGCCGCCGCCGCCGACCTTCGGCGCGCGGCCGGATGAGCTCGCTCACGCCCTGCGCACGTGGCAGCGCGAGAACCAGTTCGTCATCATCTCCACGCTCCAGGCGGCGCGCCTCGCCGAGCTGCTGCGCGAGGCCGGCGTCAGCGGGATCGTCAGCGACGACGGCGGGCCGCCGGCCGCCGGGCAGGTCATGCTCAGCTCGCGCAAGATTTCCGAGGGCTTCACCCTACCCGAGGCGCGGCTGATATGCCTGACCGACCAGGAGGTGCTGGGCTGGCAGAAGATTCGCCGCTCGCTGCGCCGCCGCCACCTGGAAGGCGCGCCCATCAGCTCGATCACCGACTTGTCGCCCGGCGATTACGTGGTGCACATCAATCACGGCATCGGCATCTACGAGGGGCTGGTGCGCAAAGTCGTTGACTCCTCCGAGCGCGAGTACATGTCGGTGCGCTACGCGGCCGAGGATCGGCTCTACGTGCCGATTGACCAGCTCGACCGGGTGCAGAAATACATTGGCGGCGAGGATGAGCCGCCGGCGGTGCACCGGCTGGGCGGCGCGGACTGGGAGCGCGCCAAGCGCCGCGCCAAGCGCTCGGCCCAGGACCTGGCGCGCGAGCTGGTCGCGCTCTACGCCGCGCGCAACTCGCACCCGGGCTATGCCTTCAGCGCCGACACCCCGTGGCAGCAGGAAATGGAGACCGGCTTCCCTTACGAGGAGACCGCGGATCAACTCACGGCGGTCGCCGAAGTCAAGGCCGACATGGAGGCGCCCAAGCCGATGGACCGGCTGGTCTGCGGCGATGTCGGCTATGGCAAGACCGAGGTCGCCATCCGCGCCTGCTTCAAGGCGGTGATGGACGGCAAGCAGGCGGTGGTGCTGGTGCCGACGACGGTGCTAGCGCAGCAGCATTTCTCGACCTTCAGCCAGCGGCTGGCGCCGTATCCCACGCGGGTGGAGATGCTGAGCCGTTTTCGCTCGCGCCCGGAGCAGAAGCAGGTGGTCGAGGGGCTGGCCGATGGCACGGTTGACATCGTCATCGGCACGCACCGGCTGCTGTCGCGCGACGTGAAGTTCAAGGAGCTGGGCCTGGTCGTGGTGGACGAGGAGCAGCGATTCGGGGTGCGGCACAAGGAGAAGCTGAAGCAGCTGCGGACGCTGGTGGATGTGCTGACGCTGACCGCCACGCCCATCCCGCGCACCATGCACATGGCGCTGTCCGGGATCCGCGACATGAGCGTCATCAACGAGCCGCCCGAGGGGCGCCTGCCGATTCGCACCCGGGCGCTGATGCGGGATGACGAGGTGGCGCGCGAGGCTCTGCTGCGCGAGACGGATCGCGGCGGCCAAGTCTATTTCGTGCACAACCGCGTCGAGTCCATCGCGCACGTCGCCGAGCATGTGCGCAACCTCGCGCCGCACGCACGCATCGCCATCGCCCATGGGCAGCTGCACGAGCGCGAGCTGGAGCAGGTGATGCTCGGGTTCTACGCCGGCGAGTACGACATCCTCGTCTGCACCACCATCATCGAGAGCGGCCTCGACATCCCCAATGTCAACACCTTGATCGTCGATCGCGCCGACATCTTCGGGCTGGCGCAGTTGTACCAGCTGCGCGGCCGCGTCGGGCGCTCGAACCGCCAGGCTTACGCCTATCTCATGTGGACGCCGCACAAGCGCCTCACCGATCGCGCCCAGAAGCGCATCGCCGCCATCAAGGAGTTCTCGCACCTCGGCTCGGGATTTCGCATCGCCCTGCGCGATCTCGAGATCCGCGGCGCGGGCAACCTGCTGGGGCCCGAGCAGCACGGGTTCATGCTCTCGGTGGGGTTCGACCTCTACACGCAGATGCTGGCCGAGGCGGTGCAGGAGGTGCGCGGCGAGACGGTGGCGCCGCAGCGGCACGTGTCGCTCGACCTGCCGCTGGACGCTTACCTACCCGAGGAGTACGTGCCCAGCCTCAACCAGCGCATTGATTTCTACCGGCGCATGGCGGCGGTGCGCAGCCAGGCGCAGATGGACGGCCTGCGCGCCGAGCTGGAGGATCGCTTCGGCTCGCCCCTGCCGACGCCGACGCGCAACCTCTTCACCGTCATCGAGCTCAAGCTCGATTGCCTGGCGGCGGGCATTGCGGGTATCATAAGCGAGGAGCGCCGCGTCACCATCCGCTTCGCGGAAGACCGGCGCCTGACCCCGCCGGCGCAGCGCAAGCTCCAGGGCCAGTTCTCGGCCATCCGCGACCCGGAGTTCCGCCAGGCGAGCCCCATCGTCTTGCACGATCGGCTGGAGCTGCTGCGGCTGGGCTTGAGCGTTGAGCGGCTGGTGGCGCTGATTAAGGAAATCGTGCCGCACGTGGGAGATATGCTGACGAGTGTCGAAAAAGTATGACGATGGATCGGCAGCGGGGATGACAGCGATGTATGCGCCAAGGCGCCGATCACCGTCATCCTGAGCGAATGCGAAGGATCTTGGTAGCGGGTTCTCGTAGCCTTGGTACGAGGCAATCGCGTGAGGCATTACTACGTCTATGTCCTGGCAAATGCTGGGCGGATGCTCTACACCGGCGTCACCAACAATCTGGAGCGTCGCGTCCTTGAGCACAAGGCGAAGCTAGTGCCGGGTTACACGGCAAAGTACAACATCGCGCGCTTGGTCTACTACGAAGCGACCACGAGCGTCGTTGCCGCCCTTGAGCGGGAGAAGCAGATCAAGGGGTGGCAGCGCAAGAAGAAGCTGGCTTTGATTCGGTCGGTTAACCCTGATTGGCGAGACCTGAGCGAAGATTGGGATTCTTCAAGATCCTTCGCTTCGCTCAGGATGACACGTGCCAGGGGTTAAGGCGATGAACAGTCTGTGGGTGGCCGTCACAACTACACTGTTGGGCGTCATGGTGGGTGGCCTAGTCTCATGTCTCCTGACGTGGTGGCGAGACTGTAGGCAGTCTAAGAGCGGGACACGATTTCTGGAGGAGCTCTCGCGCAAGAACCGCGCGGGCTTAAGGCAATCCTGCCCCGCGACGAAAATGCCGTGATCAACTGCGTTGTGGAGCAGTCTTACACGTCGGTGTTCGACTCGGCGGGTCAGCGGCTGTACTTGCTCCGCAGTGATCTCCTCAACATGAGGGAGGACGTGGTAGGAGCGTGCGAGTGTCAACAAGTGTACTGTATTCTTATGAATTGTCCCTTGAGAATCTAGGCCCAAGGAGAGCTGGTTATGCGAGCGCCGAAAGCGGTTCTCTTGGTCATGGGGCTTGTTACTCTGAACTTTGAGAGCCCAGCACCTGCTAGAGCAACCCCCCACGGCAGGATCTGTTTCATCCGGGGAGATCTGGGCTCTGCTCATGGATCTGTGAATCTCCTTGATCTTGCCTCGGGCAGGGTCAAGAAACTCAGGGATTCCTATGCCTCCCCAGATGAATCAGTCGTTCCTTCGCCAGATGGCAAGCTGATCGCTCTTGCGACGACGAACCACCAGGCAGAAAGCGACGAAACACTGATCATTGATCTGCAAGGCAGAGTCATCCGTCGCCTTCACGGGCGGTGTACCGACTGGTCGTCCGACGGGAAAGAGCTCATCGGCCTGGGCTACACTACTGACAAGAAAGGCGTTCGGCTCTTCATCACCGACATCACGGGAGCAAACCGTCGATATCTGCAGACTCTCTCTAGAAGAAACATACCCATCAATTTCTCACCTCCGAAATTCTCCCCAAGCGGTCAGGTGATCATCTTCGAAGGCTATGTGGGTAAGGCCGTCGAGAACCCTGGTTGGGAACATACAGCCCTTTGGACGATCGAGCCATCCGGAGGAAACAGCAGAGTCGTCTTCAAGCAAGACGTAACCTTCGGCCACAAGATTGACTGGATGGATGATCATTCAGTCATTGTCAAGCTATGGGGAGGGTTCGGAAACGGCCTGGTTCTACTGGACATAGCTTCCGGCAAGTTTACTATGAGCTTCACTGTCGACGAACATTACGGATACGAGGATGGGAGTTATTGCCGGCAAGGTAACCAGGTCGTCTGTCTAGGTAGCTGGCCCTACTATAGGTGGGACTGTGATAGGGTGTTCCTATGCAAGCTTGAAGGCCTTAGTATCAAAGAGAGCATTGCCTTAACTGCGGAATACACAGAGCAAGAGGCGGGCGGCCGTGTTGAACTCTTTGCCTTTTCACCAGACGGAAACCAAATCGCCTGGTTAACTCCCGCCACCCAAGATCAGACGAACCTAGTGGTATTTGACCTGGTGACAAGGCAGAAGATTGCTGTATATAACAACATGTCTCGTTCAATCTGGAGTATGGTCTGGATTCCCTAGGACCCCGTGTGAGCAAGATTCTTCGCTTCCCTCAGAATGACATTGTTGAGACCGTATGATGGTCCGCGCCCAACAAAGGAATCACCATGCCAATTGCCGTTGGTGTAACATTTCGCTCCGCCGGGCAGGTTCAGTACTTCGACCCCGGCGGCCTGGAGCTGCGCGAGGGCGATGTGGTGGTCGCGCCGACGCAGCGCGGCGTGGAGTTGGGCCAGGTCGTCGCCGAAGCGCGCGACATGGCGGAGGCTGAGATCGGCCACCCCCTGCGCGCGGTCACGCGCAAAGCGACCGAGGAAGACCTGGCGCGCGAGGAGGAGAACCGCGACCGAGAGCGGCGCGCCTTCGAGGTCTGCAACCGCCAGATCGCCAGGCACGGCCTGCCGATGAAGCTGATCGAGGCGCGCTACACCCTCGACCGCGCGCGCATCGTGTTCTACTTCGGCGCCGAGGGGCGGGTGGATTTTCGCCGCCTGGTGCGCGACCTGGCGAGCGAGCTGAAGACGCGCGTCGAGCTGCACCAGGTCGGCGTGCGGGATGAGGCACGCCTGTTCGGCGGCTTTGGCCCGTGCGGGCGACCGCTGTGCTGCGCGACGTTTCTGTCGAACCTGCACCCGGTCGCGATCAAGATGGCCAAGGAACAGAACCTCGCCCTCAACCCGCTCAAGATCTCGGGGGTGTGCGGGCGGCTGATGTGCTGCCTCAATTTCGAGTACGAATGCTACAAGCGCGCGCGCGCGGAGATGCCGCGCGTGGGCAGCGAGATCACCATTCCCCAGGGGCACGGCAGAGTCGCCGAGATCAACGTCATCAAGAACACGCTGACCGTTGTGCTCGACGATGAAACGCGCGTGGAGGTCGAGGCGGGCTGCGTATGCGGCGCGCGCGCTGCTGCCGCGGAAACCGCCGCCGAGTCCACTATCGAAGCCACGGGCGAACCCGCGTCCGCCGCTGATTCCCAGCGCGGCGGCAACAAGCGACGCCGTCGCCCGCGCCGTCGTCGGCCGGCGCGAGACGGGGGCCAGGGATCAGGCGCCGGCGGTCAAGCCGGCTAAGCCGACATGGCGGTCTCGGCGGGCCCCTGGCGGCTTATCCCCGATCCAGTGATCCCAGACTCCCCAACGCCCTCTGAGAGGCGCTGGGCCTCCGGCGTCGAAATCACGTCTCAAAACCGCGCCCTTTCGGGCGTCTGGAAGGAGCTACCAACAGTGGCAGAGAGCAGCAGCGCCCGCAAGCCCGCGGGCAAGGTTCGCGTCGGTTTCATCGGATGTGGAGGGATCGCAACCGGCCACTTCAAGCGCTTGCTCGAGGTGCCGCAGGCGCAGATCGTTGCGCTCAACGACACCAGCGAGGCGAGCTTGAAGCGCTTCATCGAGCGTGTGCCGCAGGCGGCGGGACTACCTACCTTCGCCGACTACAAGGAGATGCTGGATCAGGTCGAGATGGACGCGGTCGAGATCGCGACCCCGCACACGGTGCATTTCGAGCAAGCCTTGGAGTGTCTCAACCGGGCCCTGCACGTCTTGCTCGAAAAGCCGATGGTGTGCTGCGTGGATCACGCCAAGCAGCTCATCGCCAAGGCGAAGGAGAAGAACCTGGTCGTCGTCGTGTCATACCAGCGCCATTATGACGGCGGTTATCGCTACGTGCGCGAGGCGGTGCAGAAGGGCGTGCTGGGCAAGTTGCACTTCATGTCGGCGATGCAAGCGCAGAACTGGTACCCCGGCCCCGGCTGGCGCGGCGACCCGGCGCTGAGCGGCGGCGGCCAGCTCAACGACTCCGGCAGCCACCTGATAGATATCATCCTGTGGACCACCGGCCTGGTGCCCGACGAGGTTTTCGCCTACATCGAGAACCTGGGCGCGCGGGTGGACATCCTATCGGCGCTATCGGTGCGATTCGAGGGTGGCGCGCTCGCCAATATCTCGGTGGTGGGCCATTCGCCCGGCTGGTGGGAGGATTTCTCGATCTGGGGCGACAAGGGCGCCATCTACCTGCGCGGCGGCAAGATCCTGCTGCAGAGGGACGGCAAGGTCGAGGACGTCAGCGACCAGGGCAAGAGCGCCGGCAACGCCGACCTCAACTTCATCGAGGCCATTCTGGGCAAGGCCGATGTGCAGTCGGGGGCAGTGGGCGGCCTGCGCGTGATCCAGCTCACCGAGGCGGCGTGGGATTCGGCGAAAAAGGGCTGCGCGGTGCCGGTGATCAAGTAGCCTCATGGGCGCGACGTTCGCAACGTCGCGGCGCCCCGGCGGGACCATGGCACGGGCGCGCGGCGGTGCGCTTCACCGGTGTGGCACGGCCGTGTCGGCTGTGCGTGGGTCGCAGGGGCGGTTCGCTACAACCGCCCCTGCGTGTCGTTATGACGCCCCTTTGTCGCACGCGCTAACCACAGGCATACAGGGACACTCTGCCCCACCACGAACCTCCGCACCAATGACCAGCAAGGAGGGTCACCATGGGGCAGCCACTGGCTTACTTCGAGATCCCGGCGCAGGACCTCGCGCGGCTCAAATCGTTCTACGCCGAGCTTTTCGGTTGGCGCTTCGATCAGTCGCCGCACACCGCCGATTACCTGCTGATTCACCCCGATGAGCAGCACGGGGGCATCTGCGGCGGGCTGGCGAAGAAGATGCACCCGCAGCAGTCGGTCATGAACTACGTCAGCGTGGATTCAGTAGCGGATTACGCGGACAAGGTGCAGAAGCTCGGCGGCAAGGTGGTGCTGTCGAAGACGGCAGTGCCCAAGACCGGCTGGTTCGCGGTCTGCCTCGACCCTGAAGGCAACCCCATCGGCTTGTGGCAAGAAGACGCCAACGCGCAGTAGCAAGCATCTGAAGCCGATGAGGCGCAGAAGGCGCTGCGAGGAAGGACTGACGGGTCGGGGTGGAACCCGACCCCTACGGTCTCGGAGGCGTAGGGGTCGGTCTCGTGGCCGACCCGCTACATGCAATCACGCAACAGCGTCCTATGCGCCGTCCCGATGAAGATCTGGCGCGTCCATCGGTTGTTAGCACGGGCGAAGACGAGGAGGACGTTAATGGCTCATCCAGTCGTACACTTCGAGATTCCGGCGCAGGACATGGAGCGGCTGAAGCGCTTCTATTCCGACCTGTTGGGATGGCGCTTCGAGGGATCACCGGGGATGCCTGATTACCTTATGATTACGACCGCGGAACAAGGCCAAGGCATCAACGGCGGGCTGATGAAGAAGATGGTTCCGCAGCAGACGGTCCTCAACTATGTCATGGTCGAGTCGGTTGAGGAGTATTCCGAGAAGGTGAAGAAGCTCGGCGGGCAGGTGGTGATGGGAAAGACCGCGGTGCCGAAGATGGGCTGGTTCGCGGTCTGCCTCGACCCCGAGGGCAACCCGATCGGGCTGTGGCAGATGGATCCGAACGCGGCGTAGCGGGGGCCTCAACCACGCAGACCGCGGAGAGCTCTGGGGAGGAAGAATCCGCAGATTTCACAGATTTCGCAGAGATCGCTGACGAGCGGTAGTGCGTCGGATCAAGCCGACGCGCCTATTCTCCTCAGCGCTCTCTGTGTTCTCAGCGGTTTGACGTCGTTGGCGCGTCTGTGGAAGCTGCGAAATGCGCCACAGGCGCACAAGTCTGCGGGTGCCCCCCTTCAATCCAGCCGGTAATGGCAGCCGCGGCTCTCGGGGTTGCGACGGGCGGCATCGGTGACCATGATCGCCAGCTGGATGGCATTGCGCAGGCCGACCACGTCGTCCGATAATTTCGTCTCGCGGTAGAACTGCTCGATGCGATGCTCCAGGTAGGTCAGGTCGGCGAGCGCGCGGTCGAGCCGCTTGCGCGTGCGCACGATGCCGGCGTAGTTCCACATCGTGCTCTTGATGGCCGACCAGTCCTGGATAATCAGCGCCGGGTCAACCTCCTCCGTCAAGCCGGCGTCGTGCCAGGGCGCGATATGGTCATAGGGCGGCTTCTCGCCCGCGAGCCGGCGTTGCGCGATATCTTGCCCCGCCCGCCGGCCCCACACCAGCGCCTCGAGCAGGCTGGTCGAGGCCAGGCGGTTGGCGCCGTGCAGGCCGGTGCAGCTCACCTCGCCCACCGCATAGAGGCGCTCGATCGCGGTTCGTCCCCACAGGTCCACCTTGACGCCGCCGCAGGCGTAGTGCGCGGCCGGCACTACCGGGATAGGCTGGCGCGTGATGTCGATGCCGAACTTCGCGCACGTCTCATAGATGGTGGGGAAGCGCTCGCGCGGGTCAACCTGCACCTCGCTCAGGTCGAGCAAGACATAGGGGTCGCCATTGCGCAGCATCTCCTGGTGGATGGCGCGCGCCACCACGTCGCGCGGCGCCAGGTCCGCGAGCGGATGATACTGGCGCATGAAGAGCGCGCCCCGCCGCGTGCGCAGCCGCGCGCCCTCGCCGCGCAGGGACTCGGAGATGAGAAAGCCCTCGGCATCGCGGTGGTAGAGCGCGGTGGGATGGAATTGCACATATTCCAGGTTGAGCATCTCGGCGCCGGCGCGCGCCGCCATCGCCATGCCGTCGCCGCGCACGACCTTGGGGTTGGTGGTGTGCAGGTAGAGCTGGCCGAAGCCGCCGGTGGCAAGGACGGTGGCGGCGGCGAAGATGCGCCCGACCGCCCCGCGCTTATCGTCGAGCACGTAGGCGCCGAGACACTGCGTGGGGCGATAGCGATCGAGCGGGTCGAGCGAGTGATGGGGAATGGTGATGAGGTCAACCGCGGTGCGGTCGGCGATAAGGTAGAGGTTAGGATGCTGTCGCACCGCGGCGATCATGGGCTGAGCGATGGCCCGGCCGGTGGCGTCGTCGGCGTGCAAGATGCGGCGCGTCGAGTGCGCGGCCTCCTGGGTCAGGTCGAGGTCGCCGCGCTCGTTGCGCGAGAACTGGACGCCCAGGCTTTCGATGAGCAGCTCCTTGACCAGCGGCGGGCCCTCGTGGGCGAGGACCGCCACGGCCTGGGGATCGCACAGGCCGTCGCCGGTGGCGATGATGTCGCGCTCGAGCAGATCAGGCGAATCGTCGAGGCCATAGCCGATGATACCGCCCTGCGCCTGGGCGGTGCTGGAGTCGAAGGGATCGGCGGCCTTGGTGATGAGGGCGACCTTAAGGCCCTGGCCAGCAGCAGCGAGCGCCGCGGCGCAGCCCCCCGCGCCGACGCCGATTATCAAGCAGTCTGTTATGAGGTCTTCGGACAAGCAAGTTTCCTGGGCAGCCTGATTTCCTGCTCCTGCATCCACAGGCAGGCCCGCGCCTGGCTATGCGCAGACATGCGACCTTTTCTGCGGCGCGCCTGGCATTTCCTTGCATCGATCCGCCCGGAGCATCGGGCCGCGCCGCGCAGGGGAGGCGACGGCGCGCGGCGAAAAACGCACACGCCGATGATAGGAGAGAACATCGTGGCCCCGGAGGCCTGGCCGGCGGCCTTGACCCGCTACGTCAGTGAGCGGCTCCAGTGCGAGCCCGAGCTCTTCGCGCGACCCGGCGCGCACCTGGTCGTCGCGCACCGACCGCGCCTGCGCGTGTGGCAGTTCGCGATCCCACTGTGGCTGATGGTGTTCGAGCGCGCGGCGGTCGTCTCCGTGGCTCCCGAGTTGGCGGCGGCGGTGAAGCATCTGCTGCACGCGGCGGCCTGGCACGAGCTGCTCGATGACGCGGTGATGGAGTCGCTGCGCCGGCTGATCGTCCACTGGGGACCCGCGGACTGGTTTCGCCGCGCCCTGTGGCTTTACTGCACGCCGGAGATGTTCGCGCCGCACTGCGTCGCGGAGGTGGTGTCGGTGCCGCCGGATCACCCCGAGGGCAAGGCGGCGCGCGCGCGGCATCGCGGCGAGGTCTTCGGCGTCTTTCGCGGCCGCGAGCTCATCTCACGATCGAGCATCAAGACCGAGAGCGATGCCGCGTGGGAGGTCGCAGTCACGACCACCGAGCAATACCGTCGTCGCGGGCTGGGCGCAAGCGTGGTCTCGCGCGCAACCGAGTTCATCCTTGCCCAGGGCAAGCCCGCGCTCTATCACTGCGAGGTGACCAACGAGGCCTCGCGGCGACTGGCGGAGTCGCTGGGCTATCGGCTGTTCGCGCGCGAGCTGGCATGGTCGGTGGACGCCAGGTGGGTGCCGTGGTTCTGGGGCGAGTCCGCGAAGTGACTGCGCTGCCGGCGATCCTCACAATCTGCGAGGGAAATGTCATTCCGAGCCCTTCGGCTTCGCTCAGGGTAGACTCCGCGAGGAATCCGCCTTCGCGGACGACGATTCAGCCTTCGTAGCCGAAGCTACTTCGGCGAAGTGGGCAGTTCCGCTTCCGCCTTCGCGGACGACGAAGTTCCGCTCCGGCGGACGAAGGCGTCGGCGGACGAAGGCGTCCCCTATCGCCCCTTCGCTCTGCTCAGGGCAGGCTCTTCAGCAACACCGGTAGGGGACCCCTCTCTGCGTTCGGGGTGACAGGTCTTGCCTTATGGCCGCAGCGAGCGCGCGCAGACGGCGTAGGCGGCGCGCAGTTGGCGCAGGAGGAATGCCGGCAGCGAGATACTGACGCCGTCGGCGGTCAGCCAGTAGGGACAGCGGCTGAAGCCGGGGGTAAGGCAGCAGTCGGCCTGGCAGGTAAGCGGAAGGTCGCGCACCCCCTTGCGCCGAAGGGGGTCGGCGTGGCAGACGTTGAGCGGGCACGGCATGGCATAGTGGCTCTGCGGGTCGCCCGCGAGGCCGAGCCTGGGGCAGGTTGCGCCCGCCGGTCGCTGTGAGTGTGGAATGATGGTGTAAGCGAGTATCATCACCTTCCGCGATTCTTCCGTGCACTCGCGCGCGGCGCACATGCACGCGGCGAGCGCCGGATGCGCTGCGCAAGCGCAGGACGCATAATCCACGCTACTTATTCCACACGTCCGCTCGGAACTGAGAAGGCGCGCTCGGGCGAGCGGTTGGCTGGCCAACGGTTGCGCCAGCGGAGGTGATCATGGCCGACGATTTTCATCTCTCGCAACAGGAGTGGGAGGAGCTGGAGCCGCGGCTCGCGGCCGCTGAGGCGCACGCCCACGGCGAGTTCTTCGAGATGGAGGACATGCAGCAGGTGCTGGGCGCGGATCGCACCACGCCCGGGGCGCGACTGCTGCGGCTGCTGCTCCAGGGCGGCGACGAGGAGGCGATCGCGCTCTTCCGGGCCGCCGAGATGTACAACCACGAGCTCACCCGCCACGGCTATGCCGCGGCCTACCGCTGTGGCGTGGACGCAGCGCGCTGCCAGGAATAGGGGGCCGGCGAGTTAAGGCGCGCTCGGCTCGTTTGGCGAGCGCGGTGCCCCGCCGCTCAGGTGCGCCCGCCGGGTCGGCGCGAATTGGCGCCGACGGCGCTTCGTCAGGAAGGAAAGCCCCTCATGTCCCGTTACATCACCGTCGCCAGCATATCGCGCGCGCCGTGGGACTTCCGCGGCAACCCCGAGGCCCTGCTCGATGACGCAGCGCATCTCGTGCGCCGGGCCAGACTTTTCGGCGCCGATATCGTCGCCTTTCCCGAGGCATACCCTCATGTCGCGGATGCCCGCCCGGCGCCGGAGGTCGCAGAGACCATCCCGGGTCCGACCGTTGAGCGCATGGCCGCGCAGGCGGCGGCCAACAACCTGCATCTCATCTGGCCGCTCTACACCCGTGACGGCGAGCGGGTCCACAACTCCTCGGTCCTGATCGGCCCCGACGGGTGCGTCATCGGCGCCTATCACAAGATTCACCCCACCATCGGCGAGATCGAAGGCGGCATCACGCCCGGTACGCAGGCCAAGGTGTTCGACACCACCCTCGGCCGCATCGGCATGGCGATCTGCTACGACCTCAACTTCGCCGACGTGCGCGACGGGTTGGGCGCCGGTGGCGCGGAGATGATCTTCTTCTCCTCGGCGTATCGCGGCGGGCTGCAGCTCAGCATTTGGGCGTTCGAGCTGGGCGTCTATGTCATCTCGGCGATCCTCGCCGAGGGCGGGCGCATCGTCGACCAGAGCGGCGCCGTGCTCGCCGAGTCAACCTACGAAGCGCTCATCGCGCGGCGCATCAACCTCGACCGGCGCCTGCTGCACATGGACTACAACTGGGAGAAGATGGACGCCATTCTCGCCAAGTATGGGCGCGACGTGTGCTTCGAGTATTTCACGCGCGAGGCGGTCTTTGCCGTCGCCTCCGAACGCGAGGGGCTGCCGATTGACGACGTGATCGCTGAGTTCGGCCTCGAGCGCCGCGCCGACTACTTCCGCCGCGCCAACGAGGTGCGCCAGGCCGCGCTGCGGAAAGGTTAACGAGGCTCCGGCATTACCCGAGGGCGCAAGGGGACCCTCCCTACCATTCAGCGGCGAACGCCCCGCGAGCGTGGGGGTATGTTCGTTTTCAGTGGGTGTGGTAACGCGACTGAGGACCCCTCTCCCTCTCAGGGAGAGGTCGGGTGAGGGTAGGATAGGCGGCCTTCCACCCTCACCTTAGTCCTCTCCCTCAAGGGAGAGGAGCCGCCTCGGTCACTCCCACTGTGCGTGAACACACCCGAGCGTGGCCCGTGGGGGCACGGCATGTGGCTAGGCAGGCCATGGCCTGCCGCCACGGCGGCCTCGGCCTAGCCGCCATGCCCCTACCCGGAGCGGCCGTTTGCGGCGTTCCCGCTGATGTAAGCGCTTCATTAGACCCGGATTATGCGTAAGGCAAGGAAGATGTCATTCCGAGCCCTTCGGCTTCGCTCAGGGTAGACTCCGCGAGGAATCCGCCTTCGCGGGCGACGAAGTTCCGCTTCGGCGGACGAAGGCGTCCCCTATCGCTCCTTCAGCAACCCCGGTAGGGGACCGGCCGCTGGGGACAGTTACCTATTTCCCCAAGGGTTTCTGCTGCCCCCCTTCGGTTCTTTGCGGGAAATAGGTAACTGTCCCCAATCCTCCGGGGTGACATCACCCGTTGGGTGAGCGTGTCACGCTCGATATGCATAATCTCGGTTAGAGGCTGTATCAAGACGGCTGCCGTAGGGGGTGTCATTCCGAGCGAAGCGAGGAATCTCTGTCGTGAGGAGACCCTTCGCTGGCGCTCAGGGTGACATCGCGCCGGGGTCTTGATACGGCTCCTTGGGGCGCGCCCGCCGCCGGTGACGGCGATCGTGCGCCGTTGTGCGATCCGTTGACGGCGCTTGGTTGACAGGTGGGGCAACGGTGGGTAGCATAGCGAGGGCGAGTGATCGGCGGCACGACCTTGTTGGCAGGGGTATGACCTCGGAAAGTGGGGATCGGCGGCAGACTTGTAGGGGCGCAGCATGCTGCGCCCACTCCCAGCCGAGGCTTGCCCGCAAGCGGCGGGGCGGCTGGGCCACATTCCAGTGCATCATCTAACCCTGCCCACTAAGAAAGGTCATACCCGGCGGCAGTTGCCGCGCCGCGCGGATTCGTGCGCTGGAACTAACGATAAGGAGAGCCACATGGCAGAAGTAGCCGGGCTGACGGAGGAAACCTTCGACCAGGAAGTGCTGAAATGCGACTTGCCCGTGCTGGTTGATTTTTGGGCGCCCTGGTGCGGGCCATGCCGGGCGGTGTCGCCGGTGGTGGAGAAAGTCGCCGCCGATTTCGAGGGCAAGCTGAAGACGGTCAAGGTCAACGTGGACGAGGCGCCCGCGCTGGCCGGGAAGTACGGCATCCGCTCCATCCCCAGCCTGTTCATCTTCCGGGGTGGGGAGGTGGTTGACTCCATGGTCGGCTTCCTGCCCGAGGCGGAGCTGAAGAAGCACGTCGAGCGCGCGGTGGCGGCGAAGTAGAGATCTCGGGAAACAGGGACGGCTGCCTATCTGCGCCCGGGGAAAGCGGGACACTCACCTGCCTCCGGAGCGCCTGACAAAAGCCCTGCGTCAGCGCGCGACAGAGGCGACCGTCTCCATTATCCTGTTGCCATGCAGGAACACGACCTGGTCATAATCGGCGGCGGGCCGGCGGGCCTGACCGCTGCCATCTACGCCGGGCGGGCGGGACGCGAGCCGCTTGTTATCGAGCGCCAGCTCCCCGGCGGCCAGATGGGCCTGACGTACTTCATCGACAACTACCCGGGCTTCCCCAGCGGCTCGCCGGGGGTCGATCTCGCCGATCGCATGCGTCAGCAGGCCGAGCGCTTCGGAACCCAATTCCGCATCGCGGTGGCGCAGCGGATCGCTCGCGACGAGAGCGGCATCCAGACCATCCTCGACGCGGAGCCGCCGCTACGCGCGCGCGCTTTGATCGTCGCCACCGGCGCGCGGTGGCGCCCGCTCGAGGTCCCTGGGGAGCGGGAATTCGTCAGCCGCGGGGTGTCATACTGCGCCACCTGCGACGGACCGCTCTATCGCGGGCAGCCAGTCGCGGTCGTCGGCGGCAGCGACCACGCGGTGGAGGAAGCATTGTTCCTGGCGCGTTACGCTTCCCGCGTGCATCTCATCCACCGCCGCGACCAACTTCGCGCCGCCAAGGTGCTCCAGCAGGAGGCGCTCTCCAACCCGAAGATCGAGCCGGTGTGGGATTCGGTGGTGACCGAGATCATCGGCGGCGAGGGTCTGATGCGCGGCCTGCGAGTTCAGAACCTGAAGACGGGCGAGACCTCGACCCTCGAGCTGCCGGCGGTCTTCGTCTGCGTCGGCACCGACCCGGTTTCGGAGCTCGCTAGAGGAGTGATCGAGCTCGACGCGGAGGGCTTCATTGTCGTTGACCGCGACCTGCGCACCTCCGCGCCGGGCGTATTCGCGGCCGGCGACGTGCGCCGCGGCGCCTGGCCGCAGGTCATCACCGCTGCCGCCGACGGCGCCCTCGCCGCGCGCTCGGCGGAGCGCTACCTCCAGGGGCGGACCCCGTAGCTGGCCCGCCCTCCACCCGCCATGGGCTGCGACGCCGCCGCGCGGCCGGAGCTATTCGCCGTCGGCCTTTTCGCTGGCGCGCCCCTTCGCCTGCCCAAGCAGCTTGGCCTTGGCCTCCTGGGCTTTCTCGCGGGCGACCTTGAGCTGCTCGGGCTTGATCTTGGACGGGTCGACCTTGAACCCAAAGGCGCCGCCGCTCCGGTCGGCAGCCCCCCCGCCGCCCGCGCTGAAGTGGTTCCACACCAGCGCCGCGATGATCACCACCACCAGAATCACGATTACCGTGACCACGGGGCTGATCTGCTTCTTCACCTCTCTCCTCCTCGGCCCGGATCATGCATGTGGCGCACGCTGCCGCCAGAGACCGGCGCCATTTGCTGTTTCGTGAGCAGCCGCGAAAACTCCTGGCCGCCTTCAGGGTCACACGCGCTTGCGTCAGGAAATGCGGGGCGGACAGAGGAAGTGGCTCGTGGAACCGCCGACAGACGCCGACGAACGCCGACGGGAAACGGAAGAGATTAGACCCGGATTATGCGTAAGGCAGGAAAATGTCATTCCGAGCCCTTCGGCTTCGCTCAGGGTAGACTCCGCGAGGAATCCGCCTTCGCTGGCGACGATTCAGCCTTCGTAGCCGAAGCTACTTCGGCGAAGTGGGCAGTTCCGCTCCGGCGGACGAAGGCGTCGGCGGACGAAGGCGTCCCCTATCGCCCCTTCAGCAACCCCGGTAGGGCACCGGCC
>Ga0315280_10002484_pt1 | contig 29834 bp, 21 predicted proteins | sample YL17G06_40_MG_FD_203697 | JGI IMG/M metagenome (GOLD analysis project Ga0315280, IMG submission 203697) | Sediment microbial communities from Yellowstone Lake, YNP, Wyoming, USA - YL17G06_40 | ecosystem: Environmental > Aquatic > Freshwater > Lake > Sediment | place: USA: Wyoming | collected... | reverse complement strand
GATGGACGCCAGACGCGAGTTGACATGGGAAGAAATGCTGCGCTCCTGACGCCGGCCTGCTGCGCGCTCCTGCTGGCTTGCTGCGCCTTCCTGCCGGCCGGCGCCCCCGCACCGGCGGGGCGCGGGACTCCGGCCTTCCCCGAAGCCGAAGGGTTCGGCGCCATGACTCCCGGCGGGCGCGGCGGCCGGGTGCTGTTCGTCACCAACCTGAACGACGCCGGCCCCGGCAGCTTCCGCGAAGCCTGCACGGCCAAGGGGCCGCGCATCGTGATCTTTCGGGTGGGCGGCCTGATCACGCTGGAATCGCCGCTCATGGTCACCGAGCCGTATCTCACCATTGCCGGCCAGAGCGCGCCCGGCGACGGCATCTGCCTGCGCTCCGACGTGTTCTACATCGCTGCGCACGACGTGGTGGTGCGGTTCCTGCGCAGCCGCCTCGGCGACCTGAGCCGCAAGGAGGTTGATTCCATCAGCATCGGGACGCCCAGCCGCAACGTGATCCTCGACCACTGCTCGGCAAGCTGGTCCATCGACGAGACCCTGTCGCCGAGCGGCGATATCGCCAACGTCACCGTCGAGTGGTGCCTGATCGCCGAGAGCCTGAACCACAGCTTCCACAGCAAGGGCGAACACGGGTACGGCTCGCTGGTCCACGCCACCGGCGGCCTCACCCTGCACCACAACCTGTGGGCGCACCACACCGAGCGCAACCCGCGCCTGGGCGACAACGGCGGGCCGCCTTTCCCCACCTTCGATGTGCGCAACAACGTGATGTATAACTGGGGTGGCATGTGCTCCGGGCTGACCGACGGCGACCTGAAGGTGAATTACGTCGGCAACTACATCCGGCCGGGGCCCAGCAGCAGCAAGCGCAAGCCGATCGTGATGAGGCAAATGGCCACGGAGAGAACCCGCTATTACGTCGGCGGCAACTTCGTGGAAGGCCGGCCCGGCCTCACTGCCGACAACACCGCCATGTTCGATCGCCTGGAGTACCAGGGCAAGAAGCTGTTCAGCCTGGTGAGCGCGCCGTTCGACGCGGCGCCCGTCCGGACGCAAGGCGCGAAGGAAGCGTACGAGGCGGTGCTGGAGAGCGTGGGCGCCACAGTGCCGGTGCGCGATGCCGTGGACTCCCGCATTATCGCCGACGTGCGCAATCGCACCGGGAGGCTGATTGACTCGCAGAAGGAAGTGGGCGGCTGGCCTGCCTACCGCTCGGCCGCACCGCCGCGGGACTCCGACAACGACGGCGTGCCGGACGCCTGGGAGACGGCCCACGGCATGAACCCGCGTGACCCGAGCGATGCCGGCGCCGTCGATTCCGCCTCCGGCCATACCAAACTGGAACTGTATCTTAACGAACTGGCCCGCACTCGCGCGCCCCGGCCCACGGGAACGAAAGCGGAGCGCACACGCCGGCCATGAAGGAGCGCAACTCTACTATGTCGAATACGGAGCGTAGCATGCAACGCAGAGCGTTCGTTGTCACCCCCCTCGCTGCGGCTGTGGCCGTCCTGTCGTCTGACAGTCAGACCAAACCGCCGGCGCAGGCGACGAAATTCGGTGTGCGGGTACAGCCCGGACCCATGGATTCGATCCTTCTCAAGGACTACGCGCCCGAGTCGTCTCTGGTGGTGCAGGAGACGCGGATAGCGAGGGCGCGCTTCCCGGTGATCGATGTACATGCGCACTCCGGGCAGAGCCACGTCAGCGCGCCCAAGGATGTTGACGAGTGGGTGCGAACGATGGATGAGGTCGGGGTTGAGGCCACTGTCGTGTTCACCGGCGCGGCGGCCGCGGGATTTGACCGGCAGGCGGAATTGTTTTCGCGGCATCCGAAGCGGTTTCAGCTCTACTGTTCGCTGGACACCACCAACCTGGAGGACCGCGACTATTCGCAGCGAGCGGTGCGCGACCTGGAGCGCTGTTACCGGCAGGGGGCCAGGGGTGTCGGCGAGATCACCGACAAGGGGTCGGGCATCCAGCAAGCGGCGCTGCCGCGAGACAAGCGGCTGCATTTCGATGATCCGCGCCTGGACGCCGTGTGGGAGAAGTGCGCCGAGCTGAAGCTGCCGGTCAACGTGCATATTGCCGATCATCCTTCCTGTTGGAAGCCGCTTGGCCCAAAGCAGGAGCGCACACCGGACTTCCAGCATTTCAATCAATACGGGAAGGACGTGCTGCCATATGAGGAATTGCTGGCCACGCGCCGGCGCTTGCTCGAGAAGCATCCCCGGACCATTTTCATTGCCTGCCACCTGGGAAACCAGGGCAACGATTTGGGGGCGCTCTCGAAGGAGCTGGACCGCCACCCCAACCTGTACGTGGATATTTCGGCGCGCGACTATGAGATCGGACGCCAGCCGCGAGCGGCGGCGAAGTTCCTGGCAAAGTACAAGGAGCGAGTGCTATTCGGCACGGACATGGAGCGCGATCCGGGAATGTACCGTGCCTGGTGGCGCCTGTTGGAAACCGCCGACGAATTCATTCCAGGCCGGATATGGTGGCGGTATTACGCGCTGGAGCTCCCGCCGGCTCTTCTTGAGAGTATCTACCGCACAAATGCCAGGCGGATTCTGAACTGGACGGCTCGCTAGACTATGAACCGTATTGCGAATGCGACCTTGTTTTTCGGCCTGACCGGCGTTTTCCTGGGCATTACTTGCAGCGCCGCCGACTGGGCGCTTCCCGCCAGGTATGACATGTCCTTTCCCCACCTGAAGGCCTACCGCTACGGTCCCATGCTGGGAGGTATTGGGACCGGCGGCCTTTCCTTCAACGTCATGGGATTAAGCAATTTCAAGATCTTCAACTACCAGTTCAACGAGGGTTGCCTGGACGGAAGTTTCTTCGCTGTGTACGTGAAAAGCGGCCAGCGCAAAGCGGTGCGGTTCCTGCAAAGCTACGGCCGACCGGAGAAGCCTTCCCTGGAAACGGAAGTGTCTGCCCGGTTGAAACGGGGAGTCGGCGCCGAGATCGGAGGACAGGAGAGGAGGCCGGGCCGGCAACAGGCCGGAGAACATCTTGGCGCGAACTATGGGCAGAAGATGGTCGCCGGCGCCTATTGCTATTCCCTGCCGCCAGTCAGCGAGATCCGGTACGTGGATGACGATCTGCCCTATGAGCTCTCTGTCACGGCGTTCTCTCCACTGATTCCGCACGACTATGAAAGCTCCAATCTGCCGCTTGCCGTCTTCATCTACCATCTGAAAAATCCAACCGCAGAGGCCTTGGACACCTCCATCGCTTTTAGCTTTCAGAACAACATCGGCTGGTCGGACACCCGCGGCTATGAAGGCACCTTCAACGAAGTTTTCCGGGAGCAAGGACTGACCGGCATCCTCCTGCGCCGGAGCGGCGCGCCGATTCCCGAGGATCATCGTGGCGAGCTTGCGATCGCCGCTCCCGACCGTGCCGGAAAGGTGAGTTATGTGAAGGAGTGGGATGCCGGGGGGAATGGCGCCGATCTTTTTGCCCCGTTTTCAACTGACGGCGCGCTAGGGAACGTCGGAAGCTCCCTTCCAGGTGACCGGTGCAAGGCCGGCGCTATTGCGGTCAACGTCAAGCTGGCTCCCGGCGAATCAAAAGACATCCCCTTCTTCCTGGCCTGGCACTATCCAAAGATGGATCTCCGAGACGTGGGTGTCACCAGCTTCGGCACCATCAAGGCGGGGAAGGAACTCCATTTTGACCTGAGCGGATGGTCGCAGCATTATTCTGCCGTCTTCACTGGCGCCAGGAGCCTGGTTTCCAAAGCGCACCAATCATACGCTCAATGGTGGGACGCCATTCACGGCCTTCACTCTCGCATGAGCTCGTCGGGTGTACCTCCCTGGCTGGTATCACGTTACTTTCACGACCTGACTTACATTCCGGGCTTTACCTACTGGATCAGCAAGGATTCGGAGGAGTTTTTCTTGGTCCAGGAAGGACAGTTTGCGAACGGCCTCGCCAACACGGACGTGGACGGGTACAACTGGCTGGTGCTGAACTGGCCCAGGCTGGAGATTCAGGAGATGAAGCAGGTGGCCAGGAACCAGTGGCCTTCCGGCGAAACCCCGCAGGAACTGGCGTTGTTTCAAGGCTCGCACGGGTCTCTCGAGGCCATGTGGTTCATCTCACGCACCTATCAGGATTACGTGTGGACGCAAGACCGCGAGTTTCTCGATTTCATGTGGCCCTACGTCAAGAAGACAATCCAGTACACGCTGGAACGTGAACTTGATCCGGAAACGGCATTGGCGAAAGTGGATTTTGAAGGGGTAAACAGCTACGACTCGTGGCGCATGGATGGGTTTACCGCCTACGGGAATTCCCAGTGGCTGGTCGGTCTGAGGATGGCCGAAAAGATGGCCGCCATTCAGGGGGAGCATGCGCTGGCGCGCCAATACCAGGGGCTTTTCGAGAAGGCGCGATCGAGCTTTATCGAAAAACTCTGGGTCGATGCCGGCAAGTGGGGATATTTCAAGCTTTGCACGGGGAGGGTCTGGGACGCGGACGCATCGATGCTGGAGCAGTTGATTGGCGTCTATTGGGGCGACCACTTCGGATTCCAGATATTGCCACAGAATTATGTCCGGACGGCCCTCGATACCATCTATAACCTCAACAGCATGGGGCAGTTGGGCTGGGTGTGCGGCCGCTTTCCGGACGGGCGCGTGCCTCTGTGGGACCGGGCCGTGGAACCGCCGGGGAGCAAGATGCAGCATAGCGGCCGCAACCGGGGCACGGCCCAGTGGCAGCTTGCTTCCCTGCTGACTACGCAGGGACGCGCGGCGGACGGAACCAGGGCGGCCGAGTTGATCTACAATCTGGAGTCTACGCGCAAGGAAGTCACTCTCTGGACCTACCCCTATTACCTTGCCTACTTCAATGAGGACGGAAGTTTTGGCGGTTACTTTCCGCCTCTCTACACCTCTTACCCGAGGATGGGCTCGTGGGGATACTACGTTGCCTGCGCCGGGTTGGTTCCGACTCACGAAGGACTTTTTATCAAGCCCAGGGTCCGATTTGACCGGTCCGGCCAGACGTACATTGCCCATTGGGGTGCAGCCGATCTGGATATCAAGACCAGCGGCAGCGGAGACAGAATCGTCGGCGCGACGGTCGATGGGAAAGAGTGGAAGGACGTGAACGCCGACAGGGGAGTTTTTCTGCCGGCTGACATGGCACGCGGCAAGGCCAAGAAGATCGACGTTGAAATCCGGTACAAGTGATCCCGGCGTGATTCAGCGAAGTGGCTGTGGGGCGTCGCAACCGGCCGAGTCGTCCGCGATCGCGGCCTACGCCGAGACCGGATGGTCCAGGATTTGGTCGTTCTTGCGGTCCCAGTAGAGCTTCTTCCCTTCCTGATAGCTGCGGGTGGCCATGACCACGGCGACGGCGTGGGCGAATCCGGTCGCGATGCTCCCGTTCGGTGTTTTCCGGCTGCGCATGCACCGGAACCAGTCGTCGGTGTGAGCTTTCAGGTTGTCGTCCTGGCTGACAGGCGGCACTTCGTCGTGCCCTGGGATGGTTACCAGTTCCGGCTTGGCCTTTCCCGAGCGCAGATCGAAGACGGTGTTCGACCGCCAGCCGCTCCGCGGCTCGGCCAGGAACCACCACTGCGGACTGCCTTCGCCGCCCGGCGAATAGAGCGTGCCGCGCGTGCCGCGGATGATGGTATGGTCGCCGTAGGCGTTTCCGAAGGTGGTGCTGTAGGTGTACAACACCTGCTTTTCGGCGAACGTCGAAACGCACTGAAAGGTGTCGGGGTTCTCGCGGACATCGTGCCAGGCGAAGATGCCCCCGTTGGCCACGGTGTCGTCCGGGATGAAGGTATCCAGGTAAAAGTGCGCGAGCCCGGAGCCGTGGCTGTACCATTGATCGGTTATGCCGCCGGAGAAATCCTTGAAGATGCGGAACTCGAAGTAAACGCGCGGATCGAAGGGGCGCCAGGGACGCCCGAGCAGCCAGCGCTTCCAATCGGTGTCTTGCTCGCGGATGGCGGCCACGTTCTCGTCCTTCGGTACATGCCAGCGTGGGCCGTTGAAGTTCCAGCCCTGGCTGATGGAGACGATCTTGCCGAGCTTTCCGCTGCGCACCATATCGCGCACCTGCTGCTGATACGGACAGCTCAGCCATTGCGAGCCCATTTGCACTACCTGCTTGCCGGCGCGCACCGCCTCGCGCGCCAGCTTGGCGTCCTCCAGGGTATTGGCCATGGGTTTCTCGCAATAACAGTCCTTGCCCGCCCGCACCACCTCGGCCAGCAGCCGGGCATGCTGGTGGTCTCCGGTGCCGATCATCACCGCGTCCAGTTGGCGATCGACCAGCATCTCCTCGGAATACTCGAACGTCTTCGGGCGCGTCCCGAAAAGCCGCTCTGCGTCATCGGCGGCCCTCTCCCGGTTGACCGACCAGAGGTCGCAGACGCTGCGCAGATCGAAGTTGGGGTCCGTTGCGGCCGACAGCTTGAGCATGCGGCGGTGGCCGGATGCCCGGTGCCCGCAGCCAAGCTGGCCGATTTGGATTCGGTCGTTGGCGCCTATGACGCGCGCGTACGACCGAGCGGCCGGCAACACCGAGCCGGCAGCAACTCCAACGAACGCTCTGCGTGACATCGTGTTCATAGCCACATCCCTCCACCCTGGCGATTCCAGTGTGATTCTACACCACTTGCTTTTACGCCCGTTCAACCCACTCCAACGACACGGATGTATCTGGTTCCAGAGGTCGAAAACGCGAGCGACAGACGTGCGGGTGAGCATCCGACTTGGGTGCACGGGTGGGGCCATTCGCGCTACAATAGTGGTGGTTTTGGAGAAGGCATTTCTTGAGCAGCATCAAGCAGATCCAGGCTGCTGTCCGCAGTGGTTTGTACTACCTCACTGAGCACGCCGATGATGAAGCAGCCGCGGACGGCTTTGACGTTTACGATGTGGAGCGAGGCATTCTGACGGGCAAGATTCGGCGGTCGTGGCGCGAGCAGGGGAAATGTGAGGTGGCGGGTTTGGCGCTGAACGGACGCCGCATTGGGATTGTTTGCCGCATCACCCAAACGGGTAAAGTTCGCGTGATTACGGTTTATGAAGACCAACCGAAACGATGAGAGAAAGCCCAGGGGGTTCTGGGAAGATGAGACTTGCGAACACTGTGGCGGGTCGATTGTCGAAAAGCGCACGACCTTGCATCGGAAAGTGTGCGGACGATATGTCCTGATTGAAAACGTCCCTGCCGGTGTCTGCACTCAGTGTGGCGTGCGCTACTACGCGGCGAACGTGCTGAAGACCGTAGCGGAAAGCTTGCGCGGACGCCGGGAAGCGGGACGCGAAGTCGTTGTACCCGTCTACTCTCTGTAAGTACCCGCCTGCCTTTAACGGCGTTTGAAGGTCCTTGTCTCTTGTTGGCGTCCTCACCTGCCCATCATTCGAGGCCGGTGAACGCACTGCTTCGCGCGCCCAGCGCCGCCCTCCGACACAGACCGGTCGCGTCGGGTTAGCAGTGGATTGCAGCCGCTCGGCGACAACCGGTGTGCGTCTGATGCTGCTGGCGCCGGACAGCGCGTTGGTCCTGCGGGAGCGACGCAATGACCAATGCCGTAGCGGATTTCAGCCGAGATTCAGCGCGCGTAGTAGCCGGGGCGGGCGCGGATCTTATGCGCCGCGTTGACGGGCTGAACCTGGATGCGCCGGAATTTTCCATTGCGTGCCGGGTTGGTGGATACGTAGGCGATGGAGTACATGGCCCGGAGCTCCCGCTCGATCTCGTCGAAAGCCTGCTGAAGGTCGCTTTGCGCGCGGCGCCCCGTCCCGCCTTCGACTTTGAACTCCCGCCCGCCGGTTTCCTGCGCGATGCGCGGCATCAGGTTGGGGTGGTTCAGGTCCGAGGTCCCGCCGTTATCCAGCCCGTAGAAAATCACGTCCCGGCTCTGCAGCAGCTCGATGGTGTCATGCAACGAAACGCCGCTGACGTTCTCTCTGCCGTCGCCTATCATGATCAGCGCCTTGCGCCCGGCAAGGCCGTCGAACACTTTCCTGGCCGGCCAGTAGATCCCGTCGAACACCGCGCTGCTGCCGCTCCCTCCGGGCCGCGGGGCGCCCATCAGGGGGTCCTGGTAAACGCCGCTGCGCAATCGCCGAAGGGCTTCCTCCAGCTTGTCGAGAGAACTGGTCAGCGGACACACCAGCAGCACGCGCCGCGCAAAGGCGGCCACAAACGCCCGGTCCTGCGCTGGCCGAAGCACGCGCCTCAGGAACGCCAGGGCCACAAGCAGGTTCCCCTCCTCAAGGCCGCGCTGACTGTTGCTGCAGTCCAGGGTCAGGCCGAGCGTGAGCCCGCTGTCCTGCTCGTGTGAAAAGAATTTCGGCTGCTGAGGCACGCCGTCTTCGTAAAGGCGGAAATCATCCTTGCCCAGGTTGGCGAGCAGCGCGCCGTTGCGGTCGTGCACTGAAAAGGACACATTGACCAGGCTTATCTCGGCGGTGAAGCGCGGCACATCGGAGGGCGGGGCCGGCCGTTGCTGAGGCGGAGTAGCGGGCGGTTCTGTGCGTTGCGCGGACAGCGGCAACACCGGCAGCAACGCGGCGAATGAAACAACCAGCAGTGTCTTCATACGCCGGGAGGCTCGCGCGCTCTCTCGGATAGTCACGTCTGGACCCGCTGTGGTCCGAAGCAGTGCCCCTCTCCGGAACGACTGCCAGTTTACAACAGGACCGCGGCCAGGGGATTCACAAGGGTGATGATGAAAAACCGTATGTCCGGCGCCGACTCGGGCCACTTACCAACTGCGCCGCCGTAGTCCCTTGATGAGGTCGAAGTGCTCGTCGCGGCTGAGAACGGGCAAGGCGTGCTGCCGGGAGAGGGCGGCGATCCAGACATCGTTGGACGGAATCGGCGTTCCGGCCCGCTTGAGCTCGATGCGTATTGCGGCATAGTGCCTGGTGGTCTCTTCGCTCACTTCAAGCACCCGGGATGCCGAAAGCATCTCGCCCAGCCAGCGCTCGTATTCGCTCCTGTGGCGCGACCAGGCAATTCCGAACCGATACTCGCCTAGAACAATAACGGGGATGTCGATCCGCGTTGCACTGCTAAATGCGGCGACCGCGGTGGGTTCTCCGTCGGCAACCGCGGACAGCGCGTTGGTGTCGAGAATCAAACCCATTCCTCTGGTTCAATGCGCTCGAATTCCCGCTCGATCGATTGATTGATCCGGGCCGTCTCCTTCCGCAAGTGCTTGAGCCGCCCGGCCAGCCGTAACCACGGCTTCTGTCCGACCGCGGGCCTCGCTCGAAGCTCGCCCTCGACCGCCTCGGTCACGAACTGACGCAACGGGATTCCTTGTTCGGCTGCCTTAGCCTTGGCTTGCCGAAAAATGGGGTCGGGAATCTCCAGCGTCGTCTTCATTCCCTTAGCTTCCCATATTTATGGGAGCGAAGCAACAGCGGATGCGTGCACCTGGCGGACTAACCCACCGTCACGCTCTGGCTGGTGAGGTCGAGCGACACCCTGGCCCGGCGGCTGCCGGCGGCGATGGCGATACCGAGCCGGCCATTTTGCCGCGACTCAAGCCGCGCTTGAGCGGCGGGCGCCTTTGCCCTGCGCGGGTGCAGCACGGCGACGATCAAGCAGCTCGTCGCCGGGCCGGCAACAGCGCTGAGCAGCCGGTCCGCAGCCTTCGCCGCCAGACTGTCGGGAAGAAGAAATTGGACATCCATGGCCACTGCGCCTGTGCGCACCAGGAAGCTCGCGCCGCCGCGCTGCTCGACTGCCTCCTCCACGTGCATCAGCCATTCGAACCGTAATGGCCGATCGGCCGCAAGTTCATCCACCAGAACGATGAAGTCGGGCTTCAGAAACACGAAATGGCGGCGGAACCGGGTGAGTCCGGCTGTGGCCGGATAGATGTTCATGGCGTCGCCCACCGCGTAATCGCAGGCGGCTTGGTGTTGCCCCTTGACCATCGCGCTCGTTGCGTGGGCCTCGAGCACCGCCTTGCGGTCGAACCAAGTCTGTCCTTCGCCCAACTGCCCCTTCCCATTCACCAGGACGGTATTGTGATTGCGCGTCCACTTGGGCCGTTCGTAACCGGGATCGATGGCCAGCCACTTCCCATAGGCGTAAACCTGAAAGCTGTTGACGTCCGGATGGCCATGCCCGCCGCCGATCTCGCGAGTGTTCCCCGGCTGGGCGTCGTAATACTTCTGGGCCTTGTGCCCGTGCATGGGCCCGGCTTTGAACCCGGCCAAGACCGCATCGGCATCCCACGAGCCTCGGCTGGTGATCCAGCCGATGTCATCGCAGTTCCAGAAGGTGGGCAGGTTCGAGGGCGGCGCCGGAGCCAGCGTCTCGTCGTACCACAGCAGGCTGGCCCAGCCGCAGTAAGCTGCGCGGCCCACCCCGCGCCGCAGCATCTCGCCCGCCAGCCACTGCGCCTGCCGGTTGCGGTATTCGGCCGCGGTGCGGTACAGGATGTGCCCCGGGCCGTGCGCTTCATATGCGCGGTGGGAGTCTCCGAACGACATGACGCAGTTGGCCGCCGAGAAATCGGGAAGCGTGCTGTGGAGGACGAAATCGGGCAAGCTCTTCAGCCACTCGAACCGGTACAGGTTCTCGTTCAGCAGGTCGCGCGCCAGTTCTGCATAGCGGAGAATGGATTCCGCCGAGTAGGCCCAGTACTGATGGCCCTCGGTGGAGCTGCCATCGCGGCTGGAGAACTCCAACGCCTTGAGGAAGACCGAATGGGCCTGGCGAATCCAGGCCTCCGCCTGCGGGACCTCGTCGCGCAAGGCAAACCCGGCCGCCGCCAGCCCCAAATGCTCGACATGATTGTGGTTGGCCAGCCACAGATCGTGATGCACGGGCGGCCCGTTGCGCAGCGCCTCGGCCTGATGCACCAGCTTGTCCCGGACCAACCGCCGCTCCGGCTGGTCCAACTGGTCGTACAGCCAGTCGTACCCGACGGCCACGCCGAACAGGCATTCGCCTGCCGCCAGGCTATCGTTCTGTTCCCAGCGCGGGTACTCGCACACGCGCAGCAGCCAGCGTTTCGCGCCGTCGCGGTAGCGCGCTTCGCCGGTGAGCAGCCAGGCCAGCGCCTGGAAGGGGATGCCCCGGCCGGCCGACCGCATTTCGCCTTGGTTTTGGTAATTGGAGGGCGGCAGGCGGTCGAGCAGGCTGTCGGCGTTCTCCCGGACTATCTTCCAGAGCTCGCTGTGAGAGCCGGAAAGCTTCCGTTTCAACTGGTCGAGCCGGGCGCGGGTGAGAAACAGGCGCGGCCGGGACGGCTCGAGGGCCTTCAAGCCGGCCAGCGCCAGTGCTCCGGAGCAGAAATCTCTGCGGCGCAATGTGGCCTCCTGAATGGCTATTCTATCTGCGGCGCACGCGCCAGGCGAACACAAGAAAACTGCTGGACAAGAAGCGGGACCAAAGATTACTGTAACCCCACTGTATTACGAGACGTAGTTACCTCAACACTGGATTGCTGACTCGAAGGCCGAACTCTGGGATGAACGATGAGGGGGCTAGTCCCATGGTCGGTAAGACAATCTCGCATTACCGCGTATTGGAAAAGCTCGGGGGCGGGGGGATGGGTGTCGTCTATAAGGCCGAAGACACCAAGCTCGGCCGCCTGGTGGCGCTGAAGTTTCTCTCCGAAGAGCTTTCCCGCGACAAGCACGCGCTGGAACGCTTCCAGCGGGAAGCGCGCGCCGCCTCGGCGCTGAACCATCCAAACATCTGCACCATCTACGACATTGACGAGGCCGACGGCCGGCACTTCATTGCCATGGAGCTGCTGGAAGGCCGCACGTTGAAGCATCGCATCCTGGGCCGGCCGCTGCCGACTGACGAACTACTGGAGCTGGGGACCCAGATTGCCGACGCGCTGGATGCGGCGCACCGCAAGGGCATCATCCACCGCGATATCAAGCCGGCCAACCTCTTCGTGACTGAGCGCGGCCAAGCCAAAATCCTCGATTTCGGCCTGGCCAAGCTGACGCCAATCGAGAAAGCCAAGGCCGCCGGGGCATCCGAAGGAGCGACGGTTGACTTCATCGAAGAGCAATTAACCAGCCCCGGAGCGGCCATTGGCACCGTGGCCTACATGTCGCCGGAGCAGGTGCGGGGCGAAGAGATAGACACGCGCACCGACCTGTTCTCCTTCGGCGTGGTGCTCTATGAGATGGCCACCGGCCGGCAGGCTTTCGCCGGGCAGACGTCCGGGCTGGTGTTCGACGGCATTCTGCACAAGGCTCCGGTTGCTCCGGTGCGGCTGAATCCGGAAGTGCCGGCCGAACTGGAACGGATCATTAACCGGGCGTTGGAGAAAGACCGCAAGCTGCGCTATCAGACAGCGGCGGACTTGCGGGCGGAGTTGCAGCGCCTGAAGCGGGACTCAAGTGGCACAGGCTTCCAGCCTGTGGCCCCTGGGAGCGCGGCCGTCCCGGCCGCCCCGGTTACCGGCGAGACGCCCGCGCTACAACCGGGGCCCGCAGGCGGGACGCCCGCGCTCCCAGGGCCACCGGCGCTACCACGGGCGGCGGGCGAGGCGCCCGCGCTCCCAGGGCAGCGACTCCCACGCCGTGCCGTCGCGGTAGCTGCGGCGGTCGTGGTTGTGCTCGCTGCGGTGCTTGGCTGGTGGCTGCTGCACACCCGCGCGCCGCAACCCGCCCCGCCTGCCGCCCGCAAGGCCGTCGCCGTCCTTTACTTTTCCAACCTTTCGCAAGACGCATCGCTCGACTGGTTGGACAGCGGCCTGACCGAAATGCTCAGCACCAACCTGGCGCAGGCGGGCGTGGAGGTGATCTCTACCGAGCGCGTGCAGGCCGAGGCCAAGCGCATTGGCAAGAAAGACAAAATGGACCCGGGGCTGGCGCTGGAAGTGGCGCGGGGCGTCGGCGCCGACGCCTTCGTCACCGGAGCGCTGCTGCGTGAGGGCCCGACGCGGCTGCGCCTCGACGTGCAGTTGAAAGATACCGCCAGCGGCCGAATTCTTTTCCCCAAGAGGCTGCAAGGCGACAACGTGTTTGGCATGGTGGACGGGCTGACCGCCGACATCGCTCAGCGGCTGCTGCCCGAAGGCAAGCTTCCCGCCAGGCCGCCGGCCATCGAAGATGTCTCCACCGCCAATATCGAAGCCTACCGTCACTATCAGCTCGGCCACGATTATGCGCGGCGTTATGCCTATCGCGAGGCGATTCGGGAACTTGAGGAAGCGGTGCGTTTGGACCCCCAGTTCGCCCTGGCCTACCTGTACCTGGCTGCGTCGTATGGCGCAGTGCAAGACCAACGGAATGCGGAGGAGGCGAGGCGGAAGGTGGAACAGATGCAGGCGCGCCTGCCGCGCAAGGAAATGCTGCTCTACCAAGTGCAACGTGCGGCGGCGGGAGGCGACCCGGAGGGCCGGCGGCAGGCGGCGGAAATGCTGGTCACGGAATTCCCGCGCGACAGCGACGCGCGAACCTACCTGCTCGGGGCGCTCAGCGCGTTCGGCGAACACGAGCGAGGACTCAGCGTGGCGCGCGATGGCCTGGCTCTCGATCCACGCGACGAAGAGATGATGAACCAGCTGTGTTACATACAGACCTGGCTGGGCAACCTGGACGCCGGCCTTCGAGCTTGCGAGCAGTACGCGGCCCTGCGTCCGCGCGATCCGAACCCTCCCAGTAGCCGTGGCGACGTTCTCTACATCGCCGGCCGTGACGACGAGGCCATAGCCGCCTATCGCAAGGTGCTGGAGCTGAAACCGGACTTCCTGGATTACCAGGCGTATTTGAGCCTGGCAATCTTCTACACCGACCAGAAGAAGCTGGCGTTGGCGGAAGCGGCGCTCGAAGAATACGAGAAACGGACGAGCGCGGTCGGGCGGCTTCATCTGCCCATGTTCCGGGCGCAATTGCAGCAGGCGCGGGGCGATCCGGAGGGCGCGCGCGATAACTACCGCCGCGCCGCTGTCCAGCTCGGCCGCGCCGGGCAAAACTATGCCGCTGGCCAAGCGCTCCATCTTTTCGGGCAGATCTCGGTCCTGCTCGGCGAGGGGCGCACCGCGCTGGCCTTCGCTCGCCAGCAGAAGCTCGCAGGCTGGGAGCATCTGGCTGTCTCATGGCTGGAAGCGGTGACCAACGACGCGCCGGCGGCGGCTCGCAGCCTCGAGGAGTTTCGAGCGGCGCGCCCCTGGTTCACCCAGCGGTCCCTGGATTTTCTACGCGCCTATAACGGCGCCTGGGCGGCGCTGGCGCGTAACGATGGGCAGGGAGTGATCTCGGCCATTTCCAGAGCGCCGGATTGGCCCTTGCCTTGGTTCTTGCTGGCCAAAGGACGGGCGCAGCTCCTGCTGAAGGATTACGCCGCAGCCGAGCGCCAACTGCGGCTCGCTTTATTGCGCGAGCGCAACGTCGGCGGCCTGGACAGGATGCGCACCTGCACGCCTCTGCTGGCCCAGCTCTGCCACTTCTACCTCGGCCAGGTCTACGAGGCGACCGGCAAGCGCGAGCAGGCCGTGAACGAATACCAGGAATTTGCTTCCCACTTCGAGGGCTCCAAGACGCGCCTGCCGCAGGTGGCCGAAGCCCGCGCCGCGCTGAAGCGCTTGCTGTAAAACAGGTCCAAAGTCCAAGGTCCAAGGTCCATCGAACCGCAGAGGGCGCGGGGGTACGCAGAGAGGCAGACGGGAGTTCCTCCGCGTTCCTCCGCGTACCCTGCGGTTCAATTCTCCTTGCAGGGAGGAAACGATGATGAGAACGGCGAGATACCTGGCACTGCTGCTGGTGTGCCTGTCCGCGGTCGCCGCGACTCCGCTGACGCAGGAACAGAAGGCGTGGCTGGCGCGCGCCGAGCGCTACGAGAAGAACGGCTGGATTTACCTGCATATCGAGGGTGAGCCGCGGCAGCGCGGCTTCCAGCACGGCTATCTATTGGCCAAGGAGATCGCCGAGCCGCTGCGCGTTCGCCGTGAAATGTGGAAGCACATGACCGGCATGGATTGGGATTGGCTGGTTGAAAAATCCAAAGCCATGTTCACACCCAAGGTGGACGCGGAGAACCTAGCCGAAATTGACGGGATCGTCGAAGGCATGCGTGCCGCGGGAGTGGTCAGCACCCGGGATGAAATCGTCGCGCATAACGGCTCGATCGACCTGACCGGGTACTGGTGGCCGAAGGAGAAGAAGAATCTTGAATCGAAAGCCCCCGATCCGCCGAAGCAGTCATGCAGTTCGTTCATCGCCACGGGTAGCATGACCGCGGACGGCCGCGTTGTGCTTGCGCACAACACCATGGCCGGCTATCCGGACGTAACGTCCGGTCTCGTCATGGATATCCTGCCTGCGCGCGGCCATCGGATCCTAATGCAGAGCGGGCCCGGCTGGCTGCATAGCGGCTCCGACTTTTTCCTTACCAGCGCAGGCCTGGTCGGCTCGGAAACCACGATCGGCGGCTTCAGTGGATTCGACGAGAAGGGGGTGCCGGAGTTCGTGCGTATGCGCCGCGCCACTCAGGACGCTTCCTCGATTGACGAGTGGGTGTCAATCATGAAGCGTGGCAACAACGGCGGCTACGCCAACGCCTGGCTCATCGGCGATATCAATACCAACGAGATTGCACGCCTGGAACTCGGGCTGAAATACGTCGGTTTCGAAAAGAAGCGCGATGGTTTTTTCATCGGCTCGAACATCGCCGAAGACTTGAGGATTCTGCGGCTGGAAACTGACGTGGACGATGGCGACATTCGGCTTTCGTCAGTAGCGCGGCGCGTGCGCTGGAAGCAACTGATGAAGCAGTACGCCGGCAAAATTGACGTGGAGTTGGCCAAGCGCTTCACGGCCGACCATTACGATACCTACCTTTTGAAAGAGAATCCCGGCAGCCGCACGCTGTGCGCCCACCGTGAATTGAATGATGGCTCGGTTGGCAAGTATCCTCCGTTTGATCCCGGCGGCACGTTTGATGGCAAGGTGGTCGATTCCGCGATGGCCAAGCGGATGTCGTTTGTTGGGCGCTGGGGAGCGGCGTGCGGCATGCCGTTCAACGCCGCCCAGTTCCTGGAAGCGCATCCGCAATTCGACTGGATGACGGGCCTGCTCAAGGATCGCCCGACGCAGCCCTGGACCGAGTTCTGCGCCGGGAGCCACAAGTTAAGACCATGAAGGCAGAAGGCAAAAGGCGGAAAGCAGCAACGGTGGCTGTTCGTGCAGCCTTCTGCCTTCTGCTTTCTGCCTTCCTTCTGGCAGCAGCCGGCGCACAGGAACTGCCGCCGGAGACCATCAAGCTGGCGCGCATCAGGCAGAAGGCCGCCGAGAACTTGTCCCGCATTCCCGACTACACCTGCCTGGAAACGGTGGAGCGCGGTTGGCGCGCCCCCGGCTGGCGCAGTTTCACGCCTATTGATACGCTCCGATTCGAGGTGGCGCACGTCGGCGGGCGTGAGTTGTATTCCTGGCCCGGCGCCCGCCGAGTGGGCGAATTGACACTGGCGTCAATGATCGGGTTTGGCGTGACCGGCAGCGGCGATTTCGCGCTCCGGGCAGGCAACATTTTTGTCAGCCACGCCCCCATCTTCCGCTACGCGGGAGAAGAGAATCTTGGCGCGTGGCGCACGCTGCGCTACGACTACCGCGTCGCGTTGCTCGGCAGCAACCAGACGGTATCGAACCTTGATCGGCGGGCCTATGTCCCGTACCACGGCTCCTTCTGGGCGGACGCCGAAACCCTGGAACTGATTCGCATCACTTCCAGCGCGGATGACATTCCGCCGGAGCTGGAGGTCGCGAGCAGCTTCACCCAGATCGATTACGGCAAGCTGCCGATCGCCGGTTCCGATTTCCTGTTGCCGCAGCGCGCGGAACTCAGAATGGCGAGCCGCATCGACGAAAGCCGCAACGTCACCGTGTTCTCGCAATGCCGCAAATATGTGGCGCGCTCGGCGGTTTCCTTCGATCCACGCCCGGAGGGCGTTGCCGCGGGCAAGCCCCGCGCCACAACCGAGATCGAGCTGCCCGCCGGCCTGTTTCTGGAAATCGCGCTTCAGACGCCGATTGATTCCAAGGCCTCGGCGGTCGGCGACCTGATTGAAGCGAGGCTGCAAACCAACGTTATTTACCAGGAAAAGGTCTTGGCGCCTGCCGGCGCGGTGGTGAGGGGGCGGGTGCGCAGGCTGGAGAGGCTTCGCGGTTGGGACAATGTCTTCCTGGTCGGCATGGAATTCAACGAGCTCGAATTCCCCAACTTCCGGGCACGTTTCCAGGCGCGGTTGCGGGATACGGAGCAGCGCCCGGGGCTGACCTGGCAATTGCCGGCCGGCAGGCCTTATGGCGGCAGCTATCAGACCGGGCTTCGGGAACTGCCGAACGTCAGCACCTTTTTTGTGCGGCGAAGCCGGGTCCAGCTCCCACAGGGATTCCGAATGGTCTGGCGAACAACGGGCGCCGGCGCGCCGTCGCGCAATTGAACCTTAGCCACAGATTGCACAGATTAAATGAATGGGTGAGGCCGGAACCTATGCAATCGGCGCAATCTGCGGCTAAGGCTCAGTTGAGTGATGAAGCAGCACGCGGCCGGGGAGTTGGCCGGTGTGTTCGCCGTTTTCCAGCACCATTTTTCCATTGACCAGAACGTGATGAATGCCGGCCGCGTACTGGTGCGGCTTCTCGTAGGTGGCGCGGTCGGCGACGGTGGCCGGATCGAATACCACCAGGTCGGCGCGCATGCCCTTGCGGATCACGCCGCGGTCCCGGACGCCGATTTTCTCGGCGTTCAGCGAGGTCATCTTGCGCACCGCCTCTTCCAGCGAGAGCAGTTTGAGTTCGCGGACGTAGCGGCCGAGCACCCGCGCGAAGGTGCCGTAGGAGCGCGGATGCAGCGTTTCGGCGCCCAGCGGGCCTTCGGGACGCACGGCCAAGCCGTCGGAGGCCACCGAGCACCACGGCTGCCGTAGCGCCAACTGCATGTCTTCCTCGCGATGATGGAAGTAGACGCAGGGCACCGAGCCGTTCTCCTCCAGCAGCACGTCGAACAGCACCTCGACCGGGTCGCCGCCCCGCGCCGCGATCAGCTCGCTCATGCGCCGCCCCTGGAAGGGCCGGTTGCGCGGATTCTTGAGCGCCACCAGCAGCATTCCCTCCCAGCCGCCGGTGGCGGTGTAGTGGTTGTACCAGCCGGGCAGGCCCGCGAGAATCTCGCGCTTCATGCGGGCGCGGGCCGCCGGGTCACGCAGCCGCTCCAGCATGCGGGGCGTGCCGCCATCCTGGGCCCAGGGCGGGATGATGGCGGACAGGTTGTTCTGGCCCGCGAAGTAGGGATAGACGTTGGCCGAGATGCGCACGCCGGAAGCGCGCGCCCGTTCGATTTGCGCCACCACCTCGTTCATGCGTCCCCACAGCGCGCGGTCGGCGATCTTCAGGTGCAGCACCTCGACCGGCGCGCCGGCCGACCGGCCGATCTCGATGGCCTCCTCGAGCGCGTCGAAAATCCCGATGCCCTCGGTGCGGATGTGCGTGCAGTAAATCCCGCCGTACTTTTTCGCCACGCGCACCAGGTCCAGGATCTCCTGCCGGGTGGCGGCCGAGGAGGGCGGGGTGATCAGGGAGTCGGCCAGTCCCAGCGCGCCCTGCCGCATGGCTTCCGCGACCAAGCCGCGCATCCCGGCCATCTCCGCGGCTGTCGGCCGGCGCATGTCGTACCCCACCGCGCATTCCCACACCTGTCCCAAGCCGACGTAGGAAGCGATGTTGGTGGCCACGCCGCGCTTTTCCAGAAGCCGGAAGTATTCACCCAGCGTCCGCCAGCGGTCGGTGACGGCGGTCGGCGCCGCCCAGCGCGCCTTGCCGGCAACGGGCCCGGCTGAGTTCGCTTCCCCCAGGACCATGGTGGTCACGCCCTGGTGCACCATGCTGCGGGCGCCGGGATCGATCAGGATGGAGTAGTCGGAGTGGTCGTGGGCGTCGATGAATCCGGGGCAGAGGGCGAGGCCGGCCGCGTCAATCTCCCGCCTGGCCGCGCCGTTCACCTTGGGCATCTCGGCAATGGCGTCGCCGCGGATGGCCACGTCGCCGGGGAACGCGGGCCGGCCGGTGCCGTCCACGATGCGCGCATTGCGGATCACCAGGTCGTAGGCGCGCTCCTGGGCGCGCAAGTTTGCCGCGCCGAGCGCGGCCGCTGCTATTCGCGCAAACTGTCGCCGGTTCATGGCTGCTGTTTTACCACAGGCGCGGGCGGGCATAGCGGCCCGTTTCGCGATCGCCCGTTGACTTGATTGCCGGCGGAGCGTAGCATCACCCCCGTCGTGCATGAGCCGCAAGACGATTCAACCGATAGAAGGAGAAAAACCATGTGCCGAATCACCAGGCGGGAACTTTTGGCAGGCGGCGCGGCAGTCTTGCACATGGCCCCGGAATTGCCGGCCGCCCAATCCAGCCCGGGCGGCGCGGAAGCTGGCAAGGTGGATATGCTCGCGCCCGATGTTTATTCTCATGAGGGGCAGCTTTCGGCACAGGCGGATGCGGTCTGCAACAACGGCTGGATCATATTCGAGGATTACGTGCTGGTGATCGACGCCAATTTTCCCGGCGGCGCCAGAGAGATCATCGGCAAGATCCGCCGCATCACCGACCGGCCGATCCGCTTTGCCTTCGACACCCACCACCACGGCGACCACGCTTACGGCAACCAGGTATTTGTCGAGAACGGGGCGGTTCCGCTGGCGCACACCGGCGTGGTGGAGGAGATGAGGCGGTACGAAACGGGTTATTATGCCGGCAAGCCGGGAGCCTGGGAGCAGGCGGCGAAGGGCCGCGCGGACGTGAAGAACAGCAAGCTCAAGCCGCCCTCGGTTCTTTTCCCGAGGGAACTTTTCTTTGACGACGGCAAGCACCGGGTGGAGCTGATTCACCTGGGCGTGGCGCACACCCATGGCGACGCGGTGGCCTGGCTGCCGAAGGAACGAATCCTGTTCGCCGGTGATGTCTGCGTCAACGGGCCATACAACTACGTGGGCGACGGCGAGGTTGAAAAATGGGTGCCGACTCTGGACGCCGCCAAGCGGCTCGGCGCGCGCACCGTCTGCCCCGGTCATGGCCCGCGGGGCGCGGCGGCGATGCTGGACGATCAGCAGGTGTTCTTCAAGATGCTGCGGGAGCAGGTGGGCACGCTGATGGCCAAGAAACCGCCGGAAGAGGCGCGTACCCTGGTCGAGCCCCTGCGCGCCACCCTCAAAGCCAACGCGCAGATTGCCCGCTATGTCGGAGAGCGCTCGGCCCAGTGGGATCCTTTTCCGGCGCAGGTGCAGAAGGTCTACTTGGAAATGACCGGCCGAAAACTCGCGGCCTTGCCGCGGGAATCGTACCAGGCCCGCCTGGCCCACGCCCGCGCGCACGGCCTGGCCTGACGCTGCGGACAATTTCGGACTTCGAATTGCGGATTTCGGGCCGCATCGATGGCATCCCGACTCCCCGGCGGGCCACCGTGGTGGCGAAGGGGCACAATCGGCCGTCCCATTCGATAACCACCCATGCGGATGGGACTTTCATCTTCCGAAACCTGCTTCCGGGCACTTACGAGATCCGGCCAAGGCACAATTCTCTCCTTTTCTCGCCATCGTTCCATACCGTGGCCGTCACCACTCACGACGTTGAGCGCATCCACTTCACAGCCCGCCCAAGGCCGCACAAAAAGAGGTAGGGGGCCGGCTTGGCAGCGCCGCGTCGAGTCCGGCGGTCACGGCGACCACCCGGAAACAAAGAAAGTCGCGGATTGTTCGTCGGTCGGCCTGGGAGCGCAGGCGTCTCGCCTGCGGGCCTTGCATGACGCCGTGCTTGGCCCAAGGAGTGCAGGCGATGGGTGCAGGTTCGTAGAGGGCCCGCAGGCGAGACGCCCGCGCTCCCAGGGTGCTTTTTCAGAGCAGTAGGAAGCTATTTGGTCCTAAATCAGTCAGCGAGGCCGGAGGCTGGAGACCGGAGGCTGGGGGGCCAGCGCGACCGGCGAGGTCAGCTTGTCACGCCGCCGGGGCGCGCAAAGGAACCGTCACCATGCGAGCGGGAACAAGCGGCGCAGGCGCGGTGTCAAAAGCTTCATGACGAAGCTGCACGCCGCCCGGACGTTCCTGCCCGGTTTGCTTTTGTTCCCGGTTTCTCTTCTCTGCGCCGATAGCCGCGAGCTTGGAACCGGCTTCGAACTTCACCAGGGCATGATCTTCCTCCAGGCCTCCATCGGGAATTCCGGGCCTCTGCAAATGGCGCTCGATTCGGGAACCAAGCGAACGACGCTCGACGAGACGCTGGCCCGGAAGATGGGACTGGACCTGAGCATGAAGGCGCGGTCGTCCGGCGCCAACGGCATTCAGGAAATCTCGGTGGTCAGGGACCAGACGCTCGGTATTGGCGGTGTGAGTGTGCCCGTGCCGCTGATGCTGGTCTACCCGCTGGACTTCCTATCGAAGAAGATCGGCCATCGCGTGGACGGCATCGTTGGCGTTGAACTGCTCCGGCATTTCGTTGTGAGAATCGATTACGCCAACCGGCAACTGAGCCTGATGCAGCCCGCGTCGTTTTCCTACAGCGGCGCCGGTCAAGTTCTGCCGGTGACCTACCATGACGGACTGCCGCTGGTGCCGGGATCCCTCATGCTGTTTGGCCGCGACCCGATCCAGACGCGGTTCCAACTGGACACCGGTTCCGGGGTGGCCTACGTGAATTTCTGGAAGGCCTTTGTCGAGAAGCACCAGCTTCTCTCCGGCGCGCGGGAACTCGCCGACGCCGAAATGACCGGCTTCGGCGGCAGCAAGGCAGGGAAAAAGGGCAGAATCAAGGCCCTTCAGATCGGCCAGACAACGCTGCCCGAACCTGAAGTAGGCTTCTGCGACTGGAACTTCGGCGACCCCGGTGTGTTTGGCGGAAATATCGGGAATCGCTTCTTTCGGCTTTTCCACGTCATCTTCGATCTTCCGCACGACCGGCTGATTCTGGAAGACGCCGGCGCGAAGTAGCCGTCAGGCGGCGGCCGGCATGCAGTAGTTAAGGATTGTTCGGCAAGGCAAACAGTCGCATCCGGCGCCGCATTCGGTTTGCGGCATCCGGCCGGGTTCTTGCCACAAAGCCGCCTGGCCGCCGCTTTTCCCTGCCGTTCGAGGGCCTATAATGCGGCCAGATACGAGGAAAGGGGATGAAACTACGAAGACCAACGATCTGGAAACCAGCGACCACTGTCCGACGTCGGTGGTGCTGGACTTATGAGACCGCGTCCAGCGGGGCCGTGTTCATCCGTGGTGAATTCTCCGGCTTAAGGGTTGGCGCGCCCGTCGGACTGACTGTCACTCCGGCGGATTGCCGCGCAGCACCTCGGAAATCGCGGCGGCGGTGGCCTTCACCTTCTCTACCAGAGACGGCAGCCGCGGCGCGGTAATTTCCTCGGTCGTTCCGACAACGCTGACGGCGGCGGCTACCGCGCCCCGGTCGAACTTGGCAACGACGTGCCGACGAAAACCCCGTGAAACTCGAAGCGTCTTTGATTACACTGTGCGGCCATGAGCCTGCGCCTCCGATGGCCAGGCGTTTGCTGGAACAAAGAGGGGTTGAACTGATGCGGCGCAGGGAATTCCTGGCATCGGCCTTCGCCGCGCCGGTGCTCGCCAGCGCAGAGGATGCGACCGCCCCGACACGCTTTCAGATGGCGTGCATGACCCTCCCGTACGCCGCGTTTCCGCTGGAGCGCGCGTTGAGCGGAATCCGCGCGGCGGGCTACCGCTACGTGGCATGGGGCGTGAATCACCGCAACGCCTCCGGCACGCCGCAGCCGGTGCTTGCCGTCGATGCCCCCGCCCCCGAAGCCGCGGCGTTGGCGCAACGCTGCCGGGGCATGGGGCTGGAGCCGGTGATGATGTTCTCGACCGTGCACCTGGAAGCGCCGAACGCGCCTGACGCGCACCGGCGGCGTATCGACCAGGCGGCAGCCGCCAAGATCCCTTTTCTGCTTACGTTCGGAAAGACGGCGCCGGGCGAATACGAATCCGCCATTCGCAACCTGAAGGGAATGGCGCCCCGAGCGCAGTCCGCCGGGGTGACCGTGGTCATCAAGCAGCACGGCGGGAACACCGGCACGGGCCAGGCCTGCTCGCGCATCCTGAAGGAGGTCGGCGAGCCGTCGATCGGCATGTGCTACGACGCCGGCAACGTCCTCGACTACGAGGGGCAGGATCCCATTGCCGACATTCAGACCTGCTGGCGCGACATCCGGGCCTTCGCCATTAAGGACCACCGGAAAACCCCGAAGAACGAAGACTGCGGTCCGGGTTTCGGCGAGATCGATCACTACAAACTGCTTCTTCCGGTGATGCGCACGGGCCTGACTATGCCCCTGGCGTGCGAGAACATTTTCGAGCCGCTCTCGCCGCGGCCTGTCGCGCCCGAGGCCGTGGATGCGTTGGCGAAACGGGCGCGCGAATACCTGGAGTCCGTGCTCGGAGGCCTGAAAAACCACTTTGAGGGAGGCGGTCCATGAGCCGACTTGTGGGCGCTGCGCTTATCTTCTTCTTCCTGGTGCTGTGTGCCACGGTCAGCGTTCACGCCCAGACGGGCAACGGCGCCGTTCAGGGCACTGTCAAGGACGCCACGGGCGCGGTGCTGCCGGGCGCCAAGGTCACGCTGCTGTGGGTGGAAACCAATCGCTCGTTCGAGACCGCGGCCAACAGCGTGGGCTTTTTCATTTTCCCTTCGGTGCCCAAGGGAAACTATCGGCTGACGGTTACGGCGCCGGGCATGGAGAACTGGCAGGGTGACCTGCTCCTGGCCATCGGCCAGACTGCGGTGGTCGATCCGGTGTTAAGACCCGGCGCCACCACCACCACAATCACCGTCGCCGGAGACATCACACCCCTGATCGCCACCGCCAACGCCACCGTGTCCAATACCGTGGAACGCGAGCGCATCGAAGAACTGCCGCTCAACGGGCGTTTCTTTCAGACGCTGGTATTGGCGACGACGCCGGGACTCGAGGGCGCGGAGGCCCAGCCGCGCGTGAACGGCATGCGCGGCGCCTCCATGGAGTTCGTGCAGGACGGCGCCGTGCTGCAGAACCGCGACACCGGCGACATCCAGGGCCGCCCCCCGGGCCTCGACGCCATCGAGGAATTCCGCGTGGAAACCAGTGGCTCGTCGGCCAAGATGAACCGGCCGGCCAGCGCCATTGTGGTCACGCGCGGAGGAACCAACCGGCTCCACGGATCGGCGTTTGAAACCGCGCGCAACAATGCCATCGGGGTGGCGCGCGCCCGCCAGGATTTTTATTCCAGGCCGCCCCACCTGGTGCGCAATGAATTCGGCGCCACCCTGGGAGGCCCGGTATATCTGCCCAAGCTCTACAGCGGCAGAAACCGCACCTTCTTCTTCGTTTCCTGGGAGGCCTACCGCAACATGGGAGCTAGCACCACCTCGATCGACATGCCCACCATGGCCATGCGCCAGGGTGACTTCAGCGGGCTGATCGACGGAAACGGCCGCAAGTACACTCTATGATCCCTTCACCTCCGGCACTGCGCCAACCTGGGCCCGGCAACCGTTCCCCAACAACCAAATCCCGGCCGCCAGGGAGAGCCCGCTGGCGAAATATCTGTACAGCATCACGCCCGAGCCGACCTTCCCGGACGTGAACCCGCTGGTGGCCAGCAACTATTTTGGAGCACAGCCCAGCCTGCGCCGGGATTGGACGCTGACCTCGCGGGTCGATCACCGTTTCTCGAACCGCGACCAGTCGTTCTTCCGCTTCAGCCGCGGCAACCGCTGGTCCATGGCCAGATCCGGCAACGGCTCACCCATCACGCTCGACCAGACCGCCAACGTTACCTTCCGGCCCATTCAGAACGCCGGCGGCGTGGCTTCTCTGACCCACACGTTTTCTCCGACCTTTTTCAGCGAAACGCTGTTCAACGTCTCGAACGAAGACTTTTTCATCTATGTGGGCAAAGATTCGGTAGATTGGGACGCCAAGCTCGGCCTGCCCAACCCTTTCAATAAGACCGGCTGGCCGAATCTGACCAACACCGGCTTCGGCATGGATTACGAGTACCCCGACAACAAGCGCCGGAACATCACGCGGATTTACAATCTGGACGAGAATCTGACGAAAGTCCACGGCCGGCACGAATTTCAATTCGGAGGCCGTTTCCGCAACGAGCGGCTGCACGTGCTTCCCGACCAGCAGTTTCCGCAGGGCGCGGCGCAATGGGGAAGCGTCGTCACCGGGCTCTATGACCCATCGAGCGGCAGCGCTTACAGCGCCGTGCCTTACACCGGACATGCCGCGGCCAGCTTCTTCCTGGGCGGCGTCACCTCGTACTCCACCCAGTTCGTGCGCGACTGGTATTACCTGAACGCGCGCGAATATGCGCTCTACTTGCAGGACAACTTCAAGGTGAAGCCGCGCCTCACGCTCAACCTGGGACTGCGCTGGGAGTTCTATCCCAATATCTCGGAAGAGAACAACGTGCTCACCGGCTTCGACCTGAAGAACCACGCCCTGGTGAACGGCGCCTCGCTGGAGACCATGTACCGGGTGGGCGCCACCACGCCTTCCATCGCCCGGATCTATCAAGCCATCGGCGTGGTCTTTGGGACGCCAAAGCAGGCCGGCCTACCGGATAAGCTGATGTATTCCAACCCGCGGGACTTCAACCCGCGCGCCGGCTTTGCCTGGCGCCTGGGGCGGGCGCGCAAGAGCACGGTTGTCCGCGGCGGCTACGCGCTATTCGGCTTTCCTATCCCGCTGCGCACGTTCAATGCTCGGATGCGCTCCAACGCCCCCACCACGGCCCGCTTCGTCACCGACATCACCTCCGCCTCGCAGGCCCGCGACGGGTTGCCGAACCTGGCGCTGCGCGCGGCGCCCACCATCATCGCCGGAGTCAATTCGTCCAATATTGTCATCGACGTGAACAACCCGAGTTCGATCAGCCGCGGATCGTTCCGCACCAGTTTCTTCGATCCCCACCAGCCCACCTCGCGCTCGCACCAGTGGAACCTATCGCTGGAGCGCGAGTTGGTGGACAACATCGCGGCGCGGGTGCAGTACATCGGCAACCACGGGGCGCGGCTCGATCAGTACTACCAGTACAACGACGCTCCACCCAACTACGTCTGGTACGCCACCACCGGGCTGCCGCTGCCCACCGGCACCTACTCCGGCACCGCCATGCGCCCTTACGATCAGAGCACCTACGGCGCCGTGGAGCAGTACAGCAAGATCGGCTGGTCCAACTACCAGGGCATGCAGTTCGAGCTGCGGCGCCGCTATAGCAAGGGCTATGGCTTTCAGGTCTTCTACGTGTTGAGCAACCCCATGATCGCAGGCGGCAATGGCTGGAGTTCCGACCTGATCGAGCCGCCCGGGTATTTCATGCCCGGGGCCGTGCCCACCGACATCCACGCGCTCGACCGGCTGCTCTACTACCGCCGCGATCCCACGATTCCCAAGCACCGCCTGCGCTGGAACTGGATCGTGGACCTGCCTTTCGGAAAGGGAAAGCGCTTCGGAGCGGCATCCGCGCCCTGGCTCAACCACCTCATCGGCGGTTGGCAACTGGCCGGCTTCGGCAACCGCCTGAGCACTTATGTCACGCTCACCACCAGCTACTTCGGCGCCGTCAGTCCGGTGCAGGTTTACGGCAAGAAGTACCCCATCCAGGATTGCCGCAGCGGGCGCTGCATCGCCGGCTATCTCTGGTTCAACGGCTACATCGCCGCCAATCGCATCAACAGCACTGACCCCAAGACGGGCAAGCCCAACGGCGTCATGGGCGTGCCCAGCGACTACACGCCGTTCATCAAGCCATTGATCCCTTACGGCCAGACCACGCTGCCGGCCAACGCGCCGGCGAACAGGGATGTCTCACAATTCTGGGACACCAACACCGTCTGGGTGCCGCTCAAGAACGGGACCGTACAGCGGGTGGCTTATAACCCCGGAATGAACCCGATGCAGAACCAGTACACCCCGGGGCCGAACAACTGGGGCCTGGATGCCTCGCTGTTCAAGAACATCCGGGTCAACGAGCGCTTCACCGTGCGCTTCAATGTCGATTTCTTCAACGTACTGAACATGCCCGGACTGACCGCTCCCAGTGGTGACACCGGCATTCTCAGCCTGCAGAACTCGAACAACTCGGCGCGCCAGCTTCAACTGACGCTGCGCGTGCAGTTCTAAAGTGCTGTGGTCACTCCGGCGGATTGCCGCGCAGCACCTCGGAAATCGCGGCGGCGGTGGCCTTCACCTTCTCTACCAGAGACGGCAGCCGCGGCGCGGTAATTTCCTCGGTCGTTCCGACAACGCTGACGGCGGCGGCTACCGCGCCCCTGTCGTCCATGATGGGCGCGGCCACGCAGCGGAACCCCACCTCGTCCTCTTCGTCGTCCAGCGCGTAACCCAAGGCTCTGACCTTCTTCAAGTGTTCCTTCAGCTTGCGGGCCGAGGCGATGGTGTTGTCGTTGTGCCGCGGCAGCCCGTGCTGGGCGATCAGGCGGTCCAGGAACTCCTCGGGCAGATAGGCCATCAACACCTTACCGACGGCGGTGCAGTGCAGCTCCATGCGCCGGCCAAGCCATGTGGCCACAAGCGAAGCCACCCGCGGTTCCAGCTTCTCAACCAGAATGGCCTCGTCGTCCTCCAGGAGCCCCAGGTGCACGGTGAGTTGCGTCTCGTCCATGAGAGCGCGCAGCAGCAAGGAAGTGCCCTCCTGCCACTTGAGCAGGCGCAGCGCCATGCGGCTGAGGTGGAGAAGCTTCAGGCCGAACAGGTATCGCCCGGTTTTTGCGCTGCAATGGACGTACCTGCGGTTTTCCAGGCATTTCAGCAACTGGTGGGTCGAGCTTTTGGCCAGCTCCATGCGCCGGGCGATCTCCGACAGCGTCAGCCCCCGCCGGGATTCCGCCAGAAGTTCCAGGATCGCAAGCCCTCGGGACAGCGCGGGCGCGGGCGTCGAACTTGCGTTCACGCTATTGAACATGAGCGCGAGTATACCGGCTTTTTCGGTTCGCAGCCCGGTCCTGCGATGGTAGAGTCTGGACGCACTGTCGCTATGGAAAACGTTGCTTCGTCATCGGGAAGCTCCGCCGATCTGGACCTGTTTACCCGCGTGGAGACCCAACTGTACACGGCTGTGGTTGCCGACAGCCTGGACGAACTGGGCTATCACGAGCAGGCTATGAGTGAAGCCCTGCGGCCGCTTTCGCCCGAGGCCTGTTTCTGCGGGTGGGCGCGCACCATCGCTTACGCGGACGTGTTCTACACGCCCCCGGACCCCTACGCCAAGGAAATCGAGGCCGTGGACAGCATTCTCCCCGGTGAAGTGGTGGTCATCAGCACGGGGGGGTCCCGCCGCAACGCGCCCTGGGGGGAACTACTCTCCACGGCGGCGCGGGCGCGGGGCGCGCGAGGCGCGGTGGTGGACGGGCTGGTGCGGGACGTGAGAAAGATCCAGCAGCTTGGCTTTCCTGTGTTTGCCCGCGGGATCAAGCCGGTAGACTCCCAAGGCCGCGGCATGGTGGTGGAATGCAATACACCCGTCTGTGCCGGCGGAATCGTAGTCTCTCCGGGCGACTTGATATTTGCCGATTACGACGGCGTAGTGGTCGTACCCGCCGCCATTGTTGGGGAGGTGGTGCGCCTGGCCTGCGAGAAAGTGGCCCGCGAAAACAAGAGCCGCGCGGAGCTGATGGAGGGCGCCTTCCTGCGCGACGTGTACCGCAAATACGGCGTCCTGTGAGGGGTCGCTTGTCTGACTTCTGGCTCCTGGCTTCTGACTCCTTCCCGGGATATCAAGGGCGCAGCCCTTGGCTAGTTCCCCTTGCCCAACATTCCGCGGACGAACTGTCCGCTGGCACCGCGCATTTGGGCCCCGGCCGGCTGTTTTCGGCTGCTTAACTGGCTGGTTTACTGGATTATACGACTGTCGCATCCATTTCTACTTCGTTTATTTTGTTATAGTTACATCACCGTAGCCATTATTTTAATGGATATATAATGGCGGGAGCCTGAAAATCTCTGGAATCATCATTCTTTCCCCATAATTTCAGTATAGCATACGCTGTCAAGTTTTTCGGTCCTTCCGGCTCGCTCGCGGTTGAAAACAAACCAAATAAAGTTCGGACGCGATTTTTCAGGTTCTCGGGCTGTGGGCCACGTGCCGGCGCAGCGGGCAATCAGCCCGGCGGCTAACTCGCTGTCCCTGCGTGATTTAGCGGGCTGCCGTCGCTGGCAGTTGGCCGGCGCTCACTACGCGCAGGTTCCCTCAGTTTCCGGCTGATGTGAGCATCCGGTCACCTTCATGTCGCGCACCCGACCCGCGTGCGCGGCCGTGGGCCAGTTTCCGAACAGCGCGTCATACGGTCCAGCGGCGCCCCGCTGCTCGGAAAGTGGTAAGATTTCTTCCGAGTGCGCCGTCACTCGGGCGGGACCAGCCAGGCAGGCAAACGAAGGGTGAGCATGAGCAAGACCTTTGACCAGGGCAAAGAGGAAGTCGCGAAACTGTGCCGGTACTTCGCGACCAACCGCCAAGCGTTCCTTGCCCCAGGAGCCAGGGAAGCCGACGTTCGCCAGTCGCTGATCGACCCGTTCTTTGAAGCTTTGGGCTGGGACGTGCGCAATACCGCGATGACCGCGCTTCAGTACCGGGAAGTCATTTTCGAAGACAGCCTGGACGTGGAGGGCCACCAGAAAACCCCGGATTACACCTTTCGTGTCGGCCCCGTGCCGAAGTTTTACGCCGAAGCCAAGAAATGCGGCGTCAACATCGGCGCGGACCCCGGCCCGGCCTACCAGCTTCGCCGGTACGGATGGAGCGGCAAGGTGGCGCTGTCCGTTCTGACCGACTTTGAGGAATT
>Ga0315280_10002482_pt1 | contig 29837 bp, 26 predicted proteins | sample YL17G06_40_MG_FD_203697 | JGI IMG/M metagenome (GOLD analysis project Ga0315280, IMG submission 203697) | Sediment microbial communities from Yellowstone Lake, YNP, Wyoming, USA - YL17G06_40 | ecosystem: Environmental > Aquatic > Freshwater > Lake > Sediment | place: USA: Wyoming | collected... | reverse complement strand
GGAGAATTGCAACGGCAAATCCAATACAAGGCTAGCTGGGAAGGCTTGCCAGTTATCCGTGTTCGTCCGCATGGGACATCAGCGAAGTGTTCGATATGTGGGTCTCGCATGACGAGAATACCCGAAGAGAACCGACAGCTGCATTGTTCAACATGCGGTGTCACGGTGGACCGTGACGTAAACGCTGCCAGAAACATTCTGGCGAGAGGCGTGAGGTTCGCGCCATTCGCGCTCCCAACTGAAGCAATGGTGCAGGAACCCTCGAACAAGGTAATCCTGAAAGTCGATGGGAGCGAGTTGACTCAGAGGCTATGAGCCAAAGAGTTAACCGAACCGAAGGGTGGCTTTTTGACCTCTATCCTGCGCCCGAAGGTGGAATGATTGTTTGGCTCATTACTCGAGAAGGTAGGCCTGTTCGCCTATTTGATTCATGGCGTCCAAGTATTTACGCATGGGCCAAGAATTCCGCGAACATTACTTCTTTGCTAAGGAATAATCATACTCTTCTTGATGTTGAAACAGCGATTGACTACAAGTACGTAAGTCCTAGTGATTTTGAGCGATCAAAGGTTCTTCGCTTAACTTTCAAACGTTCAAGAGACATTGGGCCATTTCTGCGAAGCATCAATCCCACGTGCCTCATTGAAGCTCGATTATTCAATGTAGATGTTCCAGTTACCCAATTGTATCTGTATGAAAAGAATTTGTTTCCTTTGGCTTTTGTGAACGCGCGCACAGAAGGCAATGGTATAAGTTGGGAGTTACTCGACGACCCTGACTCATGTCAATATGAAATACCGCCTTTGAATGGTGCAAGCATTACACTTCACGTCAGGAAGTCTGGAAAAGTTCCCACTTTTAATGATCCACTTGAATCGCTAACCATCAAAGCATCTAATTCTGTTTTAGAGATTGACAGTGGATCTGAGACTGATAAGATACTTGAACTGGTCAGGTTGGTCAAGGAGATTGACCCTGACATCATAATGACAAAGAACGGTGACGCATTCGTATTCCCTTACCTAATTCAAAGGGCCTTTCAGAACCAAGTACTGTCACGCCTCATCTTAGACCGCGAAGGACAGCATCTGCAGCAACCACGAGAGCGCGGGAAGTCGTACTTCTCTTATGGCCGGATCTATTACCGGCCGAGCCCAGTCCATCTTCTTGGCAGACTTCACCTAGACGCCTACAACGATTTCATATTCGAAGACTGCGGACTTCAAGGGCTCGTTGAGATAGCTCGAACATGCCGTACACCGCTCCGTCGCGCCTCGCGTGAAACTATTGGCACCAATATGACGTCACTCCAAATGTACCAAGCCTTTAGACGTGATATTCTGATCCCTTGGAAAAAGAATGAGCCTGAGAATTTCAAGAGTGCATGGGAGCTTCTAAAAGCTGACCGCGGCGGATTCATATTAGAACCAAAGATCGGTCTTTTCGATAATGTTGGAGAGATTGATTTCGCATCATTATACCCCACGCTCATGATGAAGTATAATCTCACACCTGAATGCATCTCTTGCCAATGCTGCGCACATAGCAAAACCACGATGCAAGTTCCAGAACTCGACTACAACCTATGCGAGAAGAAGATTGGGATAGTGCCCCACACGCTCCGCATCCTACTTCGCAAGCGCGCAGAGTACAAGACATTGATGACCAAGACAACCAACCCAAAGCTACGCGACATTTACGAGCAAAGACAAGCTGCACTCAAATGGATCTTGGTTTGCAGCTTCGGATATTTAGGATACAAGAATGCGCGTTTTGGAAAGATCGACGCACATATAGGCGTGTGTGCTTTTGCTCGTAAGATTCTTCGTGAAACGATAGAGATCGCACAAGAACACGGTTTTTCCGTAATTCACGGGATAGTTGATTCAGTTTGGCTGACTAAGAAGAATGCAAGCGAAGCGGACTATCTTGATGTGCGTGATGCTATCGAAGAGCGATTAGGTCTTCCAGCATCTTTTGAGGGCGTCTACCGCTGGATCGTTTTCCTTCCTTCGAAGGTTCATGCCGACCTTCCAGTGCTGAACAGGTATTATGGGGTCTTCAAGAACGGGAAAATCAAAGTGCGTGGCATAGAGTACAGGCGCCGCGATACGCCTCCAATAATCAGGCAATGCCAACATGACTTGATAAATTACTTAGCCCCTGCACGAAACCGTGAGGAATTCATCACGCGCCTTCCAGGAGCATTACGCTTGGTTCGGGGATACGTCGATAGACTTCGTGATGGGCGGGTAGATGTAGAGGAGCTTATGATAACAAAACAGCTATCCAAAGACCCTGCAGAATACGAGCATAACGTGATGCAAGCTATAGCTACGAAGCAGTTGGCTCACGAGGGGGTACAGATATCCGCAGGGCAAAACGTTTCCTACATAATCAGGCGTGGATACGGAGTCCTAGAAAATTGCGTTCTTCCAAGTGAATTAATTGACGGACCGATAAGATATGATGTTGAGAAATACACTCAGCTTTTACTTGACGCTGTCAGATCCATTCTGTCCCCTCCAATCTGGAACGAAAGCCCCGACGTTCACGCTGCTGAGCTACTCAGAGCCTAAGTATAGAGGATGCGCAAGAAATTCTGTAACTTCAAAATGAATGTGCGGTAGCATAGTGACGATGGCTCAGAGGTAGATTGTTCTCAATTCATTGCCAATTGCACTGTCGGTTTGTGGAATAATGACGGCAAATGATATGACGCTCGGGCGGTGAGAGCACTTCTTTCTTGACAATGCATGAATCACAGTGCCGGTCGGAGTTGACTCTTGAAGCGTCAAGAATGTTGATTGAATCGTTTCTTGTCAAGGGGCTCTATAGCGTGGTCATAGCTTTCGAGTTGTTTGGGAACGAAGATGATACAGGGTTCGCGGAGTTGGACTTCATAATCTACTGATGGGTCCAGTTTCTCGGCCAAATGAACTGGAACGTAGAAGAAGTATCGTTTGCATTCGTATACAGCTTTAGTCAAATACCGTTTATGGTATCTGACGAATTGAATCCGCACCATATCGAACGCTGATCCAGCCAAGGTGCCGGCTTAAAGGATGCCAAGTCAACATGCGAAGCAGAGATGGCTAAAAATAACACCGACCCAGACTTCTGGTTGAGATTCGAAACGCCCGCAATATTACCAAATGGCGTTTTGCAGTTCAGAAAGAATTAGAAAAATCTCGGCTGGCGTTTGCAGTCTGTGGAGAGTTAGGAACACGCGAAAACCAGGGAATTTGGTTCAGCGGACGGTATCTCGTGCAATGCCTCAATCCCGGCGTCTTGGACTCTACGGGTCTCTCACGCAGATTACTTTGCTTTTGCCGAGTGTGTAAAGATCGACGTGGTCCAAAATATCCCTGCCCAGAAGGACTTGGAAAGGAAGCGCCTTCGGTATCTCGGATGAAGCCACAATGGCATCGTAACGACCTACCGGGAGTTCTATTGCGGCATTGAATGTGCTCATTTTGGCCATACCAGCCGCAGTCGCGACTGTTTCTTCGGCGGCTGGCTGAAGGCCTGCTTCATTAACGATGTATGGGCTCACGAGAGTCAGGCTGGCTGCGGTGTCCGGAGACGACGCTGTAGCCAACTTCCTCTTGCCAATTACAGTGGTCGGGATGACTGGATAGGATTCTCGGTCGACTTCCACATACTTCCAGCATTTCATCTCCATCTGGGCGGCAAAGGCATAGTGAATTGGTCTGATGGACTTGCCCCTACGGGCGACATGGATTGCCTCGTCGGGAAATTTCGATAACGCAGTAGACACAACGTCTGCAACTGAGTCTCCGACCGCTGCAACTGCTCCGCGAACGAGTGCAACATATTTCCCTTCAGGAACCCAGCTCGGAATGTTCGTACTTGACTCGGTACGCGCAACTTCATGAACCGTGAGTTTCTCCGCGACTGCGCTCTTCACCATCTCGGTCTGGCTAGCGCCCATCGCCCTTGCGAAGTCCGCGAGCTTTCGTTTCATTTCCTCAGGGACCCTGAGATTGATTATCGCCACGGCTTCGTTTACCCACGTGAATTCGGGTGCGTGTTAGCTATATCTTTTGTGTATACAAAACGTATATCAAGAAAATGCTGGTGCCGGGAGTGCGATTGGCCTTCCCATATAGGATTACGAATGCCCTCGGAGCTAGCTCCCAGTGCCACCGTGGACTAAGTCAAGATTTGTCCCATTATTTCATTGAGTTGTTCTTCATCGATCATTCCGCGAGCGTTCAACCTATCAGCGATCTGCTTCATCGTTGCGAAAGCATGAAGTTTCACGTCCACCTTTCCCAAGTTCGCTTCTCCTCCTTGTTGTCTGTCCAAAAGAACGACGGCATCCTCGACAACTCCGCCCTCTGCCCTAATCGCTTCGACTGCTTCGACTATGTTCTTCCCCGTCGTAGTTACATCGTCTAAGACAAGCACTCTGTCAGCAGGTTGCAGAATACCCTCAATCCTCCGCCCACGACCGTGCTCCTTCTCCTCCTTCCTGACGTATAGGAACGGCTTTGAAAGATTGAAGGCCAAGACGGCAGCATATGCGATCCCGGCACTCGGAATGCCAGCCAGACGCTGCACACGCTTAACGAGAGTTGTCCCAAGAACAGTCGTATAGAACCCTATCACGCGGCGAAACGCCTCAGGATCACTCGGAACAAGCCTCAGGTCGATGTAGTATGGGCTAAGAATACCGCTTGCAAGCTTGAACGTTCCAAATCGGAGACTACCAGTTCTCAGAAGAATATCGCATAGCTCGTCTTCTGTTCGTTTGGCCAAGGCGCTCATTGTTTTCAACCAACTGTACCATTGACCTCAACAGGTTTATTCCTTTGCTAATCGCTGATAATCGGATCGTGAAACCAACATTTAACCATCGAATCATAGGGAGCTAATCAGACAGCAGAACATCAAGACGCGAGGCGATGCCTAGTGGTCGAGATTTGGCTTCCGTATGGATCATCCGAAATCCCTGCGCGAATTCCGGAGGAGAGGCTTGTAGACATATTGAAACCGCCGACAAAGGAGAACATTTCCGATCCAGCAGCAGCGATGAGGCAAGCGATCCAGTCAAATCAATCCATTCTGGACGCAGCCAAGAGAGCTGAGCGAATATGCGTCGCTCTGGGGTCAAGCTCGAACGCTAAGGTCGCCTCAGCCGCAACCCAGACATTGGTTGAGAGCCTGATAGCCGTCGGAGTCTCACCGAGCTCAATCACGCTGCTAAGAACTGCAGGCGCGCCTGAACTCGATCCCGCACTTCTCGGAAAGACCAAAACCGTTCTTCATGATCCAGTCACCTCACCGATGGCGTCAGTTGCACATACACAGTGCGATTTCCCTCTATCTCTGAATTCGATGTTTACTGACGCTGGCCTGAAGATCGTCATCGGTGAACTCAAACCACACCATTTTCTGGGTTACAGCGGCCTCTGTGACATAGTCTTTCCAGGTCTCGCTTCACTGAACTCTGTTCGAAACCACCTCGCGAATCGTAAGAATATGGCAGTCTCAGACCTTCACAGGGAACGCGTTGAGATAGCGCGGTCCCATGAGGACCTATTCGCGTTCGGTTTCGTACTTGACTCAGAGCAATCACCTGTGAAGATATCGCTGAGAAGTTTCCAAGACTGCCTGGAAGACCTGGAGAAATCCGTGCAGACTGTCTGCACAAGAAGAGTTGACCAGACAGCTGACATCGTTGTAATGAGTGCCGGAGGCAGACCGATGGATGAATCACTACTGAGCGCAGTGGAGACTTTCCCCGCTGCAATCCCTGCACTGAAAAGAGAGGGAGTGTTGATCGTTGCCGCAGAATGCCCTTTGGGCCATGGAAATACGGAATTCCATCAGTGGTGCGCTGAACACAAGGAAGCTCGCTACCTCGAAGTGCGACTGAGGCACAACTTCAACTATCAAGGTTTCAAAGCGGCCTTCCTGCTGCGAACCTTGGAGAATCACCGTATCTATTTCGTCTCCACAATCCCAAATCACTACGTGGAAAACGTTTTCGGTATGCGTGCAGCGGCGACAGTCAATTCGGCTCTTCAGACAGCTCAGCGATCTCTCGGTTCAAGTTCGAAGATATCTGTAATACCCAACGCCAGTAGGATCATCCTAACTCGCGCAGAGTCTGATGCGAAGTAGCTGCCTACTGTATTCGTGATTCATACGGAAATCGACCTCCGATAGTTTGTGCGTGTGTTGGAGTGTTTTTTCAGCCTGAGAGCCATCAACGCCAGAATTGCGACCAAGAACATAACGGCCAAAGTGGTGGTGTATGCCACTGGTTCAAGATCCGTGCGCCAGATCGCCTGCACCGATCTGTTTCGATCCATCAAGACGCGAATGGACTGGTCGCTTGAGTTCCCATATCCCGTCCAGCCTTGAAACTGATCGACAGCTCCCATCAATCCCAACAAGCCATCAGTCTGAGTGCTCGTCGTCGTTAGCCAGACGTCAACGGACAAGCCCTTGGGTACTTTTACCTGTGCGCTACCGACGAGCACTTGATCGCCCGTAATCGTGACCAGATGGAACTGGATCTTGGGGTGCACTGTAATGTTCAGAGTCACGTAACCGCTAGTCCACAGCAATTGTCCACTTCTCCGAATCTCGCCACTCGAACCTGCGATGATTTGATTTGGTCCTTCAGATGACACCCTGTAAGGGTTCTCTACCACACAATTAGTATTTGTGCCACAACTGTTCAGCGATACTAGCGAATCGACAGCATGCCAGCCATCTTCCTTTAAGTACTCAAGATTCCTAAACTCAACGGGACCGAGATCACCAAGTTCGTTGGAGGCCGTTACCTTCTCGGCCACCATCATTGGAGGTTCTGCGGATGGCTGGAGCTGGAAGTCGATCTTAGCTGCCTCCCCTCCATCGAGGACGAACACCACGCTGTGACTAAAGCCAGGGACAATTGAGTATTGGTGCCATGTTCCGTTAAGCCCTGCTGAGCTCATTGGTCCAATTTCGTAGTAGAAGTCTTTTCCGTAGATGTCTGGCCAATACTGCCATTGCCAACGAGCGTCAGTGTCCGAGAGGAGGGCAAAGTCTCCAGCACATTTGGAATTCCCCTCCAGCAGACTTCCCTTCAAGCAAAAGTACCCGGGCTCGAACGAATAACCGAACTGGACGAACGCTCCATTGAGAAGGATGGTGCCTACCCAGAAATAATCAAGGACTGCTGGTGCAGCGCGATAAAGATGTGTTCGAATTTGTGTTCGGACTCCAAGGTTCCCCCTAGAAGCGTCATCGCCCTTCGCACCCACCTGTATTGACAATTCGTGATCGTTTGCTGACAATGTAGGAAGATTCAGTGCCAGAAGCACTAACAGCGTCGTGACCGTGAATTTGCCTAGCTCCACTGCCCACTCACTTTTGGCTCGCTGTCGCACTTAACTAACGTTTACCAGCGCTCTCTCATGATGCGAGTCTTGCACTTTCTCTGCTGTGCGGAGATCCGCGTAACCAGTAATGTTTCCGTTTCTCTAGTGACTCCGATATTAGTATCTGTGAGGCCTGCAATTTCCTCAAATGGTAGTGCACGATCTGCTGACTCAATCCAAGATTCTTGGCTAGTTTCGCCTCCCAGATTCCAGGATTACTTTCGACCTCGTGAATGATCCGGGTTGCAGTGGATTCACAAATTGAGATTGCAACGGACGGATGAGACAGACTTAGGTTTCTCACGCTGTAGAATCGGCGCGTTAGTCTGTTCCTAACCGAAGAAACATAACCATCTCGTTCGAGAAGCGCTAGCTTGAACATAGTGGGCTTCTCTCGCGGCATCAGGTCCCTCAATTCACGTATTCCAAGACCGGGCCTGCGAGATATTGCTTTCAGGAGCCTGTAGTGCCTTCTTGGACCGTCCTTTGTCCTCCTGCGATCAAGACTTCTGGCAACCGGTGTTAATGAACGAAGCATCCTGTATCTGACTTCCTCTGTACCAACGGCGCCCGCCATGGCTGACGCCGCAACCGCTGCAGCTCCAATGAGTCCAATGCTCACAGTACTGACTGGGGCGGCGACCTGAATGATCCCATGCTGAGAGATCGCAAATAGATCGCCTGATCGCGATACAGTGACCGCGATCAAGGGACCTGTGACTAACTCTCTACCAGACGCTGAGAGAGCACCGTCTCTGTCCAGCTTGAGATAAGATATACTTGTGGATACTGTGCTGATCCCGGACGCGTATCGTGATGGAACTCCGGAGGGTTGGTACCAGATCACGTACAAATTGTCCTGTGAATCAGCCGATACGGCGAATCGGGATGCAGGCTCTTGGGGACTAGGCTGTGCGAGTTCTCTGACGAACATGATTTGACCTTTTGTTGAGATCTGAGCAACGTAGAGAGTTCCCGTATTGCTTGACACGTCCTGTTGCCAAACAACATACGCGTCGCCGCTCGATCCAGACGCCACGGACGCGCCCTCAGTGGGTTCATTGAGTACAGCGACTCGTAGGCGAGTTATGTTTCCGGTTCTCAGATCAACTTGCGCGTATCGAACGCTTGATACAATCCCCCCGTCCAGCACATTGCTCTCAACCCATGCCATGCGTAGGTTCTCAGAGGTTCGATCAAAAGCAAGACGGGGCCTCGGAACTGAAACAAGACTTCGGTTGTAACTTGCGATCTGTGTAGTCTGGTTGAGGATCCTTGCAGCACCCAGCCTACCGTAATAGGCACCTCCCGCGAGGTCTGCATTCTTATCAAGTTGGGTCCAAACCAAGTGTGAAGTGAGATTATCATCAACTGCCAACGAAGGCCACATCGCAACCTTGTCAGCACCAGTCAGGACGGTTGGGGCGAAATTCCTCAGGTCTGTGGAATTAACTTCTCCATAACATAATCGCGAACTCAGTCCCGCTCCGATGTCGGTTGAGTTGTTTGTAGAAGACAGACGTTCTGCCCACACGATGTGTGGATGGTCAAACTTGTCGAGAGCCATATCCGCTGCCTGCACGAGACTGTTGTTTCTGATCAGTGTTGGTGCAATAGCCCCAGTGCCATTCGGCTCGTACTTGCTGTACCAGAGACCTGGCGTTGATTCAGAGCTATTTGATGAGGATACAGTCCAGAGAATGTGTATTGCTCCCTTCGAGTCGATCAGAACCTTTGTTTCCATGTTGTTCGAGTGTGCGGCCTGGACCCCAGTCTGTTCGAATGTAATTGTTCCGAACTGAGGCATGACTACGGCAAGAGCCAAGACGAAGAGCCCGAGCCCAATCCTGGATCGGAACATTTACAGGACTCTTCTCCCAATCGAAAACCGATATAATAAGGTATGATTTTGTCGCATTCCAGTCTAGTAGGCATGGACAAACTCTGAGAAGTTTGCAGTCCTGGCATAGTCGTCTAGATTCCTGAAAGTTCAGCCTTGAGTCTGCTGACTGGATATTCATAAACGACGACTAGCCATGAATCCAGGATCTTGTAGCTCGCCGCGTCACGATAGACCCGGTGTGCCTCTTCGAACCGGTCAAGAGCGACGCCGCTGCTTGGGAGCAATATAGAGCGCGTCACAAGTATCCCTGTCCCATCCTGAACTATCGTCTTCACGATCATACGGCTTTGATTCAGTTGGGTTTGAAACATTCCGACCTGAAGCCCAATATACTGTTGGTCGGTTACCCCGGTAGCGTACACGCCTGTTCTCACCGTTGTGTTATCGAATAGACTGGGTGCGTCGAAGGCGAATTGATCTAGGATCCTCTCCACATTCCTCCGTCCTGCTGTCTGATCGTAGCTGAAGACAGCGTAACCATCGGCAAGACATAGGAAACTTTGCAGCAGCTGATTCTCACCAGACCTGCGGATGAGAAGTTCGCGAACAGCATAACCCTGATACCTGAAGCCTGGGGCTCTGGCTTCATTCTCAACTACCCTTTGAAGTGAGCTGAATTGCTGGTCGTGCAGTTTCATTACCGTCACCGTCCCGTTGAACGATGGGGGAGGGAGCTCCATGTCCACTTCGAAAGACACATCTTGTGGGAAGATGCTAAAACCGAGCTGGTAGAAGTAGAGAAGTGCCTCTGGACCATGAAAATCAGGGCCTCCCGAGATAGCGGACGCGCCGTCGAAGTCCAAGTAGAACGCCGATTGAACTGAGTTGGGTACGTACTTCATCCAGTCTTTACGGTTGAAATCGATTCTATCGGGTATGTGTTCCACCCGCGGCAACGATGAAATGTATGATGCACCGATCACTATCGCAACAATGCTTAAAGTTGCAAGAAAAGAATACGTCCTCAAGCGTTCGTTTCGCTTTCCGCCTCTCTTCCTAAGGCTCTTCTCACGAGTCTTGACTGAAGCACGGTGCCTCGGTGGAGGAGAACCACTTGAAAGCATACGCTCATTCGCTCGAGTCTCATTCGGTCTGCGACTGTTTTGGGATCGGTCTGTTGTCCAACTCTTTAAACGTTAGCGTTGTGAAAGATGAGCTCTTTCGCCGTTCTGTCGTCTTGCTTCGTTCGTTAACTTGAGGGTTGTTGCCTATTGACCTGACTGCCATGGGATCATCGTTCATGGATTTATATCGCAATGCGCGGGAGTATGCACTAGGCTATGTTAACTTACACCGATGTTGTTCGACGATCTGTAGAGTGTGCTGGTATTCTACTCGCTGTAGATGTTGCCGTTGCACTATTGCCATTCCTCACTTGGATTGACTCGTCGACAATCGCAATAGTAGGTGACCTGTTGCTCGTGGAGGTGGCCCTACTCTTCATAGGGGCAGGTATCCTCGACTTCATTTCATCTGCGGGCATGACTGGCTTCAGAAAACTGTTCTCGTCGAGCGTCGAATACTCGTCGACTAGACGCAAAGAAGTCGAACGCCATGCACTGGTATTCTTAGCCACTGCTCTGATTCTCCTCGCATCTATTATTCTGCTTGCTCTCTATGATCTCTCTGGTGGAGCTCTTTAGTGCAAAGATCCGAAGCGGGTGCGCCTTTCTAGCCTGTCAAGCCTGAATCTAATGAAGAAAATTGGGGGAGCGCCTGAGGGTTTCCTGCAGGCGCAATCTACTTCTTCTTGCGGCTTCGAGCTGCTAGGACTCCGATTACAACGATGACGATTACGATCGCCAGGACGACTAGCGCATCGTTCGTCATTGACGACACTGTTATCGGATCGGTCACTGAGCCTGGCACAGCGCGGAATGTGGCTCCTTCGGCAGCGTACTGGTCGACAAGTGCTGGCGTAATGGGCTTCGCAGCTAGCGTGTCGTTCACTGTGCGGCCTGTGAAGTTCGCGCGGTACATGACGCTACCGAACGCAGGCGGCCCGGGAACTGACACCTGATACTTGGTGCTGTTGTCGGCCACAACCGCGGCGATTGGGGTCCATGTCTTCCCGTCAGTGCTCTGCTGAATCACCACGAGCATGTGCGAGATACCGGTGGTTCCGCTAACCGTCACAGATCCTGTGCCAAATAGCGGTGTTCCGGAGAATGCGATCGGTGCTGGCGGGGCCAGGTTCACGGTGTATCCGGCTGCGCGCAACTCGTCTGCAGCGACATTCAGGTCAAAGGAGTCAGGCTTGAGATCGGGATCATACCAGACACCCCAGCCTGGACCTGCCCAGGTGGCGACTGGATATCCGGATCCACCTAAGAGTTGGTTGACGATCTGCTCTCTCGGGATGAGGTGGCTGATCGCTTTCCTCACGTGCCTAGCTGCTTCGGCTGCCTGGGACGGGTTACTCTTGCCCAGAGGTGTGTCGACACCTGTGCCAAACACTGGGTGCTTCACGTTGAAGCCCTGTTCCTGCCAGCCGAGTTCGGGGGCCTTAATGACCTGTACGCCCATGGCGTTAAGCGTTGGTAGGTCGTTTCCGCCCAGTTGGAAGTTGTTGTCGAGCACGTTGACCTCACCGTTCTTGAGAGCGGCGAGAGCGGCGTCTTTACTGCTAATCCATGTTACCTTGTATGTTTCGACACTGAACTGACCCATCTTCTCAAGGCCGCTGGCATTCCAGTAGCCCGGCCACTTCTTCAGGGTGGCAGTGTTTGTCGTGAAGTCGAAACTCTGTAGGATGTATGGACCGGCACCAATTGGGCCAACTGCGGTGTAGGTTCCGGTTCCACCATACTTCGCTTTGTCCCATGAGTAGGTTTTTGGTCCGCTCGCGGTGCTGAACGGTTGCGTGTCCCATGTTTCGAATGGAAACTGCTCCATGATGTGCTTTGGAAAAGCACCTGCTGGAGGCGAACCCCAAGCCGCATAGGTCTGGGGCGTGAAGGCATAGACCTCAGGCATATGGAACTGGACAGTGTATCGGTCTACAGCCTTCCACGAACCGGCTCTTGTTGCCTCACCGGGCGCCCTGTTGTCCACCGTTACCTTTGTTCCGTCCGAGTATGTGAAGTCAACAAGGTTTCCGAGGCGTTGGATGTTGGTACCCAATCCGACAGAGGCTGTCTTTGCGTCCTGGAGGGCCCTGGCGGTGAATATGAAGTCATCAGCAGTTACCTCCACACCGTCCTGGAAGTTCACACCATGCTTCATCTTGATGGTCCAGTCCAGCCCGTCTGGGCTGGAAGTGATGCTATCTGCAATCGCAGGGTAGAACGATAGATTGCGGGCGTCAATATCCATGAACCCTGACCCTGAGAAGATCGCGCCGTAAATGTAGACCGCGTAGAACGTGTTCGAGCTGGCGGTCGAAGCTGGGTTAAGTGTGTTCCCTGGGAATACGTTGCTCGCTTCGGCAAAAGTGAGTGAATTTCCACCAGCCCAGTGTTCAATGTCTGGGAATCTGACTACATTGTACACATCCGCCGATCCCCACGCCGTCCACTTCTTGTCTCGCGGGACGACATCTACGATTTCATAGATGTAGTTGTAGGGCGCGTCTTTGAACAGCAACTCTTGAACTTTCTTGTTTCCCGCGACCTGCTTCTGCACGTCTGTCGTCGTCATCACTGCGTCAATGAGCGGTATCATGTCAGGATTCGTGTATAGCGCGTAGTTGTTTCCTGCCGGCGCTAGGTTTCTCGGATCATAGTTGCTGTAGTCAAGAATCGGGTTCGTGGCACCCCAGCCAATATAGTTGATGTCGTTGCCGCCTTGGTCGAACGTTGCGCCTACGGGCTGACCGGCCGTGAAGAAGACCCTATTCGAGAGGACATCAAAGTTCACGTAGAAGAGCTTGGCATCTATTCCAACAGAGATCATGTTCCTTGTGATAATGCTTGCATATTGACGCCTGACCGGGTTTCCTGTGGAAGCGATCACGGTCGCCGAGAAAAGAGGCGCTTGCTGCGCATAGGCCGGCGTAAGCAGTAACGGAACGACGCTGGCAAATGTCAGGTATACTAGAAGTGCAAGAGAAATTCCTTGAACTACGTATTTGAGTGGTTGATTAGACATTTTCATATCACGCAACTAGGCTCTGCCTAGAAATTGCTATTTATGCCTTACCACAAAACTCCGCACGACCAACTAAAACAGACGTTTCAGTCCGGGCAAGACACGGTTTGAAATCATGCAACAAAGGGAATATTAGTTTCTCAGACTAAGGTCTCACCCGGGAATTCGGTTGGCAAGCGTTTTCAGGTATGTCGCTCGCCGTTTGCTCTTTATGATCCCCGTGTTTCTTGGCGTGGCAATTCTTACGTTCGCTGTTGGGAATGCTGCAGGCAATCCGCTGGACCTGATCAGAGCAGGTCTGAGGAACCCGAGTCCTCAGGTGATTGAGGCACTTAGGCAATACTACCATCTTGACCGTCCGGTATATGAACGGTTCTTGCTCTGGTTCGGCGAGCTTCTACAGGGTAACCTTGGAGTCTCCCAATCAGGTAGACCAGTGGCTCAACAGATTGGTGCCTGGGCATTCACTACTCTTGAATTGCAGCTGATTTCACTCATGTTGGCAGTGGCAATAGGGATACCCGTTGGAGTCTATTCAGCGAAGAAACAATACTCGAATGCTGATTACGCCATTACGTCTGTTGCCATCTTCGGCTACTCTATGCCGACGTTCTGGCTTGGCATCATGCTGATAATCCTCTTTTCATTTTATCTTGGTTGGTTGCCCAGTAGCGGAGCAGAAGGGATAAGTTTCTTCTGGTGGGGGAATCCGATCCTTGATCAGTTAGCCCATCTTGTCTTGCCAGTCACTGTACTAACCTACGTTACACTCGCAGCCATTGTGAGATTAGTTAGGGCAAATATGCTGGAGGTGTTGAGACAGGATTACATTCTTGCCGCGCGATCGAGTGGGCTTAGTGACAGGACGGTAACTTACCGGTATGCGCTCAGAAACGCAATCAGCCCCGTGGTAACACTTGTAGGTCTATCCTTCGGAGCTGCTCTGGGAGGCGCACCTGCAACAGAAACTACCTTCTCATGGCCTGGGCTTGGATATGCTTTTGCTCAGGCTGCGCTCAACCTCGACATTCCCCTCGTGCAGGGAATCACAGTCGTCATCACCATAATGGTATTGGTCGCCAATCTAATTACTGATATGGCGTACGTAGCTCTTGATCCACGCGTAAGAATTGACTGAGGACGGATCTCTTGGGTGAAAGAACAATCCGTAGACGCTCAGCTTCCCAGTGGGCTGTAGCCTGGCGCCGTTTTCGGAGAAACAAATCTGCACTCGCAGGCAGTTCAATCGTTGTATTTTTCCTGGTTGTCGCTATCGTTGGGCCATACCTGGCGCCCTATCCCGCGCGTAGCTATGAAGCACTATATGCTGGAGAAGCAGGTGAACCACCCTCTTGGAAGCACCCATTCGGTGTGGAGCAGTCAGGGATTGACGTTTTCAGCGAGGTTATTCACGGCACGAGGAATGACCTCTACGTAGGACTCGCGGCAAGTATTCTTACGACACTGATCGGCGTCGCTCTGGGAGCTGTCGGAGGATACTTCAAGGGCTTGGTCGGAGATATTGTTCTAGGAATAACTCAAGTCTTCTTCGTCATTCCGGTTCTTCTCTTGATACTACTCTTTGCAAGGGTCTTCTCGGTTCTGGTCTTCAAAGGTCTGGGATTGACCTTAATTGTACTTATCCTCGCGTTTTTCGGCTGGTCCAGCGTGAGCTTCATCGTAAGGGGAGAGACGCTCAAGATCAAAGAGATGGAGTTCGTCCAAGCAGCTAGATCTCTTGGAGCCAGCTCGTGGAGACTGTTGTTCCGTCACATCGTCCCCAACATTCTCTCCCCAGTAATCGTCATCACTACTCTGAACATTGCAGGATTCATCTTGACAGAAGTGGTAGTGAGTTTCCTCGGATTTGGAGACGCCAACACCTCCACTTGGGGGCTTATACTCAACGAGGGCTTCTCCTACATGAGAACAGAATGGTGGGTACCACTTTTCCCAGGCTTGGCAGTCGTTTTCTGCGTGCTCGGGTTCAATTTGATGGGCGATGGACTTTCGGACGCGCTGAACCCTAGGCTTCGCGAGTAGATGGATACATGGCACAAAGCCTGCTCGAGATTGAAGATCTGCGAACCTACTTTTTCACCGAAGCCGGAGTTGTGAAGGCTGTCGATGGGATTTCTGTGAAGGTAAAGGAAAGCCAGACCATCGGCCTTGTTGGGGAATCCGGATCCGGAAAAACGGTCACAGCGCTGTCTGCCTTGCGAGTAGTCCCTCGCCCCGGACGAATAGTCGGAGGGTCAATACGGTTTGACGGAGAGGACCTTCTCGCGAAATCTGAAGAAGAAATGAGAAAGTTCAGAGGCCCTAAGATGGCCGTGGTCTTCCAGGATCCGACCACGTCCTTGAACCCGGTCTACACGGTCGAGAAGCAACTCTCGGACATCTTGATGCTACATATGGACATGACGAAGCAAGAGGCCAGTAGAAGCGCTCTGCGTCTACTCGAGCGCGTGGGAATCCCTGAACCAGAGAGGCGATTGAGAGCATATCCTCATGAGCTAAGTGGAGGCATGAAACAGAGGGTCGCGATTGCAAGAGCACTTTCATGCGAACCAAGGCTGCTCTTCGCAGACGAACCCACTACAAACCTAGACGTGACCATTCAGGCTCAGGTGCTGGAGTTGATGAAACAGCTCCAGAAGGACCTCAAGATGTCAATGGTCATGATAACGCACGATATGGGAATCATTGCTGACATGGCCGAGAGGGTGACAGTCCTATACGCCGGCAGGGTTATGGAGGAAGCAGACACTCCTATGCTCTTCACCTCACCCAAGCATCCGTACACGGAGGCACTTCTGAAGGCTGTACCTAGCGTGGCAGAGACTCGGACGCTGGAAGTTATTCCTGGGAATATCCCGAACCTTATTGAAGTCCCCTCAGGTTGCGTCTTTCACCCAAGATGCAAGTACGCGAAAGACATCTGCATGAAGGAAATCCCTCCGCTAGAGAAGGTCGAGGAGGGTCATTACGTTGCTTGCCATAGGTGGCGGGAACTCAAGCTGGAGGGTAGATCCAAATGAATCCAAAATCTCTCCTGGAAGTTACAGGGCTTGTAAAATACTTCGACGTCGTTCAGCGTGGAATCATCAGAAGGCAGAAAGTGGGGGAGGTCCACGCAGTAGACAGCATCAACTTCGACATATTGCCCGGGGAAACGCTTGGTCTCGTTGGGGAGAGCGGTTGCGGAAAGACCACAACCGGAAAAGTTCTCCTCGGACTAGAGACGCCGACCTCCGGATCCGTCAAGTTCAGCGGAATCGATGTCTTTGATACCTTCAAGAGCGGTTCCGCAGAAGATGCGAAGAAACTCCGACGCAGCATGCAGATGGTGTTTCAGAACCCATATTCCTCACTCGATCCGCGTATGACCATTTACGACATCGTCAGCGAACCCTTCCTTATTCACAGAAACATACCGAAGACTCAATGGAAGGAGAGAGTCTACGAACTGTTAAGGATGGTCAACTTGGAGGAATACCATGCTGAAAGATATCCACACGAATTTAGCGGCGGACAGCGGCAGAGAATTTCGATCGCCAGAGCGTTGGCGTCCGACCCTGCCTTCGTCATCTGCGACGAACCAGTTTCATCATTAGATGTTTCGATTCGTGCTCAGATCCTGAACCTCTTGATCGATCTCCAACAAAAGAAAGGAATATCATACCTTTACATTTCGCATGATCTGAGTTCTGTCCGTCAGATAAGTCACCGTGTCGCGGTAATGTACCTGGGGGAAATTGTTGAGCTCGCCGAAACTAATATTCTCTATGACAAACCTTTGCATCCCTATACGCAGGCACTAATCTCGGCAGTTCCCGTCCCTGACGTGACCAAGAAGACGACACGAATCATCCTCCCAGGAGAAGTACCGAGCCCTATCAACCCGCCCAAGGGTTGCAGATTTCACCCGCGCTGCCCGTATGCCACCGACATTTGTAGACAAGAAGCACCGCGATTCGAGGACAAGCTCATCAAAGGCCACTATGTCGCTTGTCATCATGCCTCAAAGTTCCTCTGAACAAGGCCAAGACTAATTTTGAGGATCAGAAAAGGACGACTGATTGGCAATGCACTTATCATTCTTGGAGTGGTCCTACTCATCATCGGACTCCTTATGCCCAACTACAAGATACCACAACGACTTGGCGGAACAGGGCCAAACGTTCGATTCTCGCCAACGCTGACCTATTGGTGGAGAAGTTACATCGTTCCCCCAATTGATAAAGGAACTCCCATCAACTTGAGCGTCCTGAGCGACAAGCCTGGGACAACATGGGTCCTGCTAGCGCCGTATGATCCCCAAACCCAGAGCCTCGGTGGTCCACCGATAGTCAACGCAGTCTTTGCAAAAGACCAGAAAGGACTGGTGACCTTTATCACCACTGAGCAGAGTGGTCCCTATATGCTAATGATAACTAGCTACAACAGCTCTTACAGTTTCTATCTTAGCTCGGTTTGGTCTCCTTTCTACGAGCTGAGAGCTTGGACGACAATCGGACTGGCAATCTTACCCATTGGAATAGTCACAATCTACTATGATGGCATAGTCGAGAAAAGAGAGGAAATGTTCGAAGAGGCCCTCAAGGGGATACCCAAGCGGACTGACGCATAACCTATCCTTCTTGACCCCTGCAAGACTTGTAACTAACTCAGCTTTCTCGCACTGGCAATGTTCCTTGCTATTAGGCATCGAGTGATATTGAGGCGTGCTCTTCGCGAGCCATCCACATCTCGCAATGGAACAGGAGCTTTCCTCTCGACAACTACGCCGATGTGCTCGTTGGTCTCGCCCATGAGAAGATGGGCGGATGAGGCAAGATCGTCAGCCACATTTGTTTGGGTAACCCTCGTCTTTCGTCCGTAGATATCGCGAGCCCCACGGAAATCGCTCACCGGGGCAAGACCTGACACGCCTATTGCAAGACCAACTGTTCCCAAACGCATCGGTGTGACACGACTGTCGACTACGATGACACCGAGACGTACGCCGCACTTTTTCTCAAGCGAATCTCTGAGAAGCGCAGCAGACGCATCTGCATCTTTCGGCCATAGGATCGCCGTTCCTGGTGGGCAATTCTTCAAATCAATCCCCGCATTGGCCGTTAGAATTCCGCTCTTTACCGTGAGCAGAAATCCTCGTACGCCTCCGAGGATCTCGTCGGCTTCTTCTAACACAATGGTCGCTAATCTCTGATCAAGATTCCATTTGCGTGAGATTCGCCTAGCTGCCTCTGTGACTCGAACCTCATCAAGCCTGAGCGCTCGGCTCTCGCACGTTGAGACAACCTTGCTGGCGATAGCTATGATGTCTCCTTTTCTCAGACTCAGATTTCTCTTCTTCAGGGAATCAAGCACAACTTCGTCTAGTTGCTGGCCGATTCTGACTGTGGGTAGCCTTACCGGAACAAGAAGGGTAGAGCTTGTCCCCAGGTCCGTTCGCCAATTCTGGCTTTGGAACTTTATATTGTGTTGCAGCTTGCACCGCAGCCGATCACGTCATGCGGGCTACTAGGTTGGAGATTTCTGCGCCTCGGTAACCGAGTTCGCCTCGGCTTCCGAATGGTCGCTTAATGCTTGAACTAAAGCCGCCAGAAGGGGGGCGAAGTCTGAACACTGGCGCAACCCCTTTCTGCCATAACGTATTCAATCTGAGCTGGCCTCGGGTTAGGGCGCGGGCCAGTCCTTCTACAGATTCATGTCCAAAGTTTTCCTTGATGAACTTGTCAGTGAAAGCCATGCCATTGGATAGCTCTCCGCGCTCTGCGAGTAGGACCGCAATATCATGAGATTTCACTTCCCCCCATGTCACGTAATCCTTTACTCGTCTGAGTGCCCCCAGCATGCTATCACTTTTCTCTACGAGTACCGCGCGAAACTTCCTGCTCAGTCTTAGACTCGTTAGTGCGTCTTTTATAGTCGTAGGCGCGCCGAATGGTCCAAGCAGTCTTATAGCCAACAGGAGGGGCTTTTCTGGAAGTTCTGTGACTACTTTCTCAACTTTCTTTGCCGGAACCGCTTCCTTCTTCTTTTCTTCCGCGACTTTCCGTTTCCTCGCAGGCTTCTGTTTCTCCTTTCGTGGTGCTCTTGTTCTTGGCTTGCGTTTCTGTTTAGTGCTCATTTGTTGGCCTCCGTTGTGGGAGCCATTATCTTCGCTTCAATCTCGCTGAAATGACCTGATAGCTCCTCTGGTTTGAGCTTGTGCTTCAGGTATCTCGAGAAAAATCTCTTGTAACTTTCAGGTTCCGATGATAGATGTTTCGAGTATTCGACAACATGTTGCCCTTTGACCCGCTCCTGCGTGGGCATGGCGCTTTCGTCATGTGGAATTGTCAGCCCTGCGTTCAAAGCACCCTTCGCTGCTGCAAAGATCCTTGAACCAGGACCCCTTGCGTGGACGCCTATGTCCAAGATTGCCACTGAAATGCCTCCGGCTTTCGCCCTGCGACCCGCCAACAATCCGGTGAGGTAGGCGGCCGGGAGGTTTCCGCACGATCCTTTCCATCCGAACTCTTTTAGTTCTGAGGAATGGGCTGACGCTAGAACACGGTCGCCTTCCGGTTTAGCTTCGATGACTTGGGCGGCAAGATGTTTGTTCGACGGACGCACCACAAATCGAGGGATTCCCGAAGTAACCAGCCTCCTTCTCTTGCGATAGTTGGTCCGTCCCTCACGGCGCCTCCTAAAGCGAAGATTATACTGTGGTCCCCTTGCCAATTTTCACAACTTCTTTTCTTACGGAGCTAAACCGACATTGCTGCGCTCAATTAAAGCGTTTCCAGAAACCGTGATCAGTAGACGTACGCGAGCAACCGGCCGCCCATCTTTGACTCCTTGGCATCTACGTGTGACAATACGCCTTTTGGCGTACTGACGATCAACACGCCGACATCGCGTGACGGAAGATACCTTTCTTCCCAATTCTCGACCTCCGTCACTTTCATCGCATAACGAGGCTTTATCACACCGCATTTGTTCACGCGGCCGAGCAATTGGATTCGGTATTTCCCTGCTCTACCATCGTCTATGAATTCGAATTCGCCAATGTAGCCGTTCTTCTGCATGACACGCAGAACCTGACCCATGAGTTTCGAAGCGGGCCATGCAATACATTCGCGCTTGTGACGTCTTTCGTTGTTGTAGATCGTGTTTAGCGCATTGGACAGTGGGTCAGTCAGCGTCAAACCCTATCACTCCAAGGTTTAGGTTCGTACAGCACGTTTGGCACGGCCCGTCTGGCGAGCTGCAATCATTCCGACCTTCCTTCCCGGTGGCGCATTTCGGGACACGGTCGTCGGCTTACCTGCATGTTTGTGCCGTCCGCCTCCGTGCGGGTGAGAAGCTGATATCATTTTCTGACCACTGGTCGTCGGCCAGACACGCCCTCTCGATCTCATAAGCTTCTTAACAGTTCCCGCCTTGAGAAATGGTTTCTCAGTTCTTCCAGCTCCTGCCACGACGCCGATCATGGCTCTGCACTGGTCATTCATGTAGACGGACTTTCCGGAGGGCAAGCGAATTTCGGTGCCCTGCGGGGTGTGCGCGACCACCATGCAGAAGGTTCCAGATGACCTAGCGAGACGACCGCCGTCTCCAGGGTGCAGTTCCACATTGCATACCATTGTTCCTTCGGGCATGCGTTGCAAGGGCAGCACGTTTCCAATGTCAGGCGAAGCGTCGTCGCCAACGATTATTCCTTGGTTCAAGGCTAGGCCTTCTGGGGCGGTCAGGCAGCACACAGTGCCGTTTCCGAATTCGATTAGGGCAAGCGGAGTACCTCTAGCTGACTCGTGCATGATCTCTTTGACCACTCCCCTGAGGGACGGGCCCTTATCGTCTCTTATCGGAAATCTAACAGGCGCGATTCTCCTAAAGGCACGCGCCCTGAAAACTGAACCGCCTCTACCACGGCGTTGTACTCGAATTTGCTTACCCAACGATCTTCAAATCCACTACGATCTTTTTGATGTCTTGTGACTCTTTTTGCCAGCCGATTACGCCGATTTAAGATAAACCTTGTGCTTTGTTCAACAGCAGTAACTGAGCTTACAGCTGACTGGCTGAGAACCGGCTTGCAGAAACAAAGTGAGATGCAGGAACAAGTTCATCTGACGCAGAGATGTCATAACTGAAGACAACAAGGCCTTCCCGATGCCCCCAACGATCACTTATCGACAAGGAAATCTGGAAGACCTGTCCAAGCTAGAGTTTGCAAGCCGTTTGGCCGTGACTTCTGCGGCAGTGGAATTCAATGTCGTTGGCATGGGGCATGAATTTTGGATCGCGGTAGAGAACAATACCGTTGTTGGTCTGACCGTACTGGCGAGGGCAACAGCAACCCAGCGCACGATCTTGTATCTACATGTTTCTGATTCTCATAAGAATCTCGGAATTGGATCGGCACTACTTCGAACAGTTCTCGAAACCTATCCTGAGAGCGAATTCTCAGTCATCCCATTCGAGGGAACTGAAGAGTTCTATCGCCGATTGGGCTTCACAAGAAGTGGCAGATGGGAGATGCGCAAAACCCCTCGCCTGCGCCATTAGAGAAGTACTCAGCATCGACTTAGCGTGGGGGCCATCGAAAAGATGGCAGGCAACTTTGTGCGTGTCGCTTATCCTAGTCATCTTCGGCTCTTCCGTTGAACAGCGGTCGAAAGCATAGGGGCATCTGGGATGAAAACGGCATCCTGAAGGCGGATTAATGGGACTGGGAATCTCTCCTCGCGGAATCTGTTTCTGAAGCTTGTGTTTCGGATCGGGGACTGGAATGGCTGACATCAGGGCTACCGTATAGGGATGCTTTGGCGACTTGAACACCTCATCCCTAAGCCCAATCTCCGCGATCTTGCCCAAGTACATTATCGCAATTCTATCGCAGAAGTAATTCGCTGTTGCAAGGTCATGAGTGATGAAAACATAGGTTAATCCGAACTCTTTCTTGAAGGAGACCATGAGGTCCAAGATCTGCGCGCGGATTGAGACGTCCACCATTGCGACTGGTTCGTCTGCGACCACGAACTCAGGCTTCAGAATCATCGCGCGACCAATCACGACACGTTGACGCTGCCCCCCGCTGAGCTGGTGAGGGAACTTATCGTAGAATGTCTCCGGTGGTGTCAATCCGATTTTTTCAAGCATTTGCAACATATCTTGCCTGCGCTCCCGATCTGTCCCTATCTGCTGTATTTCGAGCCCATGCTTGATCGCTTGTCCAATCCTCATTCTTGGGTTTAGAGCGGCGGATGGATCTTGGAATATCATTTGCGCCCGACGTCGAAAGTGCATGAGAGACTCTTGACTTGACTTTGCCAAGTTCTCTCCGTCAAATCGTATCACGCCTGAGGTAGGATCATCAAGATGTACCAGTAGACGCCCTGTTGTTGTCTTGCCGCTGCCACTCTCCCCCACTAAGGCAAAGGTTTCTCCTCGCTCAACTTGGAAGTCTATTCCGTCAACAGCATGAACGTAATCTCTCTTCCTTGAGAGAGCTGTCTCAACAAAGCTCTTCTGAACCGGGAAGTACTTTGTCAATCCGTTTACTTCGACCAGCGCTGTCATCATGACCTCACCGAGTCATAGAGATGGCATGCGACCAGTCGCCGCTTGCGTTCGAGTAGCTTCGGTTCCTTGTATGGGCAAGGTTCGAACACTCTTGGGCACCGAGGATGGAATTTGCAGCCCGTCGGAGGGCTAAGGAGATCCGGTGGGGAGCCGGGAATTGGGCGCATTGAGCGCTCTGGGTGAACTATGTTTGGAGCGGATTCGAGCAGCCCCTTCGTGTATGGATGGAGCGGATCTTCGAAGATATCCTCCGTGGGCCCAAGTTCCACCAGTTCACCAGCGTACATTACACCGATGGTGTCAGTCATCTCGGCCACTATGCCGATATTGTGTGTGATTAGAATCATCGTTAGCTGATGCTCCGTTTTGAGTTGTTTGAGCAATTCTAGGATTTGCGCTTCAACGATAACATCGAGCGCAGTTGTCGGCTCATCTGCTATGATGAGTTTCGGGTTGAGCGCTAGGGCGAGGCCTATCATGACTCTCTGTCGCATTCCTCCGCTGAACTGATGTGGGTAATCATCGATCCTATCTCCTCCAATCCCAAGAGAATCGAGCAGTTTTGCGGCTCGCGAGACTGCATCTTCCTTTGTCACAGTCCGGTCGTGTGTTCTATAGAGCTCGATGAAATGATCACGAATTTTTTTCACGGGGTTGAGTGACGTCATGGGGTCTTGGAATATCATAGAGATCTGTGAGCCACGTATACGCCTCATCTCATCTTCGGGTTGCTGAAGAAGCTCAGTGCCGTCGAAGTCTATTTCACCAGCCATTATTCTGCCCGGGGGAGGGATCATTCGGAGCAAGGAAAAACCAAACGTAGATTTTCCGCTCCCCGACTCACCAACCAAACCGAGTGTTGAACCTTTCTCCAAGGATAGGCTAACGTCAGCTACCGCCCTCACCGTACCTCTCATGCTGTGGTATTCGACCCTCAGGTCCCGAACATCGAGTAAAGGATTCGCCGTTTTCCTTCACCCTACTTTTCGAGGCGTGGACTGAATAGCTCGCTCAGCCCCTCACCAAGAAGCGTGAATCCCAGCGCGAGAAGGACCACCATGAGACCTGGGAAGGCTATGACCCACCAAGCACCGCTTGTCAGCAAACGCCTTCCATAGGTGAGATCCCAACCCCAGTCAGGAGTCGATACAGACAAACCTAGACCAACGAAAGTTAGTCCCGCTGCTGTCAAAATCGCGTCTGCGAAGTTTATCGTTGCAACTGCGACAATGGAAGGAACAACGTTTGGAAGAATGTAGCTGACCAATGTTGTCCTTGTCTTCGCGCCCATCATGCGCGCGGCATCAACGTAGGGAAGTTCCTTTATTGTGAGAACTTGACTTCGAATTATTCGGAAGTATGATGGTACGTACACGACCGCAATCGAAAGTGCCATGTTCACTACTCCCGGACCCAGCATTGCTGCGATTGCAATTGCAAGTACCAATCCTGGAAACGCATAGATGCTGTCCATAACCAAGGATGACATCTTGTCAGTAAAACCACCCTTGAAGGAAGCAAAGAGCCCGATTGGTACTCCAACAAGAAGACAGACTATGACTGAGAGAATTGACACCTGAAACATGATTGCTCCTCCCGAGATCACTCTGCTCAGCATGTCTTGTCCTAGATGATTGGTGCCGAGTGGGTACTGGCTTGAAGGAGGAGACAGCAGGGGACCAACATTGATCGCAATCGGATCATAGGGCGAAATCCATGGCGCGAGTACAGTCATGATTGCAAGGAGACTGACGATCGTTCCGCCTACCAAGATCGCCCAACCTGCTAATCCACGTTTGGATAGCCCACGTATTCGAGGGAGGAGCCGGAGAAATATCCGCCCATATGTTTCGTCTTCGCTCATCCTCGTCACCTAGAGTCTAATTCGCGGATCGAGGTATGCGTAGAGTATATCGACCACTAAGCTCACAATCGTCACGATGAGGCCGAAGAACACGACTACGCCTTGAATTGCGGTGTAGTCTCTGAAAGAGATCCTATCGACCAAGTATCGTCCTAACCCAGGCCAAGAGAAAGTTGTCTCGGTCAGCACCGCTCCAGCCAGCAACGCTGCAAACTGCAAGCCCATCATTGTCAGAATCGGAAGGAAAGCATTACGCAAAGCATAACCGTACACGACAGTTCGCTCCTTCAGACCCCTCGCCCTCGCCGCAGCAACGAAGTCGAGTTGTAGTGTTTCAAGCATGTTGCTCCTCGTCAACCGGATGAATATGCCGCATAGAACCGTTCCGAGAGCCAGCGAGGGAAGTGTGAGGTATCGTATCGCATAGGACAACTTCTCGAGATTACCTTCTAACAGGCTGTCGAGAACGTAGAGACCAGTAGCATAGTGTGTTCCTCCGATGGATAGACCGAGAGGTGTGATGCCCGGGTACATTCTGCCTCCTGCGGGGAACCAGCGCAAGTATATTCCAAACACCATTATCAGAACTTCCCCCAGAAAGAACACCGGTATTGCGTACGACGTAATACCGAAAATGCGAATCGAATGATCTCTCATGGTATTGTAGGAGCGACCCGCTACGGCTCCGAGGAATACGCCCAAGACAACCATGATTATGGTTGAACAGAGGGCTAGCTCCAGAGTTGCGGGGAAAGCAGAGAAGATTTGCTGCGACACAGGCGAGAAATCCTGCATTGACCGACCAAAATCTCCATGGAAGAGCCCGACTAGATAGTCGACATACTGTATCGGAAGCGGCTTATCCATTCCCAGTTGCTTCTTGAAGGCGAGCAACGTTGCTGGGTCGACGTTCTTCTCGAAGTGCAGGGAGGCCGGGTCGCCAGGGAGAACTCTGATTATGAGGAAGACGAAGGTCAGAAGCAGCATGATCATCGGGATTGTCAAAAGAACTCTCGCGATGATGTAGGACTTCAGACTCATAACGACAAAGGAGACTGTGGGGGCTAGATAAGAATTCCCTGCGGCTTGCGCAGCGGATTCTGACGTAGGTCGTCAAAGAAAAAAAGGGAGAGGAATCGAGTGATGTGCTCTAGTGCCTAGGTCTTCTTCCGTCTGGTCATCGCGGCGCCCGCGATTACCACAATTATGCCGACCACGAGGATGACGAGACCGTACAGTTGCATCGCGCTCATGCCTGGTGTTTCTGTGTATCCCATTTGCAGGAGCATGTTTCTTAGGGGAGTGACGTTCGCGTCACCCAGAGTCCTGTAGGCGTCTTCGTGGAAGGCCATTCCATTAGGTATCATGCTGTAGAGTGGAACCGATTGCCCCAAGAATACAGTGTTCGTCAGTTCCTGCCGATTGAGAGCTGCAGCGACCGCCTGCCTGAATTTCGGATTGTCAAAAGGCGGCATTGCCTCTTGGAAGATGATGTATTGAATGCCTGTTCCTGGGCCTTTCCAAACCTTCACGCTTGAGTCTGACTGCATGCTCTTGATGTCTGTCGATGACAATTGTCTATAGGCCATATCAATGTCGCCTGATTTGATCGCCAGCGCTAGTGCAGTGGAATCACTGTAGAATCTGAAGAGCACGTGTTTCGCCTTCGGGTATCCATCTGCGGCGCCAAAGTAGTTCGGGTTAGCGTCGAACTTCATCTCGTAATCTTTTCCACCCTTTCGCGTCCATTCAGTCAGTAGGAATGGACCCAAGTCATTCGGATTGCTGGCGCGCGCATTACCTTCGGTGTATTGAACAGCCTTCCCTGGAGTATTGGGCGCATACTTGGGGTTCACGATGAAAGAACCTGAAAAGGCCATGAGCGAGAGGAAGGGTGCGAAGGGCTGTTTTAGATGGAAGACAACTTGATACTGGGAAGTGACCTCCACGCTGCCAATGATGCCCGCATAGTCAAGTCCGACTTGTGGACCGTCAGGTATCGCCAGCCCTATGTTTCTGTCGAAACTGTATTTGACGGCTGTCGCATCGAACGCGGTCCCATCAGAAAACTTCAGACCTTGTCTCAGGTCGAAGGTCCAACTCAGACCGTCAGGGCTCGAGGACCACTTCGTCGCTAATGCAGGGATGAAATCGTTCGGGCCTGCACCAGAACCGGGTTTGATGTATACAAGTGGCGCGCCCAGATTGTATATTATGTAAGATCCAAAGAGATCCCAAACCTCTGCTGGATCCAAGCTCGTCTCAATCGAATCGGTTGTGCCGACAATCAGCGTGTCCTTTCCTCCAGGCGGAGTTATGAGCCAATAATACATGTTAGTCGTGATGTCTAGGTTCACTCCGGTAACATCTGGCTTTGTCACCGCCCAGGACTGGCCTTGCCATACGGGGACTATTGGAGCGTCTTGCACCATGAGCTTCTGTATCTGTGAGTACAACTGACCTCGTTCGGTTGCGTCGGATTTAGATCTGGCCTGGGCGATAAGTTGGTCCATCTGTGGGTTGCTGTAGCCATCATGTAGCCAGCCACCACCAGATGAGTCTAAGAAGGGCTGAATATAGTCGTCGGGGTCTATGTAGTCTGGGTACCAACCGTAAACGAACACCTGCATCGTTCTTGCGTCTCTGTTCTTCTTGTAGCTTGGCCAATCGGCGCCGTGCAAGTTCACAGTTATGAGCCCTGTCTTCTCAAGTTGGGACTTGTAAACAGCGGCCTGGTCAGCGCTCTGCGGGTAGTGCCCTGATGATTCATACCACCAGTCAACGACGAATTTCCCTGTGGGTGGAGATACCGCGTATACCCCCAGCCCTGCAGCAGTAAGCATGATACCGAGTAAGAGAACTGCTTGAGCAATTTTCATAGACATTTCCTCAAGAGAGGAAGGGTCCGGTTCTACATATAAAAGTAGTCAGATTTGTGACAAGACTTGACCCTTATCACCCTCACTTTCGGGCATTAGAAATCCTCACGCGACTGTGAAGTTGTGCGAAAGTCGGAAGCGTAATGGGCTCCGGTCTGGTTTCTTCGAGCATAAGCTGCTCCAATACCAGCTGTCGTCATCGCCCATCAAAGTAACCAAACAACTCGCTTATCCTCCTTGCGGAAGTGCTAAGCGCATGCGGCTCTTCACCAGAAACGTCGTCGAAGCACTCTCCTCTCAGCATCCATGATCGCTTCGTACAGACGATCCGAAACCTTACTTGTGCGTCGCAGCACAACCTTGGCCTCCCCGGGACCTATTCTTCTTCCTGCCATCACGTAGGCAGCAACCTTCCCATATTTTCTCAGCAGCGAAGCTGCTGCTCTGACGTCAGCAACAATTCGCTCCTCGGATTCTGGGAGGGTACGTCCCTTCTTCTTCCCAATCGCTTCGAAGAATTCAGGTGTCTCAGCTGTGATGCCCAGCCGACCATTCTTGCACTTCGGGCAAGAGAAATCGGTCGGCATGTCCTTCACTCTTTGAATACTCGCATACGCGAGACAGTCGGGGCACACCAATGTTCTCGATTCGTTCAAAATCCTGACCTTTGCGGATTCCAGTAGAATCCGTTTCATCTTCTCAGGAGGAATTAGGTCAGTCTTTCGACTGATTCTCTCAATTCCGATCCTCGCAATCGGACTTGCCTCTGCGGCTTTCGGGGCGACTGTCAATTGAATCGTATTCCCTATCTCTCTCAGGACTTGTGCTGTGTTTGCAACATCAAGATCTTTCTGCAACGTCTCTTTGAAGGCCTCTTCCATGATAACCGTCCCCTCGAAGCTCCTCATCAACTGTCTGAGGTTGACGCTCCGAAACTGCACCCATCGCGTGATCGCTCCAAACCTCCTCGCGACATGCACCAGCCGGCGCTTGAATAGACCAGTTTTCTTGGAAGATTCAGATACCAAGACGTTGACGTCCATCTTTGCCAGTTGCTGAAGCACCTGCGCAACCTTCACTGCGTTTGCCGCTCCTGACGTTTGCACCACTATCCTGTAGGGGTCTTGTTGGACTCCCACGGTCAAGCCTAGTTCCTCAGACAGGACATGGCCAACCAGTCTTGCAAGCGTCCTGTTCACCAAGAGTCCGAAGTGAGCGTTGATTATCACAAAGTCCTCCCAGTCCTCCACTATTACCCGTCTATCGGTGGGAAGATCAAGGCCCGACGAGATTTGTTCAAAGCTCTCGTTGAGAGCCCGGCGCATCGTCTCTGCGCCGGCGGGGTATATTTTGCACAGATCTGCGATGATGTCGGACTCGTTTCTTCCAGAGCGCGTTTCTCTTTCGACGTATCTTCTTATTGACCCGACTTCCTGCCCAATCTCAAATGGAACCGGAATCTCCTCGCCCACCCAGCTTGGGATGGATCCGGTCGGGTCTTTGATTGGTTTGACGTAGATCTTGTCACTCCTGATGCTCATCATTCGCCATGGGCTCCCACGTACAATGAACTTCCTTCCCGGTTCGCCGTATTCGGCAACAAATGCCTCATCCAGCACGCCCACGGCTTCATCATTCGTTTGATCGATGATCAGGTACTGTCTCTCGTCTGGTATCATGGAGAGTTTGCCGAAGTAGTAAGTGAATAGCGCATTCAATCTGCGAGGACGGAGAATGACACTGTCTTGTTGGGAGTACCAAGCGAGTCGTGGGTATCGGGTGTGCATGTAGTTGACCACCCCGATCAGGTCTTTCTCAGTAAGGTCTCGATAGGGGTACGCCTTCGTAAACAGTTCCAGGATTTCGTGGACGTACCATCTACCTTTCTGGATGAGCAGACCGACTAGTTGGTGAGCTAGGACGTCGAGCGGTTTTTCAGGCATCGAGACCGGTTCGAGGTTTTCCTCCAACGCGCGTCGAGCTATGACCGTGGCCTCCAAAGTGTCATCAGAATCCAACGCAACGATGACACCATCGGCGATTCTACCAATCCGATGCCCGCTCCTTCCCACCCGCTGTATGAGTCGAGTGACCTGACGCGGGCTCATGTACTGGAT
>Ga0315280_10002481_pt1 | contig 29843 bp, 29 predicted proteins | sample YL17G06_40_MG_FD_203697 | JGI IMG/M metagenome (GOLD analysis project Ga0315280, IMG submission 203697) | Sediment microbial communities from Yellowstone Lake, YNP, Wyoming, USA - YL17G06_40 | ecosystem: Environmental > Aquatic > Freshwater > Lake > Sediment | place: USA: Wyoming | collected... | reverse complement strand
CCTGGCAACCCCGCAATCATAACCCAGTCGTCTCGATCCCGTTTACTGGTAATATTACCAGGTTGACATGCCGCATGCCGTGTGCTATAGTCCGATTTGGAAGAGCAGAGTTCGCAAGACGAATGAGAGAGGGGGAGGTGAAAGCAACATGACTTTATTTAAGCCCAAATCAAGGCTTCAGAGAGGAGGTGATATGATGAAGAGAGCAATCGTGCTCGCCATTGTTGCGCTGTTTGCAGTCGGGGTGTCCGCCTCGGCGACTGTGGTCAGCACCACGATCTACCCCGGGTTCAACATGATCGGGCCACCGGTTGTTCCGTTTAGCCCCGATCCCGCGTCAGTGTTCGCCGGCATTCCGCTCGCCGGGACGCTTACCCGGTTCGACGCGTCCACGCAGGGATATGTCCTCTACGACCCGGACTTTCCGGAGGATTACGGTGGCGTACTGCTTGGGGACGGTGCCTGGCTAAGGAAGGCAGGTGGGGGGACCTTGACGTGGTCCTACGACGGGGCGCCCGACGGGCTTCCGGACAGTTCGGGCGTGCTGACCGACATGTGGTTGTCCCTGCCGCAGGCTGGCTTCACACTCATCGCGCACCCGTTCAACCACCCGGTCGATGCGGCGAACGTTCGGTTCACGGACGGCATTGGGACCCTGGATTGGCAGGCTGCGGTTGCGGCGGGCTGGTTTAACGGCGTACTTGTCGGGTTCGAGGCCACGGTACAGGGGTACTTCACGGTCGGTCCCGATCCGGACAGCTACGACCGGACCCAGCTCGAGCCGTTCTACGGCTACTGGGTGAGAACCTACAAGGCCAACCTGGCAATGATCGTCCCGGCGTAAGCCGAGAACAGCGCAAGCGAAAAGAGGGGCAGTAACAAGACAGAAATCAGAAAGCAGAATATCCGGCCACTACGAAAGCAATTCAGAGGGGCAGAGTCCCCTATAGAGAAAAGGGGGTGGCTTCTCGGAGCAGCCGCTCCGGGGCCACCCCGTTGTTTTTCATGGTCGAGGGAGGGCGCTTCGTCCCGGGCAGTCGCAGTCAGAGAAGGCGGCGCGCCGCCGGAGCCGGAAAGAGGCGAACGGTAATGAAGAGAACACCAGCAATCATCCTTGTCGCACTCGCCTGCCTTATGGCTGCAGCGGCGTGCTCCGCCGCGGTTCCTCCCCCGCTCGGCCTGAACAACAGAGCGCTCGGCGGCAGCGAGCTCAACAGCTACACGCCCGGCGTCACCGGCGGCGTCGGCCTCAACAATATCGGCCTGCTCGTCCGGACCTGGGGCGCCGTCACCTACATCGACACCGGCCAGCGGTTCTTCTACATCGATGACGGTTCCCATCTGAAGGACGGCACTCTCCACAGCGACTGGCTAACGCCGAATGTAGGGGTAAGGGTCTCCTACGCCGGGCTGGCTGAGGGCAATACCATCGACCCGCCCTCCCAGACAGGCCTGCGCTACGCAATCACCGGAATCAGCAGCACGACCGCGATCCCCGTAGGGCAGGGGACCTCCATCATCCGAACGCTTCGTCCCAGGCGCCAGACCGACCTGACCCAGCTCTAGCCCCCGACGGTCGCCCGCGCCCAATCCTGCCCCGGAGAGCAGAACCGTCCACCTACTCGGAAGGTTCGGACACCAGCTCCGAAACCCTCACAAGCTCCAGGCCGCGCGCGCTCAGCTGGTCTATGATCCCCGGCAGCGCGCTCACCGTCGGCCAGCTCCCGCAGTGCATCAGGATTATGGCTCCATCCTGTGCCTTGCCGAGCACTCGCTGCTCTATCTCCTCCGCCTCTATCCCTTCTTTGAACGCGTCCCAACTGTCGGCGGTCCAGATGACGCAGCGGTATCCCTCCTCCGCAGCTATCCGCCGCACTCTGGCGTCGCAGGCTCCGAAAGGCGGGCGGAAGTAGGGCTTCGTTGAGACGCCGGCGGCGGTCTGCACCAGCTTCTCCATTTTCTCAAGCTGCTCCCGCACTTGATCGTCAGGGAGCTTTCGCAGGTCCGGGTGGGAGTAAGTGTGGTTTCCGATCTCGTGGCCGGCGGCGGCGATCTCCCTCACCAGTTCCGGGTTCTTCTCCACCCATCTGCCCGTCAGGAAGAAAGTCGCGCGGACGCCTTTTTCGTCGAGCACCTTGAGCAGCGCGGGCGTCGGCTTGGAGCTTGCGCCGGCATCGAACGTGAGAGCAATCTTGCCGCTTCCGACCGGGCCGCGTCTGAGTTCCAGTTCGAGGACTTGCCTTTCTCCTGTCCGGCCGGCCTCATCCCCCGCCCTGCCGCCCGGTTCCCGAGAAGGGGTCGTCTCGGTGATGCGGACAATCGGCTTCTCGACAGGTGCTTCAGTCGAAGGCCCGGCTGTCGAAGTCTGGGGTTGGCTCGCGCTGCCCGGCTGCAAAGCGGACGGCGGCGCCGGTGTCTGAGCGGCCTGGCCTGCGGGGCGGCCCCCGCGGCCGCAGGAGGAAAGATAGACGCCCCCAGCCGCTGAGATCAGGAAAAGTGCGATGAGTGCGACCGGTCTGTGCCGGCTGGAGCCTCGTCGAAGCTCCTTATCCGATGAGGACAAACTTCTACCTCGGCGGCTTCTCCCCGTCCTGCTGAGCGATAGTCGGCTTGCTCGTGCTCGGGACGCCTAACTTCTGCTTCATCACGCCCAGTGCCTTCGCCAGCTGCACATCCTGCTTCAGGTCCCCAAGCTCGATCATCTCCTTGCCCTCCACAACGATGTCCGGCTTGACGCCCACCTTGTTGATATCCCTTCCTTTCGGCGTAAGGTATTTCGCGGTGGTCACGGAGATGGCCGATCCGTCGAGGAGGGCCGAGACTGTCTGAACGCGAGCCTTACCGAAGGTGTCGGTGCCGACAATCGTGCCCGCTTTGTCGTCCTGGATGGCCGCGGCCACTATCTCGGATGCGCTCGCGCTCTGCTTGTCAACGAGCACTACCAGCGGATATCGCTTGTGGTTGTGTTTCGAGCGGTCTACGTTGAACTCCTCTGTGTGCCCGCTGCGGTCCTTTATGATGACGATCGGACCGTCTTCGATGAAGCGGCTGCCAATCTCGACAGCTACCTGCAGCAGCCCGCCCGGGTTCTGCCGCAAGTCCAGGATCAGTCCCTGCACATGCTGCTTCTCGAGCTCGTTCATGGCCGCGTCGAACTGGCTGTCGCTGCGCTCGTTGAACCCGTAGAGCCGGATGTAGCCGATCCCGTTCTTCGGATCGAGCACTTTCGACCGCACTACAGGGGGCTGGACCACCCGCCGCACTATGGTGATGTCGATCGGTTTGCTCTGGTTCGCTCGCAGCAGCGTCAGTTTGACCTTCGTACCCTCTTCGCCGCGGATTCGCTCGACGACCTTGTCGATCTCGAGGCCGGCAATCGGCTTGTCATCCACCTTGAGAATAACGTCGCCGGCTTTGATGCCGGCCTTGACAGCCGGGCTGCTTGGGAGCGGCTCTTTGATGTAGACCTGCTGCTTCTTGTTGACGTCGAGCTGAGCGCCGATGCCGACAAAGTTGCCTTCGTTCTCCTCGCGCATCCGCTTGTAGGATTCGGGGTCGAGGAACCTGGTATAGGGATCGTTCAGGGCCTGGAGCATTCCCCGGATAGCGTTATAGGTAAGCTGGTGTTCGTCCAACTTCTGACTATAGTAGCTCTCGCGCAGCTTGCCAAGGACGCTGTAGTAGGTCTGAACTATCGGAAGCTCGGCCTCAGCCGACTCCGGCGGCTTGACCAGCATCTCCAACCGTTCGGGAAGGCGGCTGAGCTGAGCAGACAGTACGTCTGGGGCCGCGAACCCGACGAGGAAGGCCGCCGAGAGAATCAGGAGAACGGGAATCGCGAAAACCAGGCTCTTCCTCATCGTCTACTATCCTCTGCCCTTTCCGGAAGCAAGCAGCTCGAACGCCTTCGCGAGCTGGGGATCTTCACCGGGCTTACCGGCGCCAGGCACGACCACATCGACGGCCAGCCCTTTCGCGCGGTAGTCGCCGCCCTTCGGGGTCAGGTACTTGCCCGTAGTCATGGTGAAAGCCGAGCCGTCGCGCAGCGGCACGAGTGACTGCTGCATATTGTCGCCGAACGTTCTTTCGCCCACTAGCTTCGCGCCAGCGCCGTCGCGGATGGCCGCTGCCAGCACTTCCGCAATCCCCACAGTCCCACCGTCCACAACTACGGCCACCGGGCCCTGCCACGCGCCCCCAGCCGGCGCTGCCCCAGCGCGAAGCGTCTGCTGCTTGCCCCGCGGCAGCTGCAGTATCGACAGCGTTCTTCCGGGAATCACATCCGCCGCGATCGCTTGCGCAGCCTCGAGGCTTCCGCCCGGTGAGTCGCGCAGGTCCACCACGATCCCCTTCACCCCGCGCTTCTTGAAGCTTGCCACGGCTTCCGCAAACTTCTCTTGCGCGCTCTTGGTGATGAGGTTGAGCCGCACGTACCCTACCGACGGACTCGGCACACCGTAGGAAACAGCATCGACACCGGTCTCACCCGCCGTGACCTTGATCTTAAGCAGGGTCTTCGTCCCTGACCGGGCAACCATAAGCGAGAATTCCGCGTTCCCCTTGCTCGCAAGCATATCCGAAGCCTTCTGGAACCCGATACCGTTCTTGATCCGCGTACCCTCGGCCTCCAGCAGCTTTGGCAGCTGCTTCTCCCGATCGATCAGCCCGTTTCTGGTATCCTTCACGAGCTTCTCGACGCGCTGAAAGGGGTCGTAAGGAAGTATGGCCTTGCCATCGACCTCGGTGATGACGTCGCCGGTGAGAAGGCCGGCCTTCTCTGCGGGGCTGCCGGGGAGGACGCTCGCGACAACCAGCCGCTCCTCTGCGATCCCGCCCTGCTTCTCCTGCTTGACCGCGATCGTCGCCCCGATGCCGTAGAACCTACCCGCCGCAGCCTCCTCGACCAGCTTGACCTGCTCCGGGTCGAGGAACCGTGTGAGCGGGTCGTGCAGCGAGTCCAGCATGACCTTCACCGCGCCATACGCCAGTTCGCGCTCCTGCGACTTCTGTATCGGCTCCACGTACTCGTCGCGCAGATGCCTGAGCGCCTCGTAGAACGTTTCGAGCGGACGCAAGTCAACGTCAGACCGCGTGCCGGTGTCCGAGGAAGCGCTGCTCGGGGCGTAAGCCACCCGGTGGCTCGATATAGCCCTTTCCCGGGCCGCTGGGAGATTCACCTCTCGGCGGTTAACGTGTAGGCGGGCAGCGAAGCCTGCGGCCATTGCCGCCACGACGAGGTAAGCGAGAGCTAAGTGCCTGGTTCGCATCTAGTGTCACTCTTCTGCGGGCGCAGTTCCCGCCCGCCAAACATGCATTGACGCGAGTCTCCGCAGCCGATTCCTATGCGTGCCTTGGGAACTCTGGTGTGATAACGAATCTACGAAGGCCCGTGCACCCTTCGCGCCTGTTAGCATTATACCACAAGATCAACGGCACAGAACAGGCTCGTGTGACTGTTCACTGATGGTGAGAGCGCGCCACTCTCCCCCTCTCCTGTCCCGTGGTTCGCGCCTGCGGCCTCGGGTAAGTACAGAGTGGTAAGGCCGTTTCGGACGATGGATGGTAAGGTTCGTATGGCGGATGAAAGAGAATGGCACTGGGTGATGGGACTTGCTGCGGCAGGCGCAGTAGATTCGCTGTACCTGCTGCTTTTCCAGACCGGGAAGGTCAAGCACCTGGTCTGTCCGATCTTCGACGGCGGCTGCGACCAGGTGGTGGGCTCGCCGCATGCCTTCCCTGCCGGGATTCCTGACGCAGCCTTCGGCCTGGCTGGCTACACGGCGGCGGGCGTTGCCGCTGCCGCGATACCCAAAACCAGTGGAAGGGCCAAGAAGGCCCTCGCGAAGGCTGCCCTTGCCGGCTCGGCTGGCGCAATCGGACTCAGCGCCTACCTTACTTACGCTCAGCCGAAGAAGACCGGCGCATGGTGCTCCTGGTGCCTTCTTTCGGCCGCGATCTCGGCTGCCATAGCCGGTCTCTCTATCTCCGGCGCTCGCAGGATCCTCCGGGAGGACTGATGGATACGCATCGATCTTCCGAACCGGAGGTCTCTCCGGCCGAAGTCTCCGACCACGCTCTTGTCGGCGCCGTCCGCGAAGCACTTGCAGAGAGCGAACAGGTGGACACGCGCGATCTCCTGGTTGATGCTGCGAATGGTGTGGTCTACCTGACCGGCGTTGTGCGGACACTCTACGAGAAGCACACGGCGGGACGCATAGCCAGGGCCACGGCCGGCAGTGGGCGGGTCGAGAACGACCTTACCGTAGTTTCGGAGCTGCAGTGGGCTGATGACGAGGTATTCCAGGCTATCGACCAGGCGCTTGGCAACTACCCTGAGTACGACCCGGCAAGGATCGGCGTCCGTCTCGTCGAAGGCGGCGTAGTCTACCTCGCGGGCCGGGCGTCGAGCGCGCTCGAGGCGTGGCGGGCTGCAGACATAGCGGAGCAGGTCCCTGGGGTCACAGCGGTCGTCAACGAGATAGAGGTAGCGCCCGGCAAGGCGCTGGACGATGCAGCCATCAAGAACCTAGTGGACGATGCGCTATCGGAGGATCCGCGCGTCGATCCGTTCGAGATAGAGATCCGAGTCAAGGACGGGCACGTGCAGCTGGACGGCGAGGTGGCGGACGAGGAAGCCAGGAGGGCCGCCGGCGAGCTTGCAGGCGACGCGACCGGCGTGAAGCGTGTCATCAACCGGCTGACTGTGCGTGGGGGCTAGAGCTGCGGGCGCGCAGCCGGCCCGGCAGCCCGCGCTATTCAGGCCGCACCCTCTGTAGGCGGGCCCAAGTTCTCCGCGAGCGCGATCCAGTGGACTGGACGGTTCGGCTGCATGCTCTCTTCGAGGATGAGAATGTCAAACCCGGCAAGAAGCACACTGCGCACCTCGGCCTCGTCCGAGAGATGGTGTGGAATGCCGGCGTCGAACGCGCCGCCGCTTCGGATGACGGTCCAGGGCTCGATCTCGCTGCCTTCCGACGGGTCAAACTCGCCGACGCCGTAGCTCCTGCGGGAGAGGAACCAAACGAGGAACAGCCCGCCCGGCTTCAGCACCCTCCGCACCTCGCCTATCGAAGCCTTGATGCCTTCGACCTTGTTGTGGTAGACGGCCGCGACGCTAATCACCGCGTCGAAGCTCGCGCTCGGGAAAGGTATCTGCTCCATGTCGCGCCGGACCAACTCCGCCTGGACACCGGCCTTGCGCAGGCCGATCCGGCAGAGCCGCAGGGCTACGGAGCTGATGTCCTGGCCGACCGCGTCGAAGCCCTCGCGGGCCAGAAGGATAACGTGCCGGCCCGCGCCGCACCCCAGGTCCAGGACCCGCTGCGCGCCGCGCTCGTGAAGCGTTGGCACTATCCCGACGACGTGCCAGTCCGGCTCCTGCCAGCGCATCTCCGGCTTTCGGAATACGGCGTCCCAACTGGTTCCACCCATTGCAGGTGTCCTCCAATGCTCGCTGATCGAGCGGCGCAGTCCGCTCACGTGCTCCCAATATAGCCTGCGGCGCGCGGTGCGTCAACACGTAGGCGTGCGACAGGATCGGCACCGCACTTCCCACATCCGACGTCCTGCGCTAGACTGTAGGAGACACATTAGTGTTCTGGAGGTGGCTCGGATGCCCCTTTTCGAGTACCGATGCAACTCATGCAGCAGGAAGTTCACGGCGCTCGTAGGAGTCGTCGCCGACGGCGGATCACCATCGTGCCCGAGCTGCGGCAGCAGCGATCTTAGGAAGCTCGTGTCGCGTTTCGCGACCGCCAGATCGGAAGAGGACGCGCTCGACGACCTCGCCGACTCGGCCAATCCGGATGATCCGTCATCGATGCGCAGGCTGATGCGCGAGATGAAGGGAGAACTCGGCGAGGACTTCGGGGACGAGTTCGAAGAAGCCCTGGAGTCTCCAGAGGACGAGGAAGGAGAGGACGACTTCATCTAGAGCGTGCGCCTGGCCGTAGCTCTGCCCGGCTCTTCTCCATCGCCGCAGCACGGGGACATGACAACACGGACTGGGTTCGGGGTCCAGGCAGGCGCCTCCCGATCCCAGTCCGTGCCCAACAAGCCGTTTGGTGGCTCGTCACCCGGTCGGTCAGGCCACCACACGACGGCCTGTGAACAGGTTGAACAGCAGCAGGATCACCGCTACGACAAAGAAGACCCAAAGCCAGCTCCCCCAGTTCACGCCCAGGCCGACGAGCCACAGCACGAACAGCGCGAGTGTGATGAGCCACAGTATGGTGTACATTTTCTGACTCCACTCTCCAACGTTAGACGATGGTGGCGGTGAGAACGGCGTCCTCACCGCCACCGGTAGGCACACGAACGTTACGTCACGATTCGGCGTCCGCCTGTGAACATGTTCGTGATCAGGTTCACTATCAGCAGCACAACCGCGATGATGAACAGAACCCAGACCACGCTAGCAGGCCAGTGGACGCCGAGGCCGATAATCCACAGCACGAACAGTGCTACGACTATGAACCACAGTAGGCTCCACATCTTTCCTCTCTCCTATCTCGCGGGATGTCCCGCATGGTCGTTTTTCGGTAGTTGTCGGCCGCGATTGGTCCGGTCGATACTGCCGGCCAGGCGCGCCGTTCCCGCAATCCGAACTGCGCCAGGCAGAATGGTCGCCGACCGCAGCTCGGGCACGAAGCCAGCAAGCTCCAGCTCCACCACCGGGTTGATGCGATCCTCGAACGCCCTCGCGGCCGTCAGCGGAGCGCTCAGTCCCGCTACCTGGAGCCGGTCTACTCGCAAATCCAGTTTCTCTCCCCTCGCGACCAGGCGGCCAATCAGCCTGACTTCGGCGGGCACGCTCAGGACCTTTGGCCGCGCCTTTGCGACCACCATGCCCTCGCGCAGCTCCACCTCCACCTCGTCCGCCCGCGAAAGCGCGAGGTAATCGTTCACAGATCTCTCCGACGCAACTGCCTCGAACGTGATCTCGCCAACGTCCTTCAGGGCCAGGCTCTCCGGGTCGGCCGAAACGTCCTTCATACGAACCTCGATCGAGTCGAGGCACATATCCGGCGACACCCACACGCCCTTGCCTCGGACGACGATCTCTCCGATCCGCCCGCGGAGCATCCTCCTGGTCGAACCGTGAACCTCGACCGCATAGGAGTCGGCTGGCCCGATCAGGTCCGGGAGCCGGTCTCGTATGCCATCTTCTACTGCCCGGCTGACGAGGCGGCCGGTGCAGCCCGCCGCGGCCACCGCCAGCGCAACCGCAATCACCGCCAAAACCTGACGCAAGTCCCGGCTCCGGCGCTTGTCACTCACCTTCATAAATCGTATACCCGCCGCCCATGACCGCAAAACTCCGGTCCCCCATGCCGATGATACGCTCTAGGAGCATCATTTGTCATGGGTGGCGACCCCAGCTCCCACTGCAGCAGGCGGTGCTCCTGCAATATGCTCTGATCCGCTCGCATTTGGCTGTGCTTTTTGTTATAATTGTGTTCGATGCGCCTCCGGCCGATCCTGCGTGGGCATCGGCCCTTGATTTAGGAGACGCGCCGGGCTGGAGGATGTACAGGCTCAAATGGGCATTATCTCGAAGATTTTCAGCAGGTTCTCGCGTGCGATCGGCATAGACCTCGGGACGGCCAACACTCTGGTCCACGTCCGGGGACGCGGAATCCTTCTCCGCGAACCCTCAGTGATAGCGATAGAGACGGAGACGCGCAAGGTGCTTGCCGTTGGCGAGGAAGCCAAGCGGATGCTCGGCAGGACGCCGGGCAACATCGTGGCGATCCGCCCCCTAAAGGATGGGGTCATTGCGGACTTCGACCACACGGAGCAGATGCTCCGAGGGTTCATCCGCAAGGTCCACCGCCACAACACCTTCATCCATCCGCAGGTCGTCGTCGGGATACCGTCCGGTGTCACCGAAGTCGAGCGGCGCGCGGTTATCGACGCGGCCAAGAAGGCGGGGGCGAACGATGCTTATCTGATAGAAGAGCCAATGGCTGCAGCCATCGGCGCGGGCCTTCCCATCGGCGAGCCGACCGGGTGCATGATCGTTGACATCGGCGGCGGCACCACGGAGGTAGCCGTCATCTCGCTCGGCGGCATCGTTACCTCCAAGTCGATCAGAGTCGCGGGTGACGAGGTCGACGAGGCGATCATCGCCTACGTGCGCAAGGTCTACAACCTGCTCATCGGCGATAGGACTGCTGAGGAGGTCAAAATCCAGATCGGCTCCGCCTATCCGCTCGATGAAGAGATGACCATGGTCGTCAGAGGCCGGGATCTCGTCTCCGGGCTGCCTCGCAGCGCAACGGTCACCTCAAGGGAGATCCGGGAGGCCATACGCGATCCGGTCTATGCGATTGTGGAGAGTGTCAAGCTGACGCTGGAGGCCACGCCGCCGGAGCTGGCGTCCGACATTATGGATAGGGGGATAGTCCTGGCCGGAGGCGGGGCCCTCCTTCGCGGCCTCGATCAGCTTATTTCGGCCGAGACCCAGATGCCGGTGCACCTTGCTCCAGACCCACTCTCTGCAGTCGTCATCGGCACCGGAAAGGCGCTTGAGGAGTCTGAGAGCAACCCAGCCCTTAAGAAGGTCCTCATCAGCTCGACTCGGATGCGTTAGCCGGCATGCCTCATTATCTGCGAAACGCAAAGGTCCTCGCCCTGGTCGGACTGCTCGCTGTGGGCATAATCGTGGGAGTCGCCCACAACAAGGCACGGGACCACGGCGCCTCGTTTCTGCCCGAGGATGCAGTGCGGGTGGTCATGAAGCCGTTCCAGGTTTTGGTAAGCCGGACGAGCGGGCTTTTCGAGGGGCTTGCCCGGTCGCTGCGGTCGCGAAGCGCCGTTCAGAGCGAGAACGAACGCCTTCGGACCGAGGTCAGGCAGCTCAACGCAGAGGTCATGCGGCTGAGAGAGCAGGCGGCTGAAGCCGGCCGGCTCCGTGCGATGCTCGGACTGAAAGAGCAGAGCAGCGAAGCTTTGCTCGCAGCGAGGATGATCTCCCGGGACCCGAGCGAGTGGTTCGCCACGGGCACAATCGACCGAGGCCGGTCGAGTGGCATTCGCCCTGGGCAGGCGGCGATCACCCAAAGGGGACTGGTCGGGCAGATCTTCGAGGCATCGCCGACGACGTCACAGGTTCAGGGGATCACCGATCACGAGAGCGGCATTGGCGCGATGGTCCAGCGCTCCAGAGCCGTCGGGATATGTAAGGGCCAGGACTCGGATCTCCTCCATCTCACCTATCTCGCCAAAGACGCCGACATCACGCCCGGCGACATCATCATCACCTCAGGCCAGGGCGGGGTTCTGCCCAAGGGCATCCCAGTAGGCCGGGTTGTCAAGGTCCAGATGGAGAGCGGGGGGTTCATGAAATCCGCCGAGGTCCGGCCGAGCGTCAGGTTCGACCAGGTGGAAGAGGTCTTCGTCGTGCTTCGAGGGGTGGGATAGGTGCAGCGCTACCTGCTCCCAGTCGGAATGCTCGTTCTCGCCGCAGCGCTTCAAGGCAATCTGCCGGCGTGGCTCGTGCTCAAGGGCGCGCGGCCTGATCTTCCACTTGTCGTACTCATCGCTACCGCCCTCAGCCTCGATCCGCTCTCGGGCGCCGCGCTCGGTTTCATCGCCGGGCTTATTCACGGCTCGATCGTCGGCGCGAGCCTCGGCAGCTTCATCGTCAGCCGCACCATCATCGGGTTCGCCGCCGGATCGGTGACGATCAGGCTTTTCTCGGAGAACCCCGTCGTGCCGGTGCTGTCAGCCGGCGGCCTCACTCTCCTCGGCGAGGTGATATTCCTCCTTGCGAATCCCGTGCCGAGCCTCGCCGCTTCGCTGAAGATCATACTCGCCAAATCCCTCTACAACAGCCTGCTCACCCTCGTCGTCTACTGGATCCTCAGGTGGATCGAGGTCCGCCGCAAGATCAAGATGGCTGCAGCCAGGCTCTGACTGCCGCGAGAGCGGGATTCCGTTTCCGTAGCATCGGGACACCCTTGTCACGATGCTGGCTTATCGGCAGGGGGCTACCTCGGGACAGGAGTGTCCCGCAGCAGCCAAAGAAGCCGGCCGGGCGCCTACCCGCACCGTCAGCCCCGGTCACTGAGCGGGCAGCGGCCCGAGTCGCATCCTCTCCCGGCCGAACGGGCAAAGCTCGAGCACCGGGCACCGCTCGCACAGCGGCGTCGGCGCTTTGCAGATCGCCCGGCCGTGGAAGATGATCAGATGGTTGAACTCCGTCCAGTACTCTTCGGGCAAGACTTCCATCAGGTCGAACTCGATCTTGGTCGGGTCCTTCTTGTCCGTCAGCCCGAGGCGAGCGGTGACTCTTCGCACGTGGGTGTCTACCACGATCGCCTGCTTCCCGAACACTTCGCCGAGGATCAGGTTGGCCGTCTTGCGTCCCACGCCGCGCAGCTCGGTCAGTTCCTCAAGGGAATTGGGGACCTCACCGCCGAACCTGCCGACCACGTCCTGGGCGACCTCGATGATGGACCGCGCCTTCTGCCTGAAGAAGCCGGTCGGCCTCACCATTGCCTGGAGCTCTACCTGGTCCGCTTCGCCAAAGGCTTGCGGGCTGGGGTAGCGGCGGAAGAGAGCGGGGGTGATCTGGTTGACCTTCTCGTCAGTGCACTGCGCGGCCAGGATTGCCGCAACCAGCAGCTCGAATGGTGTCGAGTAGTCCAGCGTAACTCGGGCGTCGGGATATGTCCGGCGCAGTATCTCGATGATCTTCTCCGCGCGTTTCCGATTCTGCCCTACCGTCTCGACGCTCATCTGCTTCTCGCAGCTATGAACCTGGCGAACGAGCGGTCGTAGGTCCGCTCGACATCGTCCGGGAATGCACAGGCGGGAAGCTGGTTGTGGCTGAGGTGGTAGCTCAGGCATTCGCAGCACCTGCCCTTGCGGGGGCAGCCTGCGTAGCTGCAGTTGCAGTTCTCCATGTTCTGCTTCAGGTTGTCACACGGCATCGTATCTCTCCCTTTCACGTCAGTCTGCCGCTGCAGCACCCTTCTGCGCCTGTGGAATCCACGGTACCCTCAGCGTATCTGCATCGGCATCAGCACGTAGGTGTAGCTTTCGTTATCCTGCGGCTTGAGGAGAGCCGGGCTGAGGTTGCCAGTGAGCTGCATTTCGACGGCTTCTGTGTCGAGCACGGCGAGAAAGTCGAGCAGATACTTCGCGCTGAAGGCCATCTCGACGTCCTCTCCCTCGCGAACGACATCCACTTCCTCGTAGGCCCTTCCGACAGAGCTCGATTCGGCCGTCACCGTGAGCTTGGCGTCGCTCGTTCGGAGGACGATGCGGTTCGCATCCTCGCGCGCAACAATCGAAGCGCGCCTTACGCTCTGCTGCAGCTGCTCCGTCGGGATGATCAGCTTCTTCGTATACTCCTGAGGGATCACCTTCTGATAGTTCGGGAACTGTCCCTCGATAAGCCGGGAGACGAGCACCGTATCATCCACGTTGAAGAGAACCTGACTCTGGGAAACGCTCGCCACCACGTTCCCTTCTCCGTCGCCCACTATCCTCTGCAGCTCGGCCATGGCGCGGCCGGGGATTATAGAGGTCGCCTCCCCCTGGCTCTGGCCCAACGGGCAGTCAACCACGCACAGCCTGTGTGTATCGGTGCTGGCCAGCCGGAGGTAGCTGTCCTGGAGAGTAAGCAGAATCCCTGTCAGCGATGCACGCGACTCGTCTTGAGACACAGCGAAGATCGTCTTCTCGATCGCGCTCTTCAGGCTCGCCTTCTCTGCCGTAAAGGAGGCCTCGTCCTTTACCTCAGGCAGCATAGGGAACTCCTCAGGCGGCAGACCGAGGATCTCGTAATCCGAGGTACCGCACTTCAGGCTTACCTTGTTGCCCTCGTCCACCGACAGGACGATCTCCGTATCCGGCAGCGTGGACAGCACCTCCGACAGTATCCTTGCCGGCACGGTCAGCGACCCGGCATCCTGCACATTCGCAGCGACCGAGCACTCGACACCGATCTCCAGATCGAACCCGGCAAGCCGAATCCTGTCTTCTTGCGTCCTGACGAGCAGATGCGAGAGAATAGGCAGCGATGATCGTGCGCTCACTGCGCGCGCAGCCGTCTGAACCCCCTCGTAAAGATCCTTTCTCGAGCAGATAACCTTCATCTGGCGACCTCCAAAGGCAGCATGGCAGAGTTGACGCTATACTATAGCACAGTGAGCCGTAGGCGGCAAGAATGAGGGATTGCGGGTAGGCGTGCGCCCGGTTGCGAACGTATCCGCCGCTTCGGCTTCCTGCGGCCGAAGCAGACCATCACTTCGTCACGCCGATGCCCTCGGACTTCTTCGCCGAGTAGAGCGGCGACATCATCCGGAGCCGCTCTACGATCACCGGCAGCACCTCGAGCACGTTCTTCACGTCCCACTCGGTATTATCGCGACCGAGCGTAAGGCGGAGGCTGCCGTGCGCTTCCTCGTGTTTCAGCCCGAGCGCCATCAGGACGTGGGATGGGTCCAGGGAGCCGGAAGTGCAGGCGCTGCCTGAGGAGGCACAAATGCCGTGCATATCGAGCAGCAGTATGATCGACTCTCCCTCGATTGCCTCGAACGAGACGTTCACGTTGTTCGGCAGCCGCTGTGTGCGATGGCCATTCAGCCGGACATCGGGGATGCGTTCGAATATCCCGTCGATCAGCCTGTCACGGAAAGAGGTGAGCCGGGGGATTGACTCATCCATGCTCGCGAGAGCAAGCTCGGCGGCCTTGCCAAGGCCGACGATGCCGGGCACGTTGTGCGTGCCGGCCCGTCGGTTCGACTCCTGCCCTCCGCCCTGCATGATCCGCTGAACCCGCGCGCCCTTCCGCAGGTACATCGCACCGATCCCCTTCGGCCCGTAGAGCTTGTGCGCCGACACAGAAAGGGCATCGCAGCCGATGGCGTTAACATCCACCGGAATGCTGCCGACTGTCTGCACCGTATCGGTGTGGAATAGTATCCTTTTCTCGCGCGCTATGCGGCCGATCTCCTCGACCGGCTCGATCGTTCCTATCTCGTTGTTCGCGTGCATTATGGAGATCAGGATCGTGCGGTCCGTGATCGCGCGGCGCACGTCTTCGGGATCGACCAGGCCGTCCGAGTCCACCGGCAGGTAGGTCACTTCGAAGCCGTGTTTCTCGAGGAAGTGGCAAGTTTCGAGCACGGCGTGATGCTCGATCTTACTCGTTATGATGTGGTTCCCCTTGCTCTCGTTTGCAAACGCGGCGCCCATGATGGCCCAGTTATCGGCCTCAGTGCCTCCCGAGGTGAAGAAAACCTCATCCGGCCTTGAGCCGGTGAGGCCCGCGACCTTCTCCCGCGCCTCCTCCACAGCCTGGCGAGACTCCTTGCCGATCGAGTACAAGGTTGACGCGCTCCCGAACCGTTCCGTGAAGTAGGGCAGCATCGCCTGAAGGACCTCCGGGTCCGTCGGCGTCGTTGCCGCGTGGTCGAGGTAGATCACTTTGTTCATTCGAGTCTCCCGATCCGATTGCAGATCAGCCAACCCATTCCGTCAGTCCGATATCCGGGACCGCAAATCTGGAATCAGAAACCTGAAATCTGAAATCTGAAATCCTAGTATCTCTGCATGTTGCTGCCGGTCAGCTCCAGGTGGGCGCGGTTTATGACGCAGCAGCCTATATGCTCGTCCCCGCAGCGCAGGCAAAGCGATTCGACGGTCTCGGGGTTTTCGAGCGTCGCAGCGAGCAGGGCTTCGAGCCCTCTCATCAGGTCCTCGATCCGGCTCCGCTCCATCCTGGCAAGTGCTCTCTCCAGCACCTCGGTCCGCTTCGAGAGCGCTCGGGCTGCAATCAGCCGCCCGTCGCCGGTCAGTGCTATGAGCGATATGCGCCTATCGGCCTTGTTCCGCATCCGCTTAACCAGGCCCTTCCTCTGCAGCCGATCGACGAGCTTCACGCAGGCCGGATGTGTGATCCCCAGCCCGCCGGCTATGTCGCCCACCGACGACCGCCCGTGATGGTATAGGTACGACATCCCGTGCAGCAAGGAAGGAGTCAGCCCCTCCGCTTCAGCTTCGGGGTCCGGCTCGGTCCTCGCCGATACCCTGCCGAACAGCGTCGTTATCTTCTCGAGATACCCAGCAGTATCCATGCCCGCCCGCTATATACCCAAACCGACAGATATGTAACCTGGTTACATATTACTTCCACGACGGCTGCAAGTCAAGTCCGTTCGGCGGGGAAGAGAGGTCGAGTCGGGTACGGAAGAGGGAGGATGGGATCAGGGCAAACTCGATAGCCCGGTGTCTTCGCGCGCCAGCCTCGCCGCCCGCCGTCCGTATCGCAGGGTTCCCCGGCAGAAGGCGCAGGCCCGTACATCAAGACGGGGGTTGGAGCACTGCCAACCCCCGTCGCTCTCCTATATCGCCGACTCTGAGTCTTCCTGCACGGCCGGCTCGGGATCGGGTTCGGCGCTGGTATCCGAGACGACAGCAGACATGCCGATCTCTGGTTCCTCCGAGGTCTCCGCCGCGTTCGACCCCTGCGTGTCCCCACCGCCGACCAATGCCTCTTGCGCGACTTCAGCCGCAGGCGCCTGCTCTTCGACTGCCAGTTCCTCCTTCAACTCGGCTTCGCTGGATTCGGGAGTGAGGGCGAAGAGTTCCGCGGCCTCTCTCGTAGGCTGTAGAAGCTCTCTCGCCGTCACGATCGGCTCGCCGCCTTCGCCGAGCACGTCGAGTGCCCTGTAGCGAGGCAGGCCCGTCCCCGCCGGGATGAGACGCCCGATGATGACGTTCTCCTTGAGCCCGACCAGGTTGTCCCTCTTGCCCTTGACCGCGGCCTCCGTGAGCACCCTCGTCGTCTTCTGGAACGATGCCGCCGAGAGGAAGCTGTCGGTGGCAAGCGACGCCTCGGTGATGCCAAGCAGCACCCAGTCCGCCGTCGTCTCGGTGCCGCCCTGCTCCCTGAGTCGGGCGTTCTCATCCTCGAAATCGAACTTATCTACGATCTGCCCGGGCAGGTACTTCGAGTCGCCAGCCTCGTTGACCCGGCGGCGCTTCAGCATCTGTCGGACGATGATCTCCACGTGCTTGTCGTTGATGTCAACACCCTGGCTCTTGTAGACGCTCTGGATTTCGCTCACCAGATACTCCATAACGCCGTGGACGCCCTGAAGCTCGAGCACCTTCTGAGGATCGAGTGGGCCCTCGGTCAGCCGGTCGCCGGGCCTGACCTCATCGCCGACCTCTACGTTCAGCTTACCTCTATGTGGAACCAGGTGGGTTCTCCGGACCACGATCTCCTCGACGCCAGCCTCGGCGATCCGCCGAGCAAGCCGCTCGGTCAGGTCCGTGCCCGCCGAGACCATCACGTTGGCCGTCCGTGGGTCGATGATGTCCTCAGCCGGCACCTCGCCCGCGAGCAGCGACGGCTCGGCAGTCGAGGCCGTCGAGTGGATGATGACCCGCTTCAGGCCGCGCGTATCGATGTCCACGACCTTGCCGGCGATCTCCGTGATGATCGCCTGGCCCTTCGGTTTGCGCCCCTCGAATAGCTCGACGACCCGCAGCAGCCCGCGGACCTGGTCCTCGAGTACCTTCAGAACGGCCTGTACCGCCCTTACCCGCTCGCGCTCGGCTCCGCCAACGCCTTCCTCGTCGAACGAGACAAGTCCGCGGCGGATGTCATCGTGAAGCTCCCGCAGAGATTCCTGCTTCTTCTTCTTGACCTCGGCTACACCTGTCAGGTACTTGCCTGCGACGCCTCCGGTGTGGAAGGTTCTCATCGTAAGCTGCGTGCCCGGTTCGCCGATCGACTGGGCCGCGATGATGCCGACGGCAGTCCCGGTCTCGACGAGCCTGCCGATAGCCATGTCGCGCCCGTAGCACTTGGCGCAGATGCCTTGCCGAAGCTCGCAGAAGAGCGGCGACCGGATACCGACTCTCTTGATGCCGGCGGCCTCGATCTCCTTGGCCGCAGCGTTTGTTATCTCCTCGCCAGCCCGAATGATCGGCTTCTTCTTGCCCGGGAGGCGGATGTCCTCAAGAGCATAGCGCCCGGCAATGCGGTCGCTCAGCTCCTCGATCACGTCGCCGCCCTCTTCGATCCGGCTGACGTAGATGCCCTGGACGGTCCCGCAGTCGTCGCCCCGGACAATCACATCCTGAGCCACGTCCACCAGCCTTCGTGTCAGATAGCCCGCGTCCGCGGTTCGAAGCGCCGTGTCGGCGAGTCCCTTGCGTGCCCCGTGCGTCGAGATGAAGTACTCGAGCACGTTCAGCCCTTCGTGGAAGTTCGACTTGATCGGCAAGTCCTCGATAAGGTTCCCGAATGGGTCGCTCATCAGTCCGCGCATTCCGGATAGCTGCGTGATCTGCCTCTGAGAACCTCTCGCGCCCGAGTTCGTGATCATGTAGATCGGGTTGAACGGGTCGATGTCCTCGAGAATTGCCTCGGCCACCTGGTCGGAAGCCGACGTCCACAGCTCCAGCACCCTCTGCTTGCGCTCGGCCTGAGTTATCTGCCCGCGCTGGTAGTACCTGTTCAGCTTCTTGACTTCCTCTTCCGTCTTGGAAACGATCTCGTGGCGCTTTCCGGGAATGTCCATGTCGGTCATGGAGATAGTCATCCCGGAGAAAGTCGAGTAGCGGAAGCCGATGTCCTTGAGATCGTCGAGCAAGATGATGGTCCTGTCAGCGCCGTACATTGCGTGGCAGTCGGAGACGAGCTTGGCCATCGTCTTCTTGTCGATCTCTGCGTCGAGGAAGCGCATGCCTTCCGGAAGCACCTGGTTGAATATGAGGCGGCCAACGGACGTCTCGCGCCATTCTCTCACGCCGTTATTCTCGACCCTGACCTTTATGGCCTGGTGAAGGTCGAGCTCACCATTCGAGTAGGCGAAGATCGCTTCCTGCGAGTTCGCAAAGACAGGGGCCTCCTCGCCTTCCTTCAGGTCCTTCTTCTGGGTCAGGTAGTAAGCGCCGAGGACGATGTCCTGGATCGGGGCAACGATCGGCCGCCCGTCCGCCGGCGAGAACAGATTGTGCGTCGAGAGCATAAGGACCCTGGCCTCAGCCTGCGCGGTCGCCGAGAGCGGCACGTGAACCGCCATCTGGTCACCGTCGAAGTCCGCGTTGAACGCGTGGCACACGAGCGGATGGACCTGGATGGCTTTACCGTCTACAAGCACCGGCTCGAACGCCTGGATTCCCAGTCTGTGGAGAGTCGGCGCGCGGTTCAGAAGCACCGGGTGCTCCCGGATGACCTCCTCGAGCGCGTCCCAGACCTCCGGCTTCATCTTATCGATCATCCGCTTTGCGGTCTTGATGTTCGACGTATACTGCCGCTCTACGAGCGTCTTCATCACGAACGGCTTGAAGAGCTCGAGCGCCATCTCCTTCGGAAGGCCGCACTGGTGCAGCTTCAGCTCCGGGCCGACCACGATGACCGACCGGCCTGAGTAGTCAACGCGCTTGCCGAGCAGGTTCTTACGGAACCGGCCTTCCTTGCCCTTGAGCATGTCGGATAGCGACTTCAGCGGCCTGTTGTTCGAGCCAACCACGGGTCTCGTGCGCCGGCCGTTGTCGATCAGCGCGTCCACGGCCTCCTGCAGAAGCCGCTTCTCGTGGTTGATGATCGACTCCGGCGCCCGGATTTCCGTGATCTTCTTCAGCCGGTTGTTCCGGTTGATGATCCTGCGGTAGAGGTCATTCAGGTCGCTTGTAGCGAACCTGCCGCCGTCGAGCTGGACCATCGGCCTCAGCTCCGGCGAGATGACCGGAATCGCCTCCAAGATCATCCACTCGGGTCTCGACTTCGAGTTGATGAACGCTTCGGCGATCTCGAGCCGCTTGATGGCGCGCGCCCGCTTCGGTCCCTGAGTCTGCTGTATCTCCTTGCGCAACTCCCTTGAGAGCTTCTCGAGGTCTACCTCGCCGAGCAGCTCCTTGACCGCAACGCCGCCCATCCCGGCCCGCAGCGCCCTCGAGAAATCAACCTCCAGCCTGCGAGCGAGCATGTCGAGCAGCCGCTCCAACGACCGATACTGGTCCTCATTGATCAGCTCGCGCCGCTGGAGGGTTTCGAGCAGCTTCGCCGTGGTGTGCAACTCCTCGATCCGCTCGGCTGCGTCCTTCTCTTCCTGCTTGGTCCGGTCTGCAAGCTGCTTCTTGCTGGCCTCGATCTCCGGCGCTTCGGTCGGGGAGGACTTCTCGCCCTTGCCCAGCGAAGCCTCGAGCTCCTTCTGCTCCTTGGCCTGGTCCTTGCGCAGCTTGGCAATCGCGGCGTCCTTCGCTGCCTCGATCTCCTCTTCCTCAGCCTGAACGGCGCGCCTGATTTCCTCCAGATGCCCGTTTATGAGCTGCCGGTCGATGTGCGTGACGATGTAGGAGGCGAAGTAAAGCACGCGCTCCAGCGGTCTGGGGCTGATGTCAAGGAGCAGGCTCATCGGGCTGGGCACACCCTTCAGATACCAGATGTGCGATACCGGCGCCGCAAGCTCGATGTGTCCCATCCTCTCGCGCCTTACCTTAGATCGGGTCACCTCGACACCGCATCGGTCGCAGACGATGCCCTTGAACTTGACCTTCTTATACCGACCGCAGTGGCACTCCCAGTCCTTGACCGGCCCGAAGATCCTCTCGCAGAACAGCCCGTCCCGTTCCGGCTTGAACGTCCGGTAGTTGATGGTCTCCGGCTTCTTCACCTCGCCGCAGGACCATCTCCTTATCTCCTCTGCCGATGCAATGCCTATCCTTATCTTGTCAAACGTTCTGGCATCAGCCATCTAGTAATCCTCCCTGAGCTCAAAAGCCCTCTGCCGGCGTCTGGCGGTGATTCGGCCGCCTTCCTCGCCTTCGCCGAACTCGTCATCCTTGTCTTTCAGATCGATCGCGCGCTCGCGGTCGTCTTCGACAGTGACCTTCAGGCCGAGGCTCTGAAGCTCGTTGACGAGAATCTTGAAGGACTCGGGCACGCCCGGTTCGAGCATGCTGTCGCCCTTGACTATTGACTCGTAAGTCCTGACCCGTCCGAGAACGTCATCGGACTTGATCGTAAGGATTTCCTGAAGGGTATAGGCCGCGCCGTAAGCTTCGAGCGCCCATACCTCCATTTCACCGAACCGCTGGCCGCCGAACTGCGCCTTGCCGCCGAGCGGCTGCTGGGTGACCAGCGAGTAAGGCCCGGTCGAACGCGCATGGATTTTGTCCTCCACCAGGTGGGCAAGCTTCATCATATAGATGTAGCCTACAGTTGACGCCTGGTTGAACGGCAGGCCGGTCAGCCCGTCGTAGAGCTGCACTTTGCCGCTCAAGTGCTGTCTCCGCGATCCATCCGGCAGCACTTCCTCTGTCTCTTCCATACCCACGCGGTCATGCACGTTGGCAAGGATACGCCGGACGATCTCCTCCGTGTCGAAGCTCTCGGGCGCGGGCTCGCCTTCATAAGGAAGCGGCCGCTCCTCGCCCTCCGGCTCGTCCGATCCGTTCCTGCTTGCAAGTGACTCGCGGACGGCCTCCGGATCGTCTACGACCGAGGGAGCAGCGATTGCCGTGCTCAGTATCTCAAGCTGCCTTGCGTCGAGCGTTGAGATAGCCTCTCTTACGCGCTCTATGGCCGAGTCCCAGGCGTCCTTGAGCGGGTTCACCGCGGCGTCCAGCTCTTCGTGGGTCGATACCTCCTGCACTTGCCTCAGGATTTGGTCTATCGTCGCGGACAGCTTCCGAGCGTCCGGGAACTCCACGTCCAGCTTGATCTCGGATCGAACGTACTTCTCCAGCACGTTCAGCCGCAGCTTCCAGGCCAGAACGTCGAGATCGGCCAGTATCTCCGACTCGATGGCTCCCTGGAATATCGGGTTGAGGAACTCCACACCCAGCTCTTTCGCCACCAGCCCCAGGTGGGTCTCGAGAATCTGCCCGATGTTCATCCGGCTTGGCACACCGAGCGGGTTGAGAACTATGTCGACCGGCGTTCCGTCGGGCAGATACGGCATATCCTCCACCGGCAGGATTCTCGAGATGACTCCCTTGTTGCCGTGGCGGCCGGCCATCTTGTCGCCTTCCATCACCTTTCTCTTCTGGGCGATGTAGACGCGGACAAGCTGGTTCACACCGGCCGGCAGTTCATCGCCCGGCTCCCTCTGGAGTTCGCCGTCGCAGCGATCGCAGAGCATTCGCTCGGGCTTCTTCGAATAGTTGTACACCGCCGCGCACCGAGTGCACTTGTACTTGAACCTCGAGAAGACCTTGACGTCCACCACCTTGCCGGTCTCGCCGTGGGGCACACGCAGCGATACGTCCCGGGTCTCCTCAGCCTTCTTTCCAAAGATGGCGATGATCAGCCTTTCTTCAGCCGTCAGCTCGCCCTGGCCCTTCGGCGCGACCTTGCCGACCAGGATGTCCTCCGGTCGGACCTCCGCGCCTATGCGGACGATCCCGTTCTCGTCGAGGTCCTTCAACATATCCTCGCCGATGTTCGGAATGTCACGGGTAATCTCTTCAGGTCCGAGCTTGGTATCTCGCGCCTCGGTTTCGTATTTCTCGATGTGGATGGAGGTGTAGGTATCGTCCTTGACGAGCCTCTCGGAAAGGAGGATGGCGTCCTCGTAGTTGTAGCCGTGCCACGGCAGGAACGCAACAAGGACGTTCTGGCCGAGGGCAAGCTCCCCGATGGCGGTGCACGGGCCGTCGGCGATGACCTGACCTGCTCTCACACGCTTGCCGGACTTCACTATCGGCTTCTGCGTGATGCAGGTGGCCTGGTTCGACCGAAGCATATTGAGCAGCCGGTACTCGTCCACCTGCCCATCCGGACGCTCGACGAGTATCTTCTCTGCGGTTACGCTTCTCACAACACCATCGTGCTTGGCGATGACAACCGCCTTCGAGTCGTGCGCGGCGCGCTTCTCGACGCCGGTCTGAACAAGCGGCGCCTCCGCGCGCAGAAGCGGGACGGCCTGCCGCTGCATGTTCGATCCCATCAGCGCGCGGTTCGCGTCGTCGTTCTCGAGGAACGGGATCATAGCAGTGGCCACCGACATGATCTGCATCGGCGAAACGTCCACATACGTCACCTTGTCCGACGGAACCTGAGGATACGTTCCCTTGTGCCGGACAAGGACTGTGTCGGTCAGGAACTTGCCCGTCGCTTCGTCTATCGGTGTGTTGGCGGGAGCAATGTACTCCTCGTCCTCTTCGTCCGCAGGCAGATGGACTATCTCGTGGGTCACGCGGCCGTCGCGCACCGCTCGGTAGGGTGTGCGGATGAAGCCGTAGGGGTCGATCTTGGCGTGCACGGCCATCGAGCCGATAAGACCGATGTTGGGGCCTTCCGGCGTCTCTATCGGGCAGATTCTGCCGTAGTGGCTGTGGTGTACGTCGCGAACTTCGAGCTTCGCGCTCTGGCGTGACAGCCCGCCCGGGCCGAGGGCCGAGAGCCTTCTCTTGTGAGTGAGCTCCGCGAGCGGGTTCGTCTGGTCCATGAACTGGGACAACTGGCTCGATCCGAAGAAGCTCTTGATGCTCGCGGAAACCGGCTTCACCGACAGGATCACCTGCGGGATCACGCTCTCAGGATCGAGACTGGTCATCCGCTCCTTTGCAACCTTCTCCATCCGCAGGAAGCCCATCCTGAGTTGGCTCTGCAGGAGCTCGCCGACCGACCGCACCCGCTTGTTCTCCAGGTGGTCGATGTCGTCCGTCGCGCACGAAGAGAGCCTTATCGCCGTCTCCGGGAAAAGGTCCGCCGGCGTCTCAGCAATCAGCCGTTCTCCCTTATCGACGAGCCTCAGCAGCTCCTTGATCCCCTTGACCTTTTCCTCGGTCAGCATTTGCCCGAGCTTCAGCTTCTTGAGGATGTCGAGCCTTGACTTGAGTATCTCTATCCGGCCTTCAGGCTGCTTCTCCTCGGGGGTCGCCTCTCTCTCGGCCTTCCCCAGAGCCTTCTCGACCTCCGACAGGCGCGAGTGCAGCTTGAGCGGCGAGAAGTGGGTCACGAGCGATCCGGACTCCGACAGACCGATTATGTACTCGATGACCTTGATCAGGTCCTCCTTGGTGACCGCCCGGACGGATTCGGACAGGTTCAAGCCGAGCTTCTTATTCAGCTTGTACCGGCCTACGCGCGCCAGGTCGTAGCGCCTCGTATCGAAGAACATTGCGTTGAGCAGACTCCGTGCGCTGTCGTGCGTCGCCGGGTCGCCGGGCCTGATCTTGTGGTAGATATCGATCAGCGCTTCTTCCTTGTTGTGGGCGCTGTCCTGATCGATCGTAGCCTCGACGTACCTGTTGATGTCGAGCACCTCGACCTCGTCGAGCTTCAGATTCTCGATCTTCCGAGCCGCCTCGTCCGTGATCTTGACGTAAGCCTTGACAATCACCTTCCCTGTCTTCGGGTCGATGATCTCATGAGAGAGCCTCCGTCCCCTGACCTGGTCCCTTGTCGGGTTCGGGAGCTTCCGCTTCTTGGAGAAGAGCTCGATAATATCACCCGTAGTGTCGCACGGCGTGGAAGGCATCTCGACCGAGACCTTGTCGGGCACCTGATGGTCCTGGATCTTCTTCAGCTTCTTCGCATCGACCACTTTCCCCGCGGCCACGATCACTTCTCCGGTGCTCGTGTCCACTATAGGCTCGGCGAGTGTCCTGCCGAACGTCTCCCTGGTCGGCAGCAACTCCACCGTCGGACAAGCTTGCGGAAAGACGTTCAGGGCGCGCAGTAGGGTCGTCAGAGGGAACTTCCTCGTCTGCGCGACCCGCACGGATATGACGTCGTTCGCGTCGGTTTCGATGTCAAGCCACGCGCCCTCGTTTGGGATGATGGTAGCGAAGTAAAGGACCCGGCCCGAGAAATCGAGCGTGTCCTTGAAGTAGACCCCCGGGGACCGCGCGAGTTGGCTCACCACTACGCGCTCCGCTCCGTTGATCACGAACGTGCCTCTCTCGGTCATAAGCGGCAGGTCGCCGAGGTATACTTCCGACTCTATAACCTCGCCCTCCCGTGCCTGCAGCCTCACCTTGACCTTGATCGGCGCCTCGTATGTCATGTCCCGATTCCGGCATTCCTCCACCGAGTACTTCGGGTCGCCGAGGGTGTAGTCAAGCAGTTCCAGCGAAAGATTGCCGGTAAAATCGTAGATCGGTGAAAAACTGTGGAAGAGTTCTCGGAGCCCCTCCCGTAGAAACCACTTGTAGGAATCAAGCTGAATATCAACCAAGTTGGGGATGTCCAGTACCTGGGGCGTGCGCTTGGCTTTGTGCTGAATCTCCTTCATCTGGTCCTCCTGGCAAGTCAAAAACGCAAAATATAATTATAGCAGGAACCGAGTAGTAGGTCAAGAGATTTAGGGTGCAAAAAGGATGAATTTTCTCGAAATTTTCGCCGTACGCACGGGCGGGGACAGAGCGGCGCCCGCCCTGCCCCTGCGCCACCAGTGCACTATACTATTCTGAAGCTGAAGACAGCGGGTTCGAACCTCCGACCTCTGCTGTCCTCCGAGTCTGGTTCTACTTCACCTCGACTGTCGCGCCCTCGGCCTCGAGCTTCGCCTTGAGCTGCTCGGCTTCCTCCTTGGGCACGCCGGTCTTGAGCGGCTGTGGAGCGCCCTCCACCAGGTCCTTCGCCTCTTTCAACCCGAGTGTAGTGACCTCGCGGACGGCCTTGATCACCTGGATCTTCTTGTCGCCAGCTGACTTGAGAATGACATCGAACGATGTCTTCTCCTCCTCGGCAGGGGCGGCCTCAGCCGCCGCCGCGCCCGCCGCTGGCACAACTGCTGCAGCCACGGGCGCCGCCGATACGCCGAACCTCTCCTGCATCGACTTGACAAGCTGGTTAAGATCCAGAACCGACATACCCTCCACTACCCGCGTCATTGCCTCGATTCGCTCCTCCGAGGACATGTCGAGCACTTTCTTCACCACATCATCAACCTTCGCCACGTATCTCACCTCCCTTACGAGCGGCGAGCCGCGAGCTTCGAGCATCCAGTTGGTACTGTACTCCTAGGATACTCATTGCTCAGCGCTCATTGCTGTCTCCTATCTGCTACGCCTTGGAGCGTCCAGACAAACTCGCTGTAAAGCTGCTGAAGCGTACCGACCAGGGACGCAATCGGAGCCTGAAGCCCTCCGACGACCTGGGCAAGGAGAACCGGCCTCGGCGGCATGGTCGCCAGCGTCTGGACCTGCTCCGCATCCATCACGTGCCCTTCGGCGAGCCCGCCTTTGATGGCCGGCAGGCGAAACTCGCGGATGAACCCTGTGAGAGCCTTGGCAACGTCCACAGGATCGCCCTCCGTGTATGCTACGGCGGTCGGACCTTCCAGCCCTTCGACCAGCTTCTCAGCCGGCAGCCCTGCGGCCGCGCGCACGAGAAGCGTGTTCTTCACCACTCGGAAGATCACACCTGCCTCCCGAAGGCGCCTTCGGAGCGTCGAGATCATCTTCACATCCAGCCCCCGGTAGTCGGCCAGGATCGCTCCTCTGGCCCGCTCGAAGATTCCCCGGAGTTCCTCTACCTCGGCAGCCTTCTCCGGCCTTGGTACCTTCTCTTTGACTCGTATAGCACTCACCCCCAGTCTGCAAGTTCGAAGTTGGACGTTAGAGGTTGGGCGTCCATTGGCGCCGCCTGCGCCGGCGCCTGACACCCAACACCTGACACCTACTAGAACGGGCCTGCCACCGACAGATGGCAAGCCCGCGATACCTTCGAGGGAAGCGCGCTGACGCGTCTTTCCCTTGATGCTGCCTCGGTGGGCGCCCCGCCTCCACGGGGCTTTAAACCCGGTCTCCCGGATGCCAACTGTCTCCGGCCCAATATTAAGTTCCGCGCAATGTGCCTTGAGCCTTGAGCAATGAGCGTCGGCTGCCCGTGCCTTACTCATTGCCCATCGCTCATTACTTGCTCCTATCCCTTCTCCGCCAGCGCCTGGGCTTTCTGGGTATCTACATCGATCCCTGGTCCCATCGTAGAGGAGATGGTTATCTTCTTCAGGTAGCGGCCCTTAGCCGCAGACGGCTTCGCCCGGAGGAGCGCCGAGATCAGCGCCTGCAGGTTCTCGACGAGATGCTCCTTCGGGTAGGAGGCTTTGCCGATGGGCGCGTGGACGATGCCGGCCTTCTCGACCCGGTAGTCTACGCGAGAGGCGGACTTGATCTCCCGGACCGCGCGGCCGATGTCCATGGTCACAGTGCCGGCCTTGGGGCTGGGCATCCTCTGCCGGAGGATCGGCCCGAGCTTCCCGACAAGGCCCATCACATCCGGCGTGGCCAGGAGGACATCGAACTCCGACCACCCCTGCTGTATCTGCTGGACCAGGTCCTCGGCTCCGACCACGTCGGCGCCAGCCGCCTCAGCTTCCGCAGCTTTGTCGCCCTTTGCTACCACCGCGACCTTCTTGGACTTGCCGGTGCCGTGGGGGAGCGTCGTCGTCCCTCGCACCATTTGATCGCCGTGTCTCGGATCGACTCCGAGTCTTACAGCCACATCGACCGTTTCGTCGAACTTCGCATTCGCCGCCTGCTTCAGAAGCTCGATTGCCTCTTCAGGGTCGCGAGGTGCCCCGTCGCCAACGGTCTTGGCGGCATCGAGGTATCTCTTTCCTCTTGTAGGCATATTCCTCCTCCAGACTTCTCTGGCTTCGGCGCAAGTGCGCCGAAGCATGTGCTGCGGTGTGCACCTAGGAACATCCGCGCAGGTCCCGTTCGGGATAACGGCTTTCGCCTGCCGCCTGCGCCACGTCAGCAACGAGCCTTGAGCAATGAGCAATGAGCGTCGGGCGCCTGTACCTTACTCATTGCTAATCTACCACTTCGATCCCGGCGCTTCGTGCCGTACCCTCGACGGACTTCATCTCGGCCTCGACGTTTGCAGCGTTCGAGTCCGGCATCTTGATCTGGGCAATCTCGCGGATCTGCGCTCGCGTGACTGTACCGACCTTCTCCCTGTTGGGAACACCGGACGCCTTCTCGAGCCCGGCAGCCTTCTTGAGCAGTTCCACGGCCGGCGGAGTCTTCAGCACATATATGAACGATCGGTCCTCGTAGATGGTGATCTCGACCGGCACGATCGTTCCCACCTGCGAGGCCGTCTTCTCGTTGTACGACTTGATGAACTCCATCATGTTGATCTGGTATTGTCCGAGGGCCGGACCAACAGGTGGAGCCGGTGTCGCCTTCCCTGCCGGGATCTGCAGCTTCACGACCCCGAGCACCTTCTTAGCCATCCAAACCTCCTGACGGAGTGAGGAGAGAGAGGAAGAGGAGTAGGGAGAGGAGCGAAACCTGAGTCACGCTCCTCTCCTTCCTCTCGTTCCTCTCCCTCCCGTCCTTACTTACAGCCTCTCTACCTGCGTGAACTCCAGCTCAACAGGAGTATCACGCCCGAATATGGAGATCAACACCTTCAGAGTTTCCTTCTGAGGATTGACCTCCTCGATCTTGCCAGTGAAATCCGCAAAGGGACCGGTAGTGACCCGGACCACCTCGTCCTTCTGCCAGCGGACCTTGGGGCGTCTACCGGGCGCCTCCAGACGCTCTAGGATCTCGCGGACCTCCTGATCCTGCAGCGGAACCGGCTTGTTGCCGGACGTGACAAAGCCTGTCACGCCGGTCGTGCTTTTCACCAGATGCCACGTGCTGTCATCGAGCTCCATCTCGATGAGCACATAGCCGGGGAATACCTTCCGCTGGACCTCCTGCTTCTTCCCGGCCCTGGTCCTGAGTTCCTGCTCCGTGGGCACCAGGATGCGGCCGACCTTGTCCTTCAGGCCCATCGACTCAGCCCGGCGTTCGATGTTCGTTCTTACCTTGTTCTCATGGCCCGAGTACGTGTGTACCGCGTACCAATGTTTCTCTGCCATTTCGGGTGACTATCTGCCCACGGGGGTTGCGGGCGTGCCGAACTTGATGGCCTTGGTGAGGTGGGTAAGGATGGAATCCAGTCCAGCAATCCATAGTCCTACCACCACTACGGCCACGATGACCACCAGGGTGAACCTCTTGAGGTCCGGCCAGGTCGGCCACGCCGCTTTCTTAACCACTTCGACATACGATTCGTGAAGGAACCGGTTTATCTTGGTGAATATGCTGTCCGGCTTCCGCTCTGTCTTGCCCTTCTCCGCCTTAGCCTTCTCGGCCTTGGCTTTGGCTGCCCCTCTTGCTGCGACTCCGTCAGGCATAAAGTCTCACTGTCCTCTAACCAAAAAATGGCAGGCCCAGCCGGACTCGAACCGACGACATCTGGTTTTGGAGACCAGCGCTCTACCAAACTGAGCTATGGGCCTGCGTGCGTCCGATTCTATAGTTGGTGCCATCCACGCCTACGGTATTATACCATAGTGCGCCAACTGTGCCAAGTCCTATCCAGGCCTCCGGCTAGGTGTTGGGTCTTGGTGAACAGCTTGGGAGCCGCGCCCCTGCCGTCCCGCCAGCAGGCAACACCCGTCACCTGACACCCGTTTACTTCGCCTCCTTGTGGATAGTGTGCTTGCCGCACCACCGGCAGTACTTCCTCAACTCCAGGCGGTCCGGGTCGTTCCGCTTGTTCTTCGTCGTCGTGTAGTTCCTGCGCTTGCACTCCTGGCAAGCCAGCGTTATTATCACTCTCGCGTCAGTCTTCGGCATATCAACTCCACGGGTGTTGGGTGTCAGGTGTTGGGTATTGGTAAGAGGGCCGTAGGTCTAATGGCTCCTAGCGGCACCCGGCGCCCAATCCTCCTATTCGATAACCTGGCTGATCACTCCAGCCCCTACAGTACGTCCGCCTTCTCTTATAGCGAACCGCAGACCTTCCTCCATCGCTATCGGCTGGATCAGCTCCGCCGATATCGTGACGTTGTCTCCAGGCATCACCATCTCTACTCCCTCCGGAAGCTCGATCGACCCTGTCACGTCTGTCGTCC
>Ga0315280_10002480_pt1 | contig 29846 bp, 32 predicted proteins | sample YL17G06_40_MG_FD_203697 | JGI IMG/M metagenome (GOLD analysis project Ga0315280, IMG submission 203697) | Sediment microbial communities from Yellowstone Lake, YNP, Wyoming, USA - YL17G06_40 | ecosystem: Environmental > Aquatic > Freshwater > Lake > Sediment | place: USA: Wyoming | collected... | reverse complement strand
TGCTAGGCATTTCGTTATTTCTAATCCACTTCTGGATTCCATAAGACTTTGAGTAATAAGACCCTCCTCTTGGATGTAAAGAATCAATTCTCAAACTTCCGTCTTGGTATCTTGCATAGAAAAGTCCTGCGTATTTCAAATCTGCTCTTTCTGAGCAGATTGCTTTCACTATGTCTGCACCACTTCTTACCATAAAACTAGAATCATGATTTCCTGCAATCATGTGAGTTGTTATGTCGGGCTTCATAGGATATTTTCTGATAGCCCACCTTAATTGAGCTTCATACCCGTAGCATTTCACATATCTCCTGTGACCAACATAAACATTTTCTCCATCAGTAACATCTCCAACATGGAAAACCTGTCTTATTCCTCTCTCTGCAAAATCGTCATAAATTTCATACAATTCTCTTAATGCTTCTCCTCTTGCTCCCAGATGTGTGTCTGAGACTACGCCAAAACAATCATGAATAGTAATCCTCAATTTGTTGTTCAAGTCTGGAACGGGATACATTTCCCTCTGGAGCTTCTTCCCTTCCATTTTACTATATTATTTTTTGAAGTATAAGAAAATAAGTAAAGAAATGGGGTTCTCAATCGCGATTGACTATTGAGAGTTTGGGGCAGGTAAGCACTCCAGGCGAGTAATTGAGCCATACCTGTTGCCCCTTCTAAAGCCAATCTACTTTTTCTTATCTGCTACTTTAGCAAGTTTAGTTACGAATATGTCGCTAAACAAACTTCCTGCGGCTGGTATTCCTAATGCACTTAATCCTAGTCCTTGTGGGAGCAATCTACAGAATGTTTGGACTAATTCCTTCCATTCATTTCTGTCTATCTTATTGTCATCTAGAGCATGTTGTGCCCATCCAAAGAATGTCCTCACTACTGTAACTGCGGCTGTTTGGACTAATGGATTAGCCAAGCCAAATTCAAGGAAGGTATTTAGCAATGAAATTGCATCCATTTTTTCATAGCCTCCTAATTTTATTTAATTTTTGAAGTAATTAAACTTATGAGTATAGCAAAGCTAATGATTCTATTTGAGCAGTGGTAGAATTCAAAGTTATCTTTAATTTCAGATTACTTCCTGAATATGAAGGAGTGAATAGGACATCTTTCTGGATTGTTTCATAACGGAGTCCTCCATCTACACTTACCTCGAAAGTGCTAGTCCCTAAATTCCAACCATTGTAACTGAGTTGAATTTTTGTTATGTTACTACTAGCTGCTCTTGTAGAAGTTATTATATATCCTGTTGTGTTCGGTGGTGTTAATTGTAGTTTTCCTGCTACGGTCTGACAATTCAGAGCAGGATTAGTTTCTATGTTGGTGGAATCATCAAAAGTAAAATTATAGGAAAAATTGAGTTTGTTTGGATTGGGTGCTACCTGAATTTCTATTTCTTTTCTTGACCTTTCCATGAGAACTTGTTGTGTTCCTCTTATTTCTTTTTCTATACTTGATTCTGTCTGCCAGGAAGTTTTTTGTCCGAATTTATGTGAAATTTGTAAGAGTTTGAATATTCCATAAGTTTTTTGTCTAGGAACTACTACCCAAATATTATCTCCAGGATTAGAGTTTGTTAGTGCAAAAGAAAGAATCTTTGCTTGAGGAGGAATGTTTGTTACCTCTGCTAACTTAGCTTCTGCTAATGCTTGGACTTGGGTTTCAGTATTTGCTGAACTGTCTTTGATAAAGACCTCTCTAGTTTCACCAGAGCCATAGGTAGATGTATATAATATAGGTATTCTAGATTCATCCTCACCCATTGCAGTTACTTTTGTCTTAGAATAAAAATCATCAACACCCCAGTCCTCTATTTTTATATAATTATCTCCTTCAACAATTGCATCATCACTATTTAGAATTGAATTAGTTTGGAAGAAATGGAAATCATTGTTATCATCCACATAACAGTCAAACCCAACATAATTACAAAGTATCTTAACACACTCCCAAAATGGTTTATAATTCCAATTAACTGTTATTGTCTCTCCTGTATTGTTAACATTGGTGTAAGTAAATCCAGAAGCATATGTGCCAATTATTCCTTTCAGGACATCTGCAACCTCAGTAGCAGTATAACTTGCATTCACTAAAGTCTCTGTAAGAATGTAACTCCTATGCCTCCCTTCTATTTCTAAAAAATGTCCATCATTACTTAAATTGTCTTTTAGGTAATCAATCCTGCCCCAAAATTGTAAAGTTGTTCCTGCAGTAGTATCTCCATAGAATTTTATTGTATCTCCTGGATTATATTTTCCACTGATAATTCCTTTTGGATTCAAAAGTTTACAGGTGAAATCTCCAATTGCAATTGTTACTGGTTTGTTAAAAGAACTTTCTACAACCTGGCTAGTAACATCATCATTATTAATATAGACCTTGCAGTGGTAGTTTTTTCTTTTTGAAATCCACATGAAAAAATCTGTCGGGACAATCATTCTATCACCAACAAGCCATACAGCCAATACAACAACTTTCCAAATCAAACCTTTTCACAAAAGTTTTCAATTCTGTTGCATTGCAGTTATAGAGATTTACCCACAACCAGTTATTTGTTGTTCCTGACGAATTGAATTGCCTATTGTAATAGATTTGTTTGAATGAAGTTGTCAAATTGAAACCATTGTCCCATGAAGATGTGTTACTTATTCTGAAGAATGCACAGGAAGTTGTTTCATTTATTCTGATAGCAAGACTTGCATTCACATCATAATTCATCCAAGTGATGTTAAAGATAGCTATGTTGTTTGTTTGTCCATAGGGTGTTACATTGGTTGCATTGTTGTTTGAAGGCAGGAAAATTACATTATTTGTAAATGTGTATGGAAGATTCCTTACGAATCTAGAAAAGTAAACATTGATATTCTGACTGGCATTATTTGTAGTGTTTCCAAGTTGGAAAGCAGTTGCAGTGAAATTGGCAGAACCATTGTAACTCAATTTCAATCCAGAAATAGTGATATTTCCAACACTAGTAACATTCCCATAATTAGCTTCAATTTTAATTGGTATGTTGACATATCCATAAGCAGATTTATTTAAGTAATTTTGAAGATAATCAGCATTCAAAGTAATTGGATTGTAAATGATTGTATAGGTTATATTTATAGAAGATATCTGAATAATTCCAGCTGCATCAGTTCCAAAAACCAATGGAATATTGCAATTTCCATAACTATCAGAACTACAAACAGAAAGATAATGATTCAAACTATCACTGAAATTACTGGTTTGTTGCGGTGATACACTTTCATTGAGCATGCCTGCATAACTCCAATCAGCGGTCCCATTTCCTTCGGCATCTATGTATGTGTCATTTGGATATGAATAAGAATCTATGGCTCGAACCCAATCTAAATAAAATCCTATATTCGAACCTGCAACAAAATAATCTGCACGATTTAGTTTCAATCTGAAAAATAATTTGTATGAATTGCTGTTGACATCTATCAAATCCAATGTTACATTTTCTCCAGCATCAGGTATGTCATAAAGATTCTCGCTCCAAAGGACAGTACGCGAATTCAAAGGAAATTCTGGACCATATAAAATTTCTATATCAAATGCTGAATTCTTATTCAATGGCTTGATTGTAACATTCACATGACCTGCATCGGTCATGTTCACATTATTTGGATTATATGTCTCGATATATGCATAATTCGAAACAGTTCCACCTGAATTGAGATAAACTAAAAGGGATTCAGTTCCATTTATTTTCCATGCAGAAGACCAAGTTGCTGTATAATCGTTAAGGGGTTGGTCAGTACTTAAAGTGCTCCAATCTCCATTTGAAGATTCAACGGCAGAATCTGCGAATTGGAAAGTATAATTGATTGGAAATGCGCTGATATTTAATTTTGCATCCATAACTATGGCATTTTTTGCCAGTTTTAGATAAGTCATCTGACCTCCTGTTCTGTTGAAAGTCATGTTTTTTAGACTTATTCCATCATAAAATGTATTAATGCTTGATGTTCCTTCTTTTAATTTTCCAGAAATAACATTGCTTAAACTATCATTTACAAAAATTCTTACATTGGTTGGATAATTTTCTGGAGATGCTGTGCTTACTCCAGTAAGATTTATGCTTGCTTTATTTATCAAATCATTACTATGAAGTCTTACATAAATGGTCTGGTTGCCTAGTGCATAATCCAACTTTCCTTCATAATATTTTGTTGGTTCACTGGCACTTATATTTCTTATCCCAGTGATTATTTTTGTCAATCCATAATACTTATTGAGGCATGCACTTGGAATTTCAGCAGTTCTTGTAAAAGTTCCATTTCCATAAGAAGCAGTATGTAAAAATATTGTATTGAAAAAAGTTTCGTTTTCACATTGAACACTGAAATAATATCCTGTTTTTACATATGTTTGATATTTGAATGTCCAATTGGCTGAAACCATGCCAGGAATATTATCATAATATTCATTTATTGTATTTCCTAAATCAGCAAGTCCTATTGTATATGTATTCCAATCTTCATCCATTCCATTAGTACAATTTGGATTAAAACTATCAGGATAGCAAAGGTGTGAATCTTCCATATCTTTGCTTGCTATAAAACTAATATTTTTTGTAGTGCTTCCGTCATTGAATTTGTTTGTTGATGAATTGACAGAATTCCACATATAAGTTACAGAATCTGTTCCGCAGGTGAAATTTGTTCCTAAATCAGTATGATTAACGGATAGACAAACTGTCCCACTTGAAATTGTTCCAGTGATATTTAAAACTTCTCCTGTCTCTATTTTCCTATCAGTAGAACTTCCATTAAGGTATATTGCAACTACTCCACCTGGAGGAGAAGGAGTTTGTTCAGAACCGATTGAATAGGTTGGTTCTGGTGTTGCATATTTTCTTGTTCTTATCCAATCAACTTCAATTGTTCCAGAAGAACCTGAAAGGTCTACGCCAGAATATAGTTGTGTTGTGCCAAAATTTGCACTAAGAGATGTAGAAACTAAAGATGTGCTTGAGTTTGTTAAAATTTGGTCTGAATAAGCATATGCATATGCATGTGCTTGAGTTCTATTCCAAATCACCCTATCAACATACCATGTATTTGCGGAAAAAGTGTATGCTGGTTGGCTTGCAGTTTCACTTCCTGCAATTCTTACATCAAGTATCATATTTGCAGAACAGAAAGTTCCATGTATCCAATTGCTTGCATTATAGGCAAACGCTGAACCATGGTGGTCTAAATTACTTCCTCTATATCTTCCTTCAATAATTAAATCTTCGCTGAGTAAGAGCGAAATAGTATTCTTGAATCTTGCGTTACTGCATCCATAGCAATGTAAATAACCATTAGTCGAATCCCAAGTTATGTTTGAAATTCCAGTAGCGCCAACTTGCACATAATTAGATGTTGTGTTTGTTGAAAAGTCGTCATAAAATACAAAAGCATTTGTTCCATTTGAAGCTGAATTTACTACGCTTGTGTTTCCATAGTAAACATAAATTAAGTTTTGGTTTGTTCCAACTGGTATGCTTGGGACTTTAACCCAAAAATAAGCCCACTGCGAATTAACTTTAGTTTCTAACCAATGACTCAGCTCAGCATTTTCAGAACCATTCACAAACCTGATGTCTGAGAAATCGCTCGCCATGTCGCTGTCGTAAGTTATGTTAATCACAAATTGATAGTTTGTTAATGCAGAAGAACCACTATTTGTTATGTTTATTCCTCTTTTTCTTTGCCAAGAAGAGTTCCACCAAGCCCATTTCATCTGTCTAAAAGTTACTCCTGAAACCGTAATATCAGGAAACCATTCTACTGATTGCAAACCTAAGTGAGCATCCCAATATCCATATAACTCAACATCATAAACAGTCTTAGCTTTAACAGGATAGTCTCCTTGAATATATTCTATTCTATATTTAGTTTGATTTTCATACCATCCTAAATCCTGGCAGATTTGAGAGACTGTTCCGTTTGGCGAGATAATATTATAGCAAGAAATATTGCTTATCCAAACCTGTTCTACATAGCTTTTATTGACAGGATAGTATCCTAATTCGGTTCCGTTTATTATTATCTTCCAGCTTTTTACATCATTTCCAAGATATTTTTGAAAGAATGGTTTAAGCAATTCTTTAGAGACATTAAAATCAAAAATTGTGGGATTGTAGAAGTCAAAAACTGCATATCCTTGTGTGAGGTCTGCTTGATTCTCAACAAGTTTTACAAAGAAATCATTAGAGGAATATCCTTTCCAGACAGGGTCTGCGACAACTGCTCCTGCTCCCATCGCCCATTTGACTGTCTCATTTATCTGCTTGTATCCAACCAGTTTCAACTGCCAGAAAGAATTTGCACTGATTGTCTTTCCAGAGATGTTGAATTTCTGCCACCTTCCGATAGTATCCAATTTATAGACTGTGTAATTCACTTTCGATTCATCATCAAAATAAAAGACTGTTTTTGGATTAACTACTGAAAAATTTGAGGTTGAAATGTTTATGTAAGAAATACAAGGTTCCTGAATTGTTCCTGCACAAGTTATGTCCCCAGAAGTCTTGACTGTGACTCCATAATAACTGAGAGTCATTAAAACTGCAATTAGAGTAATTATAGTTCCAGTTCCTGCTATCGTGATTTTATGAGTTTTCATTGTATTTGTTATTTTTGTTGTAAAACTCATACTTTCTCAAATCCCTTTATTTTTAATAGTTTTTCTCCTATTTCATCAGTAACTTCAAAGATACTTTCGTTTATTCTTATGTTATTGTTCAAATCCTTCCTACTTATTATTATTGGTATCTGTCCATTCCATTTCAATTTCATATTTGTGTCCCTGATTCAATTAATTTTATTGTATAGTAAAGTTGTCCTGGCTCTCCTGCTGACCAAGTGGGTTCAAAACTTAAAACCTTCACTTTTATTGTTCCTATCAAATCACTAACATAATCTTTTGGATAACCAGCATCTATGTCTTGATGACCTTGAATCAATCCGTTCATGTTTGAAATGAAAGCTTGAATATTTGCTAAAGTTCCTGTAAATTTTCCTGTAAGATTTATTGTTCTTTGTGTCCCACCAAAATCAAAAACATAAGTTTCATTACTATCCATAAGATATGCTGGCATTGGAACTATAAAAGTTTCTTTTAGCATGTTTTCTTCAATAACTGTTCCTAAACTATACCCTGCAAGTGTGTATGTCATTTCTTATTCTCCTTTTGTAATATTGATAAAATTATTCTAACAGTTTGTTTTATATCTGAAACTTCTTTTTCTAAGTAATTTAATTTTATCCTTATCAATTCCTCTGTGCTCATCCCTTTATCTTCTATATTAATCCTCTCCTTCTCAAATCAAGTTCAGCTATCCTATGGCTTCTTCTAATCATACTATCAATATCAACTTCTTTATTAATTTTTCCACTGAATTCGTAATTTGGTTTAAAAATAGTTACTTTTGATATTTCTGATTTCGCCATTTCTGATGGTTTGCTTGTTGGAACTACTTTTTCCCCTTTATGTAACAAAAATAGTCCTGTTTCTGGAATAGTTCCACCGAACTGCATAGCATGTTCAGCATTCCATTTATTAATCAAATCTTGAACTGAAAATCCAAGTATTTTATCTATTTCTTGCTGGAGTTCAGTTTGAATTGTCATATATGGTAAAAGAGCTTGTGTCTTTGGTGCTAAATGTCCAATTATAGGCATACTTCTTATTTTATTCACTATTGAATTATATACACTAATCAATGAATTTACTATGTCGATGAAAGCATTGTAAACAGTTGCCTTTATAGATGGTGCTAAAACACTAATTTGAGTAGAAATAATATCAAATGAATTTGTAACTCCTGATTGTATGTCTTTAGCTGTAGATACAACTTGTGTAAAGAGTTGGTCTCCAACTCTTTTAGGAAAGTCAGTAATTCCTACTCCATATTTAGTTAACCATTCTAAAAGTTTTAAGGCAACATCAAGTGGTAAGTTTTCCCATCCTCCACTACTTAGCCAATCAAGCATTTTTTGTTGGACATCTGTTGGTAAATTAATAAAATTCTGAGGATTTACTGCTATCCATTCAAAAAATTTATCTACTACATTTTTAGGTATTTTTTCCAAATATGAACTGTTCTTTTTAATACTATCCATTATCCAGTTTGCTAATGAATCCGGCATAGGAGAGAAAACTTGTCCTATACCTGCAAGAAGTCCATTAAACCAATCACTGATTCCAGTCAACCAATTATTAAATACTGTTCCTATTCCTGTTAAAAATCCTTCCATTTGAGCAGCGAATGGTTGTATTAGATTCATCATTTGCTGGAAAATGGACCCTAATCCAGCCATTGTTCCTTGCCATATATTCATTACTTCTGGTGTGATTTGACCTCCACTTGCTTTCAATGCCTCATACATTTTTGGAAGTTGTGCTCTCAAATATTGCATCGCCATGATAATATATGGTCTCATTAAAATGGAAATAAAATCTGCAAGAGGCTTCATTGCAAGAAGCCAAGTCTTTTCTACTAAATCTTTAGTTCCTTTAAAAGCAGGACTAGCTTCTTTCAAGACATTAAACATCTTTTCAATTTTATCATGTATCAATTTTAAAACTGTAACAATTGCTGTTATACCAGCTACAACTAATCCCAAAGGTCCTGCTGCAGTTGCTAAACCTGCAATTTGAGTTCCAACTTGACCTATTCCCCCACCTATTTTTCCTGTAATCTGACTAATAACCCTTCCTGCTGCTCCACTGACTGTTGGTTTATGGTCTATTGTCCTTCTGGTCCTTCTTGCAATTTCATCCTGTTGTTTTATTACATCATTAACTACATTTTTGACTCTATTCAAATCTGCTATTGCTTTATCTACAATAGCTCTTACATCAATTACTAGTTCATCTACTTTAACCATGCTTTGCTTTCAACTCTGCTAATTTTCTTTCTCTCTCTATCTGCTCGTTTCTTTCAATGATTATAGCAATGAATCCATCCATGAATTGAGTTTGCTCGTATTTTGGTATTCCTAGCTCGTCTAAACTCCAACCAAAGTTCTCACATAGGGCAAAAGCTTTAAGTATCATCAAAGCTTTGGGGTCAGGACTTGGACCCTGATTCATTGCCCAGATTACTTTTTTTCTGTTTCTTCTGTGAATCTTGGTGGAGTTATTTCATTCAGTATTTTCGTCTTTATTTCTGGCTTCAATTTCAGGATATTTTCCTGATTGATTACGAATGGTGCTTCCTTCAAACAAGCCAACAGCAATCTTTTATTGAGTTCTGCTGTGTTGATTTTTATTTGTCTTGTAGCTGGATTGATGTCCATACATTCATTGATTATTTTTTCTTCCTCATACCAGCTAAGTGGCTTCCATCTGAAGGTAAACTTTTTACCACTTTCCTCAATCTGGAATTCCTTATCACTGAAGTCTTTACTCAATTCTACTGGAGTTGGTTCTGCTGCCAATTAATCACCTACGGAGTTACATTTGTATTATCAGTCTGGACTATTGATGTTATAGTCCTTGTCCATCCTTCGTAAGTAACTCTTACCACTTCATTGGGGTCGTAGTTTATATCTGCAGTATTGATGAATGCGTTTGCTAGATTGAACACAACCTGTCTTTGATTTGTTGTTCCTAAACCGTTGTTAACTGTGATTGTTACAGTTGCGGTTTCTGCTGGTGTCAATACTGATGTTGGACCTCCAGATGCACCATAAAGTAATGCATCCCAAGTAGATGCTTCATAGGTTATGGTGAACCTGAAATTACATTCAACATTCTTTCCTATTGCTGCTGTTGCTTCTCTGCTACCTAAACCCCAAATCAATTCTGGATTGTTGTTTATTACCAATTCAAATTCTGAGCATCTGGTCAATGTCGAACTATAAGATACAGATGCTAGTGCGAATTCAAATGGTACATCTGCTGCTGCTGGTGCTTGAACTGATGTTAGAGTATTGTCCAATGTCTCATTTGCATACAAACCATCTATTGTTATTTTCATTGGTTCATTGACTGCCAACCTTACTGTGCAAGTTGAAACTACCGAACCCAACAGAGTCCATTCATAATCTGTTGTTGGCTGGTCGAATTCAATTCCTAAACTTGCAGAAGTCAATGTAAAGTCTGTATTATATGCAAATGTGTGAGTGTAAGGACCTGCTCCTGCATCAGTTACTTTACCGAGCACCCATTTCCAGAATGATGCTCCTCCATTTGCTACTTGCGAAGAATGGATAAAGTCTAATGTAAAACTTCCTGCCCATTGCTTTGCTACTGTCGCTGTTGCTTCTCTGCTACCTAAACCATAAACTCTTTCTGCTGTGTTGTTTCTCCTGACTCTTATTTTCTGACCGTGTCCGAAGTATTTGTTAATTGTTCCTGCACTGCCATATGTTGTTTCCCATCCATAGTTGACTGATGTTGCTGCTCCTGGTAATGGAACATTTGCCATAGACTAACCTCCTTCTAAGTTTTTTTCCAAATTCTCGGGATTAAAAGTATTATCTGAACAAAATACTTTTGAATAAACTCTGTATATTCCAAGTAATTCTATCATGCTACACTCTCCACTTTGAAAGGTATCATAAAATCCTGTGATAACTGCATCACTTTTTCTGCTCTATCTGGAGATTTTATAACTGGTGAAATCCTCAATGGTTTTATGAATTGGAAGAAAAAGAAATTCTGTTTGTTATACATGAACAACTGCCTTATCTTTGTAATCAAATCGAACAATTCGCTCATTTTAGTTGACCAAACGATAGAAGTTACAACAAGTTCGGAAATGTTATCGGTTCCCCCTAAACTCAATTCTGTTGTATTGCCTGTTAGAAAATCAACCATTACTCTAGGGTAAGAGTCAATCTGAATATCAACTCTAGGATAGTCTGGATAAATCCAATCTGAAGTCCCATAGGTGTAAGTTACTTCTATTATATCATTGGTAGATGCTGGAGTCAAAAAATAAATTGTAGGATAATTCAAAGTATTTTTATCTTGGTAATCAACATAGTATTGGGTATATTCTTTTAGACTTGAACCGTTCTGGAGAATGTTCTTTATAGTCTTTGCAGTTGTATCTGTCAAAGTGAATTTCACTTGATTGCTAGTTGCACTGAAAACATCTGTTTTACTTGACAATCTGTTTTGTGGGTCAGCAAGATTTCTCCTGAGGAATTTGACTAGTTCTTCTTTGAAAACCAAGAAATCAATCAATTTTATATTTCCAACTTCCATTGCTGTTAAAGTCAATGAAAAATTGGAGAATCCTAAACCAGTATCAACAGTTCCAGTTGCTCTTTGGTAGAAACTTCCTAATCTTGCTTCAACTTGTAATGAATCACCATTAGAATAACCAAGGCTGAAGTTTGCTAAATCAAACATGACTTGACCAGAATTATTGGTTGTTGATGTGTGGTATTCATTTTTAGTTAAATTTTTCAGAACTACAGGAACATCTGGAAAGCCAGTGCTTCCATCGTTAGCAAAAACTGTTATTGAAACTGGATATGGATTTAGGGGTATTTGAATCAACCTACTCTTGTAGTTTTCTCTGAAATTTCATCGCTCCTCAATTTCAGGTAATAATGGTCAGGTTAGGATATCACTCCTAACCTCTAGGCGTCCCATTCCACTGATAAGGTGGCTCGCCATTGTTGCAACTGGGGTTATATAATTATTATTATTTTTTGAAGTTAATTAACTTTTTATTCATAACCTGGAGGATGATTCTTCTAATTTCTGGTAGAGATTGAAATACTGCTGGTCTTAAAAATGGACGATATGTATTTCCTAAAGTTTTCAAAGGACTTTCTATTGTTCCAACTTCAATACCTTTCTTAGCAATAGTTTTTGCAACTGCCCAAGCATTTAATTTATGTCTCTTTGCCCATGGCTCTATTGCTTCAATAGGTGGCATTTTTCCAGGTGGTCTTCCATATTCCATGTAGATTGCATAAGGTGCTAAGACTTTCACATATGCTTCACTTTGAGAAATTGATGAAGTAATTGAACTCCTCATGATTCCTAAATCTACTGGTGCCAATTGTTTTGCTCTTGCTTCTATAAGTAAAGTGGATTTGTTCAAAATCTCTGGCATCGCTTCTTTGATTATTTGTGAATAGTCTCTCATAATTATTATTATTATTGTTATTCTTATTATTATATTTGTTTACCAGTCATTAACCTCAATGTAGCAAAATGGAATAAATCTGTCCCACCAAATTTTCTCATGATTGTTTTATCTGCAGGTGTGATTTCATAAGTTTCTCCGTCAAAAACCACTCTGTCTCCTTTATTCAATGCTTGAGATGTGGAAACCATAATATATGCATCTCCATTCTCCATAATGCCTTCTGGGTCGAAAACAAACCTCTGCCTTTCTTTAAAGACCACTGCAGTAATGGAAGAATCTGTATATGTTTTTTCCTCCGTCCCAGTAATGTTAGATGTTCTTTTAGTAGCAGTTTTATAAGTAATAGTCCTAGCTAAATCATTCACTACCGCATTGAAATCATCTAAGCTGACTCCAGGAGGAGTAGCCATTTACATCACCTGTGCTTTCATTTCACCAGATTTAACTTTTTCTAAGAAATCCTTGAAACAAATTGGCTGTCCATTAACTGCTAATGTGGTTATATCATGACATACCCTGCATGCAACTGCTTGTGGCAATACAGATATGGCTCCTTTCATTAGGATTTCTTTTGGAGGTGCTACTGTGATTATCACAGGTTCTGCTTTTTTAGTTTTTGTTTTTTTAACTGCCATAATCATCAACTTGTTAATTGGGTTTGAGTTCCCCACCTTGTCCCAGCTGTTACTGTGAACAAGGTTCTTTCTCTCCTTCCAACTGTTGGACTATCTAATAATGTTGTGATTCTATTGCTTAAATAATCTACTAATTTCTGGAGTCTCTCGGATTGTTCCTTTCCAACATTCATCTCTGGAACCGAATAACTTTTTACTCCATCATAAATTCCACCAGTGATAAATGAAATTGCTTTCAAACCTGCCATACAAGCAGTTATTTCAGCGATTTCTGTAGGAGTTGTAGTATAACCATAAGTGTAGGAAATTTTAATTCTTTTTGGACCTTCTGGGACTGTTCTAGATAAAAGAGTAATTTTTCCTATATTAGCATCAATGACATATTCACCATCAGTATCTGCACCATAACCGTTTGAAATCTGTCCTGTAGTTAAATTTCCATAAGTGTGGTTTGTCGAACCGTCTAGATTTAATTCTAAAAATTGGGTTATTGATTGGACAGGAAAATAACTTAACATTATTGTCAATACTCTATTCTCAAACATATCCTGCCTTGGTCCATCCAAATATTCTGTTTCTGCGTTTGCATCTCCCCATTTTCTTCCAGTTAATACTTCTAATTCTCTTGAAGCATCTGTAATCATATCATTCAAGACAACATCAGTTAAAGCAGAAGCATTAGTAGTGGTAAATCCTGTTATATTCCTGACTTTTGTTACATCTGTGTATACCATTCAAATTTGACTCCTAACTAACATATCTATAATTAAAATTATGATTGGAATGATAAAAACTACCAATAACCATTTTATCCATTTTAAATTATTATAGATTCTATCCACTTTTAAAATTAATCCATCATTGGGATTAGATAAAATATTCTTTATTTCACCAGTTTCCTTATTTAAAGTAACAATATGGTCCTCAAGAAGTGAAACTCTTTCATCAATCCTTTTTGCCATGTTGAGGTCACCTCTTATGTTATTTTAACAGTGACCTCCAAATCACTTCTAGTTTTTACATGAGTAAATCCACCAACACAGATTTTTCCCATATCTCCAAAGAAAATATCCCTAGTGTCGTTTGCAGGAGGCTTGAGAGTTGCAACTAAATTATCATGGTGATTGTCATAAATTCTAACTTGACCTGCTGTAGCTGCTGAAACTGCTTGAAGTTCAACAAGTTTGCAAGTATTCAGTTGAACTGGAATTCCATCTGCATAGATTGTTGAATCGTAACTACCAGTTCCAGTATCAATAACATGCCTATCTCCACCTGATTTCCAATTCTTTGAAGCAATTATGTGAACGACATCTCCATTTGTATAACCTGAAGTGAAATTCGACAAATCTAGAATGACTTGTCCCGCTGCATTTGTTGTTCCAGTTAATCTTTCCTGAGTTGCGATTTCAATAATTGTAACCGTAGCAGAAGATAATTTTGTAGTATTATCAATATCAAATGCTGTTATTGTAACCGGATAGGGTGCTCCAGGCATTCTTAATCACTCCTCCCAAATACTGTTACCCATTTATAAGTCCATTTTTTGGTAGTTTCATTCCAAATCTTTTTGTAAACTTGTATTCTTACTCTTCCTTTGTATGCTCCAAAATAGAATGCTAAGAATGACAAAAAAGCAATTATACCTCCACCAGTAATGAAAGTATTCCAATCATAACCTGGTTGAGGAGTTGGAATTGTGGTCGTAGTTGTTGGAAGAGTTGTAGTGGTTGGAATTCCTGATAAGTCAAAAACTGCATTTAATTCAGGTTGTCCAGTGTATGTTAATGATTTTACACAATTTGGAAGATTACTACAAGCCGTTACTTCTATTCTAAACTGGTCTCCATTCTGATATTTCAATATGGAATTAGCCCAATCTATCAAGTAGTATCCTTCACTAACTGAAGTTGTCAATATCTTTTCTCCAGTTCTCAAATTAGTAACTTGAATCTCAAATCCAGAATTATCAGAAAATCCTGTAATCTGTCCATCAATAGGTAATGGAGTATAAATCGCGTCAGCAAGAACCACTGGAGTTAATGCTAACAAAGTCAAAAGAACTGAAAGTATCATTTTCTTATTCATTCTAACCACTTATCCTTGTTGTATTTAATATTATGCTGCTTGAGATTCTATCTGTAAGAACCCATACAGCAGTCCCTTTTGGTAGGACAACTGTATCAGGTGTTGCTGTAGTCCCAGCACAGATTGTATAACCTTGTCTGCAAGTGATATATTGTCCACTTGATGCATTGAACCAACTTACAAAAGTAATATTCATTAATTTAGCTTGACCTGCTGAAGGATATGTGTCGTTATAAGTAAGAGCATACAAAGTTGAATTTATCGTGGTGTTGAAATACAAGGGCAATATATTCCAAGAAGTTGCTTTACTGGAAGTGTTTATACTGAGTGTTACATTTTCTCTTGCAGTCCCATAAACTTCTCCTATGTAATCTGGACTTACAAGACTATTAGCACCACCATAAAGATAGACTGCTTCTCCTGGATACAAAACTGTTCCTTGATTCACTGTCGGGGCAGAAGCTGACCAGGTTATGAAAGTTCCACTTGTTTCATTCCAAACTGCTATCTGACTTATTCCATTGTTGTGGTTATTGTAAAATTCTCTGACAGTTTCATTCTGGTAGGTATCGTTAGCACCATAATAAGTAATTAAGTTCCATTTGTTTGGATAGAGTGTTTTAGCAAAAATAGTTTGGTTGGTAGATGAATATGTCCCATTTCCTAAAGTATCGTTTGCCCATCCTTGGAGGTAAAAGTTTCCGTCATAAGGAAGATTTAGAGAACTTGGATTAATTAGAGCAGTGCAGTTTGCTCTTGAATTGATTCCATTGCTTGGAGTTCCTACTGTTCCTGCAATGAATGTTGCATTATTTGCAGTATTGTTGACAAAAAATCCACATTGGGAATAATGGGTATCTGAGACATTGAAGAACAAATATGCAAAGCCTCCAGAATAAGTTAAGTTGTATTTTGCCAAACTGACTAATGGTTTCACTGTGTCTGCATCAAAAGTGTAAACTGAGGAATTGATATAAACAGTGTTATTAAGGCAATAGAAAGTTACATTATTCGGTTGATTATAGCCACTGTCTGAACCAAAAACGAAAGAAGAATTATAGAATGTTGTAGTTGATTGATTAGTCATTGTGAAGTTTCCTACATAGGAATTGTTTCCCGCTAGTCCTAGAGTGAAAACACATTTATCAGAAATTGCTGAACTGATTGTTATATTGAACCAGGATGTCTGGCTTGCGAGAGTTTGACCACTAGGATATGCATTCGAGAATGTCAATGCTAAAACTGTTATTCCTAAGACTCCTAAAGTAGCTAGAAGTATCGCCGTTAGGACAGATACTCTGACAATAACAGAGTTGTTGTTTTTGCTCACTTGTCCCAATTCCTTTATTATTATTATTATTTTTTAAAGTTAATAAACTTTAAGCTGTCATAGCTCTACCAGCAAACCTACCCTTTTCATAGTATCTTGTTTGAGAATGCTCAACATCCAAGTATTGATTCTCTCCAAAGTTCTCATTCTTGCCCAATTGTTGCATTATCTTCAAATCATGCTGAGGAACTACATCAATCACAACATCCATTTTAAAAGATTTTGTAGATGCTCTTTGAATTAAGGTATCAATAGTCATTTCTTTTGTGAGTTGCCTTACCATCAGGACATCTATGGTATAAGTTTTGCTTACAGTTCCTGCAATAAGTGAATCTATGGTATATGTTTTGGTCAAAGTAATTGCAAGAAGGGCATCTATAGAATAATCCTTGGTGAATGATTTCCTAATCAAAACGGTAATGGAAAATGTAATCTCAAATGCTTTACTGATTATAGAATCTATGGTGAATGTTTTTTCAATTGTTTTCCTTAGCAAGGTATCTATCGTGTATGTTTTGGTCAAATCTAATTTTTGAATTAAGGAATCTATGGTGAATGTTTTTTCAATTGTTTTTATTAATAGAACATCTGTAGTAAAGGTCTTTTCCAACATTTTCCTAATTAAAACATCAATTGTGTAGGTTTTCTCCATTAATTTTTGTATGAGTGTATCAATCGTGTAAGTCTTGTTTTTTAGTAGAACAATTATTGCATCAAGCGTAAAGGTTTTTTCTATTGATTTCTGAATCAAAACATCCATTAAAAAAGTTCCACTGATAAGTTTCATAATCAATGCGTCAATGGTGAATGTCTCCTCCAAATCAAATTTCTTAATTAAGATGTCAATGGTAAAAGTCTTTTCTATTAACTTCTTTATCAAAGCATCAATGGTATAGGTCTTGGTCAAAGTTTTAAGAATTAAAGAATCTATGGTATAAGTCTTATCTATTGCTTTTTTAATCAGTGAATCTATTGTGTAGGTCTTTTCAAAAGTTTTTCTGATAAGTGCATCCTGAGTGTAGGTTTTCTCCAGTCCAAACCTTTTAATTAAAACATCTGTGGTAAAAGTCTTTTCTATTAACTTCCTAATCAATGAATCAATGGTAAAAGTTGTAGAAAATGTTTTTGCTATTAATGCGTCAATAGTGTAAGTTAAGGTTTTAGTGGTAACTGATGTTATAATTATTACATCAATTGTATAGGTTTTCTCCAAACCAAGTTTCCTAATCAAAGCATCCAAGGTATATGTTTTTTCGATTGCTTTCCTAATTAAAGCGTCAATTGTGTAGGTTTTTTCTATTGACTTTCTAAGCAAAGCATCTATCGTATAGGTCTTTTCGATTTGTTTTCTGATTAGAGAATCAATTGTGTAAGTTTTGGTGAATGCTTTACTAATGTAAGCATCTATTGTATATGTCTTTTCTAATCCTAATTTCCTTATTAAAGAATCAATGGTAAAAGTTTTAACAACTGGTCCTTTAATCAGTGAATCTATAGTATAGGTTTTTGTTATTGCTTTCTGAATTAAGGAATCAATGGTATAGGTCTTGGTTTTAGTTCCTGCAATAAGTGAATCTATAGTGTATGTTTTAGTCAAACCTTGTTTTTGAATTAAAGTATTAATGGTATAGGTCTTTTCTATACCAAATTTTTTGATTAATGTATCAATCGTATAGGTCTTTTCAATTATTTTTATTATTCTTGCATCAATTGTAAATGTTTTGGTTAATCCTGTGATTTTGATTAAGGCATCAATAGAATAATTTTTATATCTCCTGAGAGGAATTACTGGTTTAACTACATCTGGCATTCAATCACCTATGTTGCCCTGAATTGAAAATTAGGTTGCCATGTTGAAGTTGGATAACTACAGTTAATATAGAATAAGAAAGTTCTATTTTGAGTTGTTGGAATAGTCGCATAAATTTTATACCAAGCTGTATCGGGTATCGTAATATTGTGAGTGTAATTTCCTATGTAGAAAGTATAATTTGTTGGAGGACTAGATGAAAGACTGAATTCGAAATTATTTGCAGATGCAGTTCCATTGTTAGTTCCATTGATTACTCCCATTATAGTTGTTTGGTTTTCAGGATAGACAATTCTCATTGCTCTTTCATCACAAATATCTGGTTGATTAAAAAGAATTTTTGTAGTTAGACCATTGAAAGTTATTTTTATATCTGGAACTGTTGGTGCTGGTGCTTTAAATATCAATAGTCTTGCATTCCTTATTTTTGCAGTCCCAGATGCTGAAGAGGTTTTAAACTGTATTTTTGTCACATCTCCTCCTGCACCAGATGGATTTACTTGTTTTAGAAATATTCCATTGAAATAATTTGTTGTCTGCTTTGGTCTTTCGTATTCATCATTATGTATTGCTGTGTTGAAATATAATGCAACATCTCTAAAATAGGTAGATGAACTTTCTGCTGTTTCGGATGACCCAATTACTACATAGCTTGCATTTAATAAAGTTGGCGTTAAAACTAATTTATCAACATAACTTATTGAAGTTGTTGTGGATTCTGATTCAGAACTGTTGAAATAATAAGTATAGCTACCTAAAGGAATTGCTGCCAATCTTATTCTTCTCATTGCATAAGATTGAGCCCCATAATTCTGATATGCATTAATTGCTATTGATTGGGGAGAATTTGAAAAATTAAGTAAATTCATCAATCCAAATGCTCTAATTTCAGCAGCACCACTTGTATATTCAAGAGTATCATTATCGATTGAATTGACTGTCAAATTTACCCAAAGTTCAGCAGTTGTTGCTGTTGTATTTCCCTCAAATGATGCTAAAATAAGATATGGAGCAGATGTCGGAGGTGTAAAATTAAGCCATAATTTGTTTACTTTTACAGGACCTACATAACCTACAGTTTCATTTTCATTGTAATAATATCCATCAGTAGGCTTCAAAACAAATGCATGAATATTTCTTATAGATGCTGTATAAGAAGCACTTCCAGTTGCTAATCCAAGTCTGATAATATGTGTTTCACCTGCTCCAAAAGTTACATTCTTCATCCAAGAAATAGGATTCCACTCAGTTGAAGCTGTCATTGGTTGTTGTGCTGAATAACCCCATAAAGTTCCATCAATACTCATGTTCACCTTTGCAACATAACTTGCAGTAGATTCAGTTGTTTCTGCTTCAGCAAGAACTATGTAATTTCCTGCATCCGTCCCAGTAATAGTTAGTGCCATGACATCTTTAAATCCTGTAGTTGTTGTTGATTGGGTAGTTTGATACTCTGTATAACCATAGGTTGAATTGAATCCTAATTTAAATTCCTCTCCTATTTTGAAACCATCTGGAAAAATAATTAAGAAATTTCCAGTTCCTCCTGCAGAATCAAAATTTAAATTAGAAAATTCAATGTTATCAGTAAAACTGGTTCTTTTATAATTTACCATATTCAATAAATCAGCTTTGATTTGAGCACTTGTAGAATTAGGAAAATAGTGGTTCTTCAAATTATTCCAACAAGTAGTTGATTTACCTATACAATTTTTTGTATTGTTCCAGAAAGTCTGGTTGATTGTGAATTGTGCTTGCCAGTGAGTTTCATTGATTTCATCAAACTCCCAGGAAATTAATCTATCTATATAATTGGTCTGGTTTAAAATTATTGCAGGGTAGTAAGGAGATTCTGCATATTCTCCACTTGCATTCCAAAATCTTTCTCCAAAATCAGGAACCAAATCATTCCCATATTTTATGACATTAGAACTTCCAATCCATGTCGGGTCTATTTCCTTATCTGAATAACTCAAACTCCACTTAACCGTATCTTTTGAATTCTTATGTGCAATTATTTTAAATTGATAGGTAACTCCTTTATTGAAATTGAAATTTGTTACATCTACTGGAACCCAATCATTATATTTTAATCTATAAACTTGAAAATCCTGAATCTCAGGAGAAAACTGTAATTTTATTTGATTTGGATTTCTAACATAGATTGTATAGTTTTCTGAAGTGATGTTAAAATAACTGATACATTCATTGCTACAAACAGTATCTCCAGAAGTTTCAATATGAACTCCATAAATCTGAGAAAGTGCTAAAAATAGTCCTAACAAGGTTACTATTGTTCCTCCTAGATATATTTTTTTTACCATTCAATTCACACAAAATAATGTTCAAAATTATCAGAAACTTCAAATTTACCATCTTTATTCAGGAAAAGTATGTTCTTGATATTTTTTTCATTCTCGGTTTTCTGCCAACCCAACATATAGATTGTGCTTCTTTCCTGACCATCTGCAGTAGTCCTTATGTAATTTCTTCTAACCAAAATCAATCTTTGATTTTCTTCTAATTTCAATCCATAGCTTGTTTTGTTTTTTAAAGGTATCCACCAAACTTGGTCTAAGTTTTCTTTTTTCTCTTCATCAAAAATCCTCTTAGCTAAATTTTCAGAACCGTCCTTATTGTATTGAGATAAAGTAGTTCCGTCTTTGAATTTAGCAAACCAGAAATAATCTACACTGTCTTTGATATTCTTAATTACTTCTTGAAAAATCTCTTTGTCTAAGTCATTAGAAGAAAATTCTTTTGGTATTGTATTACCTATGTTAATCACCTAAATTTCGTCCCATCGGAATGTGAATGTTTCTGCAGCTTGTGTTCCTTGAGTTGCATCTGATGCAATTAAAATCTGATGAACTACTCCATATGTTGCAGATACTGCTCCTGAATAAACTGTAGTGTTATCAACCTGCATTGGAGAACCAGTAGTATATGTTGTTATATTTACTGGTGCTGAATAATTTGCTGAACCTGACTTGTAGAAAGTGTGTCCAAGTGTTGCATCATCAAAATAATCTCCAGTTGTTGAACTTCCAGTTGCTTGGTCGTAATTTGCTGCTGGGACACCTTTATCTGCAGTTGATTTCTGAGCTAACTTAACCATTCCTCCAGTTCCTAAAGTCCAAGTAATTGTTCCATCGGTGAAGAATCTGAGGTTTGTTATTTGTGTATAACCACCAGCTGTGATTTTTAATGCATGGGTTTTCCACCAACTGTAACCAGTTGCTGCTGGGACTACTACAGGAGTTGATGTTCCAGGGTTATAATTATCTGCATTACAATACCTAGCTGCTGTAATTACAGTCCATGTTGGACCTGCTCCATTTCCTTCAACTACATCAACTGTTGCTGCCATTACCTTTTCACCTCTATTAATTTTGAATTCCTAAACTTAAATCTTTTCTTCAGTTTCTTTATTTTGTGCATCTTATCTTCCAAAGACGAATATGTTTACCCAATCGTCATTTGTTCCTGTTATGGTTATGGTTGAACCGCTTCTTGTCCAAGTAGCTCCGTTTGTTCCTTCAACATTTATTCCAACTGCTACTACTGTTCCAAATTTACTTACGAATGTTGATGTTGCTCCTGTCAACTGGGCTCTGACCACTTCAATTCCGAGCAATCCAGTTATTTCTTTTCGGGTAATGTTATCTACTACTGCCATTCTTTTTCTCCTCCTTTAATTTTTATTGATTGAAACAAAAAAATTTCAAATTGTCTAACCTGTTCCAACTACTAAAGCAACTGTTACTCCAGTCCCTACACTGAAAGTTACAGCTGTAACTGTCAATGAAGTTGCAGGGTCAGCCGCTCCACTTGTTTGATTTACAGCAAATACTCCTACGACTGATGCGAATTCACCTGAACAGTCTAGGTAATCTGTTGCACCAGCTTTGGTAAATGTGTAAATCCACAGTTTGTAGTTAGCAACTGGACTAATCATTGCTTTACTCACTGAACTTACTTCTGCCATTTATTTTTCTCCTCCTTTAATTTTATTTTATGGGTAGTAAAAAAATTCTACCCGAAACCAAATCTAGCCTATGTCGTGAATCACCCAACAGAACTGTGGCGCTTTAACAACAAGTGCTTCATATACCTTTAACATGAATTTCACACTGTCGTTTGTCTTTGCAAGTTCCTCGTAACTTATATCCTGCAATACTCTCATCTCTATTACATTCGTATCTAGAACGAACAGAGATTTTGCATTGTAGACTGTCCCGCTTCCGCTTCCTGCAGTGGTGCTCAAAAACCTGCTTGCAATTATTGGGATTCCTTCGAAACTGACTGTGGTTATTCCCCAAGCGATTGTTGTAGTACTAACGTACCTCAACTGGTCCTGGATTAGAGCTTTGATGTCATCATAGCTTGAGAAATCACAAACTATGAGATTCGGCTCACCACCTTTAGTTCTGCATCCTCTAATTGCTGTTCTGATTGCAGATATTGATAGCACTGCTCCGCCGTTGTCCGTTACGTTTGCTGCTGTATTGTATTCGTAAATCCATCTCCAGATTCCATCGTAACAGTTTGCTGCAGTCATTGTTGTAGAATTTATTGGTTCGACCCAATCTGTATCTTTGTCTCCTAATAGAATCATGGACTCTTCCAATCTTGTGAGTGCAAGAGTTTTGTTCTTGACTTCAAGGCTCAAAGCATCCACATATCCACCAGCTGCCAAATATTGCTTGGAAGCTGCGAACATCGGACCTGTGACTCTACCGACAGAGTAAAGATATTTTATTGAAACAGACTTTCTCGCATAAGTCTCGTCTTGCTCATTCAAAGCTGCGTCTTCAGCCAATGCTTGAGCAGTTGCAATTGTGGTTATCTGATTGTAGTCTGCTGTCTTACCGTAGTTGGCTACTCTGGGAATTAATTCCCTCAATGGAGTTGCTCTTCTTGTTAAATCAATGATTTCTGGGTCTATATATACTGGTATTAACACTGGCAAAGTTCCTGCAGAATATGTTGATAGTGTTGTGGTCAATGCTTTTGCTAGATTTGCTCTCAAGGAATCTTCGGTAAACCCGATTTCCCTAGCTATGTCCTTTCTAAGGTCATAACCCCCGGAGAGTTGGTCTGAAACTACTGCTCTATCTGGTAAATCGAATGCTTTCTGGAACGGACTGCCTAACTGTCTTGCTGACATTTCAGTTGGTATTTCTAATCTTTCCATTTCTAAGACCTCCTATGGTCTAAATCTCATTTTCTTTTGTAGAACCTCACCTACTGGTGTTGGTTCTATAGTCTCGGGTCCTAAGTTATCTGACAAAGCCTTAATAACACTTGGCTTGTCTTCTAAAAACTTTTTAAGTTTCTTATCGACTAATTCGTCAACTCTTTTTTCCAAATCCACCTTAGCTGATTTCAAAGGATGTTGCATTGGAACATCTTGAATTGTTCCTAGACCTCTCCCACTTCCTGGAACTCCAGGTGTATGGGTAATATGTTGAGGACCTGATGGTGTTGCAAATCCAGGAGTCATTGTATGTCCAGCAGTTGTTCCTGCAGCTGCTTCTTCTCCAGGAGATTCTTTCTTTTCAGGAACTTTTGTTCCTTCTGCTTCAGCCTCAGATTCTTCTTCCTCTTCTGCTTCCTCTGCTGAATCGCTTTCTGATTCATCTTCTGCTTCACTCTCAGCTTCTTTTGCTGATAAATAAGCTGGTTTTCTTCCGCATGGTTTTGTTAAAGTTGGTTTTATTTTTGTTTCAGCTTCATCTTCGGCTTCACTCTCAGCTTCTGATTCAGCTTCTCCTTCTTTAACAAATTTTGGTTTCTTCAGAGGTCTTACTTTTACTTTTCCAGCCTCGGACTCACTCTCGCCCTCGGCTTCGTCCTCTGCTTCAGCTTCGGCTTCTGCGTCTTTTTTCACTTTAGATTCCTCCATTTCTCTTGTATAGACAGGTTTGTAAGCAGCCTCAGCTTCACTTTCTGCTTCTTTAAAGCTATCCATGCCTTTCCCACTTTGAACATGCTGAACGCATCTTCTCCACTTGTCAGTATACATTTCGCCGAGAGCTTCCGTGCATACTGCATACGGATTAGTTTGAGCTTCGGCTTCTTTCATAACCTGTCTGGCTTTCTTGACAGCTTTATTTATTTTGACAAGTTCTTCGTGGGTAAAAGTAGCATTCTTTTTCATCGTGACTTTAGCAGATTTAGGAAGAGATTCGACCATGTCTCCAGGTCCTCTTCCTGTATCTCTTATAGGCTGATGCCCTAAAACTGAAACTGTGTCATTAGCTAGCAAGTCTTTGGTAAATTCCATCCCGCAAGCTCTGCACTTGTAAACCAGAGTATTGTCCCTTTGGAATAGAAGTTCTCCCTTCAGTGCATGACATTCAGGACATGCATTATTCTCGGTCATGTTATGACCGACTGGCGCTGAAATCCCATGAACTTCTTGTGCTCCTGGGACGCTTCCCAATTCTTTTCTCAAACCATTCACCTCCTGTTTTTTGAAAAATAATTGTTCGTCTCTCAGCATCTGACCGAGAGTCTTGAAAAGAATATCTGATTTTATAAAATCTGGTTTAATTAAAATTTTATTTAATTTGGCTGATTTTGCAATTGCTCCTGCAATGCTCAAAGTTGCAAACTGATTTGAAGGTATTCCCACGACTGAAACTTCGTAAAGTTCCACATCATCAATATGTCCCACTTTCTGCCCTTTCTCGATTTCATCATGTTGACTGAGTACTCTTCCACCGACTGACAGACCGAGATTCACGCCGCTTGCAAGTTTGTCAAGCAGATAAGGAACTGGGCTCATCGGAGAATCTGATTTCTCCAGCCTGATTTTGACCTGGACTGATTTATTGTCCATTCCTAATGTTGCTCTCTCAAGCAGACCAATAGCTTTCAATGCCTCATGCTCGTGGTCCATAAACAAATTAATTTTTCCTGTATTAATTGTCTGGACGATTTTATCCAATGCATGTTTGCTCATCCTCTCGATATCCCTGTCAATGTCCATTGTCGAAGCTATGCCGTCAAGATACTGAAAACCTGACGTAGAATCAAAACTAGGTGATTTCGAGAACGGGATGAAAAAATTGAAGTTTTTCATTTTGATACCTTTCTATTCTAGGACTAGATGTTCTGGCAATAACAGAACTGTTGTGGTTGCTCAGAGTCCTTACTATTATTATTATTATTTTTTTGAGTTAATAAAGATTAGATAGAATAGGTTGTAACTACTTTTCCTTCTTTCCTGGAATAAATTAATTTCTTTTTTATATGGTATTTCTTTAAAATCTGGCATAAGCTTCTAGTAGATATAATTCCTATCCCTATCCTATGTCCCTTTGGCACCATTTGATAAATTTTATTCAGAGTTAGAGTCTCACCTTTATGTTTTTTAAGAAAATTCATTAACCATTTATCTCTCTTTTCATTTGACATATGGTATCCAGGTGCATCTACAGTTTGGGTGTGCTGGTATCTGTCCAGTAGCTTTTTCTAAAGTGAGTATTTTACCTTCTTCTTTTTTACAGATTTCACAAGTTCTTTCATCTGGAGCAATTAACCATTTGACTTTTTCAACATCTCTATCTTCCATCTCTTTTAGTTTACCTTCATTAGTTGCTCTGATTATTTCTGTCCTTGCTATGGATTCTGCTTTGTCCTTATCTCCGATTACTCTATTGATACTGGATGAAATCTTTGAAATGTTGTATCCTTGTTTAAATCCTCTAAGAAGTATATTCCTTATGGATTGAATCTGCTTTTTGTTTGTATCTGTGATTTCACCAAAATTGTAATTCCTGATGAATTCTAGAATCTTTTCTAGGAATGGGACATAGTTGAATCCTGCCCATGCTTTAATGTCATCAACCTCTGCAACTTTCCTCACATAAGTTGTTTGACTCATTGGTGGTTGACTTCCTGTCAAGTCTGGAATTTCCTGTGTTTGAACTTGCTCAAATCCTACATGACCTCCTGGTTCTATCATTGGTTGTCCTGTTCCAGTTCCTCTTGGGTCTCTCAAAATTGGATTTACATTTATCCTATCTGTCCAATCAAAGTTACAATCTAGACAATGGAATGCAAAACCACCTACAAACTCGACATGAGGACTAGAACATAAAGGACATTTCTCTTCAATTTTATATTGCTCATAAGAATCTGGTCGGACTACATTTAGATATTGGACTTCAGGTTCTTGTTTTACTGGTTCCATGACTTTTAAAATTTTTTTTTTGCCCTTGTAAGACTCTGCATAAGTCCTGCTCGTTCTGCTCGGTTCTGGTTGTATTCCTTGACCGACAGAAGCTAGTTGATGTCCAGATATTCCTTCACTTGTTGCAGTAGGAACTCCGCCATGAGTAGGAATTTCTATTCCAGAAGTATCTGCCAATCTTCCTGGTCCACCTTCTCCATAAAATGGTCCTCTATTCTCTCCCTGTCTTGCCATAGTTTGCATTGATAATAAATCTGGCTCTCCTGTTCTTATCCACATTCCACATCTGGGGCAACTATACCAATCTGTTTCTATTGGGTAGAATGAATCTGCTTGTTGGATTCCTTGAAAAACTAATCCTTCAAATCCACAACTTGGACATCTGCTTTTGAAATCTCTGAAAGGAGAAGTCTGCGAACCTTCTGACTTGCTTGGGGGTTTGTTTGCTATTCCTGTGACTTCAGGATGTGCGTCTTGCAGAGGGGGTTGAGGTAAAGGGACATGTTGCTCTCCTCCGATAGGTCTTGATAGATTTCCAAACCCTACTGCTGCCGAATCTCCTACTTGTTTATAAAAAACTTTAATCCTTTCCTCTCTCAGTGGTCCGCCACATTTAGGACATCTATCTAATTTTTCATCATATCTCTCTTTACACCATCGGCAAGTATATTTGATTGATTTTATTGAACCTACTGGTCCTGGAGGTGCAGTAGTAATATCAACAATAATTTGTGGTTTAACTCCAATCATCTGTGCTTGCATTGGCTTGAGAACCTGCCTTGTAGCATTCAGTTCTTCCTGCATTTCTCTTCTTGCTCTTATCTCTGCTTCTGATTCAGTAACTTGAAGAGGTTGAGTTAATTCTGATTGTGGTTGACCTTCTCCACCAGGAACTTCAAACGCACTTCCTCCTCCCATAGCTATTTGAGGTGCAAACCTCAATAACTGCATCGGCACATCTCCCCAACTGACTTCCATCATTCCATTCTCCACTCTTATTTCATTTATAGTTCTCAATCCTGATTGTAATTGTTTGTTTTGAATGTCAACTTTCTGTCCTTCCTCGATTATGTCCTTGACTGTATATTTGAATTCAACATCAAAGAAACCGAATTCTTTTATAACTTCATCCCAGGATTGTTCAATAATTCTGATTAGAGGTCGTATTGCTTTTCTCCTCACTACTTCTGCTTGTGATACTCCAGTTGCTCTATTAATATCTTCAGTAAATCCTAATTCTGCTGGTGTCAATCCAAAGGTAGAAATTACAAGTTTGAAATACCATTGCTGACTTTCCAAAAATTCCAATTCTTTCTGCGACATACTCAGAGGTTTAATCTCAACCGAAGTATTCACTATAGGTAATTTATGTGGCTTACCTATAATCTCCCTCTGCCAATATTCTTTAAATCTTTCGTAATCAGCTGCACTGGCATCTTTGAGGGAAATAAATGCATCTGGAATTCCAGTCTCTTCATAGAAAGCCCTATTCCATTGGACTGAATAATGTAAGGATTTTACAACATCTAATATTGCTTGAGTGGGAGCATAACCATAAACAGACATTGACCTTGGATGAATCATCTGATAGATTATTTCCTCTCTGTTGAACCACATTGGGTGTGCTGGAATTTGATAAGAATATTGCCAGTAACCTTTTATATAACCAAACTTATCTGCTTCTTTTAGAAAACTAGAACCATCTCTTACATATAATTCCTTCAATGTTCTTCCTTTACCAGTCCCATTACAGAAAGGGCAATTAATAATAAATTTAGATTCTGCAAACGCCTTTTTCATCTCACCTTCAATCTTTACACATTTTGCAAGTTGTTCGGAATACATCTTATAGTAGGATTCTGCATTTGGATTTTGTAATTGACTACTAATAGAATGGTTTATATTTCTTACTGTTTGAACTATGTCTGGTCTTGAAAGTTGCCTACTACCTGCACAATAAGGACAGAAAAGTGGTTTAAGAATTGGTGCTCCAGATTTTGGTTCCAAATGTTCAAAATCATAAGAATCTTTTGTAAAGACTTTAACTATGACTCCTGCATCCAATTCTAGAATATCTTTGATGAATGCTCTGGTAATAGATTCCATTGTTTCTTTGTTTTCATTAGGTTTTTCCAACCAGAGTTTAACTTCTCTTATATGGTCCTTCACATCTTCATACTCATATTCATCCTTAGGAACTATATCCCATTCCAATGAAGTTATTTCATTGATGATTGTTTGGATACAGTTGTAAATCCAAAGTGTCTGAGAAAATTTTCGCAGTTCATTGGTATCAACTCTCCTAGGTTGTCCTCTGATAGGTTGCCAAAACCATTCGGTCAATACTGCTTTACGACCCTCACTGCTTACCCACGGCATTCCTGTTTGACTCCAGAATTGCCCTGAAACTAGACCAGTATAAGGATTAATTTCTTTTCTTATTTTCTCCAATCCAATGCTTTGTAAAAATCTATCTATGATAGTCATGGTGCAACCTAGTTATTATTATTATTATTCTTTCAAGTAATTAAACTTTTCTGATTCAATTCTATCTCTTTCTTGATGTCTGGAAGTTCTGCCAGATTATCAAACCTAAGACCATGTCCTTCTGCTTCTTTTGCTCCCCAGCAAGCTAAAGCAACTGACCATACATAATCATCATGTGCATCTGGAGAATCTGGGTGATGATACTTAGGCACATTCGTAAGACTTATTTCTCTCTCTAGACTGAGAATTTGATTTGTTAAGGTAGGTTCATTTGGCAAGACTATCTTTTTATAACCAGTATTCCTTGCTACTTCAAGAAAACTCCTGAAGTTCGAGATTATTGCATCTTTTATTAACATGGTCATGTGAATGCCTTCTGCTACAACTTCTCCATATTCCTCTTCTGCTAACTGTCCTATCTGCATTCCTATTCCTGTCTGGTCTATTTTCATCTTTGCTGGAGGATATGCTTTAGCAAGATGTTTGATATACTCCCACTGGTCCTGTAAATCTACACCTTTGACTTCCTTCAAGACTCGGGTTACATATTGATACTGAATGTTTGGGTGTTCGATTCCTTCTAGAATAGTAATTACTGTTGAATCTCCTTCTGGTTTTGTTGCGAGGTCTATACCCCAATAAAATAATCTCATGCTGGAACCTCTACCATTGTATTCACAACTTCAACTCCAGATTCCTTCTTTTTCTTTTTCTTATTTTTTATAGAATTGATAATTCCTAATAGTTCCTCATTATTTAATTCATCAATTCCTATATCACAATTCTTATTTGTTTTCTTTTCTATTTCCTTATCTATTTCAATCCTTTCTTCATGAGTAGTTTCAATTTTCATTATTCTTAAAAAATTCTTTACTTTGTTACTCATTTCATCACCTTCCAAAATTTCCATGGTTTATCATGAACTGGTGGTATAATTTTAAACTTGACTTTCTTCCAGGCATACAGTCTTTGTAATGAATGATTGATACTTCCTACAGGAAGATTTATTGCTTCTGCTATTTCTTTTGAAGATTTCCATTTCTTGCATCTTTTCAAATACTTCAATACATCACTCTGACTCATGTTAGCACATCATTTTAACTTAACTGGCACTTCTTTCTTTTTGACTTCTACTTCAGTTATTTTCTTTTCTTCTAAATCTGTCC
>Ga0315280_10002479_pt1 | contig 29846 bp, 26 predicted proteins | sample YL17G06_40_MG_FD_203697 | JGI IMG/M metagenome (GOLD analysis project Ga0315280, IMG submission 203697) | Sediment microbial communities from Yellowstone Lake, YNP, Wyoming, USA - YL17G06_40 | ecosystem: Environmental > Aquatic > Freshwater > Lake > Sediment | place: USA: Wyoming | collected... | reverse complement strand
AGCGCCGCTACAGCGGCCTTGACAACCGTCGCCCGCCGCGCCAAGGTGATAGGAACGAGGGCGGGAGGATAGACCTGTGGACGTGAACGTTCCCCTCCAGGTCGGGAAATTCTTGGTGATTGTCGGCGTGGTCCTCGTCGCCGCGGGCTTGCTGCTGATGGCGGGGGCGAGGTTCAACTTCTGGGGACTCGGTCACCTGCCTGGCGACGTGGCCTATAAAGGCAAGAACGTAACGTTTTACTTTCCCATCGTCACGTGTCTGGTCGTGAGCGTCGGGCTGACGCTCCTTTTCTGGCTGATTTCGGTGATTACGCGTAAGTAACGCCGGCCTTCAGGCCGGCACTTTGCCGGGCTAAAGCCCGGCGCTACGGTTATGTCTCAAAGCCTTCTCAACTTCGCTCCCGAGCGCAAGATCTTCACCGTCTCCGAGCTGAGCCTGGAGATCAAGAATATTCTGGAGAAGAAGTTTCCGGACGTTTGGGTCACGGGTGAAGTCTCGAATTTTCGCGGCGCGACGTCAGGTCATCTTTACTTCACGCTCAAGGATGCAAGCGCGCAGATTCGCACCGTCTGCTTCCGCAACCAGGCGCGTTATCTCAAATTCAAGCCGCAGGACGGTATTTCCGTGATCGCCCGCGGCCACCTGAGCGTTTACGAGGCGCGTGGCGAGTATCAGTTCTACGTGGATTATCTCGAACCCGCAGGAATCGGGGCGCTGCAACTAGCCTTCGAGCAACTCAAGGCCAAACTCGCGGCCGAAGGATTGGTCGATCCGGCGCGCAAGAAACCGCTACCCGTGCTGCCGCGCGCCGTGGGCGTTGTGACGTCACCGACCGGCGCCGTGATTCGCGATATCCTGCGCATCCTCCGCCGCCGCTTCCCCAACATGAACGTCGCGCTCTATCCCGTCAAGGTGCAGGGCGAGGGCGCGGCAGGAGAAATTGTCCGAGGCATCGAGTACTTTAACCGCCACCCCATCGTGGACGTGCTGATCGTGGCGCGTGGCGGCGGGTCACTCGAAGACTTGTGGGCGTTCAACGAGGAGACGGTCGCGCGCGCCATTGCGGCCTCAAAGATTCCGATAATTTCCGCTGTGGGCCACGAGACGGATTTCACCATCGCGGATTTCGTCGCCGACCTGCGCGCACCCACGCCATCGGCCGCGGCGGAATTGGTGGTCCATCGCAAGCAGGATTTCGTGGATGAGCTTCGCGAGCGCGCCCGCCACATCAGTCAGGCCGTGCGCCTGAAGATTTCTGAGGCTCGTGAGGCTCTAACCGAGCTGCGGATGCACCAGGTTTTTCAGACGATTCGGACCCGGCTCGGCGAGCGCGCGCAGCGTGTGGATGACTGTATTGTCGATTTGAATCGCCTGCTGCGAGAAAAGTTGAGTGAAAGCCGGCACGCTTGGCTGGAAGCTTCCGCGGGGATCGTCCGCTACGATTTTCGGCGGCTCATCAGCCTGAAGCGCGCCGCACTCGCGGAACGCGACGTGGCCTTGCGATCGGGCTTCCACCGGTGCGTCACCGATCGCCGCAACCGCCTCGCTCAAGTTGAGGCGATCTTGAAAGAGCGCAGCCCCCTCACCATCCTGAACCGCGGCTATTCGATCACCCGCAACGCTCAAGGTCACATCGTCCGCGACGCCGCCCAGGTCTCCATCGGTGACGACCTCTCCATCCGCCTTGCCCGAGGAGAACTTGGCGCAACGGTCACAAAGAAATCGTAGGGGCGAACCGCGTGTTTGCCCTCGCAGACCTGAAAGGTCTGCGCCAGCCGGGGTGGACGCAGAAGGCCCGTAGGGATCTTTCTTTGAACCAAGGAGGTGATTTGCTTGCGAAGCGACCCGAACAACTACTGGAGCCAGGATCGGACCCTAAAGAGCCAGCGGCTGTACGTCGGCTTTTGCGAGTTTGCGTCCGCATCGCTTGACTACGCAACCGGCCTTGATTTGCTGCGGCGGGGGGCTGGAGGCGCTGCAAGATTGAACTGGTCTTCCACTGCCTCGTATTACTCGTTGGTCCACGCCGCGAGATTCGTCGTTTTTGCTCCGATTGGTGACTTTCCCAAATCACATGACAGGTTGCAGAAATGCTTTGATACAGGGAATCCCGTCAAAACTAACTGGCTAAAAGATTTTCTCAGACATACGGGTCATGTAACGAACGAAGATTACACTTCAGACGTCTCGCTCACATCAGTCACACATTATTGGGACAATGCGGCGAAGTTTAACCACACGCAGTCCTTCTTGTCGTTCCTTGGTGGTGCTTTGGCTGTAGGCAAACAACTGCGCAACGAGAATAACTACGAGGGGCTTCTCATTGCGCATGAGTTCAGGCATCCGCGGATGTCCCAGGCGTTTAGACACCTCGCCGAAAACATGAGCCGAGTGGCTGGAGAGGCGCTGAGGGAGACCGGTCAGGCTATAGCAGCTTATCTCGATTATCGGTGTTCCGACCCGTGGGAATGGCATCCAGCGGCCAAGGGGCCTTTCGTCCGCCAGTGTGTGGAGCAAAGGATAATGCAGCCAGTCCAGGAATGGTACAGGAAGACTGTCCGCACCGAACTGGAGACCTTATTGACGCCCGTGCTTGATGGCCCACGGTCTGGGGACATAACCGAGGTCAAGAATAGCGAACAAGATATCTCCCTTGATCTATTCGGAGGAAAGGAACACCTTATGCACTATTTTGAGACTAGTATAGGCGAGCTGCGGGCACTGCTATTGCAACCCTGAACAGAACCACGTCCGCGCCTCAGGTCAAAAGGCTTCCTGGCGTCGGCCGCTACAACTTGTAGCCGATCTTCCTCAGGAATTCCTTCCGCACCTTGATATCCGCTTCGGTTTCGATGCCTTGGGTTTTCACGCCGTCGATGACGCCGAGGATGCCACGGCCCTGGTCGCTCTCCGCGATGATGACTTCCACCGAATTCGCCGTGGCGCAGAAAACCTGGCAGACCTCGGGGACGTTCTTGATGGTGTTGAGGATGTTGACGGGGAACCCGCCTTCCATGAAGATGATGAACGCGTGTCCGCAGGCGAGGGCTAGGGCGTTTTTCTGAGCGAGCTCAATCAACTTCGGATCGTTTCCCGCCCAACGGACCAGCGCCGGTCCTGACGATTCACAGAAGCCGATTCCGAATTTCATTCCGGGCACAGTCTGGACGATAGCCTCGTAGAGGTCTTCGACGGTCTTGATGAAGTGCGACTGTCCGAGGATGAAGTTCATGTCCGTGGGCTTTTCGATCGTGACGATTTTGAGTTCCATGGGAATCTCCGTTGGGTGGCGTCGGGGGAATTCTAGCGCGGAGTAGAGCGCGGTGGTAGGGGAGCGCTCCGCACTCCCGTGGGAGGGCAGAGCCCTCCGCTAGAGCGCCCCTCACTTGTCCGGCAGAGCGGGACACCCTCTCCCAGAGGGAGAGGGCCAAGGGCGACAGAGTTGCCGGCCTGAAGGCCGGCGCTACTCGGTGACCTTCAGGACCGCGAGGAAGGCTTCCTGGGGGATATCGACGCGGCCGACGCGCTTCATGCGCCGTTTGCCCTCTTTCTGCTTCTCCAGGAGCTTGCGTTTGCGCGTGATGTCACCACCGTAGCACTTGGCGAGCACGTTTTTGCGCATGGGCGGGACGTTTTCGCGGGCGATGATTTTGGAACCGATAGAAGCCTGGATGGCGACTTCGAAGAGCTGGCGCGGGATGAGCTTGCGCATCTTTTCGCACAGCGAGCGGCCGCGCGGGAAGGCGTGCTCGCGATGGCAGATGAAAGAGAGGGCGTCCACCGGTTCACCCGCAACGAGCAAGTCCACTTTGACCAAGTCGGACTCCCAGTAGCCGGAAAAATGGTAGTCGAGCGAGGCGTAGCCGCGCGAGACGGATTTCAGCCGGTCGTAGAAGTCGAGCACGATTTCGTTGAGTGGCAGCTCATAGGTGAGCAGGACGCGTTTCGTGGAGACGTACTCGAAGCCTTTCTGCACGCCGCGCTTCTCCTCCAGCAGCGCGAGGGTTCCTCCCAGATACTCGTCCTGCGTGAAGATGAGGGCGGTAATGATGGGCTCTTCGATTTTCGCGATGTCAGCCTGCACGGGAAATTTGGTGGGGCTCTCGACGGTGAGGACCTCGCCGCCTTTGGTGGTCACGCGGAAACGCACGCCCGGCGCCGTGGTGATGAGGTTGAGGTTGAACTCGCGCTCCAGGCGCTCCTGGATGATCTCCATGTGGAGCAAGCCGAGGAAGCCGCAGCGGAAGCCGAAGCCGAGCGCCAGCGAATTCTCGGGTTCATAGAAGAACGACGAATCGTTGAGGCGGAGTTTCTCGAGCGCGTCGCGCAGTGGCTCGTAATCGCTGGCGTCCACGGGATAGAGTCCCGCGAAGACCATGGCCTTGATTTCTTCGAAGCCGGTCAGGGGCTCGGCGGCGGGCCGGTCGTGGTCGGTGATCGTATCGCCGATGCGCGTGTCGGCGACGCGTTTGATGTTAGCGATCATGAACCCGACTTCACCGGCGTGCAGCGCGTCCACGCGCACGGGCTTGGGCGTGAGCACGCCGAGTTCCTCAACGGTGTAGACCTCATTGTTCGACCAGAGCCGAATGCGCGTGCCGACGGCGAGCGTGCCCTGGACGACGCGCGTCAGGACGACGACGCCGCGGTAGCTGTCGAACCAGGAATCGAAAATCAATGCCTGGAGCGGCGCTTCCGGCGAGCCCTCGGGCGGCGGGACGCGCGCCACGACGGCCTCCAAGACGTCTTCGATGCCGGTCCCCGATTTGGCGCTGATCAGGAGCGCTTCGTCCGCGTCGAGCGCCAGGGCGTGCTCGATCTGCTGCTTGGTCGCCTCGATTTCCGCGCCCGGCAGATCAATCTTGTTGATGACGGGGATGATGGCCAGCTTGTTGACCATCGCCAGTTGCGCGTTGGCGAGCGTCTGCGCTTCGACTCCCTGCGACGCGTCGACGACGAGCACGGCACCCTCGCAGGCCGAGAGGCTGCGCGACACTTCGTAAGAAAAGTCCACGTGGCCGGGCGTGTCGATGAGGTTGAGCTGATATTCGCTGCCATCGCGCGCGTGGTAGTGCAGACGGACGGCGTGGGCCTTGATGGTGATGCCCCGCTCGCGCTCGAGGTCCATCGAGTCGAGAACCTGTTCGGACATTTCGCGTTTGGAGAGCGCGCCGGTCACCTCCAGCAGGCGGTCGGCGAGCGTCGATTTGCCATGGTCGATGTGGGCGACGATGGAGAAGTTGCGGATGTGGCGAGCGTCCGTCATGAATGTTCCAGATCGGCTGTTCCAGGCGGGAAGCCAGCCAGGGGAAGCGAGGCCACGCTGCCACTCAGGCGGGACGGGACTGTTGCATATGGCGAGGCTATTTCCAAACCCTTTGAAAATCTAGCAAAATGGAGCTATTCTGTCAATTTCGGCACGACGCCTGACACTCTCAAGCGAAGCCGCGTGACGGCCCCGCACCAGTATGCCCGACATCAACAAACTCTTTGAGAAAGCCGAAAAGTATCTACAGAAGCAGAAGTTCGAGTCGGCCCTGGAGACCTACCAGGAAATCTACAGGTACGAGCCCAACGACGAAGAAGTGTTGCTGAACCTCGGCGACCTCTGCCAGAGATTCAACCGCACCTCCGAATGCCTCCGCTACCAGTCGCAACTGGTGGATTTGTACATCAAGCGGAACGACATCACCAAGGCCGTCGCCACCTGCCGGAAGATTCTGAAGCTCGCGCCCCAGGACGTGAACACGCTGATGAAGCTGGGCGCGCTCCTCGAGAAGACGCAGAAGGGCAGCGAAGCGGTGGAAGCCTACCGCGAAGCGCTCACGCAGTATCGCGCGGCGGGGGCGGGAGCTCAGGTGCTGGATTGCCTGCAGCACATCGTCAAGCTCGATCCCAACAACCTCAATGCGCACGTGGAGCTGGGCGAGCAGGCCGTCAAGATGCGCCAACCGAAAGTGGCGGCAGGCGGGTTTCTGCAGGCTGCACAACTGGCGCGCAAAGCGGGAGAGGAAGACCGGTGGGCGGAGCTGGTCGAGCGGGCCCACACGGTTGACCCGAGCGACGAAGCCGCCAGCACAGCGGCGGCAGAACTCTTCCTCAAGCGTGAGCGCGGCGCGGAGGCGGCGGCGCTGCTCGAACCGATCAACCAGAGCAAGCCGGACGACCTGCCGGTCCTCGAGCTCCTGGCCCGGTCGTACCTGCAGGTCAAGGACTACGGCAAGGCTCAAACCTGCTGCCTGAAGCTCTACCAGGCGCGGCCGGAAACCCTCAACCTGATGGTCACTCTGGCGGAAGGTTGGGTCAAGGTAGAAGACACCGAGAAGGCTCTGGCACTGTTGAAGCAGATCAAGCCGCGGCTCTTTCAGGAAGGAAAACGCGCGGAGTACCTGAAAATCGTCGAAGGCATGTACGAAGCCGATGAGACGAACCTCGCTGTCCTCGAGACCCTCACCGGGCTTTACAACGATCTCAATATTGAAGACGGGCTGCGCAGATCGCTCGCGCGGCTTTTCAGCCTCTACCTGGCAGCGGAGCAGTACGATCAGGCCGCGGACACGCTCGAACGAATTATCGACGTCGATCCTTACGGGGCCGGCCACTACGACCGACTGCTGACGCTGGAAGGCAATATCGACAAGATCTGGTACGACGGCATCGCCACGCGCGTGCAGCCGCCTTCGTCCACGCGAGCCTCGGGTGCTGCCGCGGGCGGCGGGCCGGCAGCCGCGGCGACGAAGGCCGAGGGCCTCGATGACCTCGTCATCGAGGCCGAGATGTACCTCCAGTACCAGCTCGAGGCAAAGCTGAAGGAGACGCTGACGAAGATCAACCAGCTCTATCCGGGAGCGGAAGAGAAGAACCCCCGCCTGCGCGACCTGTATGCCGCGGCGGGATTCCGCCCCGCGGGGGCTCCCGCCGGCGTCGCCTCGACCGCTGCCGCGGCCGAATCCGTGGCGGAGGCGGCGGAACGTTCGCGCGCGCAGGCACCTGCGTTGCAGCAATCTATTGACGAGCTGCGGAAGATTTCCGAAATCACCGCCAATATCTACCGCGAAGGGACAATGCAAGGGGTGATGCAGGTGGCGGTGAACGAAATCGGACGCGCGCTCAACGCCAGCCGCTGCTGGGGGGCTCTCGGCACGCCCGCCCGACCTCCTTCACTCACCGTGGAGTACTGCTCGCCGGCTGCCACGGGCTCGGAAATGAGCGCGGCACTCAGCCTGTACACCGCGCTCATGCGGCAGGCCGCCGCCAAACCCGACGGCTGGCTGATGGACGAGGTGACGCGCTTTCCGGCCATCGCTTCAATCTTGGCTGACGTTCAGAAGCTGCGCATCCAGTCGCTGCTTGCCCTCCCCTTGATGGAAAAGGATCACCCGATGGGGCTGATCTTGGTCGAGCAATGCGAGAGCCGGCGCTCCTGGACTCCGGGTGAATCGATCCTCCTGCAGGCGACGGCGACGCAGATCGTGGTGGCGGTCAACAACACAAAACTGCGTCAGCTCGTGCGCACGATCTCCGGCACAGACCAGACCACGGGTCTGCTGCCGCGCAGTTCCTATCTGGATTGCATGCTCTCGGAAGCCTCGCGCGCCAAGGAGCAATCGAAGCCACTCAGTGTCTGCCTGCTGGAGCCGGAAAATCCCGCGAAACTGGTGCAGACCCTGGGTGACGCGGGCGTGCAAAGGTACCTTCAGCAGGTTGCCAAGATCCTGCAGGCGAACCTCCGACAAAACGATGTCTCCTTCCGCTACAGCCCCTGCGCGATCGCCGTCATCTTCCCGGACACGGCATTGCCCCAGGGCGGCCTGGCCGTGGAGAAATTGCGGCGGCTGATCGCCCAGGTCAAGATGGACGGAGCGTCCACTCCGAACCTGTGTTGCGCGGTCTGTGACGTCCCGCTCGGCTTGCGCTTCGACGCGGTCGACGGTGTAACGGAAGTCGTCAACCGCCTGGAGACCGTCATGCAGCAGGCGCGTCAAGAAGGCGGCAAGCGCGTGCTGCTTTCGGGCTTCGAGGGCTAAAGCCGATGCCGGGCAGGTCTCCGGGGTCGCGGCGCGAACCGACATCTTCCACAGCGTTGGGGACTTTCCTTTTACCTGGTCGCACCTTCCTTCACGGCATCCGGGGGATTTGAGCGATGGAAATCCGCAAAGTCGGCGTGGTCGGTTGCGGTCTGATGGGCTCCGGGATCGCGCAGGTCGCGGCGATGGCGGGCTACGAGACGGTGGTCCGCGAGGTCTCGCGCGAACTGCTCGATCGCGGCCTGGCGGCGATCGAACGCTCGCTCGGCAAGTTCCTGGAAAAGGGTGAAATCACTTCCGTCCAGAAGGCGCAGACGGCCGCGCACCTCAAGCCGACGCTGGCCCTCGCGGACTTGGCGGATTGCGACCTGGTGATCGAGGCCATCGTTGAAAACCTCGAATAAAAGAAGGAACTGTTCGGGGAACTCGACCGGACCGTGAAAGCCGAGGCTGTCCTGGCGAGCAACACGTCTTCGCTTTCCATTACCGAGCTCGCCGCCGCGACGCGGCGCGCGCCGCGGTTCCTGGGCCTGCACTTTTTCAATCCTGTCCCGTTGATGAGACTTGTCGAAGTCGTCAAAACGGTGGCGACGGACCCCGCGATTGTCCAACTGGGCATGGAGTTCGCGCGGCGAGTCGGCAAGACGCCCATCCTGGCGACGGACCGCGCGGGGTTCATCGTCAATCGCCTTCTGGTCCCCTATCTGCTCGACGCGGTGCGCACGCTGGAAGAGGGTTTCGGGACGATCGAGGACATCGACCAGGGGATGAAGTTGGGCTGCAATCATCCCATGGGCCCGCTGACGCTGCTCGATTTCGTCGGCATCGATACGACGTACTCCATTGCGGAGATCTTGTTTAACGAATACCGGGAGAAGCGCTTCGCTCCACCTCCGTTGCTCCGGCGCATGGTGACGGCCGGGATGTTCGGGAGGAAATCCGGCAAGGGATTCTACGACTATTCGGACCCCAAGAATCCCAAGGTAAACGCGCTTCTCCAGTCTGCGACGTGAGTCTTCGCGACCGCTCGAACCGAGAAACGCCCGGCTCCGCAGCGTGCTGCCGTTTTGTGCGAGCCGCCCTGCAATTCCGGTAATCGGGAGCTTTCCATGGCTTATGAGACCCTGCTCTCTGAAACGCGCGACGGGATCGGTTATCTGACCATCAATCGCCCCGACAAGCTGAACGCGCTCAACCGCCAGGTGATGCGGGAACTGGACGAGTGTTTCCACGCTCTCCAACACGACGATGCGGTGCGCGTGGTGATTCTGACCGGGGCAGGGGAGAAGGCCTTCGTGGCCGGGGCCGATATCAACGAACTCGCCACGCTCTCGGCGATGGGGGGCCGGGGATTCTCCCGGTATGGTCAGGGAGTGTTCGACCTGCTCGAGAATCTCGGCAAGCCGGTTATCGCCGCGGTGAACGGCTTCGCGCTCGGTGGCGGTTGCGAGCTGGCCATGGCCTGCACGTTGCGCGTGGCCTCGGAAAACGCCCTGTTCGGCCAGCCGGAAGTGAAGCTGGGGATCATTCCGGGCTACGCAGGGACGCAGCGGCTGGCACGTCTGGTGGGCAAGGGAAGAGCCCTGGAGTTGCTCCTAACCGGCGAAGCCGTCACCGCACAGGAGGCTTATCGCCTCGGCCTGGTGAATCAGGTCGTGTCGCAGGTGGATCTGATGAATACCGCGCAGGCGCTGGCGCAGAAAATTCTGGCCAATGCTCCGCTCGCGATCCGATTCGCTCTGGAAGCCGTCCATCACGGTCTCCAGATGACCCTGGAAGAAGGCCAGTTCCTCGAGGCCACGCTGTTCGGCCTCTGCTGCACGACCGAGGACATGAAAGAAGGCACAAGGGCATTCCTGGAAAAACGCCCGGCCCAGTTCAAAGGCAAGTGATCGAAGCCTTTCCCCTCGATCTGTTATTTGGAGGGCTTGGCTCGTCACTCGTCACTCGTCACTGACTATGGCTTCTCGCCGCAAAGCCCGCGAACTCGCCCTGCAGATGCTCTTCCAGTGGGAACTGGGCGGGCATTCGCCTGAGCACGTGGTTTCCACGTTCCTGCGCTCACAGAAGGTTGATGAGAAAATCGAGAGCTTTGCGCGGGCGTTGTTCGAGGGAACCGTGGCGGAAGTCGAGACTCTCGATCGCCTGATGCGAGAGCATTCGGAGCACTGGCGCCTCGAGCGCATGGCGGCCGTGGACCGCAATTTACTTCGCGTGGCTGTCTACGAACTCCGGCATCATCCCGAAACGCCGCCGGCCGTGATCATCAACGAGGCCCTCGAAATCGCCCGACGCTTTTCCGACAAGGATGCCGTGGAGTTCGTCAACGGCGTCCTCGATGCCATCCGCAAAAACCTGCCGGTCAAGAACCCCGCGCCGTAGCCGAGTTGCGCCTATTCGGAAAACTGCCGCGCGAAGGCAATACGTTTCTCAAGGGAAGGATGACTGTGGAAGATGAACTCGATCCAGGCGGGCGGCTGCGTCTCGGCTAGGTTGAGTTCGGCGAGCTTCTCCATGCTGGAGGCGAAGGCTGATCGGTCGCGGATGGAGTGAAGCGCGTAGGCGTCGGCTTGGCGCTCCATGCGGCGCGAAAAGGCATTGACCGCGGGCAGCAGAACGAGCGAAAGCGCCGTCCCCGCCAGAACCAGCAGCGGCAGATTGGCGAAATCGGCGAGTTCACGGAAGCCGAAGGAATCACTGAAGCGGTTGAGCACCACGTCAACGAGAAAAAAGCCCAGGTACGTCGCGCCCGTCTGCACGGTCAGGTTCATTGCGATGTGGCGATGCACGTGGTGGCCGAGCTCGTGCGCGAGCACGGCCTCCACCTCGTCATCGTTGAGCCGCTCGAGCAGGGTGTCGGCCAGGATAATCCGTCGCGTGTTGCCGAGTCCCACGAGGGCGGCATTGGCCTTCCGACTTTTCTCACTCAATTTCCATTCGAAAACACCTCGCACGCGCGTGCCGGCGCGCCGCGAAAGCTCCAGAAGCCGCTCAGTTAGCGCCGGGTTCTCGAGCGGCTTGAATTTGAAGAAGAGCGGAAAAATGAGAACCGGAGCCAGATTGGCCAGAAGCACAAAGAACGCCACGAACAGGGTGGCGGAGATGACCCACCAATGCTCGGGCCAGAGTCGCATCGTGCCATAAAGACACTCCAGCCCAATGGCGGCCAAGGCGCTTCCCACCGCCAGTCCTTTGAGCTGGTCTTTGACCCACCCGGCGAGCGCCAAGTTTGAGAGGCCGTAGCGATGTTCGAGCCAGAATCCTCGCGCGTAGTCGAGCGGGAGCCCGACGACTTTGGTGATGAGTCCAAAGAAGAAAAGGTAGATGAGCAGGGCAAGGGCAGGAGTAGCGGCGCGATGCTCGGCTGCGGCACGCAACGAAATGCTCCAGCCGCTCGTGAGCAGAACGATGAGCACCAGAGCGTCCAGAAAGAAGGCTGCAACGCCCAGGATGCGGCGCGTGCGGTGATACTGTTTGGCGCGTGCGGAATCTTCCATGGACATTGGAGACGCAGCAGGCTCGAGGGCTTCCGGCGAAGGCATTTCAACTCGGGTGTTTGGCAAAGGCAGCCATCGCGTCGAGAAGTGAATCGACCTGCTCGCGGGTGGGCGCCTCGGCGTAAAGGCGAAGGATGTTTTCGGTGCCTGAGGCTCGCACCAGCAGCCATGCGGAGTCGCCGAGCATCATCTTTGCGCCGTCCATGTCGTTGATGGCGGTGACCTTCAATCCAGCGACGCTCTCGAGCGTGCCCGCCGCGACTTGGCGAACGACGCGGTCGGCAATGTTGCGCTCGATTTCCAGGTCCACCCGGCCGTATTCGTGCGGCCCGAACTCCTGGCTCAGTTCTCGGATCAGATCCCCCAGGCTCCGACTCTTCTCCGCCATGACCTCGGCGAGATAGAGCGAATTCAGTATGCCGTCGCGTTCCGGCAGATGCCCCTTGATGCCGATGCCACCGCTTTCCTCGCCGCCGATCAAGACGTCGCGGGTGAGCATCAGGGCGCAGACATATTTGAACCCAATGGGCGTCACATGCAGCGGCAGTTGATGCTTGCGCGCGAGCTTGTCGATCATCTGGGTCGTCGAAAACGTCTTCACCACCTCGCCGCGCATGCCGAGATCTTCGACGAGATGGCGGAGCAGAATGGAAAAGATCTTGTGCGAGTCCACGAAGCTGCCGTCGCGGTCGATGGCGCCCACGCGGTCGGCGTCGCCATCGGTGGCCAGACCCGCGTCGTAGCCGCTCTCCAGTACCGCCTGGCGGAGCCCCGCAACGTGCGGTTCGATGGGCTCCGGGTTGAGGCCCGGGAAAAGAGGATTGTGCTCCGCGTGAATCTCGCGATAGGGAACCCGTGCCTCGTCGAAGAGCCGGGCCAGACAACCGCGCGCTGCGCCGTACATCGGGTCGACCACAAAGCGCAGGCCGGAGGCGTGAATCTGTTCGAGTTTCACGAGGCTCTTGAGCTTGCCGAGATAAGGACCGATGAGGTCGACCGTTCCGATCGGCGCGTCTTTCGCTCGCCGGGAGCGCGGTCCGGCGCCCGCGACTGCCTTCAGGTGGGCTTCCACGCGCCGCATGATGGCCGGAGAGGCGGAACCGCCGTAAGGCGCCTTGAACTTCACGCCGTTCCACCGGTAGGGATTGTGGCTGGCGGTGATGACGATCGCGCCAGAGGTCTGCTGCGCAGCCACGGCGTAGCTCACGGCCGGCGTGGGCGTGGCGCGCTCGGCGAGAAAGACAGGAATTCCCGCCGCGGCGACCTCTTCGGCGGCGGCCCGCGCGGCCTCCTCAGAGAGAAAGCGCGTATCGTAGCCGATGACCAAGCCGCTCGACGGCGAGCTCTCCTTGCGCACATAGGCGGCAATCGCTGCGGCGACGCGGCGCACATTCGCTAAGCTGAAGTCCTCGCCGATGAGGCCCCGCCAGCCGTCCGTCCCGAACTTGATCGGCTCTTTCATGCCGCTTCCTGTTTCACTCGTCCTCAATTCGGCCCGTCGCTCGCGTTCAGTCCTGGACTAAAGGAGTTCAACCAACCCGCGCCTCTCGAGTTCCTGCACGGCTTTGCCGACGTCCTGAGAACGCTCCCGCGCGGCAACCAGCAGCGCGTCGGCTGTTTCGACGATGACGAGGTCGCGTACGTCCACGGCCACTACAAACTTGCGGGGAGAAACGATGATGTTCCCCCGCGCGTTCAGGCAGAGGCTGGCGCGCGGCCGGACATTTCCCTCAGAGTCTTTTGCCTGCAGATCGTACACGACCGCCCAGCTCCCCACGTCGCTCCAGCCGATGTCCGCCGCGACGACGAAAACATCCGGAGCTTTTTCCATGACCGCGTAGTCGATGGAGATCTTCTCGAGTCGCGGGAAGATTCGCCGCAGCGTCCGCGTGGCCCGCACGCCTCCGGCCTGGGCAATTCGCTCGAGACCCCTTGCCATTTCACGCTTCGTGCGCGCAAGGTTGCGCAGCAAGGTGGACGCCTGCCAGATGAACATTCCCCCGTTCCACAGATAGCGCCTTGAGGCAAGGTAGCGCCGCGCCGTGGCGAGCGGCGGCTTCTCGGTGAAGTTCTCCACCTGATAGATTGGCTGGCCGACCACCCGCGCCACGCGCAGGCCCTTTCGCACGTACCCGTAGCCAGTATCGGGCCGCGTCGGCTCAAGGCCCAGGATGACGGAGCGGCCATCGACCACGGCCCAACGGCAGGCGGCGCGCAACATGCGGCGGAACGCGCCCGGCTTGCGAATGACGTGATCGGAGGGCAGGACGACCATCAACCCCTCGGGATCGCGTCGCAGGATCTCATGTGCGGCGAGTCCGATGGTGGGTGCCGTGTTCCGAGCGGCGGGTTCCGCCACGATCTGGTTTTTCGGGAGCTGAGGGAGGCAGCGGACAACCTGTGCCCGCAGGAGGTCGTTGGTAAAGACATAAATCCTCTCCGCCGGGATCACGGGGAGGACGCGGGCTACGGTCTCTGCAAGCAACGTGCGCTCACCGAGCAAATTCAAGAGTTGCTTGGGCCGGCGGAGCCGGCTAAGGGGCCAGAAGCGCGTGCCGCTCCCGCCGGCCATGATCACTGCGTAGGCGTGTTCGAAGTCACGGTCCCGCCGCATGGGCTATCCGTCGAAAATGATTCTGTTCACCTTGGAGGTCCGCACGCGGCGCTTGGCCAGCGGGCGGCGAAAGTCCTCTTCGATATCCGGCACGTAGAACTTCAGCAAGCGCGTTTTCTCTCTCGGCACCAGTCTATACTGCGCGGTTGCTGGTGGAATCAGCCATGTGTCTCCGGTGCGGAAAGCGAGCCAGCCGGCCGGCGTCTCCACCCGGCCTTCGCCCTCGATCACGGACAGGACTTCGACGCGCTCTCGCGAGCCCTCGAACGTGCCGCGCCTGCCCAGTGTCAACTCTTCGAGCGCGAAGTGACGGCAGGCAAGCACTAGCCGCCGCAGGCCGTAGGATTCGCGCAACTCCACGCGCGGCAAATCCTGGTGACGCGGCAGATCCAGCTTCGCCACCGACAACCCCTTATCCAGGTGGAGCGGGCGCGGTTTGCCGTTGAGGCCGAGGCGGCCGAAGTCGTCCAGCCGATACGTGAGGTCGGAGTTTTCTTCGACCTCGAAGAGCAATAATCCCGGTCCGAGGGAGTGTATGCTTCCCGGCGGCACATAGATCGCTTCACCCGACTTGGGGCGAAACTTGTAGAGGCAATCGCGCGACGCCCCCTTTTCGAACGCTGCCCGCAATTTCTCTCTGCTGACTCCCTTCTTTACTCCCAGCAAGATTTCGCCCTTACGGTCCGAGCGAACCATATACCACATTTCGCACTTCCCGCGGTTGCCGGGGTCGTAATGGCCGGCCTGGGTGTCGTCGGGATGCACTTGCGCGGAGAGCCAATCGCTTGTGTAGATGTACTTGGCGAGGAGGGGAAACCGAGGGTCCTTCCAACTCCTGCCGTTGAGCTCGGGCCCGTATTTCTCGGACGCCTCCGCGAGCGTCATCCCTGCCAGCGGGCCGTTCTTGAATTGTGAGGTATCGTCAGTGATCCAGACTTCGCCGATCAGGGCAGCGCTGCTGCCGCGTGCGGGTGTTCCGTGGGGGCGTTGGGACGGGATGGAATTCTGGGGGCGCGTGAAAAGCGGGCTTAAGTCAGCGCGCCCCCAGATTTTTGGCTTGAAGACCGGCGAAAGCTGCAGCGGGCTGTCCAGTGTCGGCATAGCCGTTTAGAGCTTGGCAAAGAACTCCTTCAGCCGTCGCAGTCCCTCCTCGATCTGCTCCATGGATGTGGCGTAGGAAATCCGCACATGCGGCTCGGTCCCGAACGCCGGACCGGGCACGAGCGCAAGATTGGCTTCATCCAGCAGCTTCTCGGCGAGCTTCGTGGCGTCAGTCACGCCATCCTTCTTGAGGTACGTGCCGACATTCGGGTAGACGTAGAACGCGCCCTGCGGAACTCCGCAGCGCACGCCGGGAATCTCGCGCAGTCCTGCCACGATGCGGTCGCGACGGCGGTGGTACTCGGCCAGCATGGTCTTCACCGAGTCCTGTGGGCCGCGCAGCGCCTCGACTGCCGCTTTCTGCGCGATCGAAGTCGGGTTCGACGTTGAGTGGCTCTGGAGTTTCAGCATATTCCCAATAAGTTTCGAGTTGCCCAGAGCATAGCCCACACGCCACCCTGTCATCGCGAAGGTCTTCGAAAGTGACCCGACGATGACCAGGTTCTCGCGATCCTTGGACCTGCCGAGCGAATACGGCTTGCGGCCGTCGTAAAGGAAATGGCAGTAGCATTCATCGGACATCAACAGGGCTTGATGCTTGACGGCCAGCGCCAGCAACTTTTCCATCTCCTCGGGTGGAACGACGGCCCCCGATGGATTGCACGGCGAGTTCACGATGATCATCCTGGTCTTCGGTGTGATGAGTTTTTCGACGTCGCTGGCTCGGAAGGTGAACCCCTCTTCTTCCTTGGTGTCGAGGAGCACGACCTTGCCGCCGGCATAGTTGACGATGTCCATAAACGACACCCAGTACGGCACGGGCAGGATGACCTCGTCGCCGTGATTGATTGTGGCCATGACGGCTTCGAAAATCGCATGCTTGCCGCCGACCGTGACCAGGCATTCGTCGGGTGTGTAGTCTGACCCGAAATACTTGGTGTGCCACTCAACAATCGCTTGCTTGAGCTCGCGTGTTCCTCCGCTGGGGGTGTACTTGGTGAAGTTCGCATCGAGCGCCGCAACGGCGGCCTTCTTGATGTTGTCAGGAGTGGGGAAATCCGGCTCGCCGGCGCCGAAATCCACCACCTTGATCCCACTGGCTTTCATTTTGTCCGCCTTGGCCATCACGGCCATGGTGGACGACACTGAGATGCGGGAGATGCGTTCTGAAAAATGCATATAAGTTGACCTCACGATTTAGGATGGAAAGACTTTCTGCTGGAGCCTTTCTTCAACGACCGGGGGAACCAGGCCCTTCACCGACCCTCCGTGCCGGAAAATCTCCTTGACCAGACGTGAACTGACGTAGGAGTAAGATTCGGCAGGCATCAGGAAAACCGTTTCCAGATGCGGCTGCAGCTTGCGGTTCATCAGCGCCATCTGGAGCTCGTATTCGTAATCCGAAAACGCCCGCACGCCGCGCATGATGACCCGCGCCTTCTTCTCTGTGGCGTAATCCACCAGCAGCCCGCTGAACGTGTCGACGGAAACATTCTCCATTCCCGCCGTCGCCTCGCGGATCATCGCCACACGCTCCTCGATCGTGAACAGAGGGTCTTTCTCCAGATTGGTGAGGATCGCGACCACCAGATGATCGAACAGCTGCCTGCCCCGCTCGATCAGATCGAGATGACCATTGGTGAGCGGATCGAACGATCCGGGATAGATGGCGAGAATTCCAGACATGATTTTGAACGGAACGGTCTTGCGCAGGAGCCTGGGTCTCGAACCGTTATTCTAGCTTTCGATTCCAAGGGTTGTAAACCGGAATTCTCCTCACCGCTGAGGTGGAAGGCGAACGGGAATTTCGTTCACACGTCGTGATGAGGATTCGTGGCGGCCCCGAAACCCGATACCGGGAACCTGCCTTACGCCAGAGAGCCCATGCAGCTTGAGCCTGAGCCCGCCGTGCAGCCGAAGCAATGCGCCCCGGTGCGAATCTCGCGCCGCGCGAGCAGAAAGGCGTCGAAGTCGCGAAGGTGGTTCGGCAGGCCGTGATTCACGGGCATCTCGAGCATCTGGTTGAAGTCGCAGTCGTAGAGCGTGCCGTCCCAGCCCACACTCACGAGCGATCGGCACATCAGGCCTTCGACGGTTGTGGGATTGAATTTCTCGAGCAACAACTCCATGTAGCGCTCGTAGTTCCCGTGCCGTGTCAGATCGAGCAGAAACCGGTTGATGGGCATGTTCGTCAGCGTGTAGAGGCGGTTGAAGACGACACCGTAATTCTCGCCCAGTTGTTTCCGGTAATCGGCTTCCAGTTGCGGTTGGGGGGGCGGCAGTGACGGCCCGATGGGATTGTAAACGAGGTTGAGAACAAGTCCCGTTCCCGGCTGGCCGTAGCCGAGCCAATTGAGCCATTGCAGGGCTTCGATGCTCTTTGAGTAGACTCCCTTACCGCGCTGGGCTTCGACATTTTTCTCCAGGTAGCAGGGGAGGGAGGCGGTGATCTCCACTTGGTGGTCGCGGAGGAATTCCGGCAGACATTGTTTCCCTTCGACGAAAAACACCGTCAGGTTGCAGCGGTCAATCACATGCCGGCCGAGGGACCGCGCTTCCGTGACGAGATAGTCGAAACTAGGATTGAGCTCCGGCGCGCCGCCAGTGATGTCCACGGTCCTGATGTCGTAGCGACGCAAGGCATCGACCACCAGTTCGGCGATTTCACGAGTCATGATCTCCGTGCGCGTCGGTCCGGCATCCACGTGGCAATGCCGGCAAGTCTGGTTGCAGAGCTTGCCGACGTTCACCTGTAGAGTCTCGACCCCCGCCGCTTTGAGCGGCCACTGGCCGATTTGAACCAGTTTCTCTTCGAAAGCGATCATCGACCTTCTCCCAGCCTTCCGGTGCCTGTCTCTAAGTTTTATGACCTGCTGCGCCCTGCCGCGCTGGGTTGCGGGATTTTCGTCGCCGGCGTGCCCTATACTAACTCAGCCGGCGGGCGAGGAAAAGGGGCTCGACCGCGCAGGGCTGAACTGTATCAGACGCGTCGCCGAAGGAGATCGCAGGCTGGAACGCAAGGGGCGATCACCAGCCCAGCCCAATTGTAATCGCCAGCGCCAGCCCGCCGGCGAAGCTCGTGCTCGTGAAGTTGACGATACCGTTGGTCACCAGGCCCCGCTGTTCGATCGTCGCGCCGAGAACGCTGTCGACAAGGTTCCCGGCAACAGCGACCGCGAGAGCGATCGCCGCACCGCCGATCCCGCACAAGCCCAAGCTGTATCCCGCGGCCACGACGACCGCGGAGGCCAGAAGTCCGGCTAGAGTGCCGCCCACGCTGATGCCTCCATCCACGCCCGCCGGCACGGGCTGCAAGGTCGTAATCAAGTAGGCCCGCTCGGAAATCCACTGGCCAATTTCGCTCGAAACCGTGTCGCCAGCCGCCTCGGCGAACGCCGCAACCAGCGCCACCAGAAATGCCGCTTCGTGATGCGTCGTGATGACCAGAATGGAGAAGAACGCTCCCGCCAGCGTGTTGGCCAGCGCCTCGCGCCAGCTCCGCGCGCCCCCCCGCTTTTCGGCGATGCCGCGCCGCGCTTTGGCCGCATACCCCACGCGCGTCGCCAGTGAGCCGAGCAGGAAAAACGCAAAGAGCATGAGAAAGCTCTTGTACCCGTATCCAAGGTACACCGCCGTGCCGAGCGCCAAGCCGGCACCCGCGCCCGAGGGTCTGACCATCTTCAGGGCCAAAGCGAGAAGGGCAAAGCAGCCATTGATGACCAGCGCCAGGATGATCCGCCGATCGAGATACAGCCAGTTACTCGCGAGCGCAGTGCGCTCCACGAGATAAGCACAGAAGAGGAACGCGCCGGTGACGAGCGGCACCGAGACATTATCGTCGAGATGAATCGGAACACTCTCAACCACAGCGCCCACTACCGCCGCCGCTGCCGAAACCGTCCAGACCTTGTCTGTGGGGATCGTCGGGGCGACCCAGCGCGTCAGGACAATCGCACCAATTGTTCCCGCGACCAAAAATCCTCCAAAGCCCGTCCACGTCTTCCGACGGTTCCAGGGCAGTTCGGGCCCGCGCAACGCTTCGCCCGAGACGCTCGCCATGCCGTCCCCGAGCGCCATAATCGCCCAGGCGGCCGCCGCGATGTGCAGGTGGTGCCGATAGAGAAGAATTAGCGCCAGCACCGAAATCGGATAGAGGAGGAGGCCTGTCCAAATACCCGCTGCGATGTCCTGATGGGGACTCTTGCGAAGGTCCACGCCCAAGCGCGGCAGGAGAATAATGTCAAAGAGCAGCGCCAGCACCGCACAGCCCGCCGCCTGAACCCAGGTCAGAATGGGCAGAAGGAACGCGAGGGCGAGCATCGACATGTGAACGATCTTGCGGGCGAAGAAAAGCGGCCGTGCGGGAGGTGCGGTGGACGTGGACAGCTCAGCCATGTAGGGCCTCAAGGGTTTTGCCGAGGCCTTCTTCGAAAGGGGTCACGCGATAGCCCAGTTCGCGCACCGCCTTATCGCTCGAGTACACCCAATCGTGCTTGAAGATCTCGACTGCGCCGGGAGTCAGTTGGGGGGGCCGACCCGTGAGCTTCGCCCGGGCCAACCCGATTCCACCCATCAGCTTCCCCGCCCAGAATGGCAGGTGAAGAACCGCATGGCGGACGCCCGAAAGGTTCGTGAGCACTTGAAAGGAATCGTTCAGGGATCGGTTGTCTGCGGCGAGCAGATACTCTTCGCCCGGCACACCCTTCTCGAGCGCGGCCAGGCGGGCGGCAACGACGTCTGCGTTGTATGCGAAACTCCACCGCTGGGCGCCGTAGCCGATCAGGGCGCCGGAGAAGATGCCGATTATGGGAGGGACCAGCGTGAATGAGCCGGCGAAGGTCCAGTAGAGCCGCAGGGAATTCATGCGCCGAGTATTTTCGGCCCTCTGCGCTGGGCAGACAAGCGGAAAACCCACGAAGAACTGCGCGGTGAATCCCGCTTTGCGGGAGGTGTATTCGAGGGTGCGGAAGAAAGCCTCCTGGCCGACCAGCTTCTGCTTACCCGGCAGGAGCTTCGTAAAAAACTCCGGATTGTGGAACTCGTAGCAGAAGCTGAAGTGGTCCGTGCCGAGATCGATCAGCTGGTCGTACTTCCAGAAGTTAAGTGTGGGAATAAGCTGCACGCCCGCCAGCGCTCCCACCCGCGACTTGACGGCTTTGACGTAGTGCGCGGCGATGTCGAGATCGCGGTTGGTCTTGTAACCGGAGTTGAAGTGCACGAATGTGACGCCGGATTCTTCTTTGGCTGCGCGCGCCACCTCGACGACATCCTCGAGGTCCTTCGCCGCTACTTCGTTCACGCCCACGTTCAGCCCCGTCGCGCAGAACTTGCTGTTGAGCGAGGGCGAGTGGTACCAGAAGCCGCAAGAGTTGGAGATGCAGAATCCCAGCTACGTTCCTTGCAGCACACCGACCTTGTGCATCGGCGCGCCGCGCGAGGTCGAGCGCGCAGGATGGATCGATCCGCATCCCCTTGCAGAAGCGGTCGATCTCCAGCTCGCAGGGATTGAGGGGATCGGAACCTCCGTGATGGCTCGTTGGGGCCGAAATCGGAGCTGCGACCGAGGGGGCCTGTGGAGAAGCGACAGTTTGTCCGAGTTCGGCCATCCTGCCTCTACTCCCCCTTCCCTCATCTACCCTGGTGGCCCGGCCACGTCAACGGCGAAAGCTGCGGCGAGCCTCCAGCCCTCGGCTCCGACGCTTTCCTTCTTTGGAAGCCATGCCCCTGCCGGGCGGTATGCCGAGGGGGACCCGCCCGTCGGGCAACGGGGGATTGGAAGACCCTCATTAATGACTGGCTAATGTCAGAAACCTCATATAAGATATACCCAAAGCTCCTTGGGGAAGGAGGTACGGATGCGCCGACCTGCGGTGGCCCTCCTGCTTGAAGTGACTCTTTCCACGTGCCTGCTAGTTGCTCTTCTGGATCTGTCGCCCGCGCTCGGGCAAACCGGCCTTGAAGTTGACAACGCGCGCGTCATTGCGATGACCAAGCTCGGTCTGGGGGACGAAGTGGTCATCGCCCGCATCAAGACCAGCCCGTGCAAGTTTGCGCTCACCGACGACGATCTGGTAGCGCTGAAGCGCGCGGGCGTCTCGGACAAAATCATTACGGCGATGCTGGAAGCCAGTGTGCTCACCAACCCGCGGGTTTCGGTGGACGGCCGGCCGCTGGAACTGCGCTCCCTGGCCCAATCGAAGGTCGTGGGCGGGCTGGGCAAGAACCTTTCGTTGGGCATCAGATCGACGAAGACGAAGGCCTTCCTCGAGGGCCGTCATGCCAAAGTCTATGCTGCCGCCGAGCCCAATATCATCCTCGAATTGCCCCCCGAGGATTCCATCGATAACTACATCCTTCTCCGCATGGCCTCGAAGGGCGACCGGCGCGAGGTCGAGGTGGCGCCCGCCAGCGCAGGCGCCGGTAGCCGGGCGGGTATCCGCACCGAAGACGCGATCCGTATGTCTCTCAAGCCTCTGGGTGACCGTCGTTACCAGTTGACCCCGACCGAACGCCTCAAGCGCGGCGAGTACCTGCTCTACATCCTGGGCTCCGCCGACGCCAACAAGGGCATCTACGGCCGAGGCTACGACTTCAGCGTACGGTAATCCACCTTGCGGCGCAGCAGCCGAAGCCATGACTACGCAGTCAAATGCGGGACGCTCTTGGCCCGACCACACCCCGCCTTCCTAACCGAACCTCCGCCAGTGGAAATGCGGCTCCTTAATCGCACTGGGTAACGCAGGTCCCGATCCTCGGGCCTGCGGTCCCGCATCGATATTTTGTCCGAGACCGGACATAGTCCCACATGTTGTTCCATCCATCACTTAACGTGCCAAATTGTCGGGGTCAACCACGAAAGTCACAGACCGCGTGGAAAGCTTCTCATGGTTCGCCCAATACATGCACAAGGCTCGTGGGACCACCCTGACTGCTCCGAGGTCGCGTCTCTCAAATACCACTTGACTTTGCCGAGTTTTGGACTTAAAGAGGTAGCCAGTTATCAATCTCATCTGAGCCTGGAGAAGCAATGAAATCAATTTATGCACTGGTTCTGCTAGTAATCTTTCTGCTCGCCGTCCCCCTGCCTGGGGCTGTTAGGGGGAACAAGGCCATGTACGCAGGAGGGAGCATTGCTGCGATTCCGGAAAGCCAGCAAGGAAAGTTGGACGTTTCGGGCGAATCTTTATTGGTGTTTGCCTGGGGAAGCGGAAAGTGGGAAGTCCCGTTCAAGAATGTAACCAAAATGGAATATGGGCAGAAAGCCGGCCGCCGTGTGGGGGCTGCGATAGCGGTCACCCCCCTACTGCTGTTTTCGAAGAAGCGAAAACATTACCTGACAATGCAGATCAAAGACGAAGCGGGTAAAGGTCAAGCGGCCGTTTTCGAACTCTCCAAGGGAACTTACCAACAGACTATGGCCACCTTGGAGGCTAAGACCGGGCTCAAAGTTGAACGTGAAAGCGAAGAAGCCAGAAAGGAAAAGTGATCCATGCGCCGAGTCATATGCCTCTTGATGGCTTTTGGCCTTCTCTCAGAGCTTCCGGCTGTTGCCGGGTTGGATAAGGATGCTGCGATGTATATCGGAGGCACCGTTTCAGCCATCCCCGAACAAACGACAGGAAGACTCGACTTCACAAGCGAAGATAAGATGACCTTCCGCTGGTCCGGTGGGTCGTGGGATCTTCCCTACAAGCAGATTACTTCTTTAGAGTACGGCCAAAAAGCTGGACGCCGAGTTGGTGTGGCCATTGTGGTTACGGTCTGGGCGCTGTTTTCCAAGAAGCGGCGACACTTTCTTACCATAGGTTTCACGAACCCTGAGGGGAAGAAACAGGCGGCGCTGATCGAGATCGGCAAAGCCAAGGTCAAGACTTCGCTGGCCACCTTGGAGGCGCGAACCGGACTCAAAGTGGAATACGAATCGCAGGAAGCCAAGGAACACGTCCACGGATAGCGGCTGACCTCACATCTGTTGGCTTTCGCGGAGTTTCTCTCCCGCGGGAAGAGCCTCAGTCGAGCCCCTCCATTGCCACTTTCGGTGGGGCAGGCCCAGGCCCCACGATCTGGCGGCGTAAAGCCGCCGCTACATCATGCCGCCCTGAAGGACGGGGTTACAGTTCGAGCGCTGAGGCCAGGTTCTGCGCGAGGAAGCTCGAGGGGTCGCGGGCCAGCTTCTCGAACTCGCCTTCCGAGTAGACAACCGTATCGGTGGGAATCGATGGGGCGGAGATGTGGTAGCTTCCGCGCTCAAAGATGTCCGCGAAATCTCTGCGCACGACGACGATCAGGTCTGCGTCGCTATCGGCGGTCCAGTTCCCCTGCACTAGCGAGCCGAACAAAAATACCCTGACGATTTCCGGATGCGCTACCTTCGCCTCCGCCACCGCGCGGCGGAGGTCGGCGAGCACCTGGTCGTAATCAATGAATCTGACTTCGACAGAATTCCAGGATCTTTCTTGCATCATCGAGGTATCGCTGACTGCTTTTCTCGTCGAAATAATCCGCCGGGCTTCCGGACGGGAAGCCATTCGGGTAGCGGGAGATAAAGTACACGCGGTCGAGTTCGCGAGCGGCATCGATCACGGCGGTTGGGACCGAAGCGGACACCGGTATAAGGCGAAGGATTTCGACGATCGCATGCCCGCGCGCCCCCCCATGCAAGGATTGGACGAGAGCCTTGACGGCCTTCTCGCCGCATTGCTGAGCCTGGAAAGCGGCCCACTCGTGGTGGCCCGTTGCGGCAGAATCTTCCGCCGCCTTCATGTCCCGCTCCGCTTGTTTGAGCCAGTCGGCCGCCCGGTTCATGCTCCAACTCCCCGCATAGTCTAGCACGAACGCTCTGGGCCGCATCTCGCCCTCGACGTTGTATAATGTTTGTTTTAGGGGCTCGCCCGACTTTTGCGCCGGGGCCCGAGGAGGCTTATGACCCGATCGGCCAAAATAATTCTGCGAATCAGTCTGATTATCCTGCTGACCTTCTTTGCCTGTTTGTTCTTTCCGCGGCGGACCGTGGAGGCTGACCAGGCCCAGAAATCGAAGGTTCCCGCCGCCCGGAGGGCGGGGGCGGGCTCTGCGGTGAAGAAGGGCGCGGGTGTTCCCTCGGCGGCGATTCAGACCCTGCGCAACGTGGGCAAGGCCTATTACGAGCAGGCCAAATATGTGGAAGCCATCGACGAGTTCAAGAAAGTCATCGCCTCCGGGCGGGCCTCGGCGACGGACCACCTGAACCTGGGGCTTGCCCTGATGCAGGCCAGCAAGCTGGACGAAGCGCTCGGCGAACTCACCACGGCCAAACAGATGGACCCTCGGCTCACCGCCGCCGATTACAATCTGGGAATCCTCTACAAGCGCGAACTGCGTTATCTCGACGCGGAAGCGGCGCTCAAACGGGTCATCGAAGTCGATCCGAAGGATCCCGCGGCGTGGTTCAATCTGGGGACGGTCTACTTTGCGCAAAAGAAGCTTGAAGACGCGCTCAACGCCCATGGGCATGTGGTCGAGATGGGATTTGGTCAGGGGCAGAATTTCTACGTGGCCTCACTCTTCCATTCTTTCACCACCCTGGTGCGGCTGAAACGCCAGGAGGAAGCCCAGAAGGTTCTCAAGATTCACGAGAAGATGCGCGACAAGGTTCCCGGCATCTCGCTCCAGAACCCGGCGCTGGAAGGGGGCAAATACGGCGCGATTCTCGTGCCGCCTTCACCCACCACGGCCATCGCGCGACAGCTTCGACCGGAAAGTGTGACCTTCGCCGACATCACGGCAAGGCTCGGCATCCAACCGGACCCCGCCGGCGCCCCCGCGAGCGCGGACGCGGAGAAGGAAATCCCGGCCAGCGACTACTCCCTCGATTTCGCGCGTCGTCGCCTGATCCCTTTGTTCGGCTCTTCGGTGGCGATTGGTGATTACGACGGCGACGGCCGCCCGGACCTCTATGTGGTGAACGGCGTGGGGACCAACCACCTCTTCCACAATCAGGGTGAGGGGACTTTCAGCGATGTGACCCAGAGCGCGGGGGTGACCGGGCCGGGGGCGGGCCTCTCCGCCCTCTTCGTGGATTACGACAACAGCGGGCGGCCCAGCCTCTTCGTGGCCGGGGAGGGTGGAATCCACCTCTACCGCAACAAGGGCAACAAAACCTTCACGGACGAAACCGCGAAGGCGGGGCTGAAGATTTCACCGGGCGAGCTCGCGGCCAGCGCCGTGCTGATCGACGGGGACAACGACGGTTTTCTGGATCTCGTCGCCACCACCTACACCGACCTGAACGCCGCGCCGCACAAGGATTCCTTCACCTTTCCGAACGATTTTGCCGAGGGCTCCGTCCGCTATTATCACAACAACGGCGATGGAACATTCGGTGACGCCACGAAATCTTCGGGCCTGGGAGTGGTGAAGGGGCGGATGCGCAAGGTTGCCTTTGCTGATTTCGACAACGACGGTTACACGGACCTTCTTCTGGTGCGCGATGACGCGCCACCACTCATTTTCTTTGGCCGGGGCGAAGGGAAGTTCAGCAATCGGACGAATGAAGCAGGCGCGGACCTCACGCGGGCCGTGGCTTTGGACGCGCGCGTGGCCGACTTCAATCACGACGGCAACTTCGACATCGCTCTGTGGACCGTCGCGGGCTATCAGGTGCTGCTCAATCGTGGCGGTGGAAGGTTCGCGACCGCATTGGGACTGCCGGCGGTGACACCTCCGGCGGGACTCTTTGCATTCCGGGGGCTTGTGGCGGACGTGGACGGAGACAGCTTCGACGACCTGCTGGTGGCGGATTCCGGCGGGAAGCTGCACTTCATTGCCAACCGTGCCGGGAAGTTCCAGGAAGCCGGCCTCACGCTGCCCGCCCAAGCGCAGACCCTTGCGGCGATGCTTCCCACCTGGCTGAGCACTCCGGGAAGGTTGGATCTTGTCGCGGTCACGCGCCGCGGAGATTTGTCGGCCTATGAGAAGGAAGGACCGCCCGCTCGCTGGCTGGAAGTCAAGATGAACGGGTACAAGAGCAACACTCAGGGAATCGGCAGCATCGTCGAAATCAAGGCCGGGAATTTCTACAACAAAGTCTTGGTGACGGGTGATCGCACCCGGATTTATGCCGGCAACCTGGCGAAGCTGGACGTGGTGCGGGTGACCTGGCCGAACGCCGTCATTCAGAACTGGGTGAACGTCGCCACCGACAAGCCCATGGAAGTGCGTGAGTCGGAGCGGCTGGCGACTTCCTGCCCGTTACTCTATTTCTGGGACGGCAAGAAGTTCGCCTATCTCACCGACGTCCTGGGCACGGCTCCCCTGGGTGAACTCTTGCCCGACGGCGGCTACATCAAGCCTTTCCCGGAGGAATTCGCCCGCCTGCCCGAAGGCTTGCGCGATCGGAACGGCGAATACGTTTTCCAGCTCACCGACGAGTTGCGCGAGGTGGATTACTTCGATCAGGTGCGATTGCTCGCCGTGGACCATCCCGCCACCGAAGAAGTGTACGCGAATGAAATCTACAGCTCGAATCCCTCGTCGCCCTCGCTCCATGTGGTGCGCGGCCGACGCTTCCCCGTCTCGGCCGTCGATGACCGCGGGAACGATGTCCTCCCGCTCCTCCGCGAGGTGGATGGCCGCTACCCGACGGACTTCCGCCGCCACCGCATTCTCGGCCTCGCTGACGTGCACTCTGTAACTCTGGACCTCGGCGATGTGCCGGCCTCGTCACCGCTCGCGCTCTGGCTCGCGGGATGGGTCTTCTGGACGGATTCGAACGCGGCACGCGCCTTGATGACCAATTCGCAGTTGCAGATGGTTCCGCCCTATCTCCAGGTGCGGGACGAACAGGGTCGCTGGGTCACGGTGATTCCGGACATGGGGCTGCCGAGCGGCACGCAGCGGACTATGCGCGTAGATTTGACCGACAAGTTCCTCTCCGCCGACCGACACGTGCGCATCGTCACTAACTTTTGCGTCTACTGGGACCAGGTTTTCTTCACCACCGGGGCGGCGCCCGCGCCCGAGGCTGTCGAGCTGCCACTGGTCGCCGCGGACCTCCACTATCGTGGTTTCTCCACGCCCGTCAGCGATCCCCGGCGTATCCAGCCGGACTGGTTCGACTACAGCAAGGTGCTGGCCGAGGCGCCGTGGAATCCCATGGTGGGCAACTACACTCGCTACGGCGATACGATGAAGCTGATCTCCGCGGCCGACGACCGGTTGGTGGTGATGGCGACCGGAGATGAACTCACGGTGAGATTCGACGGGCGCGCGCTCCCGCCGCTCAAGCCGGGCTGGAAGCGCACCTTCTTCCTCTACACGCACGGTTGGGCCAAGGACGGTGAGCCCAACACGGCCTACTCAAAGACGGTCGGGCCGATGCCGTTCCGTGGGATGTCGAATTATCCTTACAGACCCGACGAGCGCTATACGCAGAGCCGCGAGTATCAGCAGTATCTGCGCGAATACCAGACTCGGCCGCGCTATCTGCTCATCCCGCCTTTGGCCCCCATTCAGTGAGCGCCGCTCGCAGGCTCGCGATGTCACTGGACGCGGTTGGTCATATCGGGCGGAGGTGGGGGCGCCGGAGGGGTCATCAGCCCGAGCCCCTGGAGCAGAATCACCGTGCGCTGTGCCGCCCCGCGCCAGACGAGCTGGCAACCCTCGCCCTGGCAGTTCTGCACGTAGACGTCGCCGCCCGAGTACTCCAGGCTGCAATTCCTGAAGGTGCAGTTGACGAACACACCCTCGTCCAGGACGAGGTGCTGGTTTTCGAAGACCTTGTTTTCGTGACGAGTCATTTTTGCGCTTCCGCGTGTCGCTCGAGTGTCCAACGCAACAGACGAAGGCTAACACTTCGTGCCACGCGGGCGCAATCTCGCGGCCCGGCGATGAGCCTGCCCCGGGCGGTCTGGGAATGACGTCGCCATGCACCTTGAAGAGGGCCCGCGGGGTGTGCTGTCGCGACGGCGGCTTACTTATCGGGGGCAGCTTTCTTTTCTAGCGCGGCCTTCTCGCGATAGTAGGCGCGGGGCATCCCTACCCGTTTCCAGATGGCGAGGACAAAGCAGAGAATCCCTCCCGCCTGAAGCGCGGCCGAGAGAACAAGCACCGGCATGGCCAGCGGAGGTGTCAGGAACAGGTAACGCAGCACCCGCAACACAAGCCCGGGTGTGAGCAGGAAATAGCTGGTCCAGGCCAGTGGGTCGCGCGCCGCCTCGCGGGGAGTCGCACCGGAAGGTCGGGGGAACATCCAGTAGGCCACGCCCATGATCAGCATCAGCACGAATCCGATCGCCATCAGGTGGATGTGAACCGTCTCGACGTTGAGGCCTGTACCGACGCCGAAGGCCCCGCGTACCTGAAGAAACGCGCCCATGATCGTGCCGGCAACGAGAAACAGTAGGCCAGTCTTAATGAAGAGCTGATGGAGAGTCAGCACCGTTCACCTTCCTTCACACAAATTCCCACTAATATTCTCGGCGCGGAGGAAGCAGTTGCGGGTGACTCAAGTCACACCCGGCGGCAGGGAGTGCCGCCGGGTCAGCAATCGAAAAGTCCACTGGGATATCAATGAGCGCTCAGTGTCCGGAAATGAAGTTGTAGCTTGCCACAACTTCGCCTTTCCTGCTGACCAGTGCCAGCGCCGCCCAGGCTGCAGTTGAAATGTGAAGCTTTTTCCGCTCGCTGCGTCGCGAAATGTCACGGGATCAGACGCAGGGGTAGTGGGTCAGGTTCCGGATAGGGCGTAACACGTCGATGATGCCTTACCACGCTCGGCTCTCCACCGGGTGTAGAATCTTTGGCATGGAGAACTACTTCGACAAATTTGTCAAACTGATCAGCCCGTTTCAGGCGTTATGGAACTCCGCCAGGGTAACGTGCATTGCGGTAGGCGCCCCTCTTGAGCGGAGGAGCGTGGCCACGAGGTTTGTTCTTCGAGAAGAAGCGTTGCCAAAAGGCCAGGCTTTCCGACAGGTCCATCGGCTTGAGCCAACGCCCCAGGTTCTGATCGCCGTGGTCGACTTTCCGAAGAACACCGCCAACCAGATCCTATTCAAGGCAATCGACAAATATGAGGTCGACCTTGAAACCGGCTCGACTGTTGACCGTGTGCTGCTCAGGTGGCCGCTGCCGGGAAACTCGGTCGACGAGACGCAGGTACCGCGGTTATCGGGTTTTTCGTGGCAGGATCCCTTTCGGTATGGGAAGCATTGGGCCAGAAATCAGTTCGGCGAGAACAGAACCTGCCTAGTTCTTACCGGGATGGGCGGTTACATTCGCGACGCCATGCCGGATGAGCTTTGCCGCGACGTCAGTTCGAAGCTGCTCCGGGACCCGCCCCACTTCGATGGGATCGAAGAGGTTTACGAAAGGTTACTACCTGGAATTGGGCATGGCGCCTCGGACTCGGGGGTTGGTCAAGTCGTATTTCCGCTTCCTCTGGATATGGAGGAGACCGAAGACGGGAGTCTCGCCCTTCGTGCGCCGGAGGTCGCCGTGGAAGGACAAATGCGGATCGTCGTCAACTTTAAGCCTGCGGGCCCTCCGACCCCAATCCAGGCAACACATGACACCGGCAAGCTGACAGGTGATGGGCGAACGGTCGAGTGGCGATGCGAGATCCTCTG
>Ga0315280_10002477_pt1 | contig 29873 bp, 23 predicted proteins | sample YL17G06_40_MG_FD_203697 | JGI IMG/M metagenome (GOLD analysis project Ga0315280, IMG submission 203697) | Sediment microbial communities from Yellowstone Lake, YNP, Wyoming, USA - YL17G06_40 | ecosystem: Environmental > Aquatic > Freshwater > Lake > Sediment | place: USA: Wyoming | collected... | reverse complement strand
CCGAGCTCAGGGCTCAGGGCCGTTCCCCCTCTCCGCTAGCGGAGAGGGGGTGGTCACTGGCGCAGCCAGGGACCGGGGGTGAGGTCGCCCCGACGTGGCGCTAGGAATACAAAGGACCTTGGGTCCGAGGTCCAACGTGGAGGTGGAGTGAGATGCCGGAACGCGAAGGCGGTCTCAGTCGGAGGCAGTTCCTAACTACCATCACCGCGGGCGCCGCCGCGGCGTTCGTGTCGTGTCGAGGTGCGGCCAGGTCGGCGACGGCACGGGCGGCGGGCCCTCCCAACGTGCTGCTGATCCTGGCCGATGACCTGGGCTACAACGGAGTCGGTGTGCAGGGCTCCACGGACATCCCGACCCCCAACATCGACGCCATCGCCGCAGCCGGAACGCGGTTCACGAGCGGCTATGTCACGTGCCCCGTGTGCAGCCCGACGCGTGCCGGAGTGATGACCGGGCGCTACCAGCAGCGCTCCGGCCACGAGTTCAACCCCGGGCCGGCCGCGGATCCCAACTTCGGCATCGCCCGTGACGAGGTGCTACTGCCCGAGCGGTTGCGGGTCCTCGGCTACGCGACGGGGCTCTTCGGCAAGTGGCACCTCGGCAACCGCGAGGGCTTTCTGCCCACCGACCGTGGGTTTGACGAGTTCTTCGGGTTCCTCGGCGGGGCGCACCAGTACATCCCCGGACAGGCGAATGCGGCGCCGATCTTCCGCGGCACGGAGCGGATAGAGGAGACGCGGTACCTCACTGACGCGATCGCCGCGGAGGCGAGCGACTTCATCGGCAGGCACACGGCCCGCCCGTTCTTCCTCTACGTCCCGTTCAACGCCGTGCACACGCCGATGCAGGCAGTACGGAAGTACCTGACCCGCTTCCCGGACATTACTGACCAGAAGAGGAGGACCCACGCGGCGATGCTCTCCGCGATGGACGACGGGATCGGGCGCATCATCGGCACTCTAAGCGAGCACGGACTCGAAGACAACACGCTCATCTTCTTCCTGAGCGACAACGGGGGCCCGACCGGCGCGAACACCTCGAGCAACGCGCCCCTGCGTGGCGTGAAGGGGCAGGTGTGGGAGGGCGGGATCCGCATTCCCTACATGATCCAGTGGAAGGGCCTCGTGCCGGCCGGCAAGGTCGACGACAGGCCGCTGTCGTCGCTCGACGTCCACCACACCGCCGTCATCGCCGCGGGAGGCACGGTGGCGCCCGAGTGGAAGCTGGATGGCGTCGATCTAATGCCGCTCATTGCGGGCGACGACACCACCACGCCTCCGCAGCAGAGGCTTTTCTGGCGCTTTGGCGCCAACCAGAGGGCGGTCAGAGATGGCGACATGAAGCTTGTCTGGCAGGCGACGCAGACACCGGCGCTGTACGACCTCGCGAGCGACATCGCGGAGTCCAAGGATCTGGCCGCCGAGCAGCCCGACAAGGTGAAGGAGCTCGAGGGCGTGTTCGACGAGTGGAACGCGGAGCTGATGGAGCCACGTTGGCAGCGCCAGGGCGGCAACGCGCAGCCGGCAGCCGGCACTAGGCAGGGGCGCGACACCGAACTGACCCGCCTCGCCCGGATGATGCAGGGAAGGTAGGGGCGCCGGCGCCGAGCGGCGCGAAGTGCGGGAGAAGCCCCCGACGCTCCGTTCAGGGCTGGCAAGCGGCGTGGACCTTCGCGCGGTCCCACGGGTTCCACTTCACGTGCCCGTCGGCGAAGGACGCGAGCACGCCCTCGCTGTGACTCCGGTTCGGCCAGTCGCCGGCCGGCACGTCGAAGTACCCGTCGTTCGCGGAGCCGTGGTCGTCCTCGGGGATGAGCAGCAGCGTACCTGAGGCGCTCGTCACTATCGCAGTCGGTTGCCATCTCAGGAAGCCGTTCGACTCATAGGAGCAGCCGCTGCGCGTGGGGTCGTCAGGGCAGGAGTAGATCGCCTTGTTCTTCGTGTAGGGGTATAGCGACCCGCGCGTCACGTCAAAGTAGTCCCTCGTCGGCTGGCCGAACGCGGCGTACCAGACCCAGCCCCCGTAGACACCTGAGCCGCCGTTGCCGTTCGTCGCGCCGGGGTACGTGTCGTCCCAGTCGCCCACATAGAGATCGAACGCGGTGCCTAGCTGCCGGAGGTTGCTGGCGCAGGTGGCCTGGCGCGCCTTTCCGCGCGCCTTCATGAAGACGGGGAAGAGGATCGCCGCTAGGATCGCGATGATCGCGATCACCACAAGCACCTCGATGAGCGTGAACGCTCGGCGACGCATCACAGGCTCCACGCGTCCACCCGCTCAGGCTCACCACCATGATACTCCGACGCGCTGCCCGGCTGAGGGTTGCGGCAGCGGGGGTAGGCCTCGCCGTTCCCGCCCCCGAACCCTTGGTCCAGGGATAGCTTCCAGGGGTTGATCGAACATGCAGACAGCGTGGCTTCTGACAGGGCTGTGCGTCGCGGCAGGCGTCCTGGCGAAGGGGGCCCTCGCGCAGGCGGGATCGGAGCCGATCGACCCCGCGACCGCGACGACTCGCGAGGGCAGCGACCTCCTGTGGTACGACATCAGGGCCCTCGGCGTTGAGGGGCAGGGCTTCGGCGACCTTGCCCACCCCTTTGACCGGCTGCCGGCCAAGGCCGAGGGCGTCGTCCGCGAGCCCGTCTGGGACCTCAGCCACAACTCGGCCGGGTTGTGCGTGCGCTTCGTCGCGGACGCGACAACGGTGTCGGCCCACTGGAAGCTGCGGTCCGGCTCGCTCGCAATGGACCACATGCCCGCAACCGGTGTGAGCGGGTTGGACCTCTACGGACGGGACGAGGCTGGCTGGCACTGGGTGGGGGTCGGCCGGCCGGGGGCTGTCGAGAACGACTCCACTCTCGCCTCCGGCTTGGATCCGGGCCCCCGCGAGTTCATCCTCTACCTGCCGCTCTACAACGGCGTGGACGAGGTGCTCCTTGGCCTGCCGAAGGGCGCTACGCTCTCACCCGCGCCTCCGCGGCCCGACACCAAGCCCATCGTGTTCTACGGCACCTCAGTCACCCAGGGCGGCTGCGCGGCGAGGCCCGGAATGGCCTACCCGGCGATCCTCGGCCGCTGGCTGGGCAGGGCCACGGTGAACCTGGGCTTCTCAGGCAACGGTCAGATGGAGCCCGAGGTCGCGGAGCTGGTCGCGGAGATCGACGCGGCGGCCTACGTCATCGACTGCCTGCCGAACATGAGCCCCGAGCTCGTAACGGAGCGCGCGGCGCTGCTTGTGCGCGTGCTGCGGAAGGCCCACCCCGATGTGCCGATCGTGCTCGTTGAGAACATCACCTACCAGCAGTCGCCGCTTGTGCAGGGACTTCGCGACGGCGTTCGAGAGAAGAACGAGGCGCTCCGGGAGGCCTACGATGAGCTGGTTGCCGAGGGCGTGACGGGACTGACGTACATGCCCGGCGCCGGGCTGCTCGGCGGCGACGGCGAGGCGACCGTGGACGGAACGCATCCGACGGACCTCGGCTTCATGCGGATCGCCGAGGCCCTGCGTCCGGTGCTTGAGCGCGCGCTGCGGTCCTGAACGCTCGCGGCGCCCCTACCAGCCCGGCTGCCCATCGGCGGCAGGGTCGTTTGTTAGCCTCATGACGTTTGAGCCGTCGGGGCTCATGCGGTAGACGTCGTACTGGCCGTCCCGGTCGCTTGTGAACATGATCCCGCCCGGGCCCCACTCGGCCCACATGTCCCTCGCCGTGCTGTTGCTGACCCGCGTCTGACCAGTGCCGTCCGCGTTCATCACGTACATCTGGTAATCGCCGTCGCGCGTGCTGTGGAACACGATCTTCGTGCCGTCGGGTGACCAAGATGGACAGGCATCCTCGGCCGGGTTGTCCGTCAGCCTTGTCTGGTTCGCCCCGTTGGCGTCCATGACGTAGACCTCCCAGTTGCCATCCCGGTAGCTGCCGAAGGCGATCTGCGTGCTGTCGGGCGACCAAGCGGGACTGGACTCTTGGGCGTTGTTGTCGGTGAGCTGCGTGACCCCAGCGCCATCCGGGTTCATGACGTAGACGTCGCGGTCCCCGCCTGCGGCCCTCGCGCTCACGAATGCGATCTTGGAGCCATCGGGCGCCCAGTCGGGGTAATCGTCCGTTCCCGGGTCGTTGGTGATGTCAGTCTGCCCGGTGCCGTTGGCGTTCATGACGTAGACCTCCTGGTTGCCATCCCGGTAGCTGGTGAACGCGATGCGGGTCCCGTCCGGTGACCAGCACGCGTCCCTATCGGTGGTTCCGTCCGTCGTAAGCCGGGTTTGCGCTGTGCCATCGCCCTTCATCCTGTAGATGTTCTGGTTCCCGTCGCGATCGCTCGTGAAGAGGATGAGCGAGTGGATGACGAGTACATTGACCTGCGCCGACACCCCGGACTCGGTCTCCGTCACCGTCATGACAGCCAGGCCCTCGCCCGCGGTGGTCACTTGGCCCGAAACACTGACCGTCAGCACATCCGGGTCGGAGCAGGTCCAGAGCCACGTGCTCGTCACGAGGACGGTCGCGCCCGTCGCGTCCTTGGCGGTAGCCGTAAGAAGGAGGGGCGTTCCTGCTTCGAGGACCAGCGATGTGTGGCTCGGCACCACCTGCACAATGGTGGAACCCATTGTTAGAGGGACGTTGTTGACCTGGTTCGGCTGAACCAGCACGGAGGTTGTCCCGGTTGCTTGTGGAGTGCCACTGCCGTCCTCGTTGGGGTACGCGTTGGCAACGACATCGTATGTCAGGTTGGCCTCGACGTTCTGCACAGTGGTGGTCGGGCTCAGCCGCGTGAGCGTTCGTGTCGCGATCTGAGCGCCTGACGACTGCTCCGTAACCCCAACGACGATGCTACGGGAAGCGACGGGCAGGACCTCCGCGGTGGCCTCGGGCCAGCGAGCGCTGATGACAAGGTCGCCCGTCGAAGCGGGGCCGGGCGCGGGCGGCCCCCCTCCCACGCACCCAGACAGCGCGAGCCCACACGCCAGAAGTGCACCCAACGCCAACAGGGCATTTCGGCTCATGTTAGTTCCCCCTCCGTCCCTGCTCATCGCTGGAGATGACGATACCCATGTCCCCGGTTGGGAACACCTCGATGCTCACGTCTCGGTCATCCGAGCCGCCGAACGAGTCCGTGACCGCGCAGGTGATGGTGACATCAGCGGGTGTGGCAGGCGCCGTGAACACGGCGTGCACGCCCGTGCCCGCAACGGATCCGGCGGTGGCCGACCACGCATAGATAAGCGGGTCCCCGTCGGCGTCGGACCCCACTCCCGTCAGGTAGACAGTCGCTCCGGTGGCGACGCGCGAGGCGGAGGCCGTGAAGACCGCCACGGCAGGCGCGTTGTTCACGCCGACGGTCACCGGCACGGTAGCCTGACCGTCGTTGGTCGTGACGGATACGCTGCCGGTGCTCTCGCCCGGAGGAAGCCCGGTGCGATCGACGGTGACATCCACCGTCGCGTCTCCCGTGCCGCTCGTCGGCGCGACGGTGATCCAGTCGTCCGAGGGCGCGCACTGCCAAAGCAGCGCCCCCGTGCCCGTATTGGCGATGGCCAGGGACATGGTCTCTGTCGCGCGGCCGAAGTCCAGCGCCAGCGGGGTCACTAAGGACGCCGGCGAGGTCGTGACCGTCACGCTGACGGCGGCGTCTCCGCCGTCTGATGTGATGGTTAGAGCCGCTGTGCTCTCTCCCGCGGGAAGTGACGACCGGTCGACTATTACGCTAACGGTCGCGTCGTCAGTACCCGTGCCCGGGGCCACGGTGACCCATGCCTTGTCCGCGGAGATCGACCACGTGAGCGACCCGCCGCCCGTGTTGGAGATGTCGAACGTGAGCGTCGTCGCGCCTGCCCCGAAACTCAGCTCTGCTACCGAGACAGCCAGCACGGGAGCCGGCGGCGTCGCGCTTCCGCATCCGGCCGCGCACAGCCCGATGGCGGCGACGAGCCCGAGTGTCGCGGCCACCGCGAGCAAGGAGCCCAACCTAGCAGTTTGCCTCATGCTGACCTCCCGCCCTCTGCACCGTCCCGGACGTTGCGTGCACCGTCGCGCCGCGCTGCATCAGGGCCAGCCCCCATTGTCGCCCGAACCGCGCACGTGAGACAAGTGCCCTTGTCGCGTATGTTGCCGACCGCCGAGGGGCTCTTCGCCCGGTTGCGACGGCTTTGCTGGGGCCACCCGGGTCTTCGGTCGCTGAGTTGTGGAGCCCAAAGCCGGACTCCCGGTCGCCGACGGCGAACCATGAGTGCCCTGAGATGGCCGCGCGCATGTGACAGGAACACGGCATTGAGCCAGGATGACAGGCAGTTCACAAGCACACCTGACGCCGTCGACTCGAGCCTGGTACCCAAGCGCGCTCTCTACACGGGGGCTGAGATCCCGGTGATTGGGCTGGGGACTTTCGGGTCTGACAAGTACAGCGGCGAGCAGGTTGCCGAGGCCGTGCTCGGCGCAGCGGAGGTCGGCTACAGGCACTTCGACTGCGCGGCCGTCTACGGCAACGAATACCTGATCGGCGATTCACTGCAGGCCATCATGCGAGGCGGCGTCCCGCGCGAGGACCTCTGGGTAACCTCGAAGCTGTGGAACGACAAGCACGGCGAGGACGCGGTGGTCCCCGCCTGTGAGCAGTCCCTGCGGGACCTGCGGCTGGACTACCTTGACCTCTATCTCGTCCACTGGCCCTTCCCGAATTGCCACCCGCCCGGCTGCGACGGCGACACGCGGAGCGCGGACGCGAAGCCGTACATCCATGGGAGCTACATGAGGACATGGCGGCAGATGGAGCGCCTCGTCGAGCTGGGCCTGGTGCGCCACATCGGCACATCGAACATGACGATCCCGAAGCTTAGGCTCCTGCTGCGCGACGCGGAGATCAGGCCCGGGTGCAACCAGATGGAGCTTCACCCGCACTTCCAGCAGCCCGAGCTGTTCCGGTTCGTGGTCGAGAACGGCATCGTGCCTGTCGGCTTCTCGCCGATCGGCTCCCCGAGCCGCCCGGAGCGCGACCGCACAGCCGAGGACACAGTCGACACCGAAGACCCCGTCATCATCCGCATCGCGGAGCGGCTGGGCGTCCACCCGGCGGTTGTCTGCGTGAAGTGGGCAGTGCAGAGGGGCCAGGTAACGATCCCCTTCTCGGCCAAGCGGCACCAGTACCTGGCCAGCCTGAAGGCTGTCGTCGAGGACCCGCTCACCGGCGAGGACATGCAGGCGATCGCCGCGATAGACCGAAACTGCCGCCTCATCAAGGGGCAGGTGTTCCTATGGAAGCCCGGGCAGAGCTGGGAGGCCCTGTGGGACCCAGGCGGTGAGATCACCCCGCCCTGACACAAGCGCGGAGGGATAGCACATGAGCAGCAGACCGGCCACCATGAAGGGCGTTGTGCTGCCCGGCAATAGCACTGTCGAGTTCAGGGAGTACCCGCTCCCGACGCCGGGCCACGGGCAGGTCCTCATCGAGATGAAGGCGTCGTCGATCTGCGGGAGCGACATCCGCGCGATCTACCGCGAGCACCTGGGCAAGGGCCCCGAGGGCTACCAGGGCGTCATCGCGGGCCACGAGCCATGCGGACGGATCGTGGAGACAGGCCCCGGCTGCAAGGAGTTCCGCGAGGGCGACCGCGCCGTCGTCTACCACATATCAGGCTGCGGCGTCTGCGACGAGTGCAAGCACGGCTACATGATCAGTTGCCGGAGCCCCCATCGGGCCGCATACGGCTGGCAACGCGACGGTGGGCACGCGGACTACCTGCTGGCTGAGGAGAACACCTGCGTCCGGCTGCCGGACTCGATGACCTACGTGGATGGCGCCCTGTGCGCCTGCGGCTTCGGGACTGCGTACGAGGCGCTGCGCCGCATGAGCGTCAGCGGGCAGGATCGGCTCCTCATCACCGGCCTCGGGCCCGTCGGGCTCGCGACGGCGATGCTCGGCCGCGCCCTCGGCGTGACGACGGTCATCGGCACCGACATCTCCGACCAGCGGCTGGCTTTGGCACGCGAGTTGGGCCTCGTGGACCACACACTCCAGGCGGACGATCGCGCCCTCGAGGCGATCTTGGACCTGACCGGTGGTTGGGGCTGCGAGGCGAGCGTGGACTGCTCGGGCGCGGCGTCCGCGCGCCTGCTCGCCCTGCAGGGCACGCGCGACTGGGGGCGTTGCGCGTATGTCGGCGAGGGAGGGTCGGTCGAGTTCGAGGTGTCGAAGTACCTCATCCACAAGCAGATCACTCTCTACGGCTCGTGGGTCACATCGCTGAAGCACCTGGAGGAGCTTGTGGAGCGCTGCGACCGGTGGGGCATCCACCCCGACCGCACCTGCACCCACCGCCTGCCTCTGGCCGAAGCGGCCGAGGCGTACACCCTCGCCGCCGGCGGTCAGACGGGTAAGGTGTGCATAGTGTTTGAGTGAGGGGCGGCCACCGGGCGGTGGCCGCAACTGGCCAGGTGAGGGGCCCGATCGCGCTGGTCATGCGTTGCGCAACACCATGTCCTTCGGCAGGGACTACCTCGTGCAGGGATTCCCGCACGGGCTCTTGAAGTCTGCGACAGCACGCCTGAAGGGGAGGTCGCCATGCACCTCAAGCGGCATGGGATTCCGTACCACGAGGACGGCATAGCCCCCTGCAATTGGGCCGCTGGCAGTATCGAGGAGTACGCTGGACTGGTAGCCAAGCACGCTGGGTTTGCCCCGGGTGACGACGTTCTGGACCTGGTTAGCAGGTACGGCGGGCGCTGCCTGTACGAGGGTGTGCAAGCGTCGGCGGTCGACGATGGTACGATATACGTCCACGGGCGATGCGACTTCGACATTGTGCTTCCCACCTACACGAGCCCTCGACAGGACCGGTACACCATCGCTCACGAGCTCGCCCACTACTTCCTGCACTCGCAGCAGGGGCGCATACCACTTGTCGCTTACAGGCTCCCGCACCGTGCCAGTACGCGCGCGGAGTGGGAGGCTAGCGTGTTCGCGCAGGCTCTCCTGATGCCGTTGGAGGAGATCCGTCTCGCGGACGAGCAGGGCCTATGGCTGTCCGCCCTCGCCGCGCGGTTTGACGTCCCCGAGGAGGCGGTCGCACTGCGCGTCAGGAGGCTGCACGGTGGGGGCTGATACCGAGGGCAGGTGGGAGTACTGTCTGCGGGCATTCTTCAGTGTTGACCTCGTGGGCTCCACTGCGCAGAAGGTCGGTGAACCTGGGGGACCGCCGGTTCCATGGGTGGAGGCCTTCGAGCGGTTCTTCAAGGAGTTCCCGCCGGAGCTTGTCCGCCAGTACGCGGACGTTGACGCGGATGTGGCCAAGGCCGAGAAGCGGGCTGGAGCCCGAGCGAAGACCAGGCAGCAGAGCGACGACGCCTGGTTTGACGCTCTTCTCAGGTTACGGCGGAAAGACGAGTACGTCAGTCCGCGAGATCAGTTCCGTCTCCTGCGGCCCTGGAAGCTCAATGGCGATGAGATCGTGTTCCATGCCCAGCTAATGCGGCGGGGCGACCTGGTGCTCCACCTGCTGGCAGTGCAGCGGGCAGTTAGGCGCTACCAGGAGCCATCGGCGAATCGGGCTCGCAGGGCTCCAAAGCCTCCTCTTCGTGTTAAGGTTGTTGGCTGGCTGGCTGGCTTCCCTGTCACCAACAGGCAAGTTGAGGTCGGTCTCGACGGTGACCCAGGATCCGTGGTGACCGAGTACATAGGGCCGTCAATGGACATCGGCTTTCGCCTGACCGAGGTCGCGGACGAGGCGCGGCTCCTGGTCTCCGTCGAGATGGCCCTCATGCTCGTAGATGCCCTCGAAGACGCGGAGATGCGTGAGGAGGGCCTCGTGTTCTGCAGCGGTCGCCAGTTCCTGAAGGGCGTGGCGGGAGGCGTACCCTACCCTGAGCTCTGGATCCCCTATCGGAGCAGTCTGGAGGAGGCACAAGCGGAAGCGGAGCTACTCGGGAGGCAGCCCAAACGATCTGTGATGAAGGCGTTTCTCCACGCCTACTTGGAGACGCAGCGGATGATCCGGCCCTTCATCAAGGTGGGCGACGAGGTACGGTACGGCAGTGTTCCCAGGGAGATAGAGGAGGCCCGTCAGAAGCTAATGGCTGCGGACCCCAGCGCAGCACCACTCGAGGAGCCCCTTCCCGAGGGCAGGCCAGCCGAGTTCGAGGCTGAGCCCCAGATGGTTGGGGAGTGTGCAGCCCAGGCGGTCGAGCCTACACACACATGCCGGGGCACCGCATAGCGGTCAGGGGACCCGATCTGCCGCCGTGGCCCCGGAGCAACGCCTTCCACCTCAGGAGACAGGGTTGCTAACGCTGTAGTGTATGAGCCCGCCTCGGAGCCACGCGCCGCGCCCCATGAGAGGACCCTCGCATGCTCCCAACAGCCACGCTCTTCTGCTTTCTGTGGGCCGCGCCGGCAACGGAGAGCACCGTCGTCCTGGGCGACTTCGAGTCCGACTCCCCCGCGTGGCATTACGTGGGCGGCGAGGAGTTCCCCGGGGCCAAGGGCGACCTGACGCGCGATACGTCGACGGCACACGGTGGCGGCGGATCCCTGAAGCTCACGGCCGACTTCGCGGGTGGCGGCGCCTACGTCGGCGTGTGGACGGAGCTCCCAGACTTCCAGGGGCAGGACCTCACGAAGATCCGGCTGTGGCTCAGGAGCGACAACGTGTCGACCGTCGGCGTGCGCCTCGGTGACAGCAGCGGCCAGTGCCACCAGGCGAAGGTGCGCCCCGTCGAGGCGGACGGCGAGTGGCACGAACTGCTCCTGCCGGTGTCGGAGATCGTGGGCGGAGAGCACTGGGGCGGGGCGAACGACGGCAAGTGGCACGGCCCCGGCAAAGCCTTCGGCCTCAACATCGGCAAGGACGGGCTGGCCGAGGGAACCAAGGGCGCCCTCTGGATCGACGATGTGGTCTGCATCGTCACCTCGGCACAGATCGGTTACCCCACGGCGCTTGCCTGCACGCTTGAGCCAACCACCTGTCGCCCCGGCTTCGGCGCGAACCTTACGTACCGCTGGGAAGCCGAGCCGATGGGCAGGGACTTCACCGTCTTCGCACACTTTGTGGGCCCGGACGGAGCAATTGCGTTTCAGGATGACCACGCTCCGCCTGAGGGCACCGCGGTCTGGTCGGGCCGGGTGGAGTACGAGCACACGATAGTCGTTCCGACGACTGCGCCGGAGGGTGAGTACCGCATCGTCGTAGGGTTGTACGACCACGTTGCGAGCGAGCGCGGATGGGATCACCAAGTGCTGAAGGCCGGGCCCGGCGTCGAGGCCGGCGATGACGGCAAGTCCTGCACGATCGGCACGCTCACGGTCGATGCAAAAGCGCCGCTGCCCGTGCTCGGACCGCCGACGCTCGACCTCAGCGGGTATCACATCACCTTCGCGGAGGAGTTCGACGGCCCGCTGGACGTCTCAGCCTGGGGGCCCGGCACACGGTGGATCGCGCACACGCCCTACGCGGGCGACTTCGGCGACGCTCGGCTCGCCGACCCAGAGCCGGGCTTCCCCTTCACGGCCGAGGACGGGGTGCTCAGGATCGAGGCTAGGAAAGACGGGAACGGGTGGCGCGCGGGGCTCCTCTGCTCGGTCGACCCGAAGGGCCAGGGCTTCTCTCAGCAATACGGCTACTTCGAGATGAGGGCCAAGCTGCCGAAGGGTGAGGGCACCTGGCCCGCGTTCTGGCTGCTCGGAGCGCCGGCGCTCACAGACAAGTCGCTCACGAACATCGAGATCGACATCGTGGAGCAGTATGGCGTCGGGCCGAACGCACTGCACACGACCGTGCACCTCTGGCATCCCGACGGGAGGCACTGGGCCGACGGCCGGCCGTCCATCGTGCAGGGGATGACCGACGACTTCCACACCTACGGTGCTATGGTCACTCCGGAGGACATCGTCTTCTACTTCGACGGCGTCGAGCTCCGCCGGGTGAAGACGCCGGAGGAAGCGAAGGTGCCTCTCTACCTGCTCGTCGACCTTGCCCTGGGTGGCGGCTGGCCCATCGACAAGACGCCGAACCCGTCCTTCATGTACGTTGACTACGTCAGGGCCTACTCGCGGTGAGCGGCCGTCAGTTGTCCTGTTGCGTACGCGCCGCCGGCCCCAGGGCGTCCCGAATGCCCTCGGTGAGGTCGCTGGCGATGCGCCGGAGCAGCCCGGCGCCCGACGTCGCTCCGTTCCCCACAACGTTCCGGTACACCATGAGCGCGGCCACAAGCAGCGGCACGGCGCCGAGCGCGATGAAGACGAGGTCGCCCGCGAGCCTGGCCCACTCTATGGTGTGCATGACCCCGCGGCTGAGGAACTCCGGGCTGCGCGCGTGCCAGTAGCCGTTATGGAGGACGTCCAGAAGCTGAGCGACTCCACCGGGGAACAGGTTGGTGATCACCATCAGCGCCAAACCGGCGTTCAGACCCCAGAACGAGACCCGCACCCATCGCTCCACTCGAGGCCATTTGTCCCCAGGTGAGGCCTGGCGCAACGCGAGCACGATGAGCGAAGCCGCCAGCATCCCGAACACTCCCATCATCGCCGCGTGTCCGTGGTTGGGCGTCAGGAGCGTCCCAACCTCGTAGTAGCTGACGATGGGAAGGTTGATGAGGAACCCGAAGACGCCCGCGCCGATGAAGTTCCAGACGCCAACCGCGATGAGGAAGTGGAAGGTCCACTTATGGGCCCTCGACAGGTCGGCGCCGCACGTCTCACATGAGCCCTGCGTCAGCTTGACGAAATCCCACGCGTCGAGCGTGAGGAGCGTGAGCGGCACGACCTCCATTGCGGAGAACAGGGCCCCCAGGGCCATCGTGACGTTCGACTGCCCCGTCCAGTACCAGTGGTGCCCGGTGCCGACGATCCCGCTCCCGAGGTACAGGATGGCGTCCAGGTAGACGACCCGAGTCGCCGTCAGTCGACTGATGATCCCGAGCTGATGGAAGACCACGACCACCATGACGGTTACGAATAGCTCGAAGAACCCCTCGACCCACATGTGGATGATCCAGAAGCGCCACATGTCGACGACCGCGTAGTTGGTGGTGCTCTTGAAGAACAAGGCCGGAAGGTAGAAGAGCGGTATGGCGACAGCCGCGAGGAGGAAGAGGTTGGTAACCTCGGCCCGCTCCGGATCCCGGCGTGCCGGGGCGGCCGCCCGGTACAGGAGCACCAGCCACAAGGCCAGTCCGCCCGCCAGCAACACCTGCCACATGCGCCCGAGGTCGAGATACTCCCATCCCTGGTGCCCTAGCAGGTTCCACAGGCGGCCCAGCACTCCGTTGACTCCGAGCGCCTCTCCCAGCAGGCTCCCGGAGACCACGACGCCCAGGGCGATGAACAGAACGTTGGTCCAGCCGGTCTGGCCTCTCGGCTTGCTGCGGCCCAGCACGGGCGCCAGGAATAGACCGCCGGCCACGTACGCGGTGGCGATCCAGAAGACTCCTAGCTGCAAGTGCCAGGTGCGCATGATGTTGCTCGGGAGGAGCCGCGATAGGTCGATCCCGTAGAACGAGCCGGGATCGGACCGGTAGTGGGCCAGCGCCCCGCCGACCAGCGTCTGCCCTGCCAGCAGGGCCGCCGCGAGTACGAAGTACTTCAGCATCGGCTTCTGGGCCGTCGACATCTCGCCCGGCACGAGACCCGCACGTTGTCCGCTTCGTCCGGACCGCCACCCGAGGTAGTCGAACTTGCCGAAGGAGAAGAGCACCAGCGCGGTCCCGCCAAGAAGCGTGACGAGGCTGAGCGCGCTCCAGAGGAGGGCGTCGGCGGGCGGCGTGTTGCCCGCCATCGGATCGAATGGGAAGTTGTTGGTGTACGAGTAGGCTCTCCCCGGGCGCTCCGCGGACGACGCCCATGCCGCCCAGGCGAAGAAGGCTGTGAGGTGTGCCACCTCGTCGGGGTCCCGGACGGACCCGGCCGAGAGCCCTCCGCTGTTCCTCGGGTCCGCGAAGTAGCTTGCCCAGACGCCGGTCTGCTCCCGGTAGGCCCGTGCTTCGGCGTCGCTGAACCGCAGGACGCCCGCGCCCGGGCTGTAACGGTTCTGCTTCAACGTTAGCGCCGTCTCCGCGTCTGCGGCCGCCCTGTCAACGGGCCCGAGCTGCACGAGCTTCCTGCCGAACCTCCGCTGAGCCACATCGTCGCCGACGCACAGAGCCAGCGCGTGTAGGTAGGCTGCGGGGAAGTCGGGACCAAGGTACCCGCCGTGTCCCCATACGGTGCCGTTCTCCATGAGGCCATGCTTCAGGAATACCTGCTGTCCGGCACGGATGTCGTCCCCCGTGAAGATGGTCGCGCCCGATGGGCCGATCACGGAGTCGGGGACCGGCGGAGCATCCCTGTACGTCCGGCCGGCCAGCCACAGGAGCACGCTGAACCCGACGATCAGGACTAGGATGACGGCGACACGCCATCCGGGACCAAGTGAGCCACTACGAACACCGGGGGTAGCAGCACTATCTGCCACGCGCACGCACCTCCCCGCTTCGTCGCTATGGGTTAGCCCCATCCCCCGTACCGTCGACCTGTCAGAAGCGTGGTTCGCGCTCCAGCCCCCCCGGGCCCTGTATCGCTCTCGGCAGGTGCTTCGTGCAGCATGGTAGCGCGACCTGTTCATGCCCCGCAGAGCCGCTGGCGGGCTGAGCCGCGGTTGACTCAGGGTACGAACACGGTCTTAGTGTTCACGAACTCCTTAAGCCTCCGAAGGGCAGCCTCCAGCTTCTCGATCGCGATCCGCCTGCCTCGTGCCGGGTCCCGCGAGCACACCGTCCCGCCGAGGGGTGCCAGGGGACAGCCGCTGCCGCGCTTGACGATCCCGACCCGGAGTGTGTACGCTGCGCCCTGAAGCAAGCTCTCATGATGAGCGCCGGAAGGAGGTGGTCCCATGACCCGACACCCTGCCTCGTACGAGGCACCCACCCCAGGAGGTACAGATGAAGAGCGTACCAGATCCAGAAGTGTCGGCCGTGGCGACGGCCTCACCGACACAGGAGACGCTTCGTGTTCGTGCGATCCGTGAGTCTGACGCGTTCGACCATTACCTGTGTCGGCGCCTAGCCGGCCTCACCTCGCTCCCCCGCCGTCACGCCAGTTGGTCCGGTTCAGTCGACCGGGGCTCCGTGGATCCTACCCAGACGCTCGTGGCCTCTGTGGATGGCCTGCTGGTGGGCAGGGCCGTTCTCGAGGCGGTGCATCCTCCCTACTGCGAACTCGTCAACCTGTGCGTGCGGCCGGACTACCGGCGACAAGGAGTTGGGTCCGCCCTGGTCCGCGACGCACAGCGGCGTGCCCGGTCCGGAGGGTTCAAGTACATGGCCGTGCAGATCGGGCGCGACGATGACCGGTCGCGCAGCTTCCACGAGAAGCTGGGGTTTCTGCCGGCCGCTGAGGGCGAGATGCGCCGCATGGTTGCCCTGCTCGACGTTCCGATGGTCCGCCTTTTCGAGCAAGCCCACTGCGAGGCGGAGTTCACGTCTCGGCCCGACGAGGAGCTGGGGCCTGGGTGGTGGCGACTGGAATGGCGACATGGGTCCCAGTACGTAGCGTTGTCGATGTTGGGTGGGTCGTGTCAGTACGACTGCGACGGACTGCTCCCTGTCGTGCGCGCCTTCTCGGTTCACGACGACCGAGTGGTCCTGCAGGCCCGTGTGGATGCACCCGACACTATCCACACAGGCGAACCCGGTACGTACCCGTCACCGCAGGCGGGGCGCGCTGAGGTGCGTGTCGCGGTTCGGAACCTGGGCGAGGTGGAGTTCGTGGGGGCCGTCCGCGCGGTACTGCAGCCCGGTCTCGAGGTGTCCGACGTTGCTGGGGCCAATGTCGGGGAGCTGCGCGTGGAACCGGGCGGCACAGGCCAGGCGGCGTTCACAGTCGCGGTTCAGCCGGGGTTCTCGCGGGACGCACTGCGGTTCACAAGCTACCCCGCAGTTCCGCTAACGGCTGAGGTGTGCTGGGAGGAGGGCACAGTGCTCTTGTCGGCAGCCGCCAGGATCGTCTGATGTCCTGCGCCGTCGAGGGGAGTCGGGCACGCGGCAGGACCGTGGGAATCCCGTGCTTCGCCTTCGAGCGTACAGAGACGCTCGGCCCGCGGCCGAGCGTCTCTGTACGACAGGCTGGCTCAAGAGTGACGGACGAAAGGAACCGAGTCCACCCACCTCGCGTTGGCCGTGGGAATGGCTTGGCCGTGTCGTCCGGCGCCCTACCCCCCGTACCGCCCGAACTCCATCACAGTGTCGAACATGGCCAGGACGTTCTCGACCGGGGTCTCCTCGAGGATCGAGTCGTGGCTCGCGCCCGCGACGTAGCCGCCGCCGGGCATCATGATCTCGAGCGTCTCGCGCGTCTTCTCGCGCACCAGCTCCGGCGTGCCCTTGATGAGCACATGGTGTGAGTCGATCGCGCCGTTGAAGAGGATCCTGTCGCCGAACCGCTCCTTGAGGGCGCGCAGGTCCATCCCGGTGCACGAGGGCTGCACCGCGTGGAGACCGTCGAGGCCGATCTCGACCATTGCCGGGATGAGCTCCGCGATCCCGCCGCAACAGTGAAGCATCACCTTCAGCCCGTGCGAGTGCCCCAGGTCGATGAGACGGGCCAGGTGCGGCAGCACGAACCGTCGGAAGAGCTCCTCGCCAAGGAGCGGCCCGCGCTGGCTCCCGAGGTCATTGCCGATGAAGAAGATGTCGATGAGGTCCACCGCTTCGTCGAAGATGCGCCGCGAGGATTCCGCGTAGTAGTCCACAACGTGATCCATCACCGCGTCCACAAGCTCGGGCTCATCGTACATCGCGTAGTACATGCGCTCCATGCCGAAGAGTTCGATGACGTCATGCCAGAACGGCGACCAGTCGCCTCCGAGGATCGCGTACTCGCCGACGTGGGGCTCGGCTTGCGCTCTGACGGTCGACACGTCCGTCCACGCGGGATCGGGCCAGCCGTACGCACGCACCTCGTCTAGGCCGGCGTCAGCGAGTGGGTGGTTGATCGGCTGGCCGTAGCCCATGCCCGCGCGCTCGATGCCGAACGGAGTCCGCGACACCGCGCCCGGCGACAGGGGCACCTCGGGTCCGGCGTAGACCGCGAAGACGCGCCGGAAGTCGTCGCCGAGGCGCAGGCGTAGGTGCTCATCGTCGAGGCCGAGCTCCGCCTTCGCCTTCGCCCAGAACTCGGCCGACGATCCGCACCAGATCGGGACCCGGTCCGGCTCCTCGTGAGCGAAAGCGGCCATTACGCGCTCTCTTGGTGTCACGCTGCACCCCCTTGCTAACGGCCGATGCGCTTCCGCGCCTCGCGCGCCGGCTCCTTCGGGCTCGGACCCGGGGGCAGTCGGTGGCCAGTGCTCTCAACGTCAGCTAGCGCGCAAGGACGGCGTCATGGGAGGGGTGAACTACACTCGCGGGAGTGACAACATGCCCGGGCGCCGGAACAACGCAGGCACGGGCGCAGGACCCGACGAGCGATCGGTCGGCACGCTGTCGGTGACTGACGCGGTTGCTGTGATCGCCGGCGTGGTGGTCGGAGCCGGGATCTTCCGCTGTCCATCCATCGTCGCCGCGAACGTCGGCAGTCTCGGGGCTCTCGTCGCCGCTTGGCTGTTGGGCGGGGCCATCTCGCTGGTCGGCGCTCTGTGCTACGCCGAGCTAGCCTCCGCGTTTGCGCACCCGGGTGGCGAATACCACCTCCTGTCGCGGGCCTACGGCCGGGGCGTCGGCTTCTTGTTCGCGTGGGCGCGGCTCACTGTGATACAGACCGGCTCGATCGCGGGCCTCGCCTTCGTGTTCGGTGACTACGTGGCGGGCCTGCTGCACAACGGCGACGCGGTCTGCAGCGCCGCCTATGCGGGCGGGTGTGTGGCCGTGTTGACCGGCCTGAACGTGGTGGGAGTCAGGCAGGGAGCCTGTGCGCAGAAGCTGCTCACGGCAGCCAAGGTCCTCGGGCTGGCCCTCGTCGGGAGCGCGGCTCTTCTGGCCGGAGGGCCGGCCCCAACGCCGGGCGATGCCGGTGGACGCGTCGCTGCCGGCACAGGCCACTTCGGTTTGGCGCTCGTCTTCGTCCTGTTCACCTTCGGGGGCTGGAACGAGGCCGCCTACATCGCGGCCGAGCTGAAGGACCGCCGCCACGGAGTCGTCCGCGCTCTTGTGGCATCGGTCCTCGGGATCGCCGTCCTGTACGCGGTGGTGAACCTTGCCTATGTCCACGTTCTTGGGCTTCGCGGAGTCGCGGACTCGAGCGCGGTCGCTGCGGATGTGATGCGTCGCGCCACTGGCGACCTGGGGGCGGCCGTCACGGGCTGCCTGGTCGCTCTGGCAGCCCTCGGTGCGACCAACGCCACCATCCTCACCGGAGCCAGAGCCTACTATGCGCTAGGTCGCGACCATCGCCTGCTAGGGTTCATGGGCACCTGGAGGGCGCCGGGGGCGACCCCTGCTTCGGGCCTGATCGTCCAGGGCGCCGTAACGCTCGCGGTCGTAGCCGCCGGGGCCGTGACCCGGAAGGGGTTCCAGACGATGGTCGACTACACGGCGCCCGTTTTCTGGCTCTTCTTCCTGCTTGTGGGGGCTTCGGTCATCGCGCTGCGCGTTCGCGAGCCCCACGCGGAACGCTCCTTCCGCGTTCCTCTCTACCCGCTGACACCCGTGCTCTTCTGCGGCGCGTGCGCGTTCATGCTGCACGCGGCGGTCTCCTACGCCGGCCGCGGTGCCCTCGTCGGCCTGGCCGTCCTGGCCGTAGGGGTGCCGGTGTGGCTGGCATGCCGAGCTGTTGGCGGGCGCGGCGAAGTGTGACATGCTGAACACAGCGCGGCGCGGAGCCGTCCTGTGCCGCCTTCTCGCTTCCTGCATCCCCGAGTCGCAGAGGACAGAGGGCACTCTCGCCCCCACCTGAACACAGTGGTGGTTGTTGCGTCGGTACGCTCGGTCGTGCGTATACGGTATGGATCTACTGTGCGCATGCAGCTAGGGGAGGCATGAACGACATGAGGCGCCTCGCGCCGGCACTGGCGTTCATCGCGGTGGCCCTCGCCGGGAACGCTGCGCGATCGCAGGTCGTCTACCCGTTCGAGCTAGAGGACGGGTTCGCGCCGACGTGCCCCATCGATGTCAGCGTCATGAAGCTGCAGCGGGATAGGGGCGTGCGGCCGGCCCGCCTGTGCTCCGATGAGGTGTTTGTCAGACGCGTCTACCTTGACGTGATCGGCACGCTGCCCACCGCCGAGGAGGCGCGCACGTTCCTCCTCGACAACCGGCCCGACAAGCGAGCCGCGCTCATCGACGATGTCCTGCAGAGGGACGAGTTCGCCGACTACTGGGCGCTCAAGTGGTGCGATCTCCTCCGCGTGAAGTCGGAGTTCCCCATCAACCTCTGGCCCAACGCGGTGCAGGCGTACCATCAATGGATCCGTGAGTCGATCCGTCAGAACAAGCCCTACGACCAGTTCGCCCGCGAGCTACTGACATCGAGTGGGAGCAACTTCCGTGTCCCGGAGGTCAACTTCTACCGCGCCATCCAGGGGCGGACCCCGTCGGCCATCGCCGCGGCCGCGGCGCTGACCTTCATGGGCCTGCGCATCGACGCCTGGTCCGAAGAGCGTCGTCAGGGCATGGCGGCGTTCTTCTCTCGCATCGCCTACAAGAAGACCGCGGAGTGGAAAGAGGAGATCGTCTATCTTGACCCGGCGCCATCGGGCGCTCTCGATGCCATCTTCCCGGACAACACCCCCGTTCACATCCAGCCGGGGAAGGACCCGCGGAAGGTCTTCGCCGACTGGCTTATCACGCCAGACAACGCGTGGTTCACGCAGAACATCGTCAACCGCGTGTGGGCGTGGCTGATGGGCCGCGGGATCATCCACGAGCCGGATGACGTCCGGCCCGACAACCCTCCGGTGGACCCCGAGCTTCTGACCTACCTAGAGAACGAGCTGGTGAACGCGAACTACGACCTGAAGCACGTCTACCGGCTGATCCTCAACTCGCGGACCTACCAGCAGTCATCGATCCCCCGGAGCGAGGGCCCGGACGCGGTGGCCCTGTTCGCCTACTATCCCGTCCGTCGGCTGGAGGCCGAGGTGCTGAGCGACGCCCTGTGCTGGATCGGAGGGGAGGGTGAGAGCTACTCGAGCGCCATCCCGGAGCCCTGGACCTACACCCCCGAGAGCCAGCGGACGATCCTCCTGGCGGACGGCAGTATCACCAGCTCGTTCTTGGAGATGTTCGGGCGCCCGGCTCGGGACACCGGTCTCGAGTCGGAGCGCAACAACCAGCCGACCGACGCCCAGCTTCTCTACCTGCTGAACTCGAGCGACGTCCAGCGCAAGATCGAGCGCAGCCCCCGACTGCGCGACCTGATCCAGCTTGCGGGGCGCGATCCTCGCGATCTCGTGTTCATGATCTACCTCACCATCTTGTCGCGTTTCCCGACTGAGGACGAGCTGATGGCCCTGGAGCAGTACGCCCGGACGGCCGGGCTCACTCCGAAGCAGATCCTCGATGACGTCGCATGGGCGCTCATCAACACGAAGGAGTTCCTGTACCGGCACTGAGGAGGCGGACGTGAGCGCATCCGAGACCACATACGGCATGACGCGCCGGGCCGCACTGAAGAGGGTGCTACTCGGCGCCGCGGGACTCGCCTTCATCGAGAGATGCGGCATCCGAGCATGGGCCGCGGAGGGACAGGCGCGCGCCAAGTCCGTCATACATATCTGGTTGTCCGGAGGGCCGTCGCACCTCGACACATTCGACCCGAAGCCGGAGGCGGGCTATGACTACTGCGGGCCACTCGACAAGCCCGTCGAGACGAACGTGCCGGGCGTGCGGATCTGTCAACTGCTGCCGCTTCTGGCGCAGCAGGCCGACAAGTACTCGATCATCCGCAGCGTGACACACGGGAACAACGGGCATGAGTCGGCCTCGTACATCGTGCAGACCGGCCGCGAGCCCGGCGGCGCGCTCGTCTACCCCTCGCTCGGGGCGATCGTGTCGCTGTTCAAGGGGTACGACCACGGCTACGAAGCGCTCATTCCGCCCTTCGTCGTGCTGACCACTCCTCTGGGTCGGTTCTCTGACGTGGGCTTGCTGGGCACGCGGTACAAGCCGTTCGTCACGGGCGGCGATCCGAATCAGCAGCGTTTCGCCGTTGAGGGGATCGTTGCCGAGGGTATCACGGATAAGCGCCAACAGGGGCGCCGCGGACTTCTCTACGCGCTGGACACGCTGGGCCGGGCGATGCCCACAGACCCCGGTTTCGACCAGCTAGGCCGCTGCCGGGAGAATGCGTACGACATGATCCTCGGCGACGGTGGCAAGGTGTTCGACCTGTCGCAGGAGCCGGCCGACCTGCGTAACCGCTACGGCCGCAGCACATTCGGGCAGTCCTGCCTCGCTGCCAGGCGGCTGGTAGAGCAGGGCATTCCGTATGTGACCATCCACAGCCCCGGGTGGGACACTCACAAACGGCACTTCGAGACGATGGCGCGCAAGCTGCCCGAGATGGACAAGGGGATGGCCACCCTCCTGAAGGACCTGTCAGACCGCGGCCTCCTGGACAGCACGATCGTGTGGTGGACCGGAGAGTTCGGGCGCACTCCGAGGATCGACTGGGGCGAACCGTGGAACGGGGGACGCGGGCACTATGGCCAGTGTTTCTGCGCCCTCGTCGCCGGCGGGGGCTTCAAGGGCGGCCACGTCGTCGGCGCCTCGGACGCCAGGGGCGAGCAGCCGACGGAGCGACCCGTGCACGCGCGCGACGTGATCGGGAGCATCTGCGAGCTGCTGGGGATCGATCCCGATGGCCCGCTGCCCAACCCACGCGGCCTGGACATCCAAGTCGCGCCGCTCGAGGCGGACAGCGCGAAGGGGGGTGGGCGGCTTGCGGAGATCATGTAGGCCGCCGAGCGCGATGGGAACCCTCACCGCAAGGCTGGTGTCGGCCGCGCTTGCACTGATGGCCGGCGCCGCATGGGCCCAGCCGGGCGACAGGACGCCCTACATCGGCTACGCGTACCCGGCGGGTGGGAGACAGGGCGCCGTGCTCCAGGTCACGGTCGGCGGGCAGTATCTGCGCGGCGTCACGGACGCGTACATCTCAGGTGGCGGCGCGCGCGCGTCGGTGGTCAAGTTCTCGCCCCCGGTTGGGGTCCTGAACGGAGAGCAGCTTCGCGAGATCAGGAGGCGCCTGACCGAACTGGTCCAGAAAGGGCAGGGCGCCGCACCGGCCCCAGCCCAGCCCCCATCAGGCGACCAGAAGCCGGTGGACATCCCCGACATCCCGCTGCTTCGCAACCTGGAGGACAGGAGCGTGCAGGAGCTGACAGAGCTCACGAAGAGGTTCTTCAACCCCAAGAACCTCCTGCCTACCCAGAGGGCGATAGCTGAGACGGTTCTTATCGAGGTGACCATCGATCGGGACGCCGAACCGGGCGAGCGGGAGCTGCGGCTCGGGGCCCCCATCGGCCTGACGAATCCGATCCGCTTCGAGGTGGGGCAACTGTCCGAGGTCGCAGAGCGAGAGCCGAACGACCCCGAGGAGTTCGCCGCGGAGCCGGTGGAAGTGCCGGTGACGTTCAACGGCCAGATCGGCCCCGGCGACGTTGACCTCCTCCGCTTCTGGGCCGCGCCGGGGCAGCGACTCGTCATCGACGCTCGGGCTCGGCGGCTGATCCCCTACCTGGCCGATGCGGTGCCCGGTTGGTTCCAAGCCACGCTGACGCTCTATGACTCGAAGGGCGGCGAGGTCGCCTTCTCGGACGACTACGGGTTCAGCCCCGATCCGGTTCTGTTCTACGAGGTGGAGGAGGACGGAGAGTACACACTCGAGATCCGCGACGCCATCTACCGCGGGCGCGAGGACTTCGTCTATCGCGTCAGCGTGAGCGAGCAGCCCTTTATCACCGCCATGTTCCCCCTCGGCGGCCGGGCCGGCGTCGCAACCGTGGCGTCGCTCACCGGCCGTAACCTGCCGACGGCGACACTGGAACTCGACACGCAACCGGGGCCGAAGTCGGTGCGCGAGACCGAGCTAACGCAGGGCCGATGGCTGTCGAACCCGGTGTCATACGCCGTGGACACGCTGCCGGAGTGCGACGAGATCGAGCCGAACGACAGAGCGGACGCTGCCCAGCCGGTCTCGCTGCCGGGGATCGTCAACGGGCGCATCGCGAAGCCGGACGATGTGGACATGTACCGGTTCCAGGGGCTCGCGGGAGACGAGATCGTGGCCGAGGTGTGCGCGCGGAGGCTGGGGTCGCAGCTAGACTCGGTGCTTCGGCTGATCGACCCATCGGAAGCTGTGGTGGTCTGGAACGACGACCACGAGGACCCTGCGACCGGACTGCTCACCCATCACGCGGATTCCTATCTCCGCGCGAAGTTGCCGAGCGATGGCACCTACTGCCTGCAAGTCTCGGACGCGGACGGCCACGGTGGCGACGCTTACGGCTACCGCCTGCGAGTGGGGCCCCCGCGGCCCGGCTTTGACCTGCTCGTTACGCCCTCCGCCATCAATGTGCCCGCCGGGCATGCCGCGCCGTTCAGCGTCCGTGTGGTTCGCCGCGACGGCTTCGACGGCGGCATCGAGGTGTCGCTGGTGGACGCGCCACCCGGGTTCGCGCTCAGCGGCGCGAGGATCCCCGCCGGCCGCGACAGCATCCAGATGACGCTCACCGCACCGATCGCGCCGTCCGGCCGGCCGATCCCGCTCCGCCTCGAGGGGCGCGCCCTCAGCGGCGGGGCTACGGTCACCAGGTTGGCCGAGCCCGTCGATGACATGATGCAGGCCTTCGCCTACCACCACCTCGTGCCGGCGAAAGAGCTGCTTGCCATGGTGACCAACGTCATGCGGCTCGCCCCCGTGTTCGCAATGGCGCAGCCGGAGCCGGTGCGCATCCCGTCGGGCGGCACTGCGGAGGTGCGCATCGCTGCTCCGAGGCTCCCGCCCCTCCTGACCGTCCAGCTAGAGCTGAGTGATCCGCCCGACGGCATAGCCATTCGAAGCGTGACACGCGTGCCGGGCGGGCTGTCGCTCGTGTTGCAAGCCGACGGGCAGAAGACGAAGGCTGGCTATGCCGACAATCTGATCGTGAAGGCCTCCACGGAGATCGAGGTCGGGGGCCGGAACGGCCAAGCCGCTCGCAGACAGCGGGTCTCTCTAGGCACACTGCCGGCCATTCCGCTCGAGATCGTGGGACCCTAGCGCAGCCGGTGCGGGCCCGGCACCCAGCGACGGCCCGAGGCGGATCCGCCCATTCCGCGGAATGCCCGTTCCGGGAGTGAGGCATCCATGATCCCGCTGTCGCTCGTGCTGTCCCTTGGTCTGGTCCTCGCCGTCCCGTTGCCGGGGACGGTCACCGTGCGGTCCCACGGCGCGGTGGGCGATGGGCAGACAGACGACACCGCCGCGTTCCAGGCGGCTGTCGATGAGGCGGCGGAAACGGGCGCCACCGTCATCGTTGAGCCCGTAGCCCCCGGTGGCGGCTATGTGCTCACCCACACCGTCACGCTGGCTAGGGGCGTGAGCCTTGTCGGGAGCCTCGCGGGAATGCCCTTCATCGCCTGGGAGGGTGTCCCGCGTAGCATCCAGACAGGCCCGGTGATCCTCGCCCGGCCGCGCAAGGAGGACTACGCCGAGGGTCGGCGGGCGCCGCTGTTCCTCCTGCAGGGCGGCAACACGCTTCGCGGGCTTTACATCCTCTACGACCGGCAGCCTTGGCCCTCGGACGCTGAATTCGACGATCCCGCGTCGCCGTACCACTACGCAAGCCTCGAGGAGCTCACGGCGCGGTTCGTTGAAGATCATGTGGAGTCGGTCGGACCCACCATTGAGGTGCAGCCCGGCGTCGCCTCCACGACGATCGAGGACATCACCTGCGGCCGGTACCGCGACTTCTTCTACACACGCTCGGGCGGCAAGATCGTTGTCAGCCGGTGCTACCTGTTCGGCTACGGCCGGGCCTTCGCGATACGCGAGGCGAAGGACGTGGTGAGGATCTCGGAGATCCACATCGTGCCCAATGTGGAAGGGCCGGTGTCGTGGCAGCACGCGAAGCTCCACGCCGCCATCACCGCGAGCCCGGCGAACACGGCGTTTGACTTCGGCTCGGTGGATGGCTACTCGATCTCCGATGTTGCTGTGTTCCTCACCCACACTGGGTTCCGGCTCGGCGCGTCGCAGGCGAGCCCGTTCACCGACCCGGTCAGCGGGGAGGCGGTGTCGTTCCCTTGGGGTGTGGGGCCTTGGGGATCGATGCACAACGTGAAGCTCGACAACTGCGTCGTGGGCTTCGATTGTGTCACAGGCACGATCCTGCCGAACCAGATGACCAACGTCATGGTGCACGTGAGCATCGACACGCCCTCCCGGTTCCCCGCTGAGGGGGGCGACGTCGCCCGTCAGGCCGCGTTCCTCATCGGACCCGACTTCGCCGGGGCAACGCTGCAGCTAGCGAACCTCTCACTCAGCTCGTTTGCACCGACGAACGTCGTCGCGACCGGCCGGATGGTGCAGCAGGCGAACGGGCGGGCGTTCCTCGTGGACTGCCCGGGCGGCCTCGGCAGGCAGGACTACGCGGAGCGCGACGCAGCGCACATCGAGGTCTTCGGGCTCGTCATCTCCAACATCCCGGAGACGCACCTCGTCGCCAAGACGGCAGGCACGACTCCGTCGATCCGAGTGCGCGGATTCGTCCACAACGGCGTAGCGAAGGAGGACGGCGAGCTGCGGTAGGCGCGTCCGCGCGCGGCACGCCGCCCCCGCCCGACGCGCTACGCGGCTCCCACACTCGCACGTCCTTACGGAGCGCCGAAGTAGCGGATCTTGGCTTCGAACTCGCCGGCGATGTAGCTCTTGAAGTCGTCATTGAAGCAGAGATGGATCTTGCCCTTGTAGGTGCCCGCCACCTGAACCGTGGGGCCCGAGGCGCTGTACGGCTTCTTCTCACCGGACTCGATTGTCAGCGCGCAGGCCCAGGGGCTGTTCATGCTCGCCGGCGTGGTGCCATCCATGTAGCTGTAGAAGATCGTGCCCTCCTTGTGAGGTAGGCCCATCGCGGTTTCAATCTTGTAGCCTGGGGCCAGATCCTCCGTCGTTGTGACGACGACCTGGGTATCGCTGCTGAGCGTATCGGAGTCGCTCTCCATGGCCTTGTCGCTGAACTCGATCATGCGCAGCTTGCCGAGCTTCACGTCCATGACGACGCTCTTGGGCTCGAACAGCTTGCCGTGAAGCGCTCCCTTGACGGGGCCGGCCGGGATCTGGCTCAGCAAGGGCGTCTCTGTCCAGGCGTACGCGGACAGCTCAGGAGCCGGTGCTGACGCGCTCTTGGTCGCGGACTCGGCCGATGGGGCGGGCGCAGGAGACTCTGTCTGCGGTACCGCGGGGGCGGCGGCCTTGCCTACAGGCGGGACACGGGGAGGGGAGGTGGTTCCCTGGGGTCTAGAGCATCCGGAAGCAAGAACGAGGCTCACTGCCAACCCAAGCACGATGACCGCGATGAACCTACTCACTGGGGCGCTCCTCTCAAGCTCTGGCACTCAACCGACGGCCCTGCGGACGCCACGGACCCGCACAGGCGGAGCGGCCTTCGTGGAGCGGTGAGCCAGGTCCTGCAGCGGACCAAGGCAGGTGCTCCGGGCGATGGTGTCACCCGGAGCGGCGAGTCCTGCACCTCCGCCGCACCAGCCAAGCGATGGCGAGCGGCGGCGCCCAGAGCCAGGCGAAGAAGAGCAGCCAGACGCATACTTGGAGGAGCCAGCCGAGCGAGCTCCCGGCGGCCGAGGCGGCGCCGGCCCAGGTGCCGCTCAGCCCTTTGGGAAGCGGCGCCTCCGACCGCTGTAGGAACCTCGCCGACACAGTGGCAAGCTCAGTCGCGGAGGCGATGTTGAAGAGCTCGCCCCGAGTGTTGTCCTGGGCCTTCCTGGCCTCGTCGGCCTTCACCCGGTCGGCGGACGCTTGCTCCGGTCGCTTGGTCGCCTTGGCCGATTCGCGCAGCCGCTCCTCACGCGCCTGGTCGGTCGAGAGGGTGCGCTGCGCGGTGAGGTAGCGCGCGGTCAGGTCCTCTCCGGCGATCTCGCGAGTGGCGACCCAGCCGAGCGCCCCGAGCGCGTTCACCGCGTCGCCGACACGCTCGCGCGGCACGCGGCAGACGACCTCGCCCTTCGGCGGATCGGCGGTCGCCTGCAGGCGAGATGCGAGGACGAACCCGCCCTCGTCCTGGACGGCCTGTTCAGCCCCGAGGACGGCCTCGTGCACGCTCGCGACCCATACCTCGCTCTGGGCCTCGTAAGAGAGCTTGAGCTCCTCCGCGAGGCCGTACCCGCCCGACGGCGGCTTCATGGAGGTCGACGGAACGAGCCCGGGGGGGACTTCCCTCACCATCTTCGCGTGTCCGTCAGCGAAGCCGACGTTCATGCCACCGTTGTGGCGCAGGGCGGGAGCGCCGGTGTCGTCGGCCTCGTAGATGATCACTGCTGTGCCCTTGTCGGGGATGGAGCCGAGCTTGGCCCCCGACCACTGCCGGTTCATCGCATAGGACCGCCCCATCTTCGGGTCGCCGCTAGGACACTCGAGGATCTGCTCGTTCTTCAGGTAGGGCTGCACGCGCCGCTGCCAGTCGCGCGCGTCGGGGAGGCACCCGTCGTAATCGTCGGCGTAGGCCAGCATCCCCGTCATGATCTGGGGGACGTTGGAGAGGCAGCTCGTCTGCCGGGCCTTCTCACGGGACTTGCCGAAGACCGGGAACAGGATAGCCGCGATGAGAGTCAGCAGCGCGGCCGCGGCAAGGGGCGCGGTCACTCTCCGCCACCTGATCTCTCGACGGTGGCGCTCTGACCTCGCCGCGTGCTCGCGCACCGCGGACATGACCCCGGCCGAGACGTCGATGCCCTCCACCTCGTTCACGACCGCCCGGACGTACGCGTCCCGGTCGGTCTGCGCCCGGCTCAGGTACTCCCCGCCCACGGGGTCTTCCGCGAGGAGGGTCCGCGCACGGGCCGACTCATCGGCGTCGCACTCGCCGTCGGCGTACGCGGAAAGCAGGAACTCGACCTCTTCGGGCAGGTCCTTGGTCGCCATCAGGTTGCACCCCCTTCGGCCGCGGCGAAGGCCTCCCGCAGCTCGCGCCGCGCGTGGCAGCACTTCACCCGAACGGTCCCGACCGTGGTGCCGAATGCGCGCGCCATCTCCGCGTAGCTCATGTCGTGGACGTACCTTGCGGTGAGCAGCTCGCGGGTCGCGCTCGGCAGGCGGTCGAGCAGGTCGATCGGGCTCGGGCCGCTGTCGGCGACCGGGGTCGACGCCGGGTCGGGAATGCGGTCGACGTCGACCTCGGCAGGCGGTGGGCGCCGCCCGCGTAGGTACCGCCGGCAGCGGTTGCGTAGGATCCCATATAGCCACTGCGAGAACCGGCGCGGGTCATCGAGGCTGCTCAGGTTGCGGTAGGCCTCGATGAAGGCCTCCTGCGTCGCGTCCTTGGCGGCTTCGATGTCGCCGACGAGATGGCGCGCGGTCGCGAGGGCGCTGCGCTGATACCTTGCGACGAGCTCGCCGAAGGCCGCCGTGTCGCCGGCCCTTGCACGCCTAACAAGCTCGGGATCGCTGCTCGCCAATGCGGTACCCGCTCCCATCGATCAACTGCCGCCTTGCATGTGCCACCGGGAGGGCCAAGTGTTAACGACCGGCGCTCACTGCGGGTCGCCGCAGGACGGGGATACGTGTTGGCAAGCGGGCCCTTACACAGGCGGCCCGGCGAGCTGGAACGGGGCGGGCGGGGCTCCGCAGTGCCGCCGAATGCGGTCCATGAAGTGCCAGAAGCTGCGGTATCGCGCCTGTGGCGGAAGGCTGTGGTCGATGCTAGGCAAGTACCCGCCGCGCCGGAGCATCGCGGGGACCTTCCCGTCAACCTCCGCCACAGCGGTTCGGGGATCATGGCTCGACATCGCGTGCTTGTCCAGGCCGCCGCAAATGACGAACTGGGGTAGCTCGCGGCCGATGCGGAGGATGTCCGACCCGCCGTGGGTCGGCTCGAACGCGTGGCTCATGTTCACTCCGCACTCCCACAGACAGTGCACGAACTCCGACACATCCCCGTCGCAGTCCACGTCGACGACCCGTGCCCCGACCCGTCGGGCGAAGTCGGCCACCTCGCGGTAGTAGGGAGCGCAGAACTCGCGGAAGGCCGCGGGCGAAAGGAGCATCCCGCTCCGGTAGCAGATGTCCTCCCACCCGGTGACGGCGTCGATCCGCAGCTTGCTCGCGATGCGCCACGCCTGGTCGAGAAACAGGTCGGTCTGGGCCCGGTTGATCTCGTGTATGAGCGCCGGGTCGTCGTGCATCAGCAGCCCGACGCGCTCGAGCCCGAACCAGCTTCTGTGGATGCCGATGAAGCTCGGGCACGCAACGGCGAGCGGCTCGTCGGGCTGCGTCGGCGGCAGCATCGGATCGGGGCGGCCGGCCGGGTCAAGCCGCGGGCGCATGTGCTCCTCCCAGTCGGACCTGTCCTCGAACTGGTACGAGCGGAATGCCGGCATTGTGCAGATGTCCCAGTTGTCTACCCGCTCGACCGTTACAGCCTTGTGCCGCCTGATCTCGAGCCAACCGTTGCCGAGGTCCCGGGTCTCGACCGGGAAGTCCGGCGCGAAGCCCGTGCTCAGCGGCACCTGGTGGTACTGCTCCGCACCCCAGAACTGGACCAGCGAGTCGTGGTCGCTCGGGTAGCCCTCCTCGGCCTGCCACCGGTCGACCGTCTCCTTGTACGTGATGCCAATGCCGGGCGCGTACCAGTATGGCACGTAGTCCGGCTGCTCGAAGCTCACGATGGCGAGGAAGCGCTCGCGAGTGGACATGCTCGTGGCCTCCGTCCAGACTGCTCATCTACAGGGTCATCCTATTGTCGCCGTGCGGTGCCTCGACCACCTCACCCC
>Ga0315280_10002476_pt1 | contig 29876 bp, 23 predicted proteins | sample YL17G06_40_MG_FD_203697 | JGI IMG/M metagenome (GOLD analysis project Ga0315280, IMG submission 203697) | Sediment microbial communities from Yellowstone Lake, YNP, Wyoming, USA - YL17G06_40 | ecosystem: Environmental > Aquatic > Freshwater > Lake > Sediment | place: USA: Wyoming | collected... | reverse complement strand
TCTTGACCTTGTTCTCAGGGTCATTAATTAACCCTTCAACCCACTTATTTAAAGCATCAGCCTTCAGCAAATCCCTGTCCTCCTTTTCAATCTGCCTATTATTATCTACCTCGGCAACCTTCACCAGCCAATAGCCCCCCTTAGTGCTCACCATATCATCACGTATTGGCTGGCTTAACACATTAAGCTCAGACTTAAAAGCAAACTCATTAAACGCTGAACTCATCATATCCTGAGACACCGTAAAATCCCCACCTTTTTCTTTAGACTCATCGTGCTGAGAGAGCTCCTTAGCTAAGGTGGCAAAGTCCTCGCCAGCCTCTAGCCTGGCTCTAACCTCACTTGCCTCCTGCTCACTACCCAGCAGCATTACCTTAACCCTAGCCGTTTTCGCCTCCTCATCCCGGGACTCTACCTCAATCAACCAGTAGCCTACCGCCTTGGTTTTGGTCTCATCATATATTGGCTGGCTTAACACCCCAGCTTCACAGTTGAAGGCGTATTCATCAACCATGTTGGTTTCTAACAGCAGCGGCAACACCCCTTTAGGTCGCCAACCGAGGTCGCCTTCTTTTGCTTTGCAAATGCTATCCACAGAAAGCTCGCCAGCCAGTTTAGAAAAGTCTTCGCCCGCCTCCAATTTGGCTCTAACCTCATTCGCCTGGCTCCCACTCTCAAGGAGCACCGCCAAGATGTGCCTCTGCTCAGCGTAGGTTGGCACCTTATGCTCAAAATAGTCATCACCCAGCTTGTTCACCAGCATCTGTGTTCTAACCACATCCCGGTAATCCTTACTCAGTGGCGGGTTATAGCTATTAAGCTCCTTATTAACCTCGTTATCGCTAACACTTATACCCAATTTCATGGCTTCCTGCCGTACCAATTCACTTTGCTCAATAGCTGTGACCACTATATCAGCAAGATCCGCCAATTGCTGACTAGAGACTCCCGCTCCATAGTACTTGAGCATCTTTATATAGTAATCCATATTAAACTTGGTATCATTCACCTCAATCACAGTTTCACGCAGTGGTTTATACTCAGGGATATACCACTGATTATAAACCCCACTTCCGATAACGCCTAACACAGCAACAATAACCAATATTCCTGAGCCGAGGATAATACGTTGTCTCTTCTTTTGCTGCTGCCACCGGGAAAGCTGGCGCTTAGTCAGTTCACGTTTGGGTTTCTCCGCCTTCTTTTTCGCCAAATCCAAACCTCCGATGATTAATGCCCTATATTTATAACCCAAAAGCGCAATGTTTTCAAATATGCTTTATTGCCCCAAGAAACAAATTATGCTAATATGATTCAAACAACTCGGGGTGTAGCGCAGTCTGGTAGCGCACCTGAATGGGGTTCAGGTGGTCGTCGGTTCAAATCCGACCACCCCGACCATATGCCCAAAATCAGCCTAGAAAGGGAGCGAGCCGAGAGACAGCAAAAGAAAGAGGAGGACGCAGCCAGGAGAAAGGCGGAGCAGCCGGCACTATTCCAGTTTTAGTGTCTCCCAAACTGATTAGGGTCGAGGACTTGACCTCGACCCTCTTTTTTTGACCTCTGTGGCTGCACATTCCAAGCAATCGTTCAATAATGTTGAGGTTAAAGACGCAATCGAAAAGGCGGGATGCCACTTGCCCGATTACAGCTGAGGCTACCCACACGGGAGGGGGAGGTAAAATATTTAAACCAGGTGGGAAAAAGGATTTGCAAACCCCTTGGTACCTCAGTTTCCCCTGGCAGAGCCCGCCAGAAAAAACCATCTTGGCTTCTTAAGCCGACATCTACTGCCTTCGCTTTTAATAATCCTCTCTATTTGCCTAGAGCATGGAGATTTCCCTAGCAGGGGCAATCAGCCTTTCCTCTTTGACCTGGCTTTTTGGCCCTTCGTCTCTATACTAATTGCATATTTCCAACAGGTATTAGCACATAGTTTACAAGTCTCCCCCAGACAGCTGGCTGAGTCAATATAAGCAAAAATAGCACACCCTAAGCAGCGTCTTGCCTCTTCTACCGCTGATGATTGTGTCAGGCCAAGTTCAACCTCACCAAAATTAAGGTGGCACTCCTTCATAGATAGTCTACGCATCCTCTGGCGTCTACTCTTTGGTGTTCCCATCCACCATTTTTCACTTTCTCCTACAACCCTAGCTTTTGTCTTTTCCTTATCCGCTCGTCTCAAATCCTCTCCCTCTAGATACCTATGGATAGAAACTGCCGCCCTTCTTCCTGCAGCTAAGGCATCAATGACTGAAGCTGGCCCGCTCACAACATCACCGGCAGCAAATATCCGGGGCAATTTTGTAGCCATAGTCTCAAGGTCGGCTGAGACTAGACCTTCTGTGGAGACAGCGAGGTTACTGCCCTGCTGGAACAGTAGGTCAGGTTTTTGACCAATGGCTGATATTATTAGCTCAGCCTCCATAGAAAACTCAGAGCCTTTGATCGGCACCGCTCTTGCCCGTCCACTAGCATCAGGTTCGCCTAGCTCGGTATGTATGCACTGCAAACCGGTAACTTTTCCATCTTTGCCTAGCACTGCCGTGGGAGCAACTAGATAATTAATTTTCACCCCCTCGCACTCGGCTTCTATAACCTCCGACTCGATTGCTGGCATCTCCTTTCTGGTTCTTCGATAAACCACGTTTACCTCTGTACAGCCGAGACGGAGTAAGCTTCTTGCCGCATCTACTGCAGCGTTACCACCGCCGACTATGATTGCCCTACCAGCAACCTTCTTAGTGCGTCCTAGATTTATTTCTTGTAACAGCGATACGGCATCAAGCACTCCCTCAAACTGGTCCTCCCCAGGTATTTCCAGTTTCAAGCTCTTATGGGCACCAGTAGCCAGTAGTATAGCCCTATAACCTTGCTTAAAGAGGTCATTGAGTGTTATGTCCTTTCCAATCTTGGTATTAAGTCTGAATTGTACACCTAGCTCCTCAATCTGGCCAATTTCAGCTTCAACTATCTTTCTTGGTAAGCGATATTCCGGTATGCCTACTACGAGCATACCACCTGCGACTGGCAAGGATTCAAAAATAGTAACTATGTATCCCAGCCAGGCTAAAGTGTGAGCAGCCATCAAACCAGCCGGACCAGAGCCAACGATAGCTACCCTCTCGCCCCTCCCTTCTGTTGTAGAGGGCTTCCCTTGCTTAAAAACTTGCCCATATTGAGTAGCTGCCCGCTTAAGGGCACATATCGCCACCGGCTCATCAATTTTGCCTCTCAAACATTCTTTTTCGCACGGGTGAGTGCATACACGCCCTGTTATTCCTGGGAATGGGTTTATCTGCCTAATCGAAGCTAACGCATCATCAAACTTGCCTTGCTCAATCAAAGAAACATAGCCAAAGACGTCGGTGTTTATGGGGCAAGCAGTTTGGCATGGTGGAGGTGAAAAAGTATAAATGGAAACTGGACAAGTTAATGCACAGTCCGCACAACCCACACACTTTTCCTGGTCTATTATTATCTTTCTCATTGTCTATTCGCCCCTTTTATCTTTTCAAAATCAACAACGAGATCCTTAATAATCTCAAACTTAGGATGAGGTTCTATAGTCATCTTTTTCTCAGCTAGTTGTTGACAAGCAAGAAGAGGCTCCCCATTTACTATCATTGCGCAACCTCCACACAGGCCAGCGTGGCACCAATCCCGAAAGGCCAGGGTAGGGTCAAGCGTTTCACAGATATATTTTATTGTATCTATAACCTTTTTTCTTGCCCAGCCTTCGGAAGGAACCTCATAGGTTTCATATCTGGGCTCCTTGTCCACCGTAGGGTCAAATCTGAATATCTTGACTATAGCTTTATCTCCCATACTCATTCTCCGCCCTCTTCCTTTTCCGTTGGTTTTATCTTGGTCATAACCGGTGGCCTAGTAGTAAATACCATCTTTCCATTTTCTTTCTTTATGATGATATTTTTCAGCCAATTCTTATTATCAAGTTTAAGAAAGTCGCTTCTCGTATGGGCCTTTCGGCTCTCTTCCCGCATCAATGACGCTCTGATGACCATTTCTGACAGATCAACCATATTTATTGCCTCCAACGCTTCCTTTAGCCCCCTGTTAAGAACCTTGGAAGGACTAAGAACACAAACCCTGAGCAAATCGTCGCTTCTTATTTTTTTAATCATGCTTAACCCCTCTTCCATCCCTTCTCTATCCTTTACTAAGGAGCAAGTCTCCCACATGGTATCCTTGATCTTGTTCATAATTCTAAATCCGTTTATGCCTTCTTTTTGTTCCGACAATAAATTTACTCTCTCCTGCTCTGCCTTAACGTGTTCTGGGTCAATATCTAGCCAATCTAGCTTCCTAACTGCCCTAGCTGCCTCCTTGCCGGCAATATACCCCATGGTTAAGCACCAAGTGATAGCTGGCCCTCCGTCTATCCTTTCCGCCCCGTCCATTCCAGCTGCTACCTCCCCAGCAGAATAAAGGCGAGGTAGAGTGGTTTCACAATTCTCGTTGACCACCACTCCTCCCATACTATAGTGGCAAGCGGGACCACATTCCAAAGCATGCCTAAAGATATCTATTCCAGCTTTCTTAAGCTTCCACAAATAGGCTGGCCGTTCGCGCTCAATCCAATCATTTATAAGATTTTCCGGCAGGTGATTTACGGCAATATAGGCTCCTCCGTGAGGGCTCCCCCTGCCATACTTATTCTCTAACCAAATAGCTCTAGAGGTTGGGTCTCTCAACCCCCACTCTTTGGCCAAGGGTAGATATCTTTCCATAAACGCCTCGCCTAAAGCGTTGTAAAACTTGGCACGAAGACCATAACGTAAATTGGCGGTAAGCATGTCCATTTCGAAGGGAGGAGTATAACAACATAAGGGGAAAAACTGCTGAAACTCCATATCCATAAGTTCAGCACCCGCGTTGTAGGCAAGGGCCATACCATCACCAGTAGCGTCACGGTTGGAGTCGGTCATACGATATATTTGTGGGCATCCCCCAGTAGCCAAAATAGTAACCTTAGACCTGAATACTATAAACTGACTATCACGCAGTGAGATCGCTAATGCCCCCGCCACTTGACCCTGTGATAACAATAGGCTGATGACAAAGGTATCTTCCATAATCTTAGTGTTGAGGCGCTTAAATTGAGATTTAAAAGCCCTTACCCAGTGGAGTCCGCCGTGGTAGCCAACTGGATGTAAAGTTCTAGGATAGGAGGAGCCAGGCAATTCATACTGTATAAACTTGTCGTCTGTTTTCATGAATTTGGCTCCCCATTTCTCCATCTTAGGGATCTCAGTAACAGCTAGATTCACTAGCTGTTCGACAAGTTTTTGATTATTCAGATAGGCCCCACCTTCAACCACATCTTGCATAAATACGTCAGGGTTATCCCTAGAATCCATATGACCTAGTGGGGCTTGAATCCCCCAGCCAGCCATCACCGTATCACCACTTTTGCCCATAAGACCTTTTGTCACCACTAGTACATCAGCACCTTCTTCCTGGGCTTCAATCGCTGCCTTCGCTCCTGCTGCTTCGGAGCCTATTACTAGTATTTCTGTTTTCACCTCTTGAACCATAATTTCCTCCTGTGACATCTCTATATCGTAGGTAGTCTACTCAATATTTGGTTAATTTTTTCAGAGCTAGCAACCGGGCATTCCATAACGCATTTTCCGCAATAATCACCTCTACCAATGACCATTAGTTCCATGCTTTGAGCACGGTCTCTCTGCTTCAAAGCATCAGATATCTCCTTGGCCTGAACCCTGTCTGGCATGGCGATGTCCCTCAAGCCCAAAGTTTCCCTAGTCAGCCCCATCGAGCCCCACATACATCGCCAGCGATCAACTTTGGCTACCTCAAAGCTCCTGGCACCTATGGTAACTCGTTCAACATCAGGGCCGATTGCCTTTGTCGGGCATACTCGAGCACAAAGAGGCAACCCCTGGCCAAGCTCCTTACATCTCTCCGGAACACACAGCTTTGACCCAGCGTACATGGGGTCTGGATCTAACTTGGCGTTGGTGATAACTGAGCCAAACCTAGCCCTGGACCCTACATCCGGGGTTAATACCAGGCCGCTCCAGCCTAGCTCTCCTAATCCGGCTGCTACGGCAGCATGAATATTTGAAAACTCCATAAGTGAGCTACGAATATCAAAGGTAGAAGCTGACATTACTGGAACAGCAATGTAGCCTTCTTTTTCCAACAGCCTCGTTACCAGGAGGGCTGTTCGGTCTATGTAGTGTAGGCTAGGCAGACCAAAGCCATGCCATAAATAGGCATAAATAGCGTGCCGCAGGTTAGTCTTGTAAGCCAGCCTGTTGGCAAGCTGAACGCCCAAACTTAGCTTGATTCCTAGAGACACAACCCTTTGAGCACCTGGTAAAAAATCGCTGGGTCTTAGCCCTTCAGGCTCGCTTTGCAAGAATTCAGCCGGAGCAATCCCAATATAATCTAGATTATTAGCCAGCGCGAGTCTCTTCACTTCCCGTGTCAGGCTCACTACACTACCTCCGTCTAAACTCTTTCATAAAGTGGTCAACCAGCTCAGGCTTCCCCACTGGACATTCCAGCAAGCATAGCCCACAAAAGTGGCCTCGCCCATAAACTGTTGACTCTAGCTGATACTCGGGAGGGGGCTCACCGCTAAGCCTGATTCCGGTACGAGAGCCCGCTTTCTTGGTAACAGTCATATTTTTGGGGCCTAGAACCTTTGGATGCAACCCAAGGCCAACGAGACCACAGAGATGGTGATTCATCAAGCCGTACTCAAATTTTCTACCGCCTATTATGGCCTCTACCGTGCTATCGATGCTAAAGCTGTCTACCGGACAGACCGCCGCACAAAGAGGCAGCCCCTGGCCAAGCTCCTTACATCTATCCGGGTCACACAGCTTGGGACCAGTGTACATAGGGTCGAGGGTTAGATTTGCCGTAGTTATGACTGAGACAAGTCTAACCCTGGGCCCTACATCCGGGGTTAATACCAGGCCACTCCAGCCCAGCTCTCCCAATCCAGCGGCTACGGCAGCATGCCTGTTGGAAAAAGCCGCCATCAAATTTTTCAAATCCTCCACTCCGCTGGCTACTATGGGAACTGCTATATGCCCTGCTTCCTCGAGCAGCTTGACAACAAGGAAGGCTGCCCTATCCAAGAAATACAAATTTAACATGGCATATCCAAACCACCGATAACTGAATGATATGTGTCTGAGTTTGTTGTTAGCTAATGCCATTCTTTGAGTTAGTTGGGGGCCTAGGTTAATTCGCATACCCATGGAAATCACCGCTCCTGCCCCAGGCAACAAATCATCAGGTTTGTGCCCTTCAGGTGCATTTGCAAACCTGTCTACCGGGGCAACCCCGATGTAGTCTATTTCATTAGCTTGAGCTATACGCTTGACCTTTTCCGTTAGCTTCACCATTCTGGTTCCATTCTGACCAATATCACCTGTGATGGGTGCGCTCAGCCGCAATTCCCATCGCTCACTGCCCGAAAATCATATTACCTCACTGGCTTTGAATCTTGAAATATCCTCCTGGAAGAAACCGGCAATCTCGATCAAAACCTCCGTAGTGTTTTCACCAAGCTCTGGAGCCCAATTTTCGACGGCTGGCGCTGGGGTCTTGCTCAACTTAAAGGGTGAAGCTACCATCTTGAGTTTACCTGCCGTCGGATGGTCAAGTTCAACTATGTATTGGTTGGCAATCACTTGAGGATCATCAGCTAGGCAATCAAGTGTATTGATTACAGTGTAAATCAAGTCTTCGCTATCGAGAATTTGTACCCACTCGTCGCAATTTTTGCTGCTAAAGACCTGGTCCAAGATATTGATTAGTTCTTCATTGTTTTGCTCTCTAGCAACTTGATTGCAAAACCTGGGGTCGTTTTCTAAATGTTGAAGGCCTGTGGCTCGACAGAAGGCTGGCCACCAGCGGTCAGACTGGAAATGCCCAAAGGCTAACCACTTTCCGCCTTTGCACTGATAATGATTCCAAAGAGGGTTGCAACTCTTTTCTCGAATCTGCCCCGGATAGGGAAGACCTGAATAAAGCGTAAGCGTCACCGGTAGCTCCTGTAGAGCTATCATACTGCCCAGTAGTGAAACCTCTATCTCCTGTCCTATCCCTAACCGTTCCCGGGCAATAAGGGCAACCATTATTGCGTAAGCAAGGAACATCGCCCCGATCTGGTCAGAGAAGCCCCCTTGAAAGGTCTCCGGTGGTTGCTCTGTGCCTCTCGAGGTAAACATTATGCCAGAGCGAGCAATACCCAAATAGTCCATCGCTGGTTTATTCGCATCTGGACCCTGAGAGCCAAAGCCAGAGCCACTGGCATAGATGAGCCTTGGGTTATATTTGGAAAGAGTGGGATAATCCAACCCCAAGCGCTCAACTACTCCCTTCCGTAAGTTCTGCACGAAAACGTCTGACTTCTCTACAAGCCGATAGACTATCTCTCTTCCCTCAGGTTTTTTCAAGTCTATAGCAAGGCTCTTTTTATTACAATTAAAGACCTCGTAAAAAAGGCTTCGGTTCTTAGGTAGCCTCATAGATATACCTCGTATCTCCTGTACGCTTCGTCCGGGGTCTCCACCTTCTCTCGCCTCCAGCTTAATAATCTCAGCACCCAAGCTTCCAAGCATACTCGTCGCTTTTGACCCAAACTGGTATATAGACAAATCTAGCACTCTTATGCCTTCCAAGGGAAGGCGGTGCTCTCCCTCAGAGAATTTGTTCTCGCTTGCTGTCATACTTGCTTCCTCGTTCCTCTAGTTTTTGGGAACTTATTTATAGCGACCATTACTATTTAATTGAGGTGACTTTGTCTAGAACAGCTAGTACTCATGCCGTTAACCTTTAGCACACCCCGCACGAGAGAATCCAGAATCAACTCTACATCATTTGTTATCCCCTTCCTTTCTATCTACCAGTAACGAAGGGGACTTGCTTCCAAAGACTAGAAGCCCTATGGCCTTAAATAGAGTTCTTGGGTTCTTAAGAACACAGCCGATAAGACGCCTGACATCTGCTGGCTCAAGAAAAGCCCTAACTGTCCAAGTCACAGGTGCAATCACGCTCATAGTCATGAGTATCCTTGTAGGCTCAGTCTCGTCACCTTGCGGTAATTCCAGTGTTCCTGGGATAACCGTAGAGCATTCAACGTTTGCCACCTTACATTGCAGTAAAGTCTTGCCTAAACCAGTCGACCTTATATACACGCTACCTCCTTAAATCGCTTAGAATAGCTTTTTCCCCTGGCATTTCTAATCGCTTCACAACCTCTATAACAAGCCCTTTTGGCGAGCTCGGGTGACAATTTCGGGCTCGGACCACCATTTCTCTAGCCCCCAGTGGTCCGCCAGATAATTGGCTGCCAAGTATCCTCCTCCCCACAGCACACACCCTCCGGGATAGCAGCTTGCTCCGCACATATACAGGTTGTTTATTGGTGTTCTTACCTGAGAACACAGCTCGTTAGGTCTCAGATATCCCATCTGGAACGGCGTATATTTACCCTGTTTGATCGACCCTTCCACCATGTCTTGGAATTTATTCTCAACATCCACTGGAGTGGATACATATTTCCACAGCACCTTGTCTCTACTTATATTCGGAGCATACTTTTGCAAGGTATCTAAAGCCTGCTCTGTCAACTCTTCCTTAAACGGGATGTCATACCACTTGTGTGCCCCTTCCTCTAATCTGTAAGGGGCAAAGCGTGAAAGGAGGCCGGTATGTCTTCCCGGTGGCGCCTGGGTGGGGTCATGCACACTGGGGAAACAGCAGTTGTAACAAGCCTTCTGCCCTATCTTCCCGCTGTATATTCTTTCATAGTCATCAATTAACTCCTGAACTGTTTCGTAGCCCAGGACATAGATAAAGGCTTGGTTAATATCGGGGTTCTTAACAGCAGCACTAAAATTTGGTGCTTCTGCTAACGCCAAATGAATTCCAAACAGGCTGTACGCCTCCCATTGCCAATTTTTGATGCTGTTTGCCAACTCACTATCTAGGTTCTCTTCAGCTACCAGCTTGAGAAAGGTCTGGTGAGGGTCAATTGTGCTTACCACCCCTTTATTAGCGCGGATGATAGTCCCATCTTCCAGCTCTACGCCGCTAGCAGTATTGTTGTCAACTATAATGTGCTTGATTCTTTGGTTAGTTCTTACGTAACCCCCGTTTTCGTGAATTATTTTGTTCAGCACTTGAGCTAGCATATGGGAGCCGCCCTTCACTAGCCGGTAATTTGAGGCGCGGTTTAGATAAAGCAAAACTAGGTAGCCCATAGCTGAATCGTCATATCCTAATCCCCATTGGGTGACTACGTATAGCATTAAAGCTTTAACGTGTTCATCCTCAAAAAATTCGTCAATTATCTGCTTTGGTGTCTTCTCAGAGTACTTTGTTATCTCTCTTCCTACCTCTGATTGTTGTAACTTTACCATCTGGTCTAAAGCTGGAACCGGGGGGACATAGGTTGCTGGAGCGATGAACTCATCTGCCAGCCTGTGGCTCAAATGGTAAAGGTCGCGGTAGGCTTCAGCATCATGATTGGAGAACTGAGCTATGGATTGACAGGTTTTTTCCACATCGGAATAAAGACATACTGCCCTTCCATCAGAGATAGGCAATACAAATTGGAGAGCGGGGTATATATGTTGGATGCCGTATTCCCTCTCTAGCTGGAAGTCCTGATATACTGGTGCGTAATCTGCCATCATGAAGTAGACAGCATGTGTATTGTGAAGATAGTCAGGAAGGGTAACCTCCTCTGTAGCTAAGCCTCCGCCAACCTCAGGCTGCCGCTCCAGAAGTAGCACCTTTACCCCAGCCTTACTAAGATATGCACCTAGCTCAAGGCCATTAGGACCTGCCCCCACGATAACTATATCATACGTCTTCTCAGCCATTTTTCCTCCATTTTGCCTTTATTAGTCTACACACCAAACCCACCATAAGTACGAATTCGATCGTTTTACCAAGGACGTTTTTGTTCCTCCCAGGGCTTCCTTAGACCGAGGTCCTCAGCTATGATTTTGTAGCAATTGTAACCCTGCCAACTTGCGCCACTGCCATAGGGGGGCCAAGCTGAACCAGTAGCGTATAAGTTCTGTATCGGAGTTCTATGCCGTGCCAATTCAGGTATTGGCCTATATCGCCCATACTGGCTGGCAATCCCATCATCAATAATCGACCAATTGCCAGTGGGAGCCATATTAGGCAAATGGCAACAATCGTAGGGTGTTAGCGGCACATAGCCAATAACGTTGTCCCAGGTCATATTGGGAGCGTGCTTACTCCATTCTTTAATTATATCCTCGGCATGGGTCTTCTTAAATTCTAGCCATTCGGCTTCACTCAGAGCATTAGCAGGCAAGACGAACTGCTCCGAAAGCACGGCACATTTACCCTCAGGGGCTCGTGTCTTATCGACGTAATTGTGTTGCAAAAACATTAGGTCGAGAGCATCGCCCCGAGGCATTATGCCTACTTGTCTCATAGCCTTTAAGCGGCTTGTTACCTCCGGATCTTTGCTGGTTATGTCTAACATGGCGGTCCCATCTATATCTGGGTTATCCCTAGCCGCTATGTAATGAGGATTCTCATGCAGAGCCCAAGTATACCAAGTGATACAGGTTTCTCTTCGCTCAAGTCGTTCTACCTTTCTCAAGATCTGCCAGTTCAAATGTTCTTTACCTATGAGCTTAAAGCACAGCGTGTATGGATCTAAGGTACTGATTACTATTTTCTTGGCTTCTATCTCGGAACCATCGGCTAACCTAATACCCTTCGCCTGACTATTTTCAATAATAACTTTTTCCACTTCTTTCTGGTTGAATATCTTGCCGCCATCCCCGAGGAAGATTTTGACCGCGGCGTGAGCCCAGCTATGGGTACCACCTACAACGCCCCTAGTGTAGGGCAAACCTAAGGCAGCGACGAGAACATGTAGTCCCATCCCCGAGGAATCAGCAGCAGCAACTATCCCAGAGTATACTTGTTTTATAAGAAAGGCAATAAACGCGTCACTTTCAAAGATTTCACTCAATACCTCCAACGGCGTCTTAAATATCCAAGATGGGTCTATGCCTGCCTTTGGGTCCTTCGTTAGTTTGTCCATTGTATCCGGTACGCCAAGAGGGGGAGCAGGATTCAACAGAAATTCGAGAACATATGGAGCCATAACCTCACGATATAAGTTCTCGAGCTTGACCCAAGTCTCAGCATCTCTTTCAGAAAGTTGGGCTATCGACTTAGCGGTCAGTTCCCAATTTGGGTCAGCCGACCTGAAATAAAGAGCAACACAAGAATCGTCTTCCTTGAAAATCCCGCCACAGGCAATCTTGGGATTGGTCAGTTCTCCACCTAGTTCTTGCCATTCTGGGAAGTCCAGTTCAGTGCTTAGATTATACACGTGGCCGACACCAGAACAGTGGTAATCAGCCAAAAAACCTGGCGCAGCTCCCTCATCAGTGCACCAACCACCTCCAGCTTCATGTCTCTTTTCAAATATACCTACGGTCATACCGCTATACCTGGCTAAGTACATCCCTAAGATTAGACCCTTATTCCCACCGCCAACTATTACCGCATCAAAACTCGCGTCAGCCATATTTCCTCCTTTCACTTTAGTCCATGAATATTAGGGCATTTGCAGTCGGGATTTTCATCACAACCTTCAGATTCACAATCCAACCTGCGCTAGGCAATTAATCGCAGTCACCAAGTTATGTCCTCAGGCCGTGGCAGTCGTTACACTGCCAGAAATCTTAGTCTTTAACCTTATGTCCTAATGTCCTCCAACCCCAGTTCTGCAAGCTTTCCCGGAGTAGGAATCCCATTACTATCCCAGCCTCTTGCTTGATAATACTGGTCTAACAGGACTTCTGGTTTTCGTATCATTTGACCTTCAGAAGGTCCTGCCTTTTCCAGCGGCTCTGTGGTAAACCTCTGTGGGAAAATGTCGTCCTCTCGGCTGAATCCCTCTCGTACATTGAAGGCCCGCTCCAAGTTATATATTCTTTCACCGACACGGAACAGGTATCCAGGTTCCCCAAACTGGACAACCCCTGTAGCGGAAACTAACATTCGGGCAAAGAGCCTAGCGCGTAGCATAGGTATGACAAAAATGCAACCGATACCAGTCTCTTGCCACGCTGTGGTATCCTGAGTAAGCTTGGTAATATCAGCGTCACCAGTGTCGGCAAAGCGGTCAACAGGGCGAGGATAGCGCGTACCAACTAATTCTTGAGTGACATACGCGATGGTGTGACTTCCGCCAATGTTTGAAGTAATATAGCCCAATCCGAGGCGTTTAGCCCCTCGTGGGTCATACCCAGGAAGCTCAAGACCTTTTACTTGCATTGCATAAGCCTTAGCCTCCTTACCTATCTGAGCAGCAGCCCTCTTAGTGCCTTCTGCCAGAATATCACCAAATCCATCACGATTACCTATCCTCCTCACCATTTCCAGCATAACTTCAGGGTCGCCATATTTCAGACTCAAACCATCGGTATCCTCCTTGGTGAGGATGCCCCTCTCAAACAACTCCCAGGCAAAGCCGAGGGCATTTCCGGTACTAATGGTATCAATTCCCAAATCATCACACAGGCTATCAGCTGCTATAGTTGCTCCGATGTCGGAGCAACCTGTGGTACCGCTAAATGCCCAAATAGTCTCATACTCAGTCCCATAGCTGGTAGACGCCGAGTAGCTGCCTCTTTTAACGTTACGAATCTGCCCACAGCGTACCGGGCATGCATAACAGCCTTGGCTGCCTGCCTTTAAGTTATCATATTCTTCTAGCGAGATTGCTTTCCAACCCACCATTATGCCTTGGCGAAAGTTGCGGACAGGAAATATTCCGAGAGTATTTGTTATATCTACCCTATCAGAAGTACCATATTTAGAGGCATTATCGATGGCTTTCTGCCCCTTCATATCGTTACTCTGCTCTCGGGTTATTGCCTTGAATTCCTGTGGCCAAGGTACTATTGTTTTGCGCCTAGCCTTGATAGCGACGGCTTTGAGATTTTTAGAGCCCATAACTGCACCCATGCCACCACGGCCGGCATGGCGGTGCTCACTGGCTATACTGGCAAAGCGCACTAGTTTTTCCCCGGCTGGACCTATGCATGCAACTCTTGTCCCATCCCCATGGCTCGCCTTCAAGCGCTTTTGGGTTTCAATTGTGCCTTTCCCCCATAAGTCGCCCGCGTCCCTTAATTCACGCTTGTTACCTTCTATATATAGGTAGGTCGGCTTTGTTGCTTTTCCCTCTAGCAAGATCATTTGCAGCCCGGTGAAGCTCAACCACGCGCCGAAGTCTCCACCACCAAGTGAGCGAAAATACGTGCCGGTTAAAGGGCTTTTGCTCATTGCTATCCATCTAGAAAAAGCCAAACCGCCTGTACCAGCAAGAGGTCCTACCACTAGAAGCAACTTGTTATCGGGGCTCAATGGCTCAATGCCGGGACGAAGTTCCTTGTAAAGTTGGTTAATACCCAACCCCCGACCCCCAATAAAGTGCACCATAGTCTCTTCAGGAACCAGTTCTTCCTCTATTGCATTCGTGCTCAAATTTACACGCAAGATTCTGACAGTATATCCCATCATACTCCCCCTCTAGTTTTGTCATACATTGCGCTGGCCTATTGCATATAATCACCGCCATCTACTACGATACTCTGCCCAGTGACGAAATCTGAATCATCAGAAGCCAAATAAACGGCCGTACCGACCAAGTCCTCAGGTGCTCCCATTCTTCGGAGAGCTTTCACACGTGCTGCCATCTCAATTCCTTGAGGACTCATCCCCGGCATCTCCCGGCTTGCTTCACTCAGAGTTAGACCAGGGACAATGCAATTTACATTGATGCCATAGTGTCCTAACGCACGCGCCAAAGACCTAGTCATTGCCACCACTGCAGCTTTAGTACAAGTGTAAGGTAGAAAGTTTGGCACGCCGGAATTAAAAGTGGTAGATGAGACATTGATGATTTTGCCTTTATGCTGAGCTACCATATGAGCTACTACTGCCTTGACACATAGCCAACCTCCTATGACGTTGACGGCAAACATACGCTCCCATTCTTCTTTCGTCCAAGAATCCCAGTGTCGCATACCGATCCCGTAGTAAATAGCGGCATTATTCACTAAGATGTCTATCTTTCCAAATCTCGCTGCAGTCTTTTCGGCCATTTGGCGTGTGCTGATTTCATCAGCAACGTCCATCTGCAGAGCTAGTGCTATCCCGCCTTTAGCCTCGATCTCCTGAGCTACTTTTTGAGCATTTTCCAGCACCAGCTCTGCCACTACAACTTTGGCACCCTCTTCAGCGAATCTTAAAGCGTAGGTCCGACCGATCCCCCGGCCAGCCCCGGTAATGATGGCAACTTTATCTTTTAGCCTCATTTACTCCCTCTTACATACTACCGTCAAGCTGTCCAATTTTGCCTTAGATTTGAGTCTAGTTTTACTTTGGTTTCCGAGTTAAAATCTTTGCTCCTCTCATATTTAGGTGTCGTCCTACTGGTTTTCCCCATCACTGCAAACTGTAATTCCGATTTTTACTAAGTCCTAATCCCAAGTTCTTGTGTCTAGGATTGTCTCATGCTTCTCGGGGATTGTCCCTTCTGGCACGAACTCAATCTTATCTGCCTTAACCCGGCATAACTCCTGGAACTTTTTGTTCAAATCATTCGCCAATATACTCTTATCTATAGTTTCCTCCCCAAGTTCAATGTTGAAAATCATTTCGTCCCTTTGCTCCTTGCGGCTAACTACTATCTGGAAGTTTGAAATCTGGTCAAAACTAGCAAATACCTGTTCAGCTTGTTTGGCAACGATAAACATCCCTCTTACCTTAATAGCGTCGCCTGTTCTGCCAACGATAGCGACCAACCTGTTGGATGTTCGGCTACAGGCACAAGGCTCATCCGTGTAATAGGACATATCACCGGTGCCGAAGCGGATAAGGCTATAAGCCTTGTTAAACGGGAAAAGTGGGGTTACCACTATCTCGCCTACCTCACCTGGCCCCAACTGTTTTCCGGTCTCTGGATTCACTATTTCCAAGATATAGCCCTCAGACATATGCATACCACATTTCTGGCTACATTCGTAGGCAAAGGTGCCACCTACTTCAGTGGTCCCGTATGCTTGACTGGTGGAAATTCCGTAATCCTCCTCAAAACTCTTTCTCAAGGAAGCTGGCAGCATTTCACCGATAAACCAAGCACGCTGCAGAGTAAAATCTCTACGGAAGTCATAACCCATAGACTCAGCCCGCTCAATAAGAGTCATTAGAAAACTAGGAGTTCCAACAAATCCAGTAACCTTTAAGTCACGCATAGTCTGAACTTGAGTCTCGGTATTTCCCACACCTGTAGGTATGACTGTAGCTCCACACTCCTCTAATCCTTGGTGTATGCAAATGCCAGCTGGTGACATGTGATAGGTGAACGTGTTTACTACTGTATCTCCCCTTCTAAAGCCTGCGGCATGGAATGCCTTGACAAACCAACTGACTTTCCCCTTACCATAGGGACCAAATTGTGGTTCGTAAATCGGACCCGGTGAAATAAAGATCTCGCCGATATCCTCCGGAGAAATAGTCAAGAAACCCCCATAGGGCGGCTTTAATCTTTGCAATTCTATAAGATCGGTCTTTCTAGTGATCGGGATTTTTTCTAGATCCTTTGCGGTCTTTATATCAGAGGGGCTCACCCCTGCACGGTCAAAGATCTCCCTTACCAAGGGTGCATTCTGGTAACCATAATTAATAGACTCAGCTAACTTTTGGGTAAAGTACTTTTCCCTTTCTCGGGGTGGCATTATTTCTAGTTCGTCGAAAAACGTCCCCAGCTTCCTTTGCACGACAACCACCCCCTTCTGTCTCTGGCGTTCCTTTGCCAAAAACATTGTTTATTCCGGGCCAACACTGCTGATAACTTTTTTGATTTCTTTTGGGGGCATGTTATACATTACCTGCCTCAACCTGGAGAGAAGTTCTAAACAGCTTCAGGCAAGTTGATTATGTAACACGCCCCCTCAGAAACCGTTGGCTACTTAAACCACTCAAACTCCTCGTAGTGTATAGGCTCAGTCTCCATCCAATCTGATATGCTCCTCATTTCTCCATTCACAACCTTAACGATTCTCAGGGACTTTGATCCTCTGAGATCATAATCGTCACTGAAGTCTACTGGTCCGATTATGCCACCGGGGGAGAAGTTCTTCACGTTACGGAAACCACACCTTTCCACACATTCCCACGCTTCAGGACCCCCTTTGGCGAGCTTCTCATAGCCACAATTCTCTAACGCCAATCTTAAAACTTCAGCCACGATCAGGCCTTCTGCCCAGCAACCCTCAAAGTCCGTGTACCCGAGTACCCTCGGATATAGCCTGTCGCAGTACTCAGCCATCTTGGCTTCGCCTGGCACACCCTCCCCCCAAAGTGCGATCGGACTCGTGCCATATACGCCTTCAACAACCTTAGCCCCACCTAAGTCAATTAGAGTCTGGACCATACCCGCATGGCTAACACCGATGGTCACACCGGGATACATACCCAGCGCATAAGCATTCTTAATGATGACGGCCGCAGGTGCTGGGGTGCTCGAAATCCATAATACGTCCGGATTCAGAGCCCTAATTCGGGTCAGGCTTGCCATCTCAGATATGGTGGTGGCGGTATGCTCTTCCTCAGCGATAATCTCAATGCCAAGTTGCTCAGCAAAAGCTAGTGATGCCGCTTTAGCGGCATAACCGACGGGGTTGTTCAGCATGCATAATACCATCTTCGGTTTCCCGGGCCCCTTCCATATGTTAGCCAGATAGTATTTGGCGAAGGCTACCCAGTCATCGTCATACATGGGCATCATGGCAAAAATGTGCGCTGGCGGGTGTACGCACTTGGTGGAGCCACAATAGACCATGCCTAGAAATCCTGCACGATTGGCAATTTCCATGGTGGCTTCCATTTCCTTAGATGAGCTGGTAGTAAAAAATAAACAATTCTCCTCCATCAGCATCTTAACTACGCTTATTGTCTTAGCAGCATCATAGGCGTCGTCATACCAGTGAACCTCAATTGGATGCCCATTAACTCCACCCAGTTCTTCGTTAATATATCTTATGCACGCTAGCTTACCATAAGCCCCAGGAGCTCCCTTTTCTGCCGCAGCACCGCTGCAAATTAGAGGAAAGCCTACCTTTAGCGGCTGATCCTCGGGTTTTGGTGCTGTTGGTGCTGTTGGTGCTGTTGGTGCTGGGGCACAAGCGCCAATAAATGGCATCGCCACCAGTATTATTGAGAGGAGCATAATACTGACAACTCTTAGATTATTTCTATTCATCTCTACTGATACCTCCCTTTAATTGTTCCCTCAGTGTTTTGACGATATATGGAAACTACACGGAAGATTTCATGAGCCACCTCCTTCTTCAAATAGAATTATTGCGTACAATTCTATCGAGTCCACTCGTACGCGACTTCAATTAGATCCTTGACTCGATTTCCCTCCTCTGCACCCAAAGCTCTTTGAAATGCGTCTTTACAATAAGGACAACTCGTAATTAATAGATCAGCCCCTGTTTCTCTAAATTCTTTTATTCGTTGCGTAGCTATCCATCTGGAGAAATCCGGGAAAGCTTGCCCTGTCACTCTCCCACCTGCACCGCAACAGTAAGAATCTTCTCTATTTCTCTCCATTTCTATCATCTCTACCCCCAAGAAAGATAATATATCTCTAGGCGCCTCGTAGATCCCCAGTCCTCGTCCAAGGTGACAGGGGTCATGGTAACTGACCCTTATATTCTGCTTTTTCTTGACACTCAATTTCCCATTTTTAAACGCGTCCACTAAAAGCTCGCTAAAATGTATGCCTATGATTTTCGGGGCTTCAGGCTGAATCTCTGGATACCTCTTAACCATGAATTCTTGACAGTGAGGGTCTATGAAAACGACCTTTTTCCCATCCAGCTTTTTCATTTGTTCTGCCCTTTTCACCACAAGCCGGTTTAGTTCGTCCCAAAATCCTAAGTCGTATAAGCTTGACCCACAGCTACCCCCATCATTGTCAAATATGGCTACGGCTTTGCCCATCTTTTCGAGCAGCCTTATCGCAGATTCATAGATTTTCCGTTGACCTTCGGCGTAAAAGCACTCCACAAAAAGGACGGTATCGACGTGGTCATCTTTGGTCTCTTTTGGAGTCTCAAGGCTGACCTGACTTTCCAAAAAATCGCCACTTTTCTTAACCTGTTGATACACCCCCTTGATTCCTTCAGGAATTAGTCCCTGCTTTGTAACTTGATATCGTAAGAAGCGTATGACGTCGCTTGGGCTCACGTGAGGGGGCATCAAGGGGATAATTTCACATATGTCACAAGCTTCACATGTTGAACATTCATAGGCAAAATTAGCTACGGTTGAGGTACAACCAATCCAGTTGTTGGCTAGAGCCCGGACAAGATAAATAAGCCCGCCCGGACTAGCAGTATAGACCCTGTGGTATTGATAAATAGGACACAAGGGGTAATTCTCAGGCCACTTTCCGTATGTGCATACCAGACATCTTAAACAAAGGGAGGTAGCAGGCTTAAGCTCATCAATACCAGTGTCAAGTCTCACTTTCCTCCTCCTCAAACAACTCTAAGTCGGGGTTAAGGATATTGTTTGGATCTATAGATTTCTTAATCCTCTTCAGCAGATTGTAATAGCCACCCAACTGCTGGAACACAGATGGGTCAGGTCGATATCGCTCGGGGGTAGCCCCGTATCTTTCTAGTGCCGTGTCGTATAGCTTTTTAAATGTCGCTGCAATCGTCCTCATAAACTCTTTGTCTTTTCGATCAAAGAAACCAAAGGCGCGAAACATCATGTAGCGACCAAAGTCAAACGGTTGACAATAGTAGCAAAGTGGTTTCACCCCCAGATCCCCCATTTCTTTCATCACCAGTTTCTCTATCTCGATGGTACTCTGTGGAGTAGCATCAAGAAGCAAAGCTAGGTATTGTCCTAGTCCGTACTTCTTGTTATGTTCCATTTTCGGCTGATGATATTCTATGTAAAACTGCTGCCAAGCTCTCACAGCTCCTGGGCTTATTTCTGCCATTTGTTCCATAGGAACAACCCTACCGCCATACTTCTTAGCCATCGTGGCACAGATGCTTTCGCAAGTCGTTGTCATTTCAACATAGCCAGAAATAAAGGTCGTTACAATGTTATAGGGTATGTCCCTGGGTGGCTTTCTTGCGTCGCTGAACAATTCGCAAGGGATATTGAGATTAGCTGAGGTAGGAACAGAGATGTCATACGTCTTATAGAATTGCCAGCTCCAAATAATATGACTCTCGCCAATATTATTGTTGATGAGGTCTTTTACAAACTCTACTGCTGACCCGAACTCATCAAAAGCTGCCAAATTAACTCGGGTCGATTCATTGCGCGGATAGATTCGGACAGCTGCTTTAGTTATTACCCCCAGGCTTCCATAAGCGCAACAGAATAAACCGCCGAGATCGGGGAAAGGCCCATATCTTCTGCAGGGCTTAGAGTTAGGAGACGGGAAAGCTGTTGAGCCGGTATTAACAATCGTTCCATCTGGGAGTACAACCTCCAAATCAAGAATGGAATCTAGGTGCCTATTGGAAAGGCTCCCTGACGGGTTTAATAGATAATTTCCCAAGGGAGCTGCTCCACCAGGGGCGGTAGGAACATGACATCTGAACCCTTTCTTGCTTAGTGCTGAAGTGAACTTATCAAAGGTAACGCCTGGTTCAATCACAGCATAGCCAGAGTCAGTATCTATCTCCAAAATTGCATCCATGTTTCTAAAATCCAAAACGATGCCACCCTTTGAAGGCACTGTCATGCCTGCAATATTTACGCCCCTTGACATAACCGTCACCGGCACCCTGTTTCTGTTAGCAATCATCAAGACCTCTCTAGCATCACCACGACTTTCAGGAAGAACCACCAAGCTCGGCTTTCTAAAAGGAGCCATGCTCGAGTCGAACCCATAGCTAACCAGTATTGCTTCATCATCTTTTACTTTCTCGGCCCCAATTTTCTCACACAGCTCTTGGTATATTGGGCTGGTGTGTTTTTCTGCTTCTATTTTCATTGGTTCACCTCAAGTAAAGAGCTAGACTTCCTTCCCGAAGAGCGACCTTAATTTTGGCTCACGCTTGTTTCTCTTCTTGACTATCATCGCAAAAGCTCTTGGCACGTCCGCCATCAGAGACTTTGATTGCTCAGCAGCATCGGAGTAAAACTTTATTATCTTTTGTTCCATCTCCACAGCTTTCTCTAAAGCATCAGAATAGCTTGCATTTGCTGCGAGCGCGGTGTTAAACATGTACTCGTCCGGATCTATATTAAAGGCAAAACAACCCTCTATGGCGTCAGTGATAACTCCGTAGTACACCCTTTCAGTCTGAACTACATTCTTCTCATTCTCTTTAATGAAGAATAGAAAAACATCCTCATCTTTGGCGTAGCTTTGAGATAAATTCTGGTAGAACTTCGCTGAATCATTTTCCAGCTTCTTAGCGAAGCTGATAACTTCGGAGGCTGTATGTAGTTTCATTTATAGTTATCTCTCTCTAAAACCACCGTTGGATGACAACTTTGCTTTCGGTGAAGAAGCGAACGGCTTCCTGGCCTTGAGTATGCAATATACCAAAGAACGAATCTTTCATTCCACTAAATGGGAAGAATGCCATCGGCGCCACGATGCCGATATTTATGCCGATATTGCCGCTGATAACTCTATACTGAAATTCTCTGGCGCTTTTGCCACTTGAGGTGAAGATAGAATTGCCATTACCAAACGAATTGGCATTAGCCATCTCTGTTGCTTCATCCAGGTCCTTCGCCCGGATAACACTCATTACCGGCCCAAATATCTCCTCGCTGCCTATTTTCATATCAGGAGTAACGTCCTCGAAGATTGTTGGACCAAGGAAGCATGTGTCAGGATAATCGCCAACAATCTTTATTTTTTTTCTGCCATCGAGCCTGATTTTGGCTCTTTCTTGTATCCCATTTTCTATATATGCCATGATTCTCTCTTTTTTCTCTTTATCACGCACTGGTCCCATCTGGACTGATTCATCAAGCCCGTAACCAATAATTATGTTAGACGCTGCCTGGACGACCCTATCCAGGAATTCGTTGTAGAAGTTATTATCTTCACCCACAATCACCAGGTTGGCTGCTGACAAGCATCGCTGACCTGTGTTGCCAAAGAACGACGTCATGATTGAGGGTATGGTTCTATCTACATTACAATCTGGCATTATCACCATGAAGTTCTTGGCGCCGCCCTGGGCAATGACCCTCTTACCTGTTTCACCACACCGCTTGTAAATGAATTTCGCTGTTGGCGTGGAGCCGACAAAGGCTATTCCTTTAATATCTGGGTGGTCTAACATGCCATTCACCACAGTTTTCCCGCCATGGACTACGTTCCACACCCCTGCTGGGAAACCAGCTTCATCTGCCAGCTCAGCTAGCCTTGTTTGAGTGATGGGGACTTCGCTTGATGGTTTGATAACTACGCAGTTTCCAGTAGCCACAGCATAAGGTGCCGACCACAGCGGAATCATGAACGGGAAGTTAAACGGGCCTATTATCCCAAAAACACCCAAAGGCTGCCGAATGACGTATTCATCTATGCCCGAGGCAATATCCTCGGAGTTATATCCCATCATCAAAGTAGGGATGCCGCAGGCAACCTCTACATTTTCGATCCCACGTCTTGTTTCCCCCCTCGATTCGTCTATCGTCTTTCCATGCTCCTGCGTCTGGATTCTGCTAACTTCCTCAAAATGTTCCTCCAGCAACTCCTTCAACCTGAATAGATATCTTGCCCTGGCAACTGGCGGTGTTGCTCTCCAATCAGGGAAAGCCTCTTGAGCCGCTTCTACCGCGGCATCTATTTCATCTTTGGTTGAAATTGGAACCCGGGCAATCGTTTCGCACGTAGCCGGGTTCACCACATCAACAATCTCACCCTTTGATTCAACCCACTCTCCATTGATAAAATTCCGGAGTGTTCTTACTTCTTTTATCGGTTCTTCCAAAAGTGGCATCTAGCTGTTACTGCCTCCTTCAAACACTTTATATAATCTTCCCCCCCTCATCTTTCTACTGCCATTGGTTATGAGTACAGTTCATCCTGTAAAAATATTTCCAACGCCTTCCTAGCGATATACTTAGTATGATCTCTGGGTGTCGCTCTCGCTGCTTCCAAGAAGTGAATGTCAATTTCCATAATGTCCATCCCGACGAGGGGAACGCCAGCTTTCTTAATAGATCTCCTTACCTGTGATAGAAGAGTAAGAAATTCCTGTAACGTCAGACCATAGCAGTTCATAAATCTAGCTGAGAAGACTGCTGACAAACTGCCAACATCCATATCAATTGAGACATAAGTTGGACCGTTCAAGTCGATACTGACAGTTTGTGAGGTCACAGCTTCCTTGGACTGGACATGAACGCCTCTATTGATCCAACTTTGCAGTTCGTTCGGGCAAGGATAAGCTAAACCAGGCGTATTAACGGAATGCCAGCGGCTTTCTGGTGATGCTTCATCGGCGATACCCAGCACCCATAGTTTCTCCGGTTCTATGATTTTTCTCTCCAATGCATGTGCAAGAAAATTACCACAGTGGCAAAAGTGCGGACTCTCTTTATATTCATTAGAAACAAATCCATTGTGTTTCATTACATCAAAATGAGCATCTAGTACAATGACATTTAGGTTGGGATATACCTTGGCTAGCGCCATCAGTGTGCCAGCTGTTGAGCTGTGGTCAACACCAATCATGATTGGCTTATAAGGCAGCACCTCCCTCTCCATGAAGCCCGCCACTCTCAGAGCATAATCCCAACATCCGTTCCGTTCCAAAAAAGAGTAAACTTCACTACCACCTAGTATGGGAAAATCTCTTGCTTTTGGTCTTGGTGTTAACCAAGAATCAACAGGTACTTTCCCAAGCCATGCGCTTTGGTCTAATAGACAAGCTTTGTGTCCTAAATCCGCCTGAATCAAATCATATGGGTCAAGGATTCTTTCAGGCCTGCGCCAAACATCTGCAGATCGAGAAAGATAAGCAAGCTTCAAATTTAGTCTCTCAGGTGAATCCACAGGGTCGAACGGAACCCCAAAAATTCTTACGTCTCGATTTAATATTGCTGCATTCATGCCACATTTAAAATAAATAAACCCTATGCACAGCCAAGGCTATTTTATTTTATACCATTCGGGTAATATTGTCTAGTTCGCATAAATCAATATAGAAACATATGCAGAGGCTGACAGCCAAAGAGGGGCGAGTATTCCACTATTCTCTCTTTTATTCTCTCTTTTTTGTGCCGAATGTTTCAACGATCCACTTAGCTCGCCCATTTATGAAATAGCGCAGCGGGAGTAAACTGAAGATAATACCTAGACAACGGTAGTGAATGTATGGGTTCAGTTGACTAAAAGCCAGGACGGAGCTCTAACCTTTAGGAAGGACAACTTGTCCAAAATCATTTATGCGTGCCACCAACCTATATCTTAGCCGGCTCGGCAAGCTGGTTTCGCTCATGGGTTACCCTTTCATGCACTTATAATCCCGTTACTACTCAGCTTGGCAAGCAGATACTTTCTTAATTTCCTTAAAACTGCATTCAGTACCTCTTTCTCCTGCTCGTCTAGACAAGACAAAAGGTTCTTGCTCAATTCTTCAACGATGGGTATCATCCTACCAGCATGTCGTTCGCCTTTCTTAGTTACAACGACATTTATTGACCTGCGGTCATACGAGCTTGGCTCTCTTCGCACTAGTCGCTTCTTCTCAAGGGTGTCAAGCATAGAAGTAACGGTATTAGTAGCACGGAATACTGATTTGCCAATGTCAGTCGGGACCATCTTCCCACCTTGGAGGTGTAACGCACTCATGACTGCAAATTGCATCGGACTAGAGTCATGCTTCCCCAATTCAACCTCTAAGCATCTGTTCAATATATCAAAGGTTCGAAGTAATGCTCTGATAACAGCCGTGTTAGCTGTAGTAATAGTAACCGTGTTGCTCTTACTCACAATGTAACTACTCCTTTCAATCACAGATTATGATAGGCCGCTAAATTGATTCTAGTCAAATCTGTGTAGCACCCAGTAACCATGTCACCGGGCACTTAAAACCGGCCAGTGGCAGGCGGTTAAAAGATAACTCATTTGATCCGTCCCGTCAAGGCTTCATTCGTCTGCTTACTGCGTAGCTCTGTTCTGTTGTGCATTCGGTAGCTCTTTCCCTGCAGTCGGATGACCTCGGCGTGGTGCAGGAAGTGATGTTATCTTCTACTAAACAAGAAGCCAAGATGTGCAGAGCATCCTATATGTGCTGAACGGGTACAGGTCAAGCAAGTCTTCAATGGGACAATTGATGAAACCTAGGCTGCAGTGCTAAACTAATAAATATCTTACCAAGGAGGAAAAATGGAAAAGACGAAGCAAGTGCTTTTATCCGTGTTACTTGCTGCCGTTATGCTATTTACGGCATGTAGCTCGAATTCAAATATGCAGTGGTCCACCCCACCACCGATGAGCATCGACCAAAGTAAAGAATACATGGCAACCATCAAGACCAACTTTGGTGACATCGTGGTACAACTTTTTCCTAAAGATGCTCCCCTTGCGGTGAATAACTTCGTTTTTCTGGCTCGCCACGGTTTCTATGATGGGGTAAAGTTCCACCGTGTGGTCAAGGGCTTCGTCATCCAAGGCGGTGATCCAACGGGCACTGGGACCGGAGGCCCCGGATATAAGTTTGCCGATGAGAAAGTGACACGAGACTATGTTGCGGGCACCTTGGCCATGGCTAACGCTGGCCCCAATACCAATGGAAGCCAATTCTTTATCACTCTGGCTGACCTTAGCGGCAGTCTGCCCAAGAACTACACTATCTTTGGCCTGGTGACCGGCGGTTTCAATATTGTACAGAAGATAGGTGATGTGCCAGTCAAGGCTAACTTTCTAAGTGGCGAGGTTTCCTTGCCGACGGTGGACGTTCATATAGAGAGTATTACTATCGAGGGAAAATAGCTGTTCAGCCTAGCTTCTATCAGTGACCTTTGCTGATACATTTCATCGATTTGTGACCCTCGAGAATCTGGGGTACAGTTGGTAAGTTATGCCTCCCTAATACCAGAACCATTTAGTACTCAAGGCTTAAAATTAAGCATTCCCTCGAATCTTAACAGGATTTTAATACTCTGGTGCTATCATCATAAGCAGAAAGGAGTGAAATAGAAATGTGGCGAAGCAAGAAGTTTATTCTTATTGCGGTTCTGGCTGCACTTGTGCTGGTCGGGGGCACAGGTGGAGTAGTTCTTGCTCAGACTAAAAACGGAGATGACAGCCAGCCCAAGGCTCAATATGAGGCGCTACTAGACAAGGTCTGTGCAATCTACGAACAGAACACAGGCACAGCCATCGACGCGCAGGAACTGCAAAAAGCCTTTGACCAGGCCAGAAGCGAGACAATGGCTGAAGCCCAGGACAAGTATCTCCAGAGCCTAGTAGACCAGGGCAAGATAACTCAGGAACAGGCTGACCAGTACAAAGCGTGGTTAGAATCAAAGCCGACTGTCCCCATATTGGCACCTGGATTTCCTGGTCATGACATGCACCCCGGCTTCGGCGGACACGGTGGCGGATTCCCTGGCTGGTGTGGACCGCAACCCACAGAATAACCAAAAGGGCTTTATACCAGATAACTTGGCTGGAGGAGAGGAGGGTTACTATAACCCTCCTCTTTTTTAACAATTTCTTAACATTTATGCTATAACATTAAGGAAAGACAGTGAAACGCGAAGGGGCTCTAAGATGGAAAGCAAAAGGGTTCTAGTGGTTGATGATGATGTAAAAACGGTGGAACTGGTCAAGCTTTACCTGAACCGGGATGGCTACCGGGTTCTTACTGCTTATGATGGTGTTGAAGCCCTGCGCCTGGCCCGGGAGGGTCACCCTGACCTTATCGTTTTAGACCTCATGTTGCCCGGCGTTGATGGTCTTGAGGTCTGTCGCACTCTCAGGAATGAATCCGATGTGCCCATCATTATGCTTACTGCGATGACCACTGACCAGGATAAGCTAACAGGTCTGGACTTAGGGGCAGATGACTACGTGACCAAGCCATTCAGTCCCAGGGAACTAGCTGCCAGAGTTAGAGCAATCCTTAGACGCCTGCCAGGAGAGCGTGGTCCTGCCGAGATTAAGCAGGGCAAGCTTACTGTGAACTTTCTCAAACACGAGGTATATCTTGCTGGTAAGCCTCTTAATCTCACCCCGGTTGAGTTCAAATTACTAGTGGTTCTCATCAAGGAACTGGGCAGGGTTTTCAGCCGGGCGCAGATTATTGAAAAGGCCTTTGGTTATGACTTCGAGGGTTTTGACCGTACTGTGGATGTTCATATCCTTAACCTTCGCCGTAAGCTGGAACCAGACCCCAGCCGTCCCCGATATATAAAAACGGTATACGGCGCCGGTTACAAGTTTTCAGAGGTGAACAATGATACGTAGCTTGTGGTTTCGCCTGCTTGCAGCCTTCACCCTGGTGATAGTAGTGACCATCGGTGCCGTGTTCTTCTTCATTAACCAGGCTACCCAAAGCGAAATCAGACAATTTAGCGAACGCATTGGACAAACACGTGCCAATAGGATGGAGACTGCACTTTCTGCTTATTACTTACGGCAAGGGAGTTGGGAGGGCATCCAACCCTTTGTTGAGCAGTGGGGTAAACTCTACGGACAGAGAATTATACTGACCGACGCCAACAGCACAGTTGTAGCTGATTCTGAGGGAGGTTTTTTGGGCAAGCCATACAATCCTGATTCAGCAGGCCGGCCTTTACTACCGCCATGGCAACGGGCAGCAATAGGCACACTATATGTCAGTCCTGAACCAGCGCCTGAAGTGGGCCTTGCCTCGCTGCAACTCATTTACGCTGCAGTAGGTCGCTTTTTTCTCTGGGGGGGCTTAATAGCTGTTGCTATTGCTCTCTTAATCACCTTTTTCCTATCAAGGCGAATTCTAGCTCCGGTTAAAGCCCTTACCTCTGCTGCCAAACGCCTGGGGCGTGGTGACTTTTCTCAAAGGGTGCAGATTAAGGACAAAAGTGAACTTGGAGAACTAGCTCAAACCTTTAACTCTATGGCTAATGACCTGGGGCGCACTGAGCAGTTGCGGCGAAACATGGTAGCTGACGCTGCCCATGAACTCAGAACCCCCCTTTCTAACATCCGTGGTTACCTAGAAGCAATCCGCGATGGGGTAGTGGCGCCGGATGCAGCCACTATTCAATCTCTCCACGAAGAGGTGGTCCTTCTCTCGCGGCTAGTTGACGACCTTCAGGAGCTGGCCCTTGCTGACGCCGATGAACTGAAGATAGTTCCCCAAGCTGAGGATATCTCCAAGTTGATTTACCAAGCAGTGGCAGGGATGCGAGTTCAGGCAACAGCAAAAGGAGTGTCTATATCCAGTGACCTGCCCCGTAAGCTCCCGTCGGTGAACATTGACTTCCACCGAATTGGTCAGGTGTTGCATAACCTGCTGGAGAATGCGGTGGCTCACACTACTAAAGGAGATACTATTACTGTGACTGCCAAACAGCAGGGTAGCTGGGTAGAGGTGACCGTGACTGATACCGGCGAAGGCATTCCCCCAGAGGACCTGCCCAATATATTTGAACGTTTCTACCGAGTGGACAAGTCCCGCACCAGGGCGACTGGTGGCAGTGGACTGGGACTTACCATCGTCAAACGCTTGGTCGAGGCTCATGGTGGTAAGATTAAAGTCCAAAGTGAACTGGGAGAGGGCAGTCGCTTTACTTTTACCCTTCCCTTGAGAGAATAATTAGTGGAAAGGTACAGGTGAATACAATGAGAGTCTTAAGAATAATGCTAATAATCATTATTCTAGGCGGGCTTGCTGTTCCCCTGCTAAGCTGCGCTGCCAAATCAGAATCGTCATTGCTCTCAGCGGATCAGGTGGTAACAGTGCAGCGAGGGAATATAACCATAGACATTACTGCCAGCGGTAATCTGGCATATTCCGATTATCAGGACCTCGCTTTTCAGATATCAGGAGCCTCGACGCAACAACCACTGACGGTGGCAGAGGTGGACGTGCAAGTGGGTGATTCTGTTGCAGCGGGGCAGGTGCTAGTTAAAGCTGATACTGTCTACCTGGAGCAGGCAGTAACGACAGCCGAGCGAGCGGTCAAAACGAGTGGGATTGCCCTAGAGAAGGCTACAGATAGCTGGAGGAAGATAACCTACCCCTATACTTTTAGAGCCTTGACCATGGATATTCCCACGGCTAATTCGCTCATCGGTGATGCCCAGCGGGAATTAGACGAGGCCATAGCAGTAATGCAGAAGTTAGGGCTGAGTCGGGAGCAATACGATTGGACACAGTACTGGGATGTATTTACCAACCTGCAGAAGGCTCAAGACGACCTAACAAAAGCCGGGGAGAATATGAGGTATGGACAGGGCCCGGACCTCTTTGGTGAAAACATTATCCCCATGGCAGATTATTGGACGCTGAAAGCAACCCAATCGGATATGGATGCAGCCCAAGTGGCTCTAGATACGGCCAATGGTAACCTGAGTCAAGCTCAAGATAATCTAAAAGAAGCGGTAATAGTTGCCCCATTTGCCGGCTTCGTCACCATTGTAAATGTCGTGGGTGGTGACCAGGTACAAAGGGGCGTAGTGGCAGTGCGCCTTGTTGACCCCACCAAATTTGAAGCCGCCTTTATGGTTAATGAGATGGATATCTTTAAGATAAAGCTGGGGCAAACAGCCACGGTGCAGGTAAATG
>Ga0315280_10002475_pt1 | contig 29888 bp, 28 predicted proteins | sample YL17G06_40_MG_FD_203697 | JGI IMG/M metagenome (GOLD analysis project Ga0315280, IMG submission 203697) | Sediment microbial communities from Yellowstone Lake, YNP, Wyoming, USA - YL17G06_40 | ecosystem: Environmental > Aquatic > Freshwater > Lake > Sediment | place: USA: Wyoming | collected... | reverse complement strand
CCGTGCCCGTCACGGTGGAAGAGTACAAGCAGAGGCTGGCAGCCAAGCTGGTCGAGGAGGCCCCGACGCTTGAACAATTCCGCGCCCGATGGATTACCCCTCAAGACCGGCGCGAGATGCTGGGGCAACTCCCTGACGGTGGAAGATCGGCCTTTCTGGTGCGGGCGCTTGAGGACATGGCCGATTATGACCTCTATGACGTGTTGGGAGAACTGGGCTACGGCATGAATCCCCGCACCTGTCCCGAGCGTGCGGAGGCATTTGGCTACAAGCACGCGCACTGGCTGAAGAGTCTTCCCCCGGCAACTTCGGAAACGCTCAAAAGACTGGCTGCGCAGTTTGCACACGGCGGGACCGATGCCCTGGAAAGCCCGCATGTTTTTGAGATGTCTGACGTCCGGGAGGCGGGGGGACTCGATGCCCTGCGAGTGATCGGCAACCCCGCCGATGTGTTGCGCGAGACGAAGGAGCGCATTTTCGCAGCGTAGGGCGGTCTATGGCGTGCCCTTACAGGGTTGGTGACGCGGGGCGTGCGCGCGTCATCTATAGGCAGACGTAGCGGATTACACAACTGAAGCGCTGGATCTTTTCTAAACAGGTTTACCACTCATGGCAAACCCCGATCTCACATCCATCGTTGCTATCTGGGCCGCCGTGGTAAGCACAATATTGGGAATTATTCGTGCCGACGAATACCTAAGTAATCGGAAACCTCGAGTGAAAGTATCGTTTAATCCGACCTGCGTCACGGCCTTCCTCGGAGGCGTAACTGAGTGTTGCGAGATTCGAGCGGTAAATAGAGGTAGGAAACCTGTAACCATTGAGGCGTTGGTTCTTCAACTTTCTGACGGCGGCACGTTCAATCCGGCGCGGCTGGAATGCTACTCCCGACAGGATTTGCCCGTCACTCTTACGGAGGGCCAAGGCCTGTCGGCCTTTCTCCGCAAGGACGAAATTCATATGGAAAAAGTGACATGGGCATTCGCTCGTGCCGTTGATGGAACCATTTACAAGAGCAAGCTGCTCAAGATGAAAGACCTGGGAATTGGGAAGCCAACCCAATGAGCGTCATATCGACTCCCGGCAGGAGGGACGAGCAAACGCTCCCGCACGGCTGGCGCTGGGTGCGGCTGGCAGAGGCGTGTCTTCAGGACCGCCGTATTGTTGACCCCGCATCTGATGTCTCACCAAAGCTGCCATACCTCAGCCTTGAACACGTTGAGAGCAACACCGGGCGCATATTGAAAGAGCCAGCCGAACCAGTTCAAGAGGAAGGAAAGAGCACGACATTTGCATTTGGTCCCTGCCACGTCCTTTACGGTAAGTTACGACCCTACTTGAACAAGGTAGCCCTCCCGGACTTCGAGGGGCGCTGCACCACAGAGATTATTCCGCTCCTGCCGAAGGACGGGGCAGACCGACATTACTTGGCTTGGCTACTGCGAAGGCAAGAGACGGTTGACGCGGCGATGCGCGAACGTACCGGGTCACGAATGCCGCGAACGGATATGGATGACCTGCTCTCTCTGGAAATCCCACTGCCCCCGCTGGATGAGCAGAAGCGGATTGCGGCGATCTTGAATGAACAGATGGGGGCGGTGGAGAGGGCGCGAGCCGCCGCCGAAGCTCGACTCGAAGCCGCCAAAGCCCTCCCCGCCGCCTACCTCCGTGCCGTCTTCTCTAGCCCCGAAGCCCAACAGTGGCCCAGGAAGCCACTACGGGAACTCTGCGAAAGTGACGGGCAATATGGGACATCGGAAAAAGCCGACCCGAGTGGTGTTGGATTGCCGGTGCTTAGGATGGGCAATATCTTGGATGGGCGTATTCTCTGGGATGATCTGAAGTTCATCCAATTACCCAAGGTCGAGGAGGAAAAGTACCGTTTGGTTAAAGGCGACCTGCTCTTCAATCGCACCAACAGTGCCGAACTCGTCGGCAAGACGGCTGTGTACGATGGCTCGCATGATGCTGTCTTTGCGTCCTACCTCATTCGGTTTCGCATTGAGCGGACAAGGGCCGACTCGGAATTCGTTTGTTCATACATCAATTCCGAATGCGGACGGCGCTTCATCGAGCAGAACATGGCCCGCGCAATTGGGCAAGTCAACATCAGTGCATCTACGATGCATCGTATGCCCATTCCCTTACCCCCCTTAATAAACCAGCAGCGCATCGCGGCGATGCTGAACGAACAGATGACCTCAGCGGACCGGGCGCGCAAGGCCATCGAAGAAGAATTGGACGCCATCAACAAACTGCCCGCCGCCCTCTTGCGCCGGGCTTTCAACGGGGAATTGTAGGGGCACAGCGTGCTGTGCCCCATGGGGGGACACGGCCCGCCGTGTCCCTACAATGGCAAACGATGGGGCCATGGGGACACGGCCCGCCGGGTCCCTACGATGGCAAACAATGGGGCCAGGGGGACACGGCCCGCCGGGTCCCTACGATGGCAAATGATGGGGCATGGGGGGACACGGCACGCCGTGTCCCTACAGGCATGAAATACGATCCGAAAATCCATCACCGGCGTTCGATTCGGCTGCGCGAATATGATTATTCATCTCCGGGGTCTTACTACGTGACGATCTGTACGCACAATAAAGAGCACTCGTTCGGGCGAGTCGTGAACGGTCAGATGCACCGCACTGCTTACGGCGACGTGGCCCACGAGGAGTGGTTTCGGACTGCAGCAGTACGCCAGGACGTTCAACTCGATGCATTTATGGTCATGCCTAACCACATTCACGGGATCATCATCCGGACTCGGCCCGGGTGGAATTGGGACGGGGACACGGCCCGCCGTGCCCCTGCGTGGGAACAATTTGGGAAGCCGGTGCCCGATTCATTGCCGACTCTTATGCGGTCGTACAAATCCGCAGTCACGGGCCGGGTGAACAAACTGCGTCGCCCTGCTTCTGCCAGCGTCTGGCAGGGTGGCTATTACGAACACGTTATTCGGAATGAAGCGGAATTGAATCGCATCCGGGAGTACATCCTCACAAACCCGTTACGCTGGGGTTCGGACCGGTATAACCCTGAACGGGTGCCTGCGGAAAAGGGGGACGACGATTTCGACTGGTAGGGGCACAGCGTGCTGTGCCCCATGGGGGGACACGGCCCGCCGTGCATAATTCCCAAACCGTAGGGACACGGCGCGCCGTGTCCCTACCATGGCAAACGCGGCCAGGTGCGGGGTCTGAAGGTGTTTCCCTAAAAAGCAAAAGGCCCCGACTTTCGCCGGAGCCAAGTGCCGACCGGGAATCCCCAGTCCAAAACCTAACGATAGGATTACACTATCACTTGACCTTTGTCAAGTGATTTACCATGCCATCGGTCCATCGAGTCTCCGAGAAGGCGGCAACGAATGGCAGGAATTCGGAAAGATAGCGCCAAGATGTTCAACAACCAACAATCGCTAAACGGCGCTGTCAAGTCAATCTGCGACATCATGCGGCGCTCGAACTGTGCCGGGGCGCTGCAATACGTTCCGGAACTCACCTGGATTCTCTTTCTCCGCATTCTGGACGAGCAGGAAGCCAAGGATGCCGAACGCGCTGAGGCCGTCAGCGCAGAACTCATGCCGTCGCTGGAAGCACCTTACCGCTGGCAGGATTGGGCAGCGCCCAGTGGACCCAAGCGCAAAGAACTTGCAGGCGGCACGCTCGGCGCATTCAAGGGCTTTGTGGATGGAGAATTGATTCCCCACCTGAAGAAACTGAAGGAGCGCCCGAACGCTACCGCCCGGCAAAAAGTCATCTCCGAAATCTTCTCCGGCATTGACCGGACTCGCATCGATACCGAGCGGAACCTTTTGGACATTCTCGACAAAGTCCACGAGATCAGCGCTGAGAACGTAGATACGACGCACGTCTTTACCCTCTCACAGGTCTATGAAGGCTTGCTGTTGAAGATGGGTGAAAAAGGTAACGACGGCGGGCAGTTCTTCACCCCGCGCGAAATCATCCGGGCTATGGTGCGGGTGATTGACCCCAAGGTTGGCGAAACAGTTTATGACCCCGGATGCGGGACGGGCGGCTTTCTGGCGCAGTCCTTTGAGCACATGGCCGGGCCGAACAATCGGGACATCACTTCGCCCGACCAGTTTGAAACCCTTAAGGTGCGGACGTTCTATGGCCGTGAGAAGGATAACGCCATCTACCCGATTGCGCTTGCCAACCTCGTCCTTCATGGGATTGACGAGCCGCACGTCTGGCACGGCAACACCCTGACCGGAGCCGAGACCTACGGTGGATTGTTCGCAGGCGCACCGGCGCTCTACGACGTTGTCTTGATGAATCCACCCTTCGGCGGCAAGGAAGGGAAGGAAGCCCAGACGCGGTTTGCTTACAAGACCGGAGCAACCCAAGTTCTCTTTTTGCAGCACGTGATTGACAGCCTGAAGCCGGGCGGGCGCTGCGGGATTGTACTGGATGAGGGTGTGCTGTTCCGCACGAATCAGACAGCCTTTGTCCAAACCAAGCGCAAGTTGCTGGATGACTGCGACCTCTGGTGCATCGTGAGCTTGCCGGGCGGCGTCTTTACTGCGGCAGGCGCCGGCGTGAAAACTAACCTGCTGTTCTTCACAAAGGGAAAACCAACGGAGCGAGTCTGGTATTACGACCTCTCAGATATAAAGGTTGGTAAGAAGACACCATTCACATTGGATAAGTTTGAGGACTTCTTCCGCTTCCTTCCGACCTGTGCCGATAGCGAGCGAAGCTGGACTGTAACCCGCGCCGAGATTGAAGCGAAGAATTACGATCTGAAAGCCGTCAACCCCCACGCGAAAACTCAAGAGGACACCCGCACACCGGAAGAGTTACTTGACTTCATCGAAGCCAAAGGCCGCGAAGTAGCAGAGGCGCTGGCGGTTCTGCGCAGACGGCACGGATAAGTGCGTGCCCTTCCGCGAAAATGAAAAGGCCGGGACATTGCCCGGCCTTCTCGTGTGCCGGCTGGAAGCCGGCGCGACGTGTGCCAAGTTTGACTTTGGCATCGACGGTGGCTTAACATCGCCTGCGGTTGAAAGATGAGATGCCGGCCTAAAGGCCGGCCCTACGTTTCACCCTCGCGATGAACAAGGGCAACAAGGCAAGCACAGAAATCAAAAATGCTCGAATAGAGCGCCAGCCCTCGGCGGCGGAGCTTCGCTGGGAGGAGGAGACTCTCAAACCTGCCCTCGCGAAAACCCCCGAGCGTCTAAAAACGTTCACAACCCTTTCCGGCGTCCCCGTGGAGAGGCTTTACACGCCCGCCGATCTTGCCGACTTCGATTATGCGCGCGACCTGGGTGACCCGGGCGAGTATCCCTTCACGCGCGGCATCCACCGCACCATGTACCGCGGCAAGACCTGGACCATGCGCCAGTTCGCGGGCTTTGGCACGCCAGAGGACACCAACCAGCGCCTCCATTACCTGCTGAAGCAGGGCCAGACCGGGCTTTCCATCGCCTACGACTTGCCCACACTCATGGGCTACGACAGTGACCACGCGCTTGCCGCGGGCGAAGTGGGCAAATGCGGCGTCGCCGTTTCGTCGCTGGCCGACATGGAGACGCTGCTCGCCGGCCTCCCGCTCGAGCAGGTGACCACCTCGATGACTATCAATTCGCCCGCCGCTATCATCTGGGGGATGTACTTAGTGGTGGCGGAGAAAAACGGCGCCGACTGGAAGAAGATTTCCGGCACCACGCAGAACGACATCCTGAAAGAATATATCGCCCAGAAGGAGTACATCTTTCCACCCAAGCCCTCGATGCGCCTGGTGGTGGATACCATAGTGTTTGGCGCGCGCGAGGTGCCGCGCTGGAATCCCATCTCCATCAGCGGCTATCACATCCGCGAGGCAGGCTCGACAGCGGTGCAGGAACTGGCGTTCACGTTGCGCGACGGCATCGAATATGTGGAATGGGTGTTGCGAATAGGGATCAATGTGGACGAATTCGCTCCCCGCCTCAGCTTTTTCTTCAACGCCCATAACGACCTGTTCGAGGAAGTCGCCAAGTACCGCGCGGCGCGCAAAATCTGGGCGCGGGTGATGCGCGAACGCTTCGGGGCTAAGAACCCCCGCTCCTGGCTCTGCCGGTTCCATACCCAGACGGCCGGATGCTCGCTCACCGCGCAGCAGCCTTACAATAATGTGATTCGCACTACGATTCAGGCACTCGCAGCCGTGCTGGGCGGGACGCAGTCGCTGCACACCAACTCGCTGGACGAGGCCTGGGCCTTGCCCACGGAGGATGCTGTTACGATCGCGTTGCGGACGCAGCAGGTGCTCGCGCATGAGAGCGGAGTCGCCAACACCGTGGATCCGCTGGGAGGTTCCTACTTCGTCGAGAGACTGACCCTTGAAACTGAGCGCGCCTGCTACGAGTACTTTGACAAGATCGACGCTATGGGTGGTATGGTGGCGGCCATCGAGAAAGGCTACCCGCAAAAGGAAATCCACGACGCGGCATACGCCTATCAGCGGGCGATCGAGCGGAAGGAAAAAATCATCGTCGGCGTCAATGATTTTGTGGTGGAAGAGAATCGACCCATCGAAATCTTCTTGATCGACGAAAGCGTGGCGCGCCATCAGCGGCAGAAGCTGGAACAGCTCAGGAAGCAGCGAGACAACGGCCGAGTCCAGGCGACACTCGAAGCCTTGTCGAGCGCCGCCTCGACAGACCAGAATCTGATGCCTTACATCCTTGAATGCGTCCGCGCGTACGCAACCCTAGGCGAGATGTGCGACGTGCTGCGCCGCGTCTTTGGCACGTACGAAGAACCGGCCTTTCGGTAGCGCTGCCGTCTCGGCGGCACAGGAAAGGCAAAATGCTGGCTGGAAGCCGGCGCTACATTGATTCAGCACGTACGCGGGGCCGGCATTTCGATAAGAGCAGTGGGAAGTGAAGAGTGACCAGTGACAAGCAGAAGTCTTCAAGTCGTCACCCGTCACTTGTGACTTTTCGCAAAATGGCAGAGCGAAGAATTCGTGTCCTTGTTGCCAAGCCTGGCCTGGATGGCCACGACCGCGGAGCCAAGATTGTCGCTCGCGCCCTCCGCGATGCCGGCATGGAAGTGATCTATACCGGCCTGCGACAGACTCCAGAACAGATTTCGAGCGCGGCGCTGCAGGAAGACGTGGACGCCGTGGGCATCTCCATCCTTTCTGGCGCCCACAACACCATTGTGCCCAGAATCTGCGAGTTACTGCGGGCGCAGGGCCAGGAGGACGTTCTGGTGGTTATAGGCGGCATTATCCCGGATGAAGACATCCCGGGACTGAAGCAGGCCGGCGTCGCCGCGGTTTTTCAGCCTGGGGCCTCGACGCAGGAGATAGTGGAATTCGTTCGCGCGAATGCTAAATCAGTGACGAGTGACAAGTGATGAGTGACGAGCCAGGTGTCCACAGGCCAAAGTGCAGACCGAGCCTTGCTTTGTCCCTCAACTTCTAACGGTGATTATGGACTGTTAGCCTTCCGTCGCCTTCACTCGTCACTCCTCTTCCATGCAACTCCACAGCCACAACTCGGTGGCGGTCCTCACCTTCCCACCAGGCGCCGGATACCCTCGTCTGACGCGGGCGCTCCTCAAGGAGCTGCGAACACTTCTGGACGACGTGAGGGGCGCGGGCCTTTTTCACGGGGCAGTGATTGCGGCAAATGCAGGATCCTTTGCCACCGGCGCTGCGGTCGAGGAGGTGGCGGCGGTCGAGGGTGTCGAAGCGCGGCAATTTGCCGAGATGGGACAGGCGGTCTTCAATCACATCGCTAACTTCCCTCTCCCGGTCGTAGCCGCAATCCGTGGCTATTGCCTGGGAGGCGGGCTGGACTTGGCCCTGGCTTGCCACGGGCGCGTGGCCACTTACGACGCTACCTTCGGTCATCCCGGACCATTGCTCGGCTTGATAACCGGCTGGGGCGGCACGCAACGGCTGGCTCGTTTGGCCGGAAACTCCGCGGCGCTCCAGATCCTTCTGACGGCAGACCGCATCCCCGCCACGCAAGCTCTGACGCTGGGTTTGGTGGATGAGCTAGTCTCATCCAAGGATTTGGTGGAGGTTGCTGCTCGGCGTTGCGCCGCCCTTGCAGCTCGCTGTGGCGGGAGCCATTAGGCCGGCAGCCGTGTGGCGGCCCCGACAAGTTTCTCAGATGGCGCAGACCCTTTGAACGCTGTCTCAGAACTCTTTCTGTAGCGGCGATCTATGATCGCCGTCTTTGAGTTCTCAATAGGTTCGGCGCTCACAGAGTGCCGTTACACCACCGCAAGCCGGGTTTGAGACAGCCTCCTTTGGGTCTGCGATGCCGTCTGTTAGATACTCATCGACCGCAGACCTGAGAAGGTCTGCGCCAGCCACCTATGAAACCCGAGCATCAACCTGTAGACGCCCCTATCCCGCAGGCCCTTTCCAAGCGGGCAGCGCGGCGGCTCATCCAGCGCGCGTTTGTCCTGACGGGCCGCGACAAACACTTGCGCCAGCACCTCCGCGAGGCGCACCTGACCACACTCTGGGTGGTCGAGGACTGGGATCTTACGTGGACCGTTATTCTCGGGCGCGGCGGAATCGAATTCGAGCGTCGTCCAGCTAAGAAGCCCGATGTGGTTCTTACCTGGCCCACTGCCGAGAAGTTCTTCCAGGAAGTCGAGTACGATTCCCTGCTAACTGGCGCCCACCAATTCGATGGGAAGCAGGAACTACGCCGGTTCTCCGAACCCTTGCTGAAAGGCTTCTTCAAATCCCTCTGCCATGTGCTGCGCTATCCCGTGGGCGATACTGGGGAAAGTCTGCTTTAGCGCCGGTCCTCGCCCTCAACCGGGATCAGCTAAATTAGCCGGTCGCGGCAGCCCACCCACAACAGTACCGCCGTGATCGTATCTCCGCTCATGAGCGTTTGCGGAATCCCCGTTTTGCTATAGACTGTCTCGGTTCAATCCTTGGGTTGTCGAGGGCCATCCGAGATGCGTGCCGCGTTGCCAGCCAATTGGTCATCTTCTACGTTCCGCGTGCGCTATGCCGAGACGGATCAGATGGGCGTGGTCTATTACGCCAATCACTTGATTTGGTTTGAGATTGGCCGCACAGACTTCTGCCGTGAGCACGGCTTTGCCTATCGCGAGATGGAAGAGCAGGATGGGCTTTACATCATTGTGGCGGAAGCTCGCTGCCGGTACAAAGCCCCGGCGCGCTACGATGATGAGATCCTGGTCCGCACCTGCCTTCGCGAGGTGCGCAAGCGCGTGCTCATATTCGGCTATGAGATTTATCGGCAAGCGAATGATGAACTACTGGCCGAGGGTGAGACCGTGCATGTGATCACCGACCGCGACGGGCGCCCTCGTGCCCTGCCCGACAAGTATCGGGAGCTTCTGCTCGCGGAAGCGAAGGCGCAGGAGAACGGCAGTCAGTAGTCAGGAGTCAGAAGCCAGGAGTCAGTAGTCAATTGGATGAGGATTTGAATGCCCCGCAGTCTGCTGCTTACCGGAGATAACCTGCGACGCCGGGACTTCTATGACGTGGTTCTGGAGAACCGCCAGGTGCAACTTGCTCCAGCTGCCCGTCGCGCGATGCAGCGATCGCGGGCGTTAGTTGAGAGAATGATCGCCGAGAAGAAGCTCGTGTATGGCATAACGACGGGCGTGGGAAGTCTTTCGACGGAACATATCGATCCCCAGCAGGCGCGGCAGTTGCAGTTGAACGTGGTGCGCAGCCACGCCTGCGGAGTGGGCGAGCCGCTGAGTATTCCGGAGACTCGCGGGTTGCTGCTGCTCAGAGCGAACACACTGGCGATGGGCTTCTCGGGCGTGCGGCCCGCCGTGGCAGAATTGCTCTGCGCGTTCTTGAACCATGGTGTCCACCCCGTGGTCCCTTCTCGAGGGTCGGTTGGCGCCAGCGGAGATCTTGTACCCTTAGCTCATGTCGCGCTGGGATTGGTGGGCGAAGGTGAAGTGCTCTTTCGCGGCAGGCGAGTGGGCGCGCTTCGGGCGATGGAATCTTTGGGCTTGAAACCGCTTGCGCTTGCGGCCAAAGAGGGGCTCGCGCTCGTGAACGGCACGCAGGCGATGCTGGCGGTAGGACTGCTGGCCTTGCGCGCCGCGGAAATGCTGGTGGACACGGCCGACGTGGCGGGTGCGCTCACACTGGACGCTTTGCGTGGCTCGCGGCGTGCTTTCGACAAGCGCCTGCATCGCGTGCGCCCCCATCCCGGACAGATGGTGACGGCGCGCAACGTCTGGCGCCTCAATCGCGGCAGCACCATCCGCGAGTCCCATCGCCATTGTCTGCGTGTCCAGGATGCCTACAGCGTGCGCTGCATTCCACAAGTGCACGGCGCAATCCGCGATGCCCTCGCATACGCTCGAAAAGTGTACGAAACGGAGATGAACAGCGCCACGGATAATCCCCTCGTCTTTGTGCGCGAGGGCGAAGTTCTCTCCGGCGGCAACTTTCATGGTCAGCCGCTGGCTTTGGCGCTGGACGTTATGGCCATCGCGCTCACGCAACTGGGCACCATCTCCGAGCGACGTATCGATCGCATGGTAAATCCATTGACTTCAGAGTTGCCCGCGTTTCTGACACAGTCACCGGGGCTCGAATCCGGCTTTATGATGGCGCAAGTGACCGCGGCCGCCCTGGCGTCCGAGAATAAGATTCTGGCGCATCCTGCCTCTGTCGATTCCATACCGACCTCTGGGAACAAGGAAGACTTCGTGAGCATGGGTATGGTGGCGGCGCTGAAGCTGCATCCCATAATCTCCAACGTGACCACTATTCTGGCTATCGAGCTCCTGGCCGCTTGCCAAGCTATCGACCTGCTGGCCCCGCTCAGGACAGGGCATCTCGCCGAGCAGGCGCAAGCCCTGGTGCGCCGAGTCTCCCCGGCCGTCACCCGAGACCGGCCACTCTACGGCGACATTCGCCGGGTGGCCGATCTAGTGGCTGCCGGGCAAATCGCAGCAATTCTCACCGCGGGCAAAATGTAGAGTATCTCCGTCATGCCTCCCATCTCAGCCACCATCATCACTCAAAACGAGGCCAAGAATATCGCCCGTGCCATCCAGTCACTTTCCTGCGCGGACGAGCTTCTGGTGGTGGACTCCGGCTCAGTGGATGGCACGCGCGAGATTGCTGCCAAGCTGGGTGCGCATGTGATCGTCCACCGCTGGGAGGGTTTTGCTGCGCAGAAGAACTTCGCGATGCAGCGGGCCCAACACGACTGGATCCTGAGCCTCGACGCCGATGAGGAACTTGACGCCGACGCGCAGGCCGCCATCTTATGCTGGAAAGCCTCGACCCCTGCTGCCGATGGCTACCAGTTTGCCCGTCGCGCCCGCTATCTGGGCCGTTGGATTTTCCACTCAGGATGGTACCCGGATTACAAGCTTCGCCTTTTCGACCGGCGCAAAGGCCGCTGGCAGGGCGCGTACGTTCACGAGTCCGTGGTGGTGGATGGGCGGGTGGAGACTCTTCCAGGAGAAATTTTCCACTATACTTGCGACTCCCTCGAAGAGCACCGGCAACGGATGGAGTTCTATACTGACCTCGCCGCGCGAGAAATGTTCGAGCGTGGCGAACGTGGCAGCTTACTGCGCTGTCTGCTTGGGCCGCCCTGGGTGTTCCTCCACACTTACGTGTTCCGATTAGGAGTGCTGGACGGAATTCCCGGCTGCCTGATTGCCTGGATGGCGGCGCGATACGTTCGGAAGAAGTACTCAAAGTTGATGCAATTGCACGCCAAGGCCAAGCAATCACGATGAGGGTCTCTCGACAATTGCGGATCGTCCATCTCGACACCGGCCAAGGGCTGCGGGGCGGCCAACGGCAACTACTTCTTCTCGCGCGCGGGCTTCGGCAGCGAAGCCATAGCCAGCTCATCGTCTGCCCCGAGGGCAGCGAGCTGGAAGGCCGCGCGCGGCAGACAGGGTTCGAGGTTTTCGCGTTGCCGGCCCACGACCCGGCCAACGCTCACGGAATTCTTCAACTCCGGCAACACCTTCTGGCCGCACCGCACGACATCCTCCACGCGCACGATGGGCGGGCGCAGACGCTGGCGTGGCTCGCGTCGCTGGGGATGACGGTTCGACGGGTAGCGAGCCGGCGGGTAACATTTCTCCCCTCAAACCGATGGAGCCACCGCCTGAAGTACGCGTACACATGCGATGCTGTGGTGGCGGTGTCGGATTTTATCCGGCAGCTGCTGGTCAGCGCGGGCGTGCCGGAGTCAAAGATCGAGATCATCCCGGATGGCATCGAGATTCCAGCCGAACTGCCCACGGCAGCAGCCAGGTCTCAGCTTCGGGCTCAGTGGGGGCTTGGTGAGCAGGAATTCCTGGTGGGCCATTTGGGAGCGTTCACGCCCGAGAAGGGGCAAGATGTGGCGCTCGACGCGCTCCTGGGGCTGGCCGAGAGGCTTCCCCAAGCACGGTTGTTGTTGGCAGGTGATGGCCCCACACGGTCCTCGCCCGCGATCACTCATAAAGTCGAGAGGGCGCGGGGCCGGGCGCAGCTCTGTGGAACTATCGAAGATCTCTCCGAGTTCTTCTCCGCCTTGGACCTGTTTGTCATGCCCTCCAGGGCTGAAGGGCTGGGCTCCTCCGCGTTGTTGGCCATGGCTTACGGCCTTCCGGTGGTTGCGAGCCGCGTGGGCGGGCTGCCGGAAATCGTCGTGGAGGGGGAAACGGGATGGCTGGTTCCGCCGGGTTCGGCCGCGGCGCTGGCGGGGGCCATTGTGGCCGCGGCGTCCGACCGTTCCCGCGTCGTTCAAGTCGGCCGGAACGCCCGCGAGCGGGCCCGCCAGTTCGCGGCTGCTATAATGGTCGAGCGCACGGAAGCTCTCTATTCTCGCCTGCTGTCCCGCTGAATTACGATCTCGAGCGAGCCCGGCCGCGCGGGCGACGAGGTGAAGGCGCAATGCTCGTAACCTATGTGTTGGTGGCCCTTTTCGGATTGGCGTTTGGGAGCTTCCTCAACGTTTGCATCTCGCGCCTTCCCCGCCAGGAATCCATCATCACTCCGCGGTCGCACTGCCCTTTGTGCAACCATCCCATACGCTGGTATGACAACATCCCGCTGCTGAGTTACGTGCTTCTGGGTGGCCGCTGCCGCGATTGCCACGTCTGGATCTCGCCTCGCTACCCACTTGTTGAAGCCTTGACCGCAGCGGTCCTGGTTGCAGACTTCCAGCGTTATGGTCTAAGCCCGGAATTCGTCAAGTACGCGGTCTTGGGAATGCTACTGCTGATTCTGATTTTTACGGACCTGACGGAGCGGCGTATCCCGCATGCTGTGACGCTGTTCGGGATCAGCCTGGGACTGTTGTTCAGCGTCTTCATCGCGGTTGACAACCGTCCGCTGGAATGGCTCTTCCAGCGGATGGGTTGGTTCCTAGACGGTGGAATCTCCTCCGTGCTGGGCGCCGTTGCCGGAGCGCTTACGGGTGGCGGGCTGTTCTACGTGGTCGGCGAAGCATTCTATTATCTCGGTGGTCGGCAGAAGGAGTACCTCGGCTTTGGAGACGTGATGCTGATGTTGATGGTGGGTGGCTTTCTGGGCGTACCGCTGACCCTAGTGACGATTCTGCTGGGGTCGCTGGGGGGAACGATCATCGCTCTGGCTCTTACCGTCGCCAAGCGAGAATTCCGCGAGCATCCCTGGCCATATGGAACGTTCCTGGGGATCGCAGCGACCTATACAAGCCTCGATGGCGCGCGGCTCCTGGACGCTTATCTTCGCTGGGCGGGGTTCGCAGGTTGAGATGACTCTGCACCTCACTTTCTCCCAAGTAACGTTCCTGGTGGGCACCGCCGTTGCTATCGGGGTCATTCTCGTCCTGATCGTCTATGGGTTGCACAAAGCTCTTCACCGCCAGCTCCAGGACGTCGAGCTCAAGCCGGCAACGCCACGCGCCCAGGACAACGCGGCGTTTGCGCTCGCGACGTTGCAAGGGGTGATTGCCAGCCTGAAGGAACAGCTACAGAAGATGGAGGAGGCTCAGCGGGTGGCTGAACAGCGCGCCGAGAGGAACGCACGCCTGACGGAGGCTATTGTCCAGGAGACGGATCAGGGTCTGATGGCGATCGACCGCGATGGCTTCATCCAGATGGCCAATCCTGCGCTTCGCCGGCTTCTTCAAGTCGATACTTGGTCGCGGCGCCGCTTCCCGGCAATCCTGGGCCCAGAGTCGAAGCTCGCGGCTGCCATCCAAGAAGTCCTGCAAAGCGGTGAAGCGCAACGGTGGGAAACCCTCGAACACCAGACGCCCGGGGGACAAAGCAGATCGCTCGCGGCCTCCATCCTCCCGCTCCGTGGGCTAAACGGCGAGATCGCGGGTGCCATCTGCGTGCTCAAAGAGAAGGTAGGACTCTAGCCTGTCGGTTGAATTCTGATTGTCAGCTGTTATTCACAACTCGCGGAACGGCAAGAGAAAAGCTAGTCCTTGACAATCCCCATGATATAGCTCTGGATGGTCTCCTGATCCTCTGGCGAAATCTCAAAGAACTCAACTCCCGCCCGGTCTGGGGCTTCTAGCCGTTTGACTTTGGCCCGCGCTCTTAGTTGTTGCTGTGAATGCGGCACCGTGAACCGCAAATCGACCTCCTGGCCCGGTTCCAGTTCCCCGGCCGTTGCCAGCGACATCCCGCCTTCGCTGATATTCAGGCTGGCGAAGGTAAACTGCCGTTCGCCAACAGTGCAACTTACGGTGCTACGTAAAGGCAGCCGGGCGTATCGTCTTTTCTCTCGCAACATGGCGCCGTGCCCCGCCCTCAAAAGGGTGTGCAGCTTCTCGGCAGTAAAGGGCTTGCCAACAAAGAAGGTGACACCAGCCTGGAAACCACGCCGCATCGTGTCGACGTCGTCCGCGCCTGTCAGCATCACGATAAGGGCATTGTGGTTCAGCGGCGAGCCGCGGATCCGTTTGCACAACTCGAAGCCATCCAGGTACGGCATCCGCGCGTCCACAAAAATCCCGTCGAACTTCTCGGTTTGCTGGCGACGGTCGGCTTCCCGGCTGTCTTCTAGCGCCACCACCTCAAACCCCAACGGCTTGAGCATAGATTTTATCAGGGCCAGGAAACTCGCCTCGTCGTCGACAACCAGGAACCTTGGAGCCATCGGTGCTCCCCGCGCGGAATGCCGGACAGATTCTCTCGTATCCGACCTGGAGATGCAATCCCTCCGACAACCACGCGATTGTTCGGATGCCAGACTTAAGACTCACACGTAGCGAAGCCAGTGATCGGTTCGCTGTCAGAATCTCTCAACTTAAGCTCAATGCCCCTGTCATGTCACGCGGAGGGTGAAAACACGCTCGGCGATGGGCCGATCACTGCTTAAGCCACTTAACGAGATTCTTGAAGAGTCTCAATCCGTCCTGAGAGTAGTGGGCAGGAAGAGAAGCTCGTTCCGGGTGGGGCATCAAGCCCAACACCAAACCGGTTTCGTCTGTGACCCCGGCGACACCTCCGGGGGCACCGTTGGGATTACGGGGGTATTCGGTTGTCGGCCGGCCCTGCGCGTCGCCGTAATGAAAGACGACCCGCGGCACTCCCGCCGTTTCACAGAACAAAGGCCGCCCTTCTGCATGGGCAGAAGGCATCTCGAGGATCTCCCCGGCGACCCCTTCCGTCCATATGCACTTCTCGGCCGAAACAATCAAGCGAACCTTCCGGTCTTCGAAGCGCGCTGACTGGTTAACAAGGAGGGACATGGCGCGTCGGCCCGGCGTCCGCCCAGGCAGGATCCCTGCTTCGGTTAGTACTTGGAACCCATTGCACACACCTAAGAGGGGCTTTTGCGCCGCGAGGAACTCCACCAATTCCTCGCGCAGGCGCGCGACCAGCATCATGGCGAAGATGCGCCCGGCGCCCAGGTGATCGCCGAAAGAAAACCCGCCCGGGATCACCGCTGCTTGGTATTTTTCCAGCCGCACGCGGCCATCGAGCAGATCGCGCAACAAAACCAGTTCGGGCTTTCCCCCGGCAAATTCGATTGCCGCCGCGGTTTCTTCGTGGCAATTGGTACCGGGAGCGTACAAGATGGCGGTGGTGGCTTGATTCATTCAACAACCTCGCGAAAGGTTTTGCTCCAACTTTCAGCCAGCACGGAAGTCAACTCCTGCCAGACAACCTTGCCATCATCGGCCAGGATTAACCTCTGCTCCGGTATGACTTCGCCAATGACCCGGTGGGGGATGCCGGCGAAATGCTCAGCAAGGTCGCCTTCGGATGGAACCTCGAGCAGGACGGATCCCAAAAATTCCCCGAACAGGAAGCCATCCTTGCGGCCTCGCAGCGAGTTGTCCAGCTTCACGCGCGCCCCGCAGCCCGCCCCCCAGGCGCCTTCGAAGAGGCGAAGCAGAATTCCCCCCTCGGCGATTGCGCACCCGGAAACGTAGCCTCCCTGAGCGTGCAACTTGAGTAGAGCGTCCCATAGCGAGCGTATCGCGGCTGCATCGTAGGCATCGAAAAGGCGGTCGCCGCGTTGTCCGAAGCTGTCTGCGTAAACGCTGCCGCCCAAGGCTTCAGGATCCCAATGGCCCACCAGAACAAGCCGGTTGCCGGGGCGTTTGAAGTCCTTGGTGACAATTCTCTTGACGTCGGGGGCACGCCCCACGGCTGCCACGACCAGGGTGGGCGGCACTTCGATCTTTCGCCCGGCAGTCTCGAAGGTACCGGAGCTGGAATCCTTGCCGGAAATGAACGGCACGCCGATTTCGACGGAGAAGTCTGATATAGTCTCGACCATCTCGCGCAGGTCCCAGGCGGTCTCCGGGCGCACGCGTGGTGTATAGAAGTTATCGCAGAGCACCATTTGGCGATAGTCGGCGCCGGCCACGACCGCTTTGGTGATGGCCTCTATCATCATCAGACGCGCCATCGTGGCGGGGTCCACTTCTCCGTAGAAAGGATTGAAACCCAGGGTGGTAACAATGCCATAGGGTTTGCCACGCAGGGGGGCTGAGACGTACAAACTCGTCGGCATACGATGATTCCGGCCACCATAGGGACCCAGGGCAGTCCTTCCCTGCACCGTCGTGTCAAATTGCGCGCCAGCAGCACTCTGGTCAGCACAGTGGTAATGCATGAGGACCCTGCGAACAGCGTTAGACCACTCTTCCGCTGTGTGGGGCTCCGGAATACTCGCCCGCTCATGGTGGCGCTTGGGCTTTGCGACAGGAATGGGATTGATAGGGCAAGCTTCCCAAAGAAAAGACATCTCCAGATCGACCACCTTCTGGCCCCGCCACACCGCTTCCAGTCGCCCGGAATCAGTAAACTCACCGACCGCTGTATGCGCCACCTCGTAACGGTCGAGGATGGCCTGTGTTTCTGCCAGCTTCTCAGGCGGAACAGCAATCAGCATCCGCTCCTGAGATTCGGAGAGTAAGATCTCCCAGGCGGTCAGACTCTGGTCCTTCAAGGGCACCACGTCCAGGTTGAGCCGGACCCCCGTCTCGGCTCCCATTTCACCAGCGGCACAGGAAATGCCTCCTGCACCAAGATCAGTGATTGCACGGACGCACTCTTGGTCACGCAGCACCGGGATGGCGGAGGTGAACCGGCGTTCGGTGATAGGGTGGCCAATCTGCACGGCGGCGGATTCTTTCTGAAGCGTCTCCCCCGTCATGCCGGTGGAACTGGCAGTAGCACCGTGGATGCCGTCGCGGCCCGTCTCGCCCCCGATCAGCAAGGCCACGTCACCGGGCTTGGGCGCGTCTTTCCAGGCGTATTTCTTGGGAATCAATCCGAGAGAGTGGCCGAGGGCGAAGCACTTGGCGTATCCGGCATGGCACCGGTAAATCGGGTGCATCATGGGAATTCCCATGGGGTTCATGTAGTAGGCCGTCGCCCGAATAGACTCCGTCACGATCAACTGCGGGTGCAGAGCGCCCGCGGGAACCGCGTCCTCGCCCATGCGCGGATCCATCGTTCCCATGACCGTAGTCCCGCCGATGGGATAGCCACCCTTCCCAAACCCCAGGCTGTCACGGATCACGCCGCCGTGTTTGGTAGCAATTCCGCCAAAGGGAGCGATGGAGCTCGGAAAATTGTGCGTCTCGCCTTTGATCGTCACTACCCAGTCTTCGTAGAACTCCATCCCGCCCGCGTTGTCCTTAAAGGAGGAAACCACCAGCGGGTGGTTGATCCGTGCGGTAGCTTCGCTCAAGCGCTTGAGCAAACCCAAACCCTTCCAAGTAGTGTGATAACAGTGGTCGCTCCAGGTCTGGGCCAGGATCTCAATTTCCGCGTCCGTATGCGGATGGCCTTGCGCCCGCTCGTGGGCTTGGATGGCCTTCATCTGCGAGAGGGGCGCATACCAGGAACGCGCGCGCGAGAGGGCTTCAAGCTCGGCGTCGCTCAGGTTCAGGAAAGAAATGGTCGTGACCGGGTCGGGGTTGCCGGTAGGACGGAGTGTGGTAACTACCTCCCCCAGCTCACGGATGCGTTCCACGACATGGTTGTAAAGAAAGCGGGCGGCGATTTGCCGCGCCTCCGGAGCCTCCAACCCGCAAAACTGGTAACGTCTACTGAGCCGCGCGAATTCGAGCCCCTTCTCACCCAGGGCTCGGGCCCCCGCGAGGATGGAGGGAGTCTCGGGGTCAGTGACCGCCGGTCGGTATGCGATCTCCACAATGGGCCCCTGCCCAGGATCGAGCTGCGACTGTTCCGAAGCAACCTGGTATAAGGGGTTCACCAGAAGAGGCATGAGCGTCTCTAGGTGGATTTCCCCTTCCAGCCAGAAGACTCTCTCGATCACCAAGTTGGTGAGCGCAGTGTGGCCGTGACGGCGAAAGAAGGCCAGCCAGTTGCGGGCTTCAGGATCATCCTTCGACAAAGTGTAAACACTGTGAATCGCCATTATCGCCTCGGGCAGGATTTCGGTCGGGACTCGCGCTCCCGGTGGGACACCCGGCCTCGTTGGCACCGCGGAGGATCGGCCGGAAGTGCTTCACGAGATATGCCATGAGCCTTGAGCCACCATTATATCCAGGAAGGGCAACCTCTGTCTCCCCTTCCGCCTCTACCTGAGGGGGAGGGTTCAGGAGAGATCCAGGGCGGCTACGGACAGGTGGGTTCCTTTTAGCCAGTTGGCCAGTCGCCCCCTGGAGGAGGTTGCCCCCCTTGACAGAGTTGATTTTGGGAATCCGAAGGCGTAGATTAGGCGAAAGGGATCGTTGCGCGCCACAGGAAAGGTACCCATGAAACGGCTACTGATATCGAGCTTGTTTGTTTCCGCCGTGCTAGGTTTGGGCTTAGGCCAAGCCCGGGCACAAGGAGAGGCGACTTCGCCATCCCTCGGGGACCTCGCGCGGAAGCTTAAAGCGCAGCGTGCGCAAGCAGGCCAAAAGCCCAAACTCTATACCAACGACAACCTGCCAGCGCGGCCACCTCGGGAAACCCTGACTGTGGCAGCCGGCATGTCGGCGACGGAACCGGCCCAGACCGAAATCAAGGAAGGGAGGGGCACAACAGCGCAGGCTGAGCCGGCTGAAGAAGTCCGTGATGAAAAGTACTATCGCACCCGGATGAGCGACCTGCGAGCGCAGTTGGCGCTGCACCAGAGGCAACTCGACGTCCTTCAGCAGAAACTCAGCCAGAACCAGATGCAATTCTATGGCGATCCCAACAAGACGCTCCAGCAGGAGTTCACTCGTTCAGATGTTAACAAGCTCAACCAGGAGGTCCAGAAGAAGCAGCAGGAAGTCGCCGCGGACGAGAAGGCTATGGAAGACCTGCGCGACCAGGTTCGCCGGGACGGCGGCGACCCGGGGTGGGTCCGTTAGGCTGATAGAGGCTTTTTGCTGTTGGGTCGCGGTGGTGTAATCGCCAGACTACCTAGCGCCCTAAAGACTGCTTGCCAAGGGCGACGGGCGCGAGCCAAGATATCGGTCGGTGAACAGTCAATTCCCGAGGCGAGGGGTATATGAAACAAAAGGCCTTGGTAGTGGTTTTTGTCACCATCACTCTGGGCTTGCCAATTCTCGCGACGGCACAGGAATCCCTGGGCGACTTGGCCCGCGAGCTGCGGCAACAGCGGAGCAAGGCCGCGAAGAAGCCTGCGAAGGTTTACACCAACGATGACCTGCCGGCGCGCCCTCCTCAGGAAGGGCCGACGGCCGCCTCCGGTATGTCCAGTGAAACACCTGAAGGCACTTCAGCCGAAACAGCAAAACAAGGTAGCCCCCAAGCGCCGGTAGAGGATAAAGGCGCGACGCAAGAAGGGGCAGCCGAGGACAAGATCAAGACCCAAGACTATTGGCAAGGCAAGTTCAAGGCCGCGCGCGCAGAGTTGGCGAGCGCGGAGGAGCGACAGCAACTCGCCGAAGACGAACTCAACCTCCTGCAGATTCAACAGGCCCGCGAACTGAATCCGGCAACTCAAAGCGAGGTCAGCGCAAGAATCAAGGATAAGCAAGCAGAAATAGAGATAGCGCGCACCGCCACCTCCAAGGCGCGGAAGGCTCTCGAGGACCTCGAGAAGCAGTTCAAGGAAAGCGGCGCCCCTGAGGACTGGAGCAAGACGGAATAACGGGCCCTCACTAAGTACCCTCCCCGAAAACGCGAGCTGTACTTCATCCCCTTTACAGCTCGTGCTGTCTCACTCTCCCACCGAGCTGACTTCGCAACCGGCCACCGCGCCAGTTTGCGAACCAGTTTCCCCTGCCCTTGATCAACGAGCGCATGGGTTCAGAGGCTGCGCTTCGGAGCACCTCTCTGCGACGGCCTGGAAGAAGCGCGGCCATCACCGTCAGGAGGACCACCGCTCCTACGCCTTTTCCCCCAAGTGCAGAGCGGCGACGCCGCCCGAAAAGTCCATGTATCGGACATTTTGAAAACCTGCGTCGCTAAGAAGTGCTGCCAGGGATTGCTGGCTGGAAAATCGGCAGACGGAACCAGGCAGGTACTGGTAAGGACCGGACACACCAGAAATCCAGGTTGCAAGCCGGGGTAGGATCCGATGGAAGTAGAAGCGGAACAGGGAGCCAAGAACTGGCTGATGCACACGCGAGAATTCCAGGATCGCTACGAGGCCGCGCGACCTAAGTACGCGCCGCATCTCTTGAACACCTCGCACGTAGTTAGCCAGATTGCGAAAGCCGAAAGCCACGGCCACCGCGTCCAGCGAAGCATCGCGAAAAGGTAGGGCTAACGTATCCGCTTCGAGAAAGTATATTGAACTGGTCCGACGCTGCGCTTTCTTTTGCGCCAGTTGCAGCATCGGATGGCAAAAGTCCGCACCAATCACCGCTCCCGCCGAATAACGCGCCAGCGCAACGGTCAGGTCTCCTGTGCCGCAACACAGATCCACCACACGCGAGCCTGGCCTTGCCAGGACCTCACGCAAGGCATTGGCGGTTGCCCTCCGCCAAGCAATGTCACGTCCTAAGGAGAGTAAATGATTCAGGAAATCGTAGCGAGGGGTGACCCTCGCGAACATATCGCGGATCGCTCGAGCGGTAGATTCCTCGTCTCCGGGACATCCCGGCGAGCTCCCCTGGACAGGGAGGCGTGCGGGATCACTCATGCCGACTGCCTCGTTGGACTTCGCGGAGGGCATTCGCGGCAAGCCCCAGAGGGGCATCCTTCACAATCCGAACCTTCCCAATTCGTTCGGGAAGAACCCAGTGGATTTGGCCTGCGACGGCCTTCTTGTCCCGCGGCAACAGCTCCAGGATTCTTTCCGGTGATAGATCTCCGATGGGCGGCAACGGGCCCACCCGACGCACCAGACGAGCTATTTGCTCCCCTTCTGCAGGTTTCAGCAAACCGAGCAACTGCGCCAGGCTGGTGACAGCGAGGAGCCCCCACCCCACAGCCTCGCCGTGCAGAAAACGCCGATAGGCAGTGGCCTCTTCAAAGGCGTGTCCGAACGTATGCCCCAAGTTCAAAACCCGCCGCAGGCCGGATTCGCGCTCGTCGCGACTGACCACCTCCACCTTGACTTGCGCCGCACGCGCCAGAATAGGCTCCAGGGCTCTTCCTTGATTTGGATGGAGAGACGGGATCTTCGCTTCAAGTTGCCTAAAGAACGCCGGGCCGGCCAGGATGGCGTGCTTCACAACCTCATGCAGGCCGGAATGGAAGGCGCGCTCATCGAGCGAAGCCAAAACCGTGGGATCAGCGAGAACCTGCCGGGGAGGATAGAAAGTTCCAACGAGGTTCTTCATAGCGCGCACGTTTACCGCGGTCTTCCCGCCGATGGCGCTATCTACCTGCGCCACAACCGTCGTGGGCACCTGCACATAGTCAATTCCGCGCATGTACGTGGACGCAACAAATCCTCCCAGGTCCCCGATCACTCCGCCGCCAAACGCCACCAGCAATGAGCGGCGGTCTGCACCGTGTTCCAACAATTGGGAAGCTACTGTCTCAACCATCTTCAAGCTCTTTGAGGTCTCTCCCGGTGGGACGAAGATGGGAGGAGCGTCGCGCAATCCGGCTTCGCGGACAAACCTTTTCCCCCAGCGATTCCAGAGACCGCGCTCCGTCAGAATGAAGCGGGAGGAATAGCCGCGAAATTGCCGCAGCCCTCGCCATGCGCCGCACCCTACCAGTACGTCGTAATTGCCACTTTGGGAAGTAACCCGGAGTCGTCGCATAGAACCTCGGGGAGATCTGAGCCCTCAAGCTGAAAAGATACAGATACCACGCCAGGCCCGAAGCGGCAAGCAGCCGATGCTCGGGAAGCACAAGCTGTTGCGGAGGGGCAAAGGCGAAGCTATCATGGAATCATTCATGGTGGCCAGGAAAGAGACCAAGGCGGACTTTGTTGTCCTCGGGGGCGGAATCGCCGGCATCCGAGCTGCCATCGAGCTCGCCCGTGAGGGGCGTGTCCTGGTGCTGACCAAAGATGCCCTCTTCGAGTCCAGCACCGAATACGCCCAGGGGGGCATTGCAGCAGCCTTGGGAGAGGACGACGAAGTAACCCTCCACCTCCACGATACGCTCCGAGCAGGCGACGGCTTGTGCCGGGAAGAAGCCGTCCGCATCCTGGTGGAGGAGGGCCCAAGGCAAATCCAGCAGTTGATCGAATGGGGTATGCGCTTCGACCGCAATGGCACGAAGCTCGCCTTTACGCGCGAAGGCGCTCACAGCCGCTCGCGGGTTCTTCACGCCCACGGGGACTCCACCGGCAGCGAAATCCTGCGCGCCTTGATGGCGAAAGCCAAGTCCCTGCCAGCCATCGAACTGGTGCCGCACGCATTCGCCGTCGACCTCCGCGTGGAAGACCATCGCGTCTGTGGCGTAATCTACCTGGATGAGAAAACGTCCTTCCTGAAGACGCTGGCGGTAAGTGCGGTGTTGTTGGCCACCGGCGGCTTGGGACAGGTTTACAGGGAAACGACCAATCCTCCGGTAGCCTCAGGCGACGGGGTCGCGATGGCCTATCGTGCCGGCGCGCTGTTGAGCGACACGGAGTTCATCCAGTTTCATCCTACTGCTCTTTACTTGCCGGGAGTGCCGCGCTTCCTTATTTCAGAAGCTTTGCGAGGGGAGGGCGCCTACCTCCGGAACACCCTCCTCGAACGCTTCATGCCGCGCTATCACGAGGCGGCGGAACTGGCGCCTCGCGACATCGTTTCCCGCGCCATCGTCCTGGAAATGCAAAAGGCTCGCAACGAATTCCTTTACCTGGATCTGACAGCGCTCGACCCGGAACACGTAAAGAAACGCTTCCCCAGAATTTACACGACCTGCATGAAGTACAACATCGATATCACGACGGACCTGGTCCCTGTTCGTCCGGCCGCCCACTACGCTATGGGCGGCGTGGCCACGGATTTGCGCGGCGCGACTTCCCTTCAGGGCCTCTACGCTGCAGGCGAAGTCGCGGCTACAGGCGTTCACGGCGCGAACCGCTTGGCCAGCAATTCCTTGCTGGAGGGGCTGGTCTTCGGGGCCCGCGCCGCCTCTGCCATGATCGCACAACACCCGAAGTCCGCTCACCCGGAACCGAAGAGAAACGCTGGGGCAACAGCGGCCGTCCCCGAGTCTTCTGCTGGGCAGCCCAATCATCTGGCCGAAGCCAGGGAGCCGGATCTGGAAGCGCTGGTTCAAGAAGTTCGGACCATTTTGTGGGAGAAGGTGGGGATCATCCGGAACGGTAAGGATCTCAGCAAAGCCGTCCGACGGCTTGAGGCCATCCAGCTTCCTGCACCCAACGCGCCCTCACGCCGTTTCTACGAGGCCCAGAACATCCTGGAAGTGGGCCGATTGATTGCTCGCTGCGCGCTGGCACGCGAGGAGAGCCGCGGGGCCCATTATCGGGCCGACTTCCCCCTGAAAAGCGAGGCCGTCCCTCCCAGACATTCCTATATCTCCAAGAATTCGCCAGTCCGTTTCGAATAAGCGGTGGGAGGCGGCACGACGGCGCTTCGTGAGTCGCACCGTTTGGCTCCTCGATCAGTGTGTCATGCCCCGACGAGCCTTCGGCAACTGGGCATCTGACACGGAAGCTTCTAACCTCCCGCTCACTTGGCCATCAAGTGCCGGAGGCCGACGGTGCACCTGCCATGGATCTTTCCCTTGTCTTTCTCTCGGCGCGTAACGACGCCAGGATCGTGACAGCAAGGATGGCGCAGATGACCGCCAACGAAACCAGGGTGGGAAGTCTGTAGAAGTGCGCGACAAGCATCTTGCATCCCACAAACATCAGAATCGCTGACAAGCCCGCGCGAAGGTATCGAAGCCTCGCGATAGCCCCCGCGAGCATGAAGTACATCGCGCGCAGCCCGAGGATGGCACAAACGTTCGACGTGTAGATGATAAAGGCGTCTTGGGTCACAGCAAAGATCGCAGGAATGGAATCCACCGCAAAAAGCACATCTGTAGCCTCCAGCAATACCAACACGAGAAAAAGCGGCGTGGCAAAAAGGCGTCTGTCCACTCTCACGAAAAAGGCTGCTCCTTCAAACTGCCCTGTGACCGGCAAGAACTTCCGCGCCAGCTTGAGCGCCTTACTATGTTCCGGGCGGATCTCCTTCCGTTTTTCAAACATGAGCTTCGCCCCGCTGACAAGGAGAAGGACGCCAAAAAGGTACAGAACCCATCCAAAACGCGAGACTAGTCCCACGCCCGCGAGAATGAAGATCCCGCGCGCGACAAGCGCGCCAATAATCCCCCAAAATAGGACTCTGTGCTGAAGTCGAGCCGCCACTCCCGTGGCAGCGAAAATCACCACGAAAACGAAAATATTGTCCAGGGATAACGACCATTCGAGGACGTAACCCGTCAGGAACTGCAGCGCGTCTTCGGGCCCACGCCAGAAGTAGACGAACACGTTGAAGGCGAGTGACAGCGCAACCCAGACGGCACTCCAAAGAGTCGCTTCCTTGAAAGAGATGACGTGGGCGCGGCGTTGAAAGACACCGAGGTCAACCCCCAACATGGCCAAGACAGCGAGGGTGAAAATCACCCAGGGGAGGAGGCCCGTCATAGCCAATCCTTCGTCCACCAACCGACGAGTGCGAGAAAACAGCTCCCAAATCTACCTCGTGTTGGTGGGCTTGGCCCGTCTCTTCGCGGCACTACTTGAGGCGGGGAGATTTCTCCAGTTCCTCGAGCGTGGCAGTCACGACCCGGCCGACGATGGTCAGGCTGAGGGGACTGCAATGCTCTGGGGTGTCCTTCGCCGTGTGCCAGTAGCTGTTGTCCGGGCCGTATTCGAGGTCTATCAAGTCCACGGCGGAAACACCGGCGTTCACAAACGGAGTATGGTCATCTTCAACCGCAATTTGGCGGTCCACAAAGTACTTCGCATAGCCCCGACGCCGCGCCACATTGAAGACCATGTCCGTCAGCCAAGGCGTAGAGTTGTATTCGCGCTGGATATTGAGCTTTGCATCCCCAACCATGTCTACCAGGATCAAAGCTTGGACACGACTCAGCTCCCCAGCCGCCGAAAGCTTCTGGACCAGGTGGCGACTCCCGTAAAGGCCATCCGTCCGAGACCATTGCTGGACAGCCTCCTCGCCATCGAAGAAAGCCAGCCAGTAGGTGAGCGTATTCTTTCGCCGGCCCAGGATGCGCGCCAGTTCCAGCAGCAGGGCGGCACTGGACCCACCGTCATTAGCGCCTATGAAACGGAAAACGTCGAAGCGCTTGGTTTCGTAATGCCCGGCCACGATCACCACCTGACACCGCGCGCCGGGGAATTTGGCGATGAGGTTCGTCATCGGCAAATTCCCCACGGGTGTGGAGGCCACAAAGGGGTCTTCTTCCACCTTGGCGCCCGCCTGCCGAAGCTGCGTGACGATCCACCGCCTTGTTTCCGCCAGAGCTGCGGAACCCGACGGTCGGGGACCAAAAGCCACGAGCTGCTTCAAGTCTTCAAAAGCGCGGGCGCCGCTGAATCCGGCGGCTTGAGCAACCTGGAGACTCCAGTTCGCTCGGAGGAAGACCAGAACTGCGGCCAGCACGAGCAGCCTTCGCAGTCCCGCCTTCCTATGCGTGCTCACGCCTTCGATTCCATTTCTTTTTGAGATGGACAAGCCAGGAGAGTCCGATGCTCAAGATGTAGAGGCCCACCATCGGAATCCAGAACATGAAGAGCGTGGTCCAGTCGGGAGTGGGCGCGAGGGCGGCGGCCACCACGGCGGTGATCAGAATTGCGTAACGAATGTGTCGGAGCAAGAACCTGGGCGTGACGATGCCAAATATGGAAAGAAGCAGAATGATGACCGGTAACTCGAAAACGAGACCCACACCCACGATGATCGTCAACGCCAAGTTCCAATATTCGTTGATGCTGATCATCGGCTGGAAGCGTTTGCCGAATTCCACCAAGAACTTCAGCGCCGCAGGAAACGCCATCTTGTACGCAAAGAAGCCACCCGTGATGAAGAGGCTGCTCGTCAGCAGAACGAAGGGCCAGACGTAGCGCTTTTCATGACGATACAGGCCGGGCGAAATAAAGAGCCAGATCTGCCACAAGACATAAGGCGAGGCCAAAAAAAGGCCCGCCACAATCGACATCTTGATATAGAGATTGAAGGGGTCGGTGGGATTCGTATAGACGAGCTTGTCCGCCATGTGCAAGGCGCGCAGCGTGTCGGTCAACGGGCGTGCGAGGTAGCCGTAGATCTCGTCAGAGAAGTAGAAGCAAATGCCGAAACCAACCACCAGGGAAAAAACAGATCGAATCAGCCGCTGACGAAGTTCCTCAAGGTGCTCGAGGAACGACATCTGCTTGCCGCCTACTTGCTCTTCCTCAGGATCGGGGTTCGGCTTCTTCGTGGGCGGGTTCTGGATCGTTGTGGCCATACTTGGAGGCTGGGTCGGAAACGCTCTCTGGGTAGCGGTCGAGATTCCTTATTTCTTCTTCCAGTGAACTCTTTAGTTCGTTCGAGGCGCGGCGCAACTCCCCCAGACCCTTACCGAGCGTCCGCGCTATCTCCGGAAGCTTTTTGGGGCCAAACAGCAGAAAAGCGATAAATAGTATGAACCCGATCTCGGCAAATCCGCCGCTAAACAAGTTCAACCTCTCTTTGGCATAATAGGTGAGCCCGTCAGGGTTGTCAAGGCAATCCGTCAAACAGGTAAATACCTGTTCATCTGCTTAACCGCCTCCGCACTGGCGATCAATAAACTGCCCCGGCCAACGGATAAAGCCCAGGCTAGAGCCGCCTAGCGAGAGCACCATTTTCCCTCGCACGCTTCCCCTAGGAAACCCCAAGTCACCGGCAGCATCCAAAGAGTGAAGCCTGCAGGGGCTTGGCTTCTCGGTCCAGTCCCTGTATGTTATACTGAGCAGGCAGGGTAAGGAGCTGCACCAGCATGAAACCAGCACGGCGAGTGGCTTGGTTTGTCTTCTCCACGGTTCTGCTTTGCGCGCTGTTGGGCGGCCTTTACGGCCGACAGGTCGAAGCCACGACAGGCAGTGACGACTCGGATGTGAAGAGCAGCCTGAACGCGTTCACCCGGGTTTATGATGTGGTCGAGCAGAACTATGCCGACCCGGTGGACCCTGATAAAGCCATTTACGGGCCCACCAATGGCAACGTCGGTGCAATCCCCGGCGCCCTCCGGACCCTTGATCCGCACTCCAACTTCTTTGACCCCCGCGCATTTTCCCAGCTCCGCGAAGACCAGGAGGGCAAGTACTACGGGGTAGGTATGCAGATCGTGGCGCGGCCCGGTAAAATGGGCAAACTCGTTACGGTAGTCGTCGCGCCCATCCCAGGCTCACCCGCCTTTCGCGCGGGCCTTCGCCCGGGAGACATCATTGCCAAGGTTGACGGAAAATCGACCGAAGGGCTGAACGTTGTCCAGGTGGCCGAAATGCTTAAGGGACCCAAGGGGACCGTTGTCCACGTCACCATCAGCCGCGAAGGCTATGACCAACCCTTGGAATTTGACATCACCCGCGATGAAATCTCCCCGCGCAGTGTCGATGACGCCTTCATGATTAAGCCGGGGATCGCTTACATCCACATCGGTAAGTTCAACGAAAACACCAACGACGAACTTACCGAGACGCTGAAGCGGCTCAGTGAGAAGACCTTCCAGGGCTTGATCCTCGACCTCCGCGGTAACCCCGGAGGTTTGCTCCAGGAAGCCGTCCAGGTTTCTGAACATTTCCTGGAGAAGAGCCAGCTCATCGTCTACCACTACGGGCGGCATTCGCAGGAGAAGCGGTACTATGCGACCAAGGGCGACAGCGGGAATGAGTATCCCATCATCGTGCTGATTAATCGCATGTCAGCCAGTGCGGCGGAGATTGTGGCTGGCGCACTTCAAGATCATGATCGCGCTCTGGTCATGGGTGAGCCAAGCTTCGGAAAGGGTCTCGTGCAGACCGTGTATCCGCTGAGCGAGCGGACCGGCTTGGCGCTGACAACAGCTCGCTACTACACCCCTAGCGGACGTCTCATCCAGCGCGAGTACACGAATGTCTCGCTATATGACTACTACTATTACCACCCGGAGCATGCCTCGGCTCCGCGCGATGAGGTCCGCCTCACGGATGGTGGGCGAGAGGTTTATGGCGGGGGCGGGATTACTCCCGATATCAAAGTCCAGGACCCCAAACTGACTCCCACTCAGGAATTGCTCCTGCAACGCGGCACTTTTTTCAACTTTGGCAAGTACTATCTCGGCATGCACAAGACGATCCCAAGGGATTTCCAAGTCACCGACGGTGTGACCGAGGAATTCAAACAATTCCTTTCCAAGGAGCAAATCCAGGTGTCCGACCAGGATTTGAAGGACAACCTGGATTTCGTCAAGAACCGCATCCTCATTCAGCTTATCGCCTCTATCTTTGGCGAACCCGAAGCCGACAGAATCGCCGTCGAGAACGATCTCTTAATCCAGAAAGCCCTCGAAAACATGCCGCAGGCCAGACAGCTTCAGGCGAACGCCAAGAGTTACTTGGCCAGCAAGAATCAGAAGTAGGGTAGGAAGACCTCCTTGGAATTCCATCCTTAAGTGTGCTGGGATTGCACGCCAAGGCTTCGATCCCGAAGTGGCGGTCATTACTTACGGATCTGCGAGTGGAAATACTTGCGAAGCGCGATCCCGACTGCCTATTGAGGTCGCCAAGATTGGTGGACGCGAAGGGATTTGAACCCTCGACCTCAGCGTTGCGAACGCCGCGCTCTCCCAACTGAGCTACGCGCCCACGGCTACAAACCATACCAATATAGCATGAGTCTCGGAGACCGACAATTGAGCCGGGCACTCTCTGGCATTTCTGTTGAAAGCGCGTTTAAGGGCACTCCGAGTCATGATGGTCTCCCCAGGCATGGGCTTGCTCGCAGGCCAAGATGAAGCAGCCTGGGACTTGGTCGCTGTGGGCCGGGTTGAGGCAACTTGGGAAGCGACTCAAGTAACAGTGCCGATGGCGGAAGAAGCCATGCGCGAAGCCAGTGGTGCGCAGGCGATGTCGCCAGTGGGCTAGCCAGC
>Ga0315280_10002474_pt1 | contig 29894 bp, 44 predicted proteins | sample YL17G06_40_MG_FD_203697 | JGI IMG/M metagenome (GOLD analysis project Ga0315280, IMG submission 203697) | Sediment microbial communities from Yellowstone Lake, YNP, Wyoming, USA - YL17G06_40 | ecosystem: Environmental > Aquatic > Freshwater > Lake > Sediment | place: USA: Wyoming | collected... | reverse complement strand
CCTTCTCATTAAAAAATGGTTTGACAAAATCATATCTACTTTTTATTTCACTTAATTCATCCATATAACTTAATAGCGTACTCCCGATATAAAAAGTTGCCTAAACTATTTTGTTACAACTACTTAGCGGTCAATATGAGCTCCTGCGTGGCTACAGATCCAGTGGCAGTCATAGAATTCTTTGTGCCCTCCTCTTTCAAGGTGCCAAAACCCATGATTCTGGTAGTTCCGGTGGACGACCATAGGGTCAAGTCTAGTGACTTGTCCGTTCTATCATCGAACTTTATCGACCATTTGCCGCTCACGTCTATTGGCTTAACCTCTTGAGTCTGATTAGAACTTATGTTGCCGGTTTGGTTGAGGGTTGGGTTAGGATTGTTATTTGGCTTAACTAACAGCTTGGGTTTTGGCTCTGGCATATCCATGTTCGGTCCTGAGATGAGAGGCTTTGGCATATCCATGTTCGGCACGTTCATGCTCGGCACTGCGATGTCACCAGGATCACCAGCATGAGCATGAATAGATAAACATGAAAGTAATATAGATGATAGCAGTATGCTTGCCAATCTCATTCTACTAACCTCGGCCTTGAGATAGTTACTCGCAAACAATCTTAAAGGTTGTCCTGTAATCCTCCCCCAAAGCCATGGATGGAGCCTGCTTCTCTCCAAGCTATTTTCTTAAAAGCGGAGATGATAAGAAAGAGGTGAGGGCGGATAGATCGCGGGATGGTTCAGGTGAGCATAGAGCGCAAGGCATTCAATCATCCCAGCCGGTCGAGATTCCTCACAATCGCATCCCCCACCCGCTCCCCGGAGCCGCCCGTCTCCTCAGCGCTGAAGGACAGGCAGCTTCGGCAGCGATGGGCAGGATAGGACCGCGATGCTCGGGTGGCCAGGGTCGCCTCGCCGCCTGCGTTCCGGTCGAGCGAGGAGGGCCGGGAGGCCCTGCGTGGCTGCATGCCACTATCTTGAATTCTCGATCGTAGCGCCGCCTCATCTTCTTCATCTACATCCCTCCATGAGTTGAAGTTGCTTAACTCATTGTCCACTCGGAGGGGTTCACTCCAGTTCGTCCGATCCGGAATGCAACTTATGATGGTCAATATTCGCTTAATGCCGCCGGTCTCAGCCGGGGTGTCGAGGGAACGCCCCACGGATATGTGACTTATCATAATTGATCCTGCTGTCAAGGCAGGAGAGGGTGAAGCGGCCGTGCCTCCTTGGCTGCTGCCGTCAGCTTCATTAAAATACACGCACATCATCAATAGCTAAATTGTTCCTGCACAACCTCTCGGAAGCGTGCTTGAGCCTTTCAGAGAAACCTACTTATCACGAAAAAGAGATGAGATGATCGCCAAGGTGCGAAGGATTCTGGAACAGCTCCTTGTGCAGCCCATAACCGAGGAGCGGCCAAGGCCGTCCTGCCGGACGGATGGGCAAGGCCAGAGGCTATTATAGCAGGTTGAAGAGGCTCTAAAATGAGAAAGAAATACGCGCCACACGAGCCCGAGGAAGATGTGCTATCGGCGGCAGATGCTTTTCGGGATGCAGAGCAGTCTGAAGCCCGCTGGCAGACCTTTGAACGAGATCAAAAATTGCGTCGATTGCTGGTCGAGCTGCCTGAACCGGCATTTTCCAAACTGGAGAGGCTGGCCAGGCAGAGGAGAAGGACTGTAGCTCATCTTGTGGAAGAAGTGATCACCGGCCTGGTGGACGCTCTTGCTCCTACCGAAGAAGAGGCTTAAGGATTCAAGTTGCTCGGATGTGCCGATTATCCGCGCTCTTCACTAATTTGCCTGAATCAGTTGCCTCTTTTCCCATCTGGCGCTACGGCTTCGAAGCCCCTAAAAAAATTTGGAGGGAATCGCAGCCTGTCTCCATCTTCTAACCACGTGGCGGTGATGGCTGACAGTATGGCGCGCTCGCTTGCATCTCATTGAGTGCACCGCGGGGCCTCCAGGACCTCAGTCAAGGCCGCGAGCCTGGTTTCGAGTTCATCTTTGAGAATGACTATCGAGGATGCCTCGCCCAGCACTTTGATTAGGCCGTCTGCAATGTCTGATAGGCTGAAGGTCGTGATAGCGGCCTGTGGGGTTAGCTCACCCTCCTCTATTATCTCCCATCCAGGGCGCGGGCCCTCTGACCATTCACCATATCGATGTATCCTCACCAGCAGGCCGTTCTCATAAAGCACCAGTTTGTGCTCACTGTAGAAGCCCGAAGTTTTTTCAAGCTGTACTCGCTCCTCTTTGGTCAGGATAACCAGCTCTCGTCGGTAGCATGACTCATAATCCTTGCTCAGCAGAGGCACGAGGGGAACAATCTTCTCCATGATAGCCTTGAGCACCTCCGCTTCTCCTGCAAGGACTTCCCTCTTCAGCTCTGAGACTCTTGCGGCCAGCGAGCCAAGATCATCGAGCGCTGTGCTCAGTTCCGTTAGGGTATTCGGCGAGGCGACACCAGGGCCGATCCTGGCCTCTGCGGTCAGCCTATAGATGGGCGGCATCACCACGGGCTCCTGGCCGTGGTTATGGTATGCGATCAACCGCTTTACTGCTTCCACGCTCTGAGTGAGCGGGCTATTCAAAGATAGAATGGGTTTTCCGTTCATTTACGTCCACCAAAATACTACTTAGCACTACGAATATTTAAGCTTATTGTAGAACACTAGGTAGTAAGATATTTAAACAATGAGATAGAAATAGGAGCAGTATGGCGAGAATTCATAGAAAAAAAATCAACATCAGCATAGACCCGCAGCTCTATGAAGATGCTCTAAAATTGGTGGAGACTGGCGATTATCGCAACGTAAGTCACTTCTTCGACCAAGCGGGCCGAAAACTAGCACGTGAAAAGCTTTCAGAGAGAAAAAGCGAGAACCCTTGTGAGGCCCTCGCTGCCCCCTGAGTCATTCCGTTTGGTGGACGTAAATGACCGTGATGTGATTTCTGAAGATAAATCGCTATCCTATTACCCGTAATTTACGCCGAGGGTGAGATTCGAACTCACGAGACCCTTGCGAGTCACCAGCTGTCCAGGGAGTTATCACTCCAGGCTGGCGCCCTACCGCTAGACGACCTCGGCACACTTTAGCGCTTGGCAGCCTTTGCAGCCGCCGCAGAAGCGTCCCTCTCGGCCAGCTTCCACGCCTTGGGATAGGTGCCCGGCTCCATTATTACCCTTTCGGTCGCGGCCACGATGCCCGTCTTGGAGGCGAGCATCTCTTGGCTCGTCATCTGGGCGCGAGCGACGCCCACGGCTTCGCCTTTCAGGGTGAACAGTGCCACATCGTCGCCCTTATTTATATCTGTCTCCAGGCTGAGCAGCCCCGGAGCCGCCAGGGGCGCACCGTGACAGATGGCGTCCACGGCATTGTCCGCAATGGTGAGTCTCGGCAGGTGCTTCAAGGCCACCTCCACGGGCAAAATGACGCGGCGCAGCCCGCTCTCGTCCCCGGTCTCCCTCCAGATCTCGTAGGCGTCTTTGAGCTGGTGCAAGGTTGTAAGCGTCCCGTCCTCCCGGAAGGGCCCGGCCTTGGTGCGCCGCAGCTCCTCCATGCTCGCCCCCGTGCCCAGGGCAAGGCCGATGTCGAAGCAGAGCTTGCGAATGTAGGTCCCTGCCTCGCAGCCCACTCTCATGAGCACCTGCTGCTCCTCCATCTCCAAAACCTCCAGGTAGTAGATGGTCCTGATGCGTAGCTGCCTCACCACTGCGGATTTCAGCGGCGGAGTCTGGTAGATGGGGCCCACGAACTCTTGGCAAACCTCCAAAATGCGCCTCTTCGGCTGCGGCTTATGCACGTGCATCAGGCAGATGTACTCCTTTCCCGCCAGGAGAAGAACGTCCATCACCCTGGTCGCATTGCCCAGGAGAACAGGCAAGATCCCCGTGACCTTGGGATCCAGGGTGCCGCTGTGCCCCGCCTTCTCCAGTTCGAGAATCCGCTTCACCCAGGCCGCCACCTCATGGCTGGTCGGCCCGGAGGTCTTGTCCAGGTTGATGGCCCCCAGACGCAGGTGCATCTCCAGGCTACGCTTCTCCGGCGGCATGCCGTGGGCAGGATCGGTCTTGCCGCTTCTCTTTACCAGAACGGACCTGGCCCTATCGGAGGGCAAGGCGCCAGTGTTCCCGGTGTCCTTAGCAGTAGCCGTTGCGGTGATAGTAGTTGTATTAGTTGTAGTAGCAGTTGTAATAGTAGCAGCGCCAGCATTGGAGTTATCAGCACTCTTGGCACGGTGGATTATCACTGGCGGGCCCTCACTGCGGCCAGCACGATGGAAAATGTTCCGGCCTCGTTGAACCTGCCCGTGTCCACCACCAGATCGTAGACGGAAAGGTCGTTGATGTCGATGTTATAATATTTTTTATACCGCCTGGCCTCGCTCTCCTCTCTGGCGCGCGTCTCCTGCATGGCATCCTCCGGCAGCTTGGACTCGCGCCTGGCGATCCTCTCCGCCCTCGCCCGCAGATCCGCTTTGAGCAGCACTTTCATGTCCGCTGGCAGAAGATGGCCGGAGAGCCTCCCCTCGAAGACGCCGGACCCCTCCCTGGCCAGAGCCTTCTGGGCATCATCGATCTGGTAGTCTATCTCCGGTCCCTTCTCCGCCAGCCGGTTCATCTCCTTCACAGAGATGTTCTTCTCGCCGGCGATCCTGCGAAAGAGATCTCCGGAGTTGATCCACCGCAAACCCAAGCTCGCCGCCAGGCCCCGGGCCAAGGTGGTGGTGCCAGTTCCCGGCGCTCCGCTTATGGTTATTATCATACTCTTCAGCTCATGCTCCCGATGTCCAGAGCCTTGCGTATGATCTGCGAGACCGGAAGGGAGCAGACGAAGTACCAGTAGAACCAGTAGATCACCGGCCCGATCACTGCAGCGTTGATCTTTTGCGTCCCCCAGAAGGGAAAGGTCATGGTCAAGTCCGGATTCTGTGCTATGTAAAGATAAGCCCACATGAAGAGCGGTATGGAGACGATGCCGATGTAAAGCATGGGCTTGAACTGCATCTGCATCATCTTGCCCTGCTCCGAAACCATCTTCATCTGCTCTGTTTGCAGCTGCTGCTGCCGGGCCTGATCTCCGGACAGCTGCGCCTCCTTCATGTCTCTTTGCAGCCTCTTCATCGTCTCCTGCTGAGCCTTCAGGAAATCCCAGTCCATGGTGTACTTCTGGATCAGACTGGCATAGAGGCCGGTGATGGCAGCCAGGATGAAGAGCACGACGTGGAAGGGCAGGATGGCCGGAAGCCATCCCACGATGTGGGCCATGGCCACGCCTAAAGAGTGTCTCAGATCGCCGCTGATCATAATCCCGAAGAAGAGGACGAAGCCTATGGCTAAGGCCGCGTTGTCCAGGGACTTGGTCAGATTGGCGCTGGCGCTCATACCGTCGCTCCGAAGAACTTCTGCATCATGGGGTACATCTCCTGAATCTGCTCGCTGGCTATCTGCTCATAGAGCCGATAGACGATGCTAACCGCCAGGAGCAAGCCGGTACCACCTGCTCCTCCCAAGGTTCCAAGAAGGCTGGCGATCAAGGTCAGCAGGCCTATGATCACTCCTCCAATCACCGTCACTTTGGGGATATACCTCTCCATCAGCCTCTCAATGGAGGCCGGGTTCCTTCTGTAGCCGGGAATCTGCAGGCCGGAGTTGTGGATCTTGGTGGCCACGCTCTTGGGACCCATGCCTGTAGTCTCAATCCAGAAGATAGCGAAGATGATGCCTCCAATGAGCAGAAAGCTGGCATCCACGAGCACGTGCAACAATATCTGCCAGCCGGTCAAGGACTGAAATCCCAGCTCCACCATCCCTGCAGAGCCTTGAACCATGCCTGGCATCCAGTCGCTCGGCCCCCGGAGGGCAGATAGATAATACATCAGTCCGGATACTGGCTGGGGCGACGAACCGCTCACGGCCGCACCAGTTGCTGCATTGTATTTAGCCATGGAGATGAAGTTTCCGAGCAAGCTGGAGTAGCCGGTATACACAGTGGTCACGCCCTGGCCGGTTACTGAGGCTGTGGTCACTGTGCCGATCTTGCCTGCCAGCAGTGCCCCCATCATCTCAATGTTGGCCTGAATGGCCCGCACCAGGATCATAGGAAGGACCGATGCATAAACCAGCTTCACCGGGAACCTTCCGCGAGCGCCGCGCACGCGGCTGTGGGCCAGAGGTATCTCTATCCTCGTGGACTCCACCAGAACGACCAGCAGAATGATCATCACTGTCGAGATCAGCGCCAGGATTCCTCCCGTGACGAGGATGAACCTCAGGCCCTCTGAGGTGAAGATGGTGTCGAAGCTGATGAGCTGCAGCCTGATGATATCGATCCACTTGGGTATTATGCCCACAGGAAGACCGGCATCGCCCGTGGCCGGATTGATGATGCCCGTCACCAGCTGCTGGCTTATTCCCGCCACGATGAAGAGGCCCACGCCTGATCCCACACCCCATTTGGAGACAACCTCATCCATATAAACGATGAGGGACCCGCCTACGAAGACCTGGATGAAGATCAGCAGAGAAATTATTCCCAGGGAAACCCCCAAGGTGCTGGCTAGACCGGGATCCGGCAGCAGATAGCCTCCCATGACCTGCGGCAAGGCCTCCACGGCCACCATCACGAACACCAAAGCCTTCTGAGTGCCCTGATATATGGCCTGGTCCCGGGGATCGCTCAGATCGAGCTTGATTATCTCTGCACCCACCAGCAGCTGCAGCACGATGGATGCGGTCACAATGGGACCTATGCCCAGGAGCATCATGGAGCCGAAGGACCCGGCAAAGAAGGCGCGATAGGCACTGAAGATATCTGTGGAGGCAACGGAAAGTCCGAAGAGGGGTATGTTGCCCAAAACGAAGTAGAGCAGCAATATGGCCAGAGTCCAGCTTAGCTTTCTCTTGAAATGGACATGGCCCTTGGGTCTCTCCACGGCAGGGAGCCGGCGCACAAAGGGCTCTATCGCATAAAAGAAACCATGCTGGTTCATACTACTACTGCCTGACCACCAGCAGCCTCTATCTTGCTCTTGGCAGCGGCCGAGAACCCGGCTGCGCTCACATTCAGCTTTCGGGTTACCTTGCCGCGACCCAGGACCTTCATCTCTCCGATCTCAACCTTGCCGTCTGAGCCTGCCATCTGGTCCAGCACGTCCACATTGACCACGTTCAGCTTCTCAGCCAACGGCTGCCGGACGAATCCGTGCTTGCCCATCTGGGTTCCGAGAAGGAGAGACCGCATGAAATGGTGCTTGCACTTGCCGACGTCTCCACGACCACCGCGAGAGCCGCCCCCTCGCGCGTTCTTGTGCTTGCCGTGGTAAGTCCGGTGGCCCCTGCGTTCTTTCGTCTTTGGTCTAACCATTGCCTTCTACCTCATCCTCTTGATAAGATCCGCCATATCCTGGCGCAATCCCATATCTCCGCCCTGTCGTGCGGTCTTCTTGGTGGTCTTTAAGCCCTTCCGGGCCGGATGCAACCTGAAGATGGGCTTGATCCCCAGATCCTTCAAGCTGGCAGAGCCGGAGTTCACAGCGGACGCCAGTTCCTTGAAGGTGCGATAGGAGGTATTCTCCTTCAAGAACTGGTCCGTGAGCCGTCTATTCGCGCTCAAGCGTCCCCGCCTCTCCAAGAGCAAGGCCAGCGTATCATCATCGATCTTGCCCCAGGCCACGTAGTCCTTCACCTTCTGAATCATGCCGCGGTAGTGGGTATCTTCCGCTACCACGATGCAATGGTTGACCCTGTGGATGCGCAGCATCTCCAGGGTGTCTTTGATCTCGGGCCGCAGATTCACCTCGCCCCTCAATCTCACTATGGCAAACATCTTCAGGCCCTCACTGTTATGGTGTTGATGAGTGCGTTGTAGGTGGCCTTGGCGAAGTTGAGGGTGGTCCTGGTCGAGCCAGCCGTCCTGGTCCACACATCCTTGATGCCGGCCATATCCATGACCTTCTTGGATGTCTCACCTGCAGCTATGCCCAGGCCCCGGGGCGCTGGGATAAGCACCACTCTGACGCTGCCGGACTCGCCCACCACTTCGTAGGGCACGGTGTGAGCCTGGCCGCAACCGCACTCCCAGCTGCCGCAGCCGCGCTTAACCTTCATGATGTTCCGCTTGGCGTTGTCGATGCCTTTCTTGATAGCCTTGCCCACCTGGACATCCTTGCCCTCTCCGAGGCCGATGTAGCCATCCCTGTTGCCCACGATCACCGTGGTTCTAAACTTGACCCTTCGACCGGAGTCAGTCATCCTCTGCACCATGTTGATATCTAAAACCTCGTCCTCCAGACCGGGAATAAGCACATCGATCAGGCCGGCCTCCTTTATGGGAAGGCCGGACGCCATGGCCTCGTCGAAAGTGGTCACCTGACCCTCATATACGAGCCTACCCAACCTGGTCCTGGGGACCCACTCTTCCGCATAGAAATCGCGCTTCTTCTTCTTCTGATCCATCGTCTCACCCCAGTATCTTCTCGCGGGCCTGCTCGAATTGGGCCACAATATCCGCTCCGGTGTACTCCTTTATGTGCTCGCCGCGAATCCTCTCGTCATCAGGGAAGATCTCCGGGCTGTGAGGCACGTTCACACCCGCGTCCACAACGCCCTTAATGGCAGCATAGATTCTGTTGCCGCGGGTGGATGCATGCAGGCCGATGTCTGCTATGCCCTCTTTCTCCCCTAAGGCCAGCATCTTCTTTCCAAAGAGGAGGCCCGTCAGGTAAGCCGCGGGCAGATTGCCTGTGCCCAAAGTGTATCCAAAGTTCTTGAGATCCTTGGAGTTGACCGTCAGGAGCGTCTTGTCGCCCATCTGCTCCGCCACCACCAGCTGCAAGGTAGTGCTGGCGTTGCTCTTCCTGACCACAACTCTGGGTTTCTTCGATAGTATAAGCCTGTATCTTACATGATAGTTGGTCTTGCCCTCTCTCCGCCTGCGGAAGGGCACTTTGTATCTTGGTCCAGTCGCCAAGTCACTCACCCCTGGCCAGGCCCTTGGCCTTGATGTAGGCGTTGAGGTGCGCCGTGCTCCTGTATTCGCCGCCCTTGGATTTGCGATAAAGCATCCTGTAGGCGTGCCGATCGATCTGGCCGTCATCCCGAAGCTCTTTCAGCCTCCTTCGCAGGGCGCGGATCTTGGTCATCCACTGCTCTTTGCGCGGGGTTCGCGCCCCTTTTGCGCCTTTCCTGTGCCCCGGCCCTTTGCAATGGCCATAGGCCCGCTTCGCAGCCCTGGCCCTGAATCTGGCCCGACTGTTGCCCTTCTTGGGCTTAGCCTTGATATTTCCGGCCTCGATCTGGGAGCGAATATCCTCTCGGGTTATGGCGTCGGTCAGATCGCCTGCCGCTTCAGGATCAGGATTGATCCAGACGCGGCTTTCGCCTATGGAAAGCTCCGCCGCCGCCAGCCTGCGCTGTGTCGTAAATCCTGGCATTTCAGGCCCCTCCCTTCGGGTTCAGCACCTTCAGCCCCATCTCCGCTGCCTTGGCCTGGATCTCCAGCCGCTTCTTCATGCCCACGGCCGCAGCGATGCGCACAGCGCATCTCTCGGCTTTAGCCAGCTCTGCCACATTGTTCACCAGCACCTCCGGCATGCCGGAAGGATGAAATCCTCTGACGGCTGCAGGGCTTCCAAAGCCAGGCCGGACCAGCTTGCCTTTGGCAGCCACCTGCTGCCGGAGCTTGTTGTGCAGGCCGCGAGGCTTCCGCCAGCTGGTGCCCAGCCTCTTCTTCTTGTGTGAATCATGAAAGTTGAACTCAGGCTTCTTGGCCTTCTGCCTGGCTCTCACCCTCAGCAACCTCTGTGCCATCCTCGTCACCTCTTGTCCACCAGGTATATTCCGTCCTGGAACACCCTGATATCGAATCCGCGCACTCGCGTGGCCTGCTCGATGTTGGCCATGGTCTGACCAACCTTCTCCTTGTCGATGCCCGTAATCACTACTTCGTCCTTGCCAACTACTACCTTAGTTCCCGTCAGAATCTTTGCAAACCGGGACTTTCTCTCCCCAAGGAAGTTGTTTATGACGAGCTCGTCGGAAGCTGCCTTGAGCTGTATGGGGAAGTGAGAGTAGACTACCTTCATCTTGTACTCATACCCTCTGGTTACGCCAGCGATCATGTTGCCTATGTGCGCAGCCAGGGTCCCCACCATCGCCCTCTGGCGCTTGCGATCGAGCCTGGAATTCACGACCAGATGGGAGTCCTCTTTCGTGATCTCTATCTCAGGATAGGAAAGCTGCCTGGAGACCTCTCCTTTCGGACCCTTCACCGTGACGGTATTTCCGTCCAAGGATACGGCAACCCCCTCCGGGATCTCTACCTGTCGTGCAACCTCTTTGACCATTGCGACCACCTAATATACGTATGCCAGAAGCTGGCCCCCCAGGGACTGGGCCCTGGCGTCGGTATGGGCCATGACTCCCTTGCTGGTGCTCAGTATCAGCACCCCGAAGTTCCTGGCAGGGAGGAATCGCTTCTCCCATTTCTCCAGCTCTGAGACCTTGGTAGCGAACCGGGGTTTGATGACACCACAGCGGTTGATCCTTCCCAGGAGCTTTACTCTGAACATTCCCGACTTTCCGTCGTCCACGAACTCGAACTCGCCGATGTATCCTCTATCCGCCATTACCTTCAGCGCCCTTCCTATGAGCTTGGAGGCGGGATGAATGATACACTCGGCCTTGCCTACGCTCTCCGCGTTCTTGATGACGGACATAGCATCGGCCAGTGGATCCAATAACACTGCAACCACCTACGAATATTTTTCGAAGCCCATCTGTGGGGCGATCTCTCGGAAGCACTGCCTGCACAGATATATTCCGTACTTTCTCACCAGGCCACTCATGCGACCGCAACGCTTGCAGGTGTTTGCGCCCCTTCCGAAGACCTTCTTGCCTTTCTTCATGCTGCCTCCAGGATCTCTACGCCGAACTTCTTCTGGACAAACTCCATGGTATCGTCTTTGCCCAGCCGCTGCCGGCCCGGAATCTTCTTTTGCGCAATGCGCCTCCTGGCTATCCTGTAGCCGGCCCTCTTCAAGGCCACGGAGACGTCCATGCCGAAGATGCCTATCTCCGGGTCATACCTCATGCCCGGAAAGTCGGTGTGCTCCTCAATGCCGAAGGAGAAGTTGCCCTGCATATCGAACTGGCTCTTTTTCAGGCTGCCGCCAGCGGCCTTCAGGGCCGTGACCAGGAAATCCTCGGCTGCCTTTCCCCTCAGGGTGAGCTTTGCTCCGATGGGCTCTTTCTTCTTGATGCCGAAGTTGGGAAGCGTCTTTTTGGCGATGGATCGAACTGGCGTTTGGTGCGTGATCGCTTTGAGAATGGTCTCGGCGTTGACCAGCCGCTGGCCGCTTTCCCCTACGCCCACGTGCACCACGACCTTGTCGATCTGGGGTTCAAGCATGACATTCATTTAGCTGCCCCCAACTTGATGACAGGCTGGTCCTTTCCGATCATGTAGACATAATCCTCTATGGTCTCGAACTCCTCATCGCCGGAGATGATCACCCGGTTGGGCTGGGAACTCTTCACGGTTATGATCTCTTTGATCTTGCCCATCTGACCGGAATGCTTTCCGCCCACGACCATGGCCAGGTTGCCGACCTTGAACTCGATCCTATCCTCGATATTCTTCTCGGGGATGGAGAGCACCAGCGAATCGCCCGCTCTATAGTCGCCTTCCTCCAGCTTATTTGAGCCGTCGGACAGGTTGAGCTGCTGCTTTTTGCCCTTCAAGACGGTCTTGTTCTCTATTCTGGCCAGCTTTCTCACGTTCCCCGGCTCAAGAAGGCTCAAGTAGAACATTCCTCTGGCGTCTTTCAGCATTCTATACTGCTTGTCGAGCAAGGGAACGGATATTATATCGAATATGCCCACCGGCAGCTTGTAGTCCTTCTGGACCCTTCCGTCCACCAGCACCTTGCCCTCGTAGAGGACCCTTCTAGCCTCGCGGGCGTTGTCCACGAGCTTGAGCATGTCCCGAATTACCGTCACGAGAGATATGCTCTCCCCCGCAGAATGCGGTCCTGGACTGGTCTTGGCCACCCACGTGTGGGTCTTCCTGGCAATGGGCCAGCTCACGGGAACGGTTACCCTCTTCTGGTGTCTGCTCATTCGGATCGCCTCGCGAAGATCTTCTCCCTCTCGGAGTCCTCTAAGTTGAGCTTTACAATCATGACATTGGAGGGATGAATGGTTCTGGGAACCTCGGTTCCATCGGCGCGGTAGTTGCTCACGCCCGCCACCTTAATGGTGCACCTCTTGAGGTCCACATCTTCGACTAAACCTTCGGTGCCGGCGTGATCTCCACGCATGACCTTGACCGTATCACCCTTGCGCACCTGCGCATTGCGCTTCTTCAGCTCAATGCGCAGAGCTTTGCTCAAGGGTGCGTGCATGTACTTCTGACGCCTGTGCAGCGGCGCATTATACCTCTCCTTCCGCTGCTTCCTTGGCTGAATGCTTTTCATAATCATCACACTATCATGGATGCTGCAGAAGCGATCTTGCCGAACCGCTCCGCCACCTCGCGGGCCACAGGTCCCTTCACCTCGGAGCCCTTGGGCACGCCCTCGTCATCCACGATAACGGCGGCGTTGTCCTCGAAGCTCACCCTGAGACCATCGGGCCTGCGGAACTCCTTCCTCTGGCGGATGATGACCGCTTTAAAGATCTGCTTTCGCATCTCTGGCGTCCCCTTCTTAACAGATACTACTACCATGTCTCCGATTCCTGCGCGGGGCTGTCGGTTTTTCACGCCGCGGTATTTCTTGACCGCAATAACGTGTAGCGTTCGCGCACCTGTATTGTCCACACAATCCAGGTATGCGCCAGTGTTGATCGCCCTGGGGATCTTGGCCTTGTGTCCTCTCATCTTTGGACCTCCACTACCACGTAGGATTTGGTCTTGGAGAGGGGCCTGCACTCCGCTATCCTGACACGATCCCCCGCCTTGGCATCAATGCAAGGGGGATTGTGCGCATGAATCTTGGACTGCCTCTTCTCAAATCGTTCGTACTTCGTTACTTTCTTCTCGAACTTGCGCATGACTACCACGGTGTTGTCCATCTTGTCGCTGACCACGGTGCAGTCAAACACCTGGCCGCGTACAGGAAGGGTTCCGTGGAAGGGACACTTCGGATCGTCACACTGCTTCGCAGGCGCGCGGACGTCCAGTCCGATATCCCTCATAACTTCCACCTCGTCCTCTGCATTCTTTTGCTTATTCTGTTCTCGGGCTGCGAGATCAAGACCGAGCCTGCGACCCTTACCCTCTGTCCTTCCGGCAGGGTGAAGATCAGGCTCGTGTTCGCCTTGGCTATGCGCTTTATGCCGCGCTCCGTCTCCAAAAGGAACGTGTTCCTGGTCTCGTCCACGACCTGTCCCGAAAGCCCGATCAGGCCCGGATCGAAGCTATCCTCGACCAGGACCTCAAGGCCGATCAGCTCGTGCCTTGCCAGGCTCTCTGGGACCAGGTTCACTGCACTCGCTCCCTCTGGACGGTCTTGATCCTGGCGATCGTCCTGCGGATGTCTCTTATCCTCCCGGGCTTCTCCGGGGCGCCTCCGGCTGTGACTATGCCCCTCTCGCGGACGAGCTCGCTTTCGAGCTTTCGCAGCTCCTCTGCAATCTCCTCCTCGTTCATGTTTCGGATCTCATCAATCTTGAAGATCGCCATTTGCCGATCACTCCTTCTTGGCAGCGTCCGGCTTCTCCATAGGAGGCTCTTGTGCTGGTGCCTGCTCTACCGAGGGCTCCGACTCCAGGAGCTGGTCCAGATCGCTCTTCTTCTCTTTGGCAGGTTCAGCCTGGGGTGCAGGTGCTGGCGCAGGGGCCAAGGCTGCGGCTGGCGCTGCGGGCTTCTTCTCAGCGGCTGCTGGCGCAGCCGGCGGCACGATCTGGAAGTCGTCCGGAAGCCGGACTTCGGGCGGAATGATCCTGACCTGACAGCCGATCACACCCAGCTTCTTCACGGCTACCGAGTAGCCCTTATCCACCAGGTCGATGGCTGGCTTGCCGGAGTGCTTGATGTATCCCGAGATGAACTTCTCCGTTCTGGACCGCGGGCCAGTTAATTTGCCGCTGATCACTATCTCGCAGCCGAGAGCTCCTGCATCCATCACTCTGCGCATCATGGACTGTCCTGCCTTGCGGAAGTACCAGCCGCGCTCCAGGGAGGAGGCCAGGCGGTTGGCTACTACTCTGCCGTTCAGATCGCCACGGCCCACGTCCTGCACATCTATCTGGGGATTGTCCAGATGGAACCTGCGATCTAGGTCGCGGGTGATCTTGCGGATCAGCTTGCCGCCCTTGCCGATGACCATGCCGGGTTTTTCCGCATAGACCGTTATCTGGGTGCCCATGGGCGTCCGGTTCATGACCATGCCGCCGTATCCTGCCCGCTCCAGCTCTGCGGCCAAGTATTCGTCGACGAGAGCCTTGGTGATGCCCTCCTGCACGAACTTCTTCTCAACGGACATCAGCTCTTCACCTCGGTAAGAACCATCTCCACGGAAACGGTCTCCGTGTTCTTGGGCGTGGCCCGGCCCATGGCGCGGGGCATCCATCCCCGAATGGTCCTGCCCTTGAGGGTACCGGCATGATAGATCCTCATCTTGTCGGCCTCCAGCCCCTTGTACTCGGCATTGGCGAGGGCATTCTCCAGGACGACCAAAACCGCCTTTGCGGCCTTCTCCGGATATCTGCCGGCATCAGCTTTCACTAGCCCGTGCCTGTGGCCCACGTTCCTTCTGTAGCGCTTGAAGGGCACCGCCCTCCTCAGGGCTATCACATCCTCCAGATAGGTGCGGGCAAGGTTGGCCCGCATGCCTCGCAGCGTCCTGCAGATCTCGCGGGCTGCTTTCGGTGAGATGTGAAGCTCCATCCCCATGGCCCTTGAAGAGCGTCCTGCAGGCGTAAGCGAATAATTCAATCTGCCCAAGTCCACACACCTCACTTCAGCGGCACGTATTTGCTCGATCTGGTAGCGCCCACTCCGGCAGCACCGTGCTGTACGCGACCGCGTGTCAGCGCGAACTCTCCAAAGTAGTGCCCGATCATCTCGGGCATGACATCGACCTTCTCGAAGCTCTTGCCGTTGTAGATCTCGATGCTCTTGCCCACCATATCCGGAAGAACTATCATGTTCCGGATGTGAGTGCGCACCGAGTCTTTGTTCTTCAGGCCCGCCAGGAGCTTCTTGTTCTCCTTGGCGAGACCCCTCTTTATCGATCTGCGCTGCCGCGCTAGAAGCAGCCCGGCAAGCTCCTCTATGCTTAACTTGGCGAGGTCGGCAATCTTCCGGCCCCGGTACAAGAACTCTTCCTTCCTCTTGGGAAGCTTGGATCCTGCTTTCTTAGCCAAAACCATCACCTAGCGCTTGCCAGTCCTCCTCGCGGCAATAGATCCAACCTTTCGGCCCGGAGGCGTGTTTCTGCTCACGGTCTTCGGCCGGCCTGGATGCTGACGCCCGCCGCCACCGAAGGGATGGTCTACGGCATTCATAGCTACGCCTCTGACGATCGGCCACTTCTTGGCCTTGGATTGGAACTTGTAGAAGCTCTTGCCCGCCTTGACCAGCGGCTTGTCCAGGCGGCCGCCTCCGGCGACGACGCCGATGGTCGCCATGCACTTCGGGCTGAGCCACTTCATCTCTCCGCTGGGCAGCTGCACCACGGTTGCGCCGGCATCATGAGCCACAAGAATAGCGCAAACTCCAGAAGCGCGAGCGAACTGGCCGCCGTGTCCGGGCTGCGACTCGACGTTGCAAACCGGTATGCCTTCCGGAATCTCCGCCAGTGGCAGGGTGTTTCCTGGCTCTATCGGCGCAGATATGCCGCAGGCTACCTCCTGGCCCACGTACACACCCTCGGGAACCAGGATGTACCTCATCTCTCCGCTGCTCAAGGAAACGAGCGCTACGGGTGCGCTTCTGGCAGGATCGCGCATTATATCCTGCACCACGCCTTTTATGGTCTCATCGCTGTCGACTTTTATGTGCTTGATGTCCGCCCTGTACCTGTGAGAGGGTGCCCTGTACGTAGGAGTTCCTTTTCCTCTATTCTGAGATATGAGTCGATGTCCCATAGTTTTTACCCACCTACAGCAGTCCTAGCCGTGTGGCTAATTCGTTCGCGCTGCCCTCTTTGGCCAGCTTCACGACGGCCTTCTTATCTCCCCGAGAGGTTATCATGGTCCTGACCGACAGGACATCGACATCGTAAAGCTCCTCCAGGGCCTTCCTGATCTCCGGCTTGGTGGCCTTCATGCTCACCAGGAACTCCAGAGTATTGCTGGAGTCGATCATGGCGGTGACCTTCTCTGTGACGTAAGGACTCTTGATTATCATTGCTTCGCCTCCGGGGAACTCTTCTCGCCCAGCCACTTCAGCGAGGACTCAGTCCAAATCGTGAGCCGTCCGGCCCTGGTGCCCGGCGCGAGCAGCTCAGCGTTCAGCTTCTCCACTGTGACGAAGTCCACGCCCGGCAAGTTCCTCGCCGCCTTTCTCAGGCCCTGGTCGGAAGCCGCGACGATGAGCAGGCTCTTTCGGCCCTTATATTTCCTTCCCCGCAGCTTGCCCTTGCCTGCCCGGATGTTTCTTCCCAGCTTCGCCCTCATGACGTCATCCCAGAGACCGGCCGCCGCCAGGAACTTCCTGACCTCGACGGTCTTGTTCAAGGATTCCAGATCATCTTTGGCTACGAAGGGCAATTCCATGTTGAACTTGTGGCCGCGCGCTGCGACCAGCGCAGACGAAGCCGTAGCGGCAATGGCGGAGCGGATGGCCTTTCGCCTCTCCTTGATGTTGATCTTCTCGGTGTAGTCTGCCCCTGGTTGAGGGGCGTGCGATCTTCTGCCGCCCACGGCCATGGGTATGCCCGCAGCTTTTCGGCCGTTCTTCAATCTGGGAACCCTGGAGACACCGTGTCCCGGACCCCAGGACTGGGCAGAGGTGTTCATGCCCGCGTAGAAGTGAGGTCCATAAGCCTGGAGACGATTAGCTTGCGCAGCCAGCACGGCCCTCTTGATCAGATCCGGCCTAAACTCCTCCTCGAAGACGGGAGGAAGCTCGACCTGACCGCTTGCATTTCCCGATAGATCAATGACGTTAACCTTCATCGCCTAGACCCCCTGCTTGGACTCTCTGCTCACATAGAGGAACTCGGGCGCCTTCACGAAGTTCATTCCGGGTCTGATGGCGTGTCTCATCCTGACCAGCCTCTTGATGGGACCGGGCAGGCTTCCCTTGATCAGAACAAATTGATTGCGGACTATGCCGTAGCCAGGGAATCCGCCCTCCGGCGTTATCTCCATGCCGTCGGTTCCTATGAACATCAATCGCTTGTTGTACTCCGTCCTCTGGTGGTAGCCCATCTGGCCCAGCTGGGGAACGCGCCAGCTTATGTGCGATGGATGCCAGGGGCCCAGGTTTCCCACGTGCCGCTTCTTGCCGGTGCGGGCGTGCTTTCGCTTGGCAATGGCAATGCCCCAGCGCCTGACAGGTCCCTGAGTGCCTTTGCCCTTGGTAACGGCAGAGACATCCAGCAGATCGCCCAACTCGAAGACGCTCGAGACGGGAACCTGCTGGCCGAGCAGGCTTTGCGCAAATTTGAGCTTGTCCATCATGGAGCCACCGTTGACCGGCATCTCCATGAGCTCGGGCACCTTCTTGGGAATGCCTGTCACGAGAAGGGGGTTGGTGTGCGCCAGGATTCTTAAATCTGCGATATCTTCGCCGAGCGCCTGCAGATCGCCCAGGTCAGTGCCGCGGGTCTTCTTGGGCACAGTCATGCTTCTAGCCAGATCCGGGCTCAGGCTCTCTGCCCAGGCCTCGCCTGCGGGCCGTAGCCCTCCGTTGTAGTTCTCATAGGCGCGCAAAGCCACCACGTTCATAGGCGGCACCTCCAGAACCGTTACGGGCACGGAGATCTCCATGCCCTCGGTGAGGCTCCTCGGTCTGTCGTCGATCATCATGACGTGGGTCATGCCGGCCTTGTAACCGGCAAAGCCTGCCATCCTGGCTTTATCCTCCTCCAGCCAGCTTCTGATTCTGGGAACCTCGCTCTTCGCCCTCTTTCTCGGGCTGTAGGCCAGCGAACCTCGTCTAGGTCGGTGTATCTTTGCCATTTAATCCTCCAAACGCACCAGGTTGAGGGTGGCCAGCGTCGCAAATACTGCCTCTTCCACCCGAACCGTCTCCGTTCCCTGATGCGGAATGGTGTTGATCATCTCATACCTACCAATTGCTTCTTTACTCAAGAACGCATCTACGCCTCGTGCGGGTGAGCCGAATACCACCGCAAGATCGCGCTTCTGGCCCGATTGTCCCATCTTCTGGAGGATTTCCGGCGTTACGGCCTTTCCTCTCCTGGAGGTGAGCACCACATAGGCATCCTTCTTTGATGCCAGAAAGCCTTCAAGGCTCTCCACTACCTCGGTCTCGTAACCCCAGTAATGAGGGATCTCCTTTTGGTCCACAGGCTCAGCGGCGAGCGGGTTTTGCGAAAAGATTCTGACGTTGAGGCGCTGCCCCACCGAGTACCTGCCCACGGTGCGAAGGGGAATTGGGCGATCGATTCCGATTTCCACCCATACGCCGCCATCAGATCCGACGCTTTCAACGACTGCTCCGACGCGAAACTCGCCGATCTTGAGCGATTCTGATTTTGAGTTTGTGGGATGATGAAGGGTGCGCAGCGGCGGCAGCATTCCCACGTGGCGAAGCTCTTCCTTTCGCGGGATGAGCATCTTTCGCAGGTACTGCGGCGTGTCCATATAGCGCAGGACCATGGCCATGAACTGGGAGTCATTGAACTCAGGATCTTTAAAGATCACTATCCGGTTCATGCGGAAGACTGCTGCTGCCCGGGCGATTTGGCCAACCTTGAGCGTGTTTACACGCGAATCCCTACTCTCCATGGTGAGAGAGGACGGGATGAGGATGGCTCTCTCGCGGCAACCGGTCATCAGATTTCCATCTTCAGAAGAGAGTGGATATATAAAAAGGTTTGGAGCATCAGAAGATCTATCGGGCATGACTTTCTTACTGGCCGTCTGCGAGCGCGAAAAATAGCAAGCTCAAGGAACCTCATGGCATCGGCTCAAAGGTCTTCGGGTCCAGGGATATCCTGTTCTGGCAGTAGCTGCAGATGGTCTCCAGACAGGAGCCCTTCTCCAGAGCGGAATCAACCTCCTCCTGAGGAGTGAGATACTGGGTCATCTCCTCCCCGCATTTAGGGCACGCCACCTTCAGCCACTCTAGGCGGGTCAGATCACGGATGATTTTGATCAAATGGCCTATGGCGTCGGAGTATTTTTCTCTGGAGAAGCTTATGGACTTCAGGTGTTCGATTAAGAAAGGCAGCTCTGCCCCGTCCTCCAAGAGAGGAATGACCAGCAGGTCAAGGCCGCGCGCCAGGCCGATCTCCTGGTTTGTCGTCGGAGACTGGGATCCCTCGTGGGTCAACAGGGCCACCAGGCACTCGCAGTTGCGTATGCCAAAGGAGACCCTTTCCGCACGGGAGATGCCTGGAGACTGATTATAAAGAGCTGCATAGCTCTCCAGGCCTACCCGCCAGAGAGCCCGGGATAGCTGTAAGGCCATCTCCTCATCATCGCGGCTGTGAGATATATAAACTCGGGATATCATCGCTTCGTTCCTGGGCTGCCACCCTCAAAAAGCTGACCCTTCCCGGGCGATAGACTGATATTCTATTCACAGCTCGATGGAGGACCCCAGCCCCAGACTCTCTGCTTGCCTCAGAGCGGCATGGCAGACTGCTGCATCTTGCACCGCGATCCCGACCGACTTGAAGAAGGTAATCTCCTCATTACTGCAGCGGCCCGCTGCTGATCCGAGGATAACCTGCCCGATCTCGGTGAGGTCGTCTTCTTTCAGATATCCCTCCTCGATGGCTTCATTCATGGAAAGCGAGCGATCAATATCATCAGCGGAAAGCTGGCGCAGCCTCATTCAATCTCCTGTTTCAGGACTCTAGGAAGATGTTCCAAATTGCCCAGAGGATGGACAGGGTGGCCACAAAGAAGAGATAATACAATAAATCCTGGGAGATTGCAGGGATAGAAGGTAAGCAAGATCGTAGAAGACGTAGAGGATGAAGGTGAGGGCGATGAACCAACCGTATCTTTTCTTCTTCCTGACGGCCAGCATCACGCCTATGAGCGCCACCACAAGCTCCAGCAAGATCGAGACCCACTGTATGAAGTTCATTTTGATAGCCCACATAATAATTAATATTAGTCAGATATAAACTTATGGGAGATCAGAAAGAAGAGTGTAGGAACGTAAATCTTACGGCTATTTTGCAGCCAGAAGGCCATGCGCCTCCAGCAAGCTTACCACCTCCCTCCGAGAGAGATCATACCAGTTGCGATAGGCATCCGCCACCGCAAAAGTGCCACCACTGCGGATATTAGGGCAGAATATCATATCCACATGCGGGGCGAGAAGATTGACTGTGCTCGCAGAGGCGGTCGGAACGGCTATTACTATCTGCTTCGGTTCGCGCCTGCGCACCGCGCGGGCCGCCGCCAGCATGGTGTAGCCAGAGGCCAGCCCATCGTCCACCAATATCACTATCTTCCCCTTGATCTCTGGCCAGGGCCTGGACTCCCGGAAGATGCGGTTCCTGGCCAAAAGCTCCTCTTGGACAGGACCGGCCAGCTCCTCGATCTCCTCCGGAGTAAGGCCAAGCATTCTGACCATGGGCTCGTTCAGCACCATGTCTCCTTCCAGGCTGACCGCTCCGAAGCCCGACTCGGGATTGCCTGGAATGGGGATCTTTCTTATGATCAGAAGATCGAAGGGCAGCTTCAGATGAGAAGAGATGGCCAGGCCCACGGGCACTCCTCCCGAGGGTATGGCCAGGACTATGGCATCCATTCCCCGGAACTGCTCCTGGGAGCGGGCCAGGTATTCTCCTGCCTTTGCCCGGTCTTCGAAGATCCAGGCCTTGTTTCGGAACTCGGGATTTTCAATGATGACCGCAGGCATGAAAAACTCCTCGATATATATGTTTTTACGACTTATTATCCATTGCCATAACTCTTAATCGTAATTAAGGTCTGAATTTTAGTTAAGGTAAGTCCCTGGCTCTTGGCCGTTGCCCAGCTTCTGGGATACAGTCACAGTGACGGGACTGGCCGCGGTTCCTCAACGCCTTCGGCTTCGACTGGATGGTCTTACCAGGACATCAAGACTCCCGAACATCCCGAAAACAGGTCAGCTGCTCTCGGCCTTGTAGCCGGGACATTGTGCGCCTTCGCAGGCCAAAGGCCCCCTGGTCCAAGAGCAGATTCATTGACCCTCCTGGACCAAGAACTCGAAAGTAATGGCCGCAAAAAGCTCCTCGAAGAAAAGGATAAGCTCGAAGATTCAGTAAAAAATGATATGAGTAACGATCCAAAATGGCATAAGTTTAAGTGATTCAAGGCGATCATAGATTTTAGAGTCTCATGCCCATCGGAGTTTACGTCTGTCACTGCGGCCTGAACATCGCCGGCGTCCTGAACGTGGTGGAGCTGAAGAGCTTTGCTGAGAAGCTGCCCGGCGTGGCTGTGGCCAGGGACCTGCCTTTCTCCTGCTCCGACATAGGCCAAGAGCAGATCCAGAAGGACATCGCCGAGTACAAGCTTGACCGGATCGTCGTGGCCGCCTGCTCGCCGCGGCTGCACGAGCCGACCTTTCGCAGAGCCATAGCCAAGGCGGGCTTGAACCCGTACATGCTGGAGATGGCCAACATCCGGGAGCAGTGCTCCTGGGTGCATATGGACCAGCCGGCCATGGCCACGCAGAAGGCCAAGGATCTGATCCGCATGGCCGTCGCCAAGGCCGCGCTCCTGCAGCCACTGGAGCAGGAGAGCATACCCGTGAGCAAGGACGTCCTAGTCATTGGAGGAGGCGTGGCCGGGATTGCGGCGGCTCTGGATCTGGCGGACGCTGGACTGCATGTCTTTCTGGTGGAGCGCCGGCCCACCATCGGCGGCCATATGGCTCTGCTTACGGATGTATTTCCGACCAACGACTGCTCCATCTGCGTGCTGGGGCCCAAGATGTCCGAGGTCTTCAACCATCCTGATATCACTCTCATAACCTATGCCGAGATCCTGAACATCGAGGGAAGCGTGGGGAACTTTCAGGTAACCGGACATCGCCGGGCCAGGTTCGTGGATGAGAAGCTCTGCAAGGGCTGCATCAACGAGTGTGCCAGCGTCTGCCCGGTCGAGGTTCCAAACGAATACGACTTCGGCATAGGCAAGAGGAAAGCCATTTACATTCCCTATCCCCAGGCAGTGCCGCTGGTGGCCTGCGTGGACCCCAAGGCCTGCATCGGCTGTGCCCGCTGTGTGGAGGCATGTCCCGCTGAGGCGGTCAAATTTGAGCAGCAGCCGCAGGAGTTCAAGCTGAACGTGGGCGCCATCATCGTGGCCACGGGCTGGCAGCCCTTTGATGCCACTCGCAAGGAAGAGTACGGCTTTGGCAGGTACAGGGATGTGATCACCACCCTGCAGATGGAGAGGATGCTGAACGCCTCCGGGCCGACGAAGGGCGATGTGGTGCGGCCCTCCACGGGTGAGATCGCAAAATCCATAGCCATCCTGCAGTGCGTGGGCTCGCGGGATGCGACGGTGGGAAACATATACTGCTCCCGCATCTGCTGCATGGCCTCCCTGAAAAACGCTCAGTTGGTCAAGGAGAAGTATCCCGAAACCGATGTGACCATCTACTACATCGATATACGGGCCTGCGGCGAAGGGTACGAGGAGTTCTATGTGCGCGCCCAGAAGCTGGGCATAAACTTTGTGCGGGCTCGTGTCTCCAGGATCGACCAGGTGGACAAAGACATCTATCTGATCTTCGAGGATACGCAGACCGGCGAGGTTAAGCGCGTCAGGCATGATCTGGCCGTCTTATCCGTCGGACTTGAGCCTGATCAGAACGCGGAGGTCCTCGGCAACCTCCTCGGTCTCTCCCGCCGACCGGACAGGTTCTTCGAGATCGCCCACCCCAAGATGAGGCCGGTGGAGGCGCACATCGATGGAGTCTTCATCGCCGGCTGCGCCTCGGGCCCCAAGGAGATCCCCATATCCATCGCCCAAGGAAGTGCGGCTGCGGCCAAGGCCATCAAGCTCCTTCACAAAGGCGAGCTGGAGCTGGAGCCCACGTCCGCGTACGTGGACCAGGATTTATGTGCCGAGTGTAAGATCTGTGTGGAGGTCTGCCCCAAGAAGGCCATCTCCGTGAAGAGCCCGGCCTACGTGGATGAGGCTGCCTGCAAGGGGTGCGGCTCGTGCGCCGCCGCCTGCCCCAAGGACGCCATAAACATGCGCCTCTTCTCGGATGAGCAGATCCTGGCCCAGGTCAGGGCAGCGACTGAGGAGAAGAGCGAGTTCCCGCTCATCGTGGCGTTCCTCTGCAACTGGTGCAGCTATGGCGCAGCAGACCTGGCCGGAACCTCCAGAATTCAGTATCCGACGAATGCCAGGAACATCCGGGTGATGTGCTCTGCGCGCGTTGACCCAAGCTTCGTCCTGGAAGCCCTGCGCCGCGGCGCTGACGGAGTCCTCATTGCCGGCTGCCGTTTGGGCGAGTGTCACTACCGCACTGGCAACTACCAGGCCCTGCAGAGGGTGAATGTGCTGAAGGGAGTCCTGGAGAAGATCGGCCTTGACCCGGGACGAGTCAAGATCGTCTGGTGCGCTGCCAGCGAGGGAGAGATCTTTGCCAGGGACCTCAAGGAGTTCATTGCCGAGCTGAAGACCATGGGCCCTATCGGAACGGAGCTTGAGAAGACGAAAGTGGAAGCGGGCGATGGAAAAGAGAAGACCGCGGAGGGAGCAGGCCCATGATGGAGATCGAGAAGGAGATGGAGGTGGAGGACTCCGTCGTCCGCTGCAGGCAGAAGACCAAGGAGACGGAGAAAGTCTTGGATTATGATTACAAGAAATGCGCCGGCTGCTCCATCTGCGTGGACCTCTGTCCCAAGAAGGCCTTGCAAGAGGGGCCGCTGCAGGAGATCGCCAAGGGCCTAGATGCACCGCCCGTGCTGATCGACCTGGATTCATGCGTCTTCTGCGGGATGTGCGTGAACTTCTGTCCCACGAGAGCTTTTAAGATGACCGTTGAAGAAAAAACCCAAGACACAAAGACCGCCGAGAAGGCCGCGGCAGAGACATGACGGACAAGATCAAAGACTTCAGAAAGCTGGAGCAGTATCCAAAGCTGGTGGCGGAGGCCGTGGCAAATGAAAAATGCCTTCCCTGCATCCTCTGCGAGCCTGTCTGCCCCACTGGCGCCATCAAAGTCACCTTCAATAAGACCCGCGAGGATTTCGGGCCGCTGCGCAAGGGAATAGAGGGCAAGATCACCATTGACAAAGAGAAGTGCAACCTCTGCGGCCGGTGCGCGAAGTTCTGCCCGGCCTTCCTGCTGGTGGAAAAGGGCGAGAAGGAGAAGGGGCCAAAGGATCTGGTGCCTTATGAGCAGCTGCTCGTGGACGAGGAGCTGTGCGACTACTGCGGCCTTTGCGTTCCGCTCTGCCCTGAGGAAGCGATTAAGGTCGAAGGCGAGCCCCTGGCGGCCGACTTGAAGTTCGAGGGAAAGATAGAGATCGATAAAGACCTCTGCATTGGCTGCGGGCGGTGTGCTTTAGTCTGCCCCTACGAGGCCATTGCAGTGAAGAAGCCCTTCGAGGGCGAGATCAAGCTCATCGAAAAGAATCTGGTGAAGTGCGACCCCCTGGGCTGCCAGGCATGCTTCAACGTCTGCCCTGCCAAGTGCTGGTATGTGGATGAGCGGGGCAAAGCCGCGCCGGTGAAGGAGCAGTGCATATTTTGCGGAGCCTGCGCCTTGGCCTGCCCCCTCTCGGCCATCGAGGTGCAGAGATCCGGCGTTCGGACCACGGAAGTGAAGGAGACACCCTGGGCTGAGGAATGGAAGGAGGCCATCTCCGCCATAAAGACCGGAGAGCGCAAGCTCCCAGACGTGAGCAAAGCCTTGGCCCCACCGGCCATCGAGAGGCCTCCCCTGCCTGCACCTGAGAAGCCAAAGATAAATCCCGAGCTTCTCAAGAGGGTGGACGAAGCGCTGCGGCCCCTGGGGCCCCTGCTCAAGAAGCCGAAGGTGAGGAAGATCCTGGAGAGCGAAGCTTGGGAGCAGGCGAGCGAGAAGATCGTGGAGCGGCTGAGGAAGGAAGAAGCGAAGAAAGAAGAGGCCCAAAAGGCCGCTGCCCTGGCAGAGGCGAAGTGAAATGGCCGCTGATGAAGAGTTCAAGCAGGAGGTGCTTCGGCTGGCCGGGCCGGAGGTTCTGACCTGCATTCAGTGCGGCACCTGCTCCGCCAGCTGTCCCACGGCGCACCTCATGAAACCCAGCATCCGCCGGCTGGTCAAGCACTGCCTGGAGGGCAAGAAAGAGGAGGCCCTCAGGAACGAGACCATATGGCTGTGCACCTCCTGCCAGCTCTGTACCGTGCGCTGCCCCCGCGGCATCCGCCCCAAGGCGGTGGTGGCGGCGCTTAAAGAGCTGGCCGAGCGCGAGAAGATCAAGGGCAAGGACCAGGCTTACGAGGAGCTGTTCCAAAAGCAGATCAAGGACTACGGCAGGATCGCCGAGATTCTTCTCTCAGGCGAGTTCATGTTCGTCTTTCCCCAGGGAGCGCTGCAGTCCATGGAGCTCGGCCTGGAGATGGCGCCCAAGGGAAAGATCAAACTCGCAGTGGAGAAGATCATGGGCAGGGATGAGGTAAGAAGGATCATGGAAGAGCTTGGCAAAGGATGAGCAAACGATGAAGCTGGCCTACTATCCGGGATGCGTCTCCCGATCGACCGGAAAGGAGATGGATGTCTCAACGCGCATAGTGTGCGCGGCCCTGGGCATTGCGCTGCAGGAGCTGGAGGACTGGAACTGCTGCGGGGCGACGCACGTACCCAATGAGCTGGTAAGCGTGGGCCTGGCCGCCCGCAACCTGGCCCAGACCGATCTGCCTATCATGACCTCCTGCTCCATCTGCTACAGCAACCTGAGGAGTGCTGCCCTGACCATGGAGGACCCGCAGGTGCGAGCTAAGGTGAACGCCGTCCTGACCAAAAAGTACAGCGGCGCCCAAATCCGGCACGCTCTGGACGTGATCCTGGAGGTCTTGGAGAAGAACGATGAGCTGATCACGATGCCTCTGAAGGACCTGAAAGTAGCGCCCTACTACGGCTGTCTCCTCACTCGCCCCAGGGGCGGAATCGACCAGCCGGAGTTTCCCACCATCCTGGAGAAGCTGATAAAAACGCTGCAGGCCGAGCCCCTGGACTTCCGGCTCAAGACCTTCTGCTGCGGCGGGCCCATCTTCATGCCCCAGGAGCAGGCGGCGGAGGATATTGCTTTCCTGATCTTGAAGGAGGCCAAGAAGGCCGGAGCGGAGGTAATAGTAACCGTGTGCCCTCTCTGCCACCTCATGCTCGACGCCAAGCAGAAGGCTCTGGAGCAGAGGCACGGGGAGAAGATCGGCATTCCCGTTCTGTACGTGACGCAGCTGGTCGGCATCGCCCTGGGCCTTGGCCCCGACGAGCTGGGGCTGGAGATGAACGCTGTGTCGCCGATGCCGATGGTGGAAAAGGTTTACGAGAAGATGAGGGAAGAAGCTTAGGCTTCGATTGTCTGCGGAACTCTGAACGATGTTCTTCTTTTCAACTAAAAGAGCTTTAATAAAAAATTTGTTAATATTAACAATATTTAATTAAATTCTACTAAATAAATCCTCCTTGGGGCCAACCTTGGCGGTCCTGTATCCGGCCTTCAGGGAAGCATCAATGGCCTTGCGATAGAACTTCTCTGTGTACTCCTTGGCCATCCTGCGTGCAGAAAAGTTAGGTCCAGTCATCTTGATGGTCTCCTTCATCACCTGCACCCAGCCGTGGGAGATGCCCTCCGCATCCACATTGTAATAGAGGGGAACGATCTCCTTCTCCAGCAGGTCGTAGATCGCGGCGGCATCTTTTGCGTCCCTGTCCTCGCCTTCGGCCCCGGAGACGGCCCAGCCGTTCTTGCCGTTGTACCCTTCTATCCACCACCCGTCCAGGACGCTGAGCTGAGGCACGCCATTGAGCGTCGCCTTCATCCCGCTCGTTCCGCTGGCCTCATTAGGCGGCAGAGGATTGTTCACCCAGACATCCACGCCGTGCACCATGTACTGCGCCAGCAGCTCATCATAGTCCTCTACAAAGGCGATCCTGCCCCCGAAGACCTGATCCTGGGCAGCATTGAAGACCTGCTGCAAGAGCAGCTTGCTCTGCTGATCATCCTGATGGGCTTTTCCCGCAAAAATGATCTGCACCGGCCTCCAGGGGTCGTTCACTATCTTTCGGAGCCGTGCCACATCCCGCAAAAGCAGCGTGGGCCGCTTGTAGGAGGCAAACCTGCGGGCGAACCCTAACGTCAGCGCCGTCGGATCCAGGAGCACACCCGAAGCCATGACCAGGCGCGGATCTGCGCCGGAGTTCAGCCACTTTTCCCTTGCTCTCTCCCGGATCTTGGCTATGAGCATACTCTTCATGGCATGATGATGCCTCCAGAGAACCTCGTCCGGGATCTCATCGATCAGCTCCCAGATGCGGCTCTGGTCGTGCTCCTCCAGCCAGTTTCGCCCCAGATAGCGATTGAAGATCACATCTCCCAATCGGCGATCGATCCAGGAGGGCACATGCACGCCGTTGGTGACGTGTTCAATGGGAACGTTCTCCTCGGCCAGGTCGGGCCAGAGCTGATGCCACATCTTGCGGGCGACCTCTCTGTGCTTTTTGCTCACAGCATTGCGATAGGCGGCACACCTCATGGCAAAGGCGGTCATGTTGAAGCCGTCGGCGCCAGATGGATTCGTGCCTAAACGGAAGAACTCATCTCGGGAAAGATCGGCCGCGGGCAGGTAAGGGCCGAAGTATCTGTCCATGAGCTGGAAGGAAAAAACGTCATGGCCTGCGGGCACTGGGGTGTGCGTGGTAAATACCGTGGTTTTCCTGACCTCCTCGGAAGCGTCGCGGTAATTCATTCCTCCCTCCACCTTCTCCCGGATCCTTTCCAGAACAGCGAAGGCAGGGTGACCCTCGTTGAGATGCAGGACGGTGCATCTCACCCCCAAAGCCTGTAGAATGCGGATGCCCCCTATTCCCAGCACAATCTCCTGGCGCAGACGCTGTTCCAGATCTCCGGTGTACAGCCGATCGGATATGCAGCGGTTCCAGGGATCATTGGCTTCGCTGGAGGTGTCGATCAAGTAAAGAGCGGTCTTTCCCACCTGCACCCTCCAAACCTCAAGGTGAATGGGAGGGTCGATGACTGGCACCTTGACCGAGAGCGGATTCTTCTCCCCATCCACGACCCTGTGAATGGGCGCGTTCTCGCGGTCCAGGATCTCGCAGGCCCCCACCTGCCAGCCGTCTGGCGAGATCATCTGCCGCAGGTATCCCTGCGGATACATGAAGCCTACACCGACCAGGGGTATGCCGAGGTCGCTAGATTCTTTGAGAAAATCTCCGGCCAGAAAGCCCAGGCCGCCCGCGTAGAAGGGCAAGGCATGGTGCAGGCCGTACTCTGCCGAGAAATAGGCGATGGTGCCGCTCTTAGGGTCTGCCACGTTGGCGGGAAACCAGCCGCGAGATACATCCATGTAGCTCTCAAAGCGGGCCATGACGGAATCGTAATGCCTCAAGAAGTGAGAATCCTGCGAGGCTGCCTCCAGGGACTTTCTGTCCATGCGGTTGATCATCATCACCGGGTTGTGGTTGCTCAGATGCCAGCCCTGGCGACTGAGAAGCTTGAAGAGCGCCCGGCCCTCCGGGTGCCAGCTCCACCAGAGGTTATAGGCCAGCTCTTTGAGTCCGGATATCCTTTCCGGCAAATGGGGAAACTTATCTGCGATGCCGTACATGAAACTGTCAGCTCCAAGCCAATGCTAATGCAGTTCTCTTCAGAGATATATCCTTCGATTTTATATTATATAATTACCATTACGTAATTGCCATTGATCGCTACTTAATTATTGTCGTTACTTATCAAATGAAGATAAAGTCAAGCTGGCTTTAAAAATGTCTAATATAAGGATGATCAGGAGATAACAAGGTTCAATTGCCCTGCGAAGCAAGCCGGCCTAATTGATCATATCTGGAGCCTGAATGAATTATTGACCTTTGCATATTACAAAATTAAAACCTATTAACAATTCACGACCTACTTTTCTCTCTCAACAATTTCTTTCGCCCAAGCGGCGGCACGCTCCAGTTCTCCCTTTTCCAGCGGCCCTTTTTTGCCTTTGACGAAGAAGCCTTCCGGTGAAACTACGATAGTCCATCCATTTCTTTTCAGGCTGCCGGCGATCTTTTCTGCGGCATAACCAAAGATTCCGACCAGTTTCATCGAGAATCTGGTATCGAATGCAGTCATGTTGGCACCTTTGAAATCAGATACATGGACTTTGTTAAGGAGATCTTGAATCGCCCGCGTCGGCTTGCCTCCGTGGGTCGGAGAGCCGACGATGAGAAGGTCAACTGTTTTGAATTCAGAAGAATTGACTTCGCTCGCACGGAGCACTTTAACCTCATCGGTAATAGCATCACCTATGGCTTTGGCAATTTTCTCCGTATTCCCATAGACCGAGTCATAGACAATTAGCGTTTTCATTTCATTTCTCCGATATAATATACAAACATCTGCGGAGTTGGCCTCTTTACGAGCCGACAGCTTAGAGGATTTCGAAAAACGAATCAATCGAAATGTTTATATACTATTAATACTATACTATTTTGTGTATGAGGACTCTCATCGATTTTGCAATTAGAGCAGAATATGCTCGGGTTAAAGCCCTCGGAGATGATCTATCCGAGATCGG
>Ga0315280_10002473_pt1 | contig 29901 bp, 29 predicted proteins | sample YL17G06_40_MG_FD_203697 | JGI IMG/M metagenome (GOLD analysis project Ga0315280, IMG submission 203697) | Sediment microbial communities from Yellowstone Lake, YNP, Wyoming, USA - YL17G06_40 | ecosystem: Environmental > Aquatic > Freshwater > Lake > Sediment | place: USA: Wyoming | collected... | reverse complement strand
GCACGGATGAAGAGGCGCGGGAGGTGGGGTATTCTTTGATCTATCATAACTCCGATCTCTCCTCGGCAGAAGTCACACGACATTATTTTGAGAAAGAGATTGTGGACAGGGCTTTCAAAAAGATCAAGGGAGCTCTTTCTCTGCGGCCGATTCGAGTCTGGACAAAAGAACACATCGAGGGACATCTCCGCATCTGTTATCTCGCCTATGCCATCCTCTCTTTCCTTGATTATTTTGCCAAAAAGCATGAGCTTACGGCCTTGGAGTTACTCGACAAGCTAAAGCGCGGATATCGGGTTCAGCTTAAAGACCTGAGGACAGGTTTCACCTGGCAATCGGATGTTCTGTTAGAGAAGCGGCTCTACAAAGTTCTTGATTCTCTTAATGCTTCTTTGTAGTGTATAAAATTGGGCGAAAATTTAAGTAATTTGACGACTGATACAGAAATAAAATTCAAATTAAAAGAACTGTCTAAGCATGGAATGATCTATGGAATTGGTGCTGTTTTAAATTCATTATTGGGATTTGTATTAATACCTTTATATACTAGTAAGTTTACACCTGATATTTATGGAGTATTTTCATTAATTACATTAGTTGGTATATTAATGGGATCTGTTTTTTATTTAGGTTCATCTTCGTCGTTGGTTCGCTATTATTATGACAATAATACAAAAGAAGAAAGAATTAACACCATAAATTCTGCACTTTTTTTAGTATTAATTGGCGCTATATCCCAAATTATAATTGGCATACTCCTTTCCAAATTTATTTCTATCTTAATATTTTCAACAGAAATATATTCGAATCATATCATAATTAGTCTATGTTCTTCTTCTTTTTCTTTTATTAACATCACATATTTACTTTTATTAAGATATGATAATAAATCCACAACTTACGTGTTGCTTAATGCATCCACTTTTGTTTTATCGTTTATCCTCGTCTTATTGTTTTTCTATTTAGATATGGGTCTATATGCGCCTTTTTTAGGTTTGGCCTTAGGACAGTTATCCTTAACTGTTTTCTTAATAATATATTATTCGAAATATTCGTTTATCTCATTTTCAAAAGAAGTTCTCAAGATTCATTTAAGATATGGACTGCCAATTGCGATATCAAGTTTAATATTTTACCTATTAGAATGGTCTGACAGGTTTTTTATAAAAGAGATGTGTTCATTGAATGAAGTTGGCATATATTCATATGGGTATAAATTAGCTATGATGATACATACTTTAATAGTAATTCCTTTTTCCTTAATATGGTCGCAAATTAGAATGAAATATAAAAACGATAAAAACGCTGACCGTTTAATCACATTGGTAACAACATATTTTTCCGTTATTTGTTTACTAATTATTTATTGTTTATCTATTTTCTCAAGAGAAATTGTATTATTAACGTCTGGTAAGGAAAGCTATTATTTGGCACAAAATATCATCCCGATAATTGCTATAGCTCAATATTTATATGGTCTATCAAACATTTTAGATTATGGGATTGCGATAAGCAAAAAAACAAAATTTATACTTTATACTGGATTGACAGCTTTGATAATAAATATAGCATTAAATTATTTCACAATTTCTATCTGGGGAATATTTGCAGCCGCGTACTCTAAGTTGATCACTTATTTAATATTCATTTTTCTAATCTATACAATATCGTCAAAAACTATTAAAATAAAAGTAGAGTTCAAAAGATTATTCGTTTTATGTTTTGTAATGATTATCCTATTAGTTATGAGGAATTTTCTTGAAATCTCGTTGCTAAAAGAAATTATTTTAAGCAAATTATTAACAATCATATTATTGTTATCTTTTCTTGTATTCGGTTTCACAAATAAGAAGGAAAAAATGTTGATATTTTCATTTATTAAATATAAAAAGTACTTTGGGACTTCTAAAAAATGATTTCCCCCATATTTGGTATTATCAGGCAATTTGTGTGAATTCCTTTGACCTGGTATGATTTGCCGACATAACTTATATCTACCTGACGCCTTCAGAAGGCCCCTAAACTGTCCAAAGAGTGGGGTCACTCGCTAAACGGCCCGGCGCCCAGGTCAAAACGAAAATTGTCGTGGATGGACGGTTCAAGGACATGGTCGAAGACTATTTTACCCGGGAATTTTCAACGTCGGCCTAAGGAGCACATCCATGAAATACTTCAAGCATCCCCAAGCCCTAGTCGAAAGCGGTAGCATTGGTGCCAAGACGCGGGTCTGGGCTTTCGCCCATATTCTCCCCGGGGCCGTGATCGGCAGGGACTGTAATATCTGCGACCACGTCTTCATCGAAAACGCCGTGAAAATCGGAGACCGTGTAACTATTAAATCCGGAGTTCAATTATGGGATGGCCTTGTCATAGAGGACGATGTTTTTATAGGACCAAATGCTACATTTACTAATGATTTGTTTCCCCGCAGTAAAAAGTATCCTGAAAAGTTCGAAAAAACTATCATCCGAAAAGGTGCATCTATAGGTGCAAATGCAACTATTCTTCCTGGTATCACCATAGGCAAAAACGCTCTGATAGGAGCAGGCGCCGTAGTTACTCGCGATGTTCCTCCAAATGCAATAGTGATTGGAAATCCTGCTATTATAAAAGGCTATGTAGATTCTAAGAACATCCAAAAAGCTCTTGATTTAATTCAACCTGCTAAAAAATTTGGAGAGGTTCAAAAATCAAGAGTTTCCGGTGTGCAGATTTTTAATCTGCCAATAGTCAAAGACATAAGAGGCAGTCTTTCTTTTGCCGAATATGGTAAGAACCTTCCTTTTGTTCCAAAAAGATATTTTTTTGTGTTTGGTGTCCCCAGCAGAGAAGTTCGAGGTGAGCATGCGCATAAAAAGCTGCATCAGTTTCTTGTATGTGTAAAAGGCTCTTGCTCGGTTGTTGTTGACGATGGTGAAAATCGTGAAGAAATTTTACTTGATTCTATTGATATTGGTGTTTATATACCTCCTATGGTATGGGGAATACAATACAAATATTCCCAGGATGCAATTCTTTTAGTGCTTGCTTCCGATGTTTATAACTCAGATGATTATATTAGGGATTATGATGAGTTTTTAAAAGCATTAAAAAAATGATCCCATTTTTAAATTTAAAAAAAATAAACGCCCTATATCGCGATGAAATGATAGAAGCAATATCTCGAGTAGTAGATTCAGGATGGTATATTCTCGGAAATGAGGTTAAAAGTTTCGAGCAAAATTTTTCGGGATACTGCGGAGTTAAGCACTGTATAGGAGTAGGAAATGGCTTTGATGCACTCTTTTTAATTTTACAAGCTTATAAAGAAGTTGGGATAATAAAAGATGGCGATGAGATAATTGTTCCAGCTAACACATATATTGCTACTATCCTCGCAATAACGAGAAATAATTTAATTCCTGTCTTAATTGAACCTGATATACACACATATAATATTGACTCATCAAAAATAGAAGAAAAAATAACAAATAAAACAAAAGCTATTATGCCTGTGCATCTTTACGGTCAATGCTCAGATATGAATTCGATTTTAAGCATAGCAGAAAGATATAATCTAAAAGTTATAGAGGATTCGGCTCAATCTCACGGAGCAATTTACAAGGGAAAACGAGCTGGCAATTTGGGCGATGCAAGCGGTTTTAGTTTTTATCCAGGGAAGAACCTAGGTGCATTAGGTGATGGCGGCGCAATTACAACATCCGATGATACATTAGCAGAAATAGTAAGTATATTAAGAAATTACGGCTCTGAGATAAAATATAAAAACAATTATAAAGGTGTTAACAGTCGTTTGGATGAGCTCCAAGCAGCGATCTTAAATGTTAAATTGAAATATCTTGATAGAGATAATGAAAGACGTCGTTACATAGCTAATTATTATTTAAATAATATAAAGAACAAAAAATTGATTTTACCAAAAGTAATAAATCAGGAATCTCATGTTTGGCATCTTTTTATTGTTCGGACACAAAATCGAGATGATTTTCAAAAATATCTTCGTGAAAAAGATATTGATACTATCATTCACTATCCAATTCCTCCGCATAAACAGAGGGCATATTTTGAATGGAATGAAAGGATTTATCCGATAACTGAAGAGATACACCGTACAGTATTAAGTTTGCCTATTGATATCAGTATGACAGAAGAACAAATGAAAAGGGTTATTGATGTTTGTAATGCCTATTGATTTTTTTTAGTTTGACAATATGAAAACAGAAAAGAGATATAAGTTCCTTGGCCTTAAATGAGGCGTCATGTTGTCTGTGCATGTTGACCATTTTACCATACCTCCTTATGGGTTATGGCAGGTCAAAATGCACCTATACCCCCTGTCCAGTTTTTGGGGTCCAGCTCACCCTATCTTTTGAAAGGGGTTGCGGTTCGAAAACCAGACCAAGCCTGGTGTGCCGACATCACGTACATCCGGCTGGCTCATGGATTTGTTTATCTTGTCGTGATTCTGGATTGGTACAGCCGCTACATTCCCTCTTGGGAGCTGTCGATTACGCTGGAGAAAGTGTTTTGTCTGGAGGCCTTACGGCAAGCCCTTCGGGTTTCGAAGCCGGAGGTTTTCAACACGGACCAGGGCTCCCAGTTTACGAGCCTGGAGTTCACCGGGCTTTTGGAAGAGGCAGGGATTCGAGTCAGCATGGATGGACGGGGCCGGGTTTATGACAACATTTTTGTTGAGCGTCTGTGGCGGACGGTGAAATACGAGGAGGTCTATCTTCATGAATATCGTACAGTGCCGGAAGCCCGGGAGCATCTGGCGGCCTATTTTCGGTTTTACAACACGGAACGGCCGCATTAGGCCCTGGGTTATCGGACACCGCAGGAAGTTTATTTTGGGTTGCCGGCAGCACCTGAGATCTTACTGGAGCCAAGGGTTTGTGATATGGACCGAGTCGAGATCGGCGATTGTAGGGAAAATGGTGAAGCCATTTTTTCGTGGTTTCTGCGAAAATTGGCTTTTGAGCATAAAAAGGACTAAAATGGTCACGGACGGCGGGTCTTCAATGCACCTTCAGAAAGCCTCTCAACTGTCCAATCAATGGGGTACACCTCAGTCGCAGGACTGTGGTATAAACCTACAAGGGTTCCTGTAGATGAGTTTATCAAGCGTTTCCGTATATACAGAGAAATTGCCAAACGCAATGCTATAGAGTCAGAAAATATTTTGAGGATAAAATTTGAAGAATTAGTAACAGATTATAAGAAAACATTGGATAAAATACTTAGGTTCCTATGTGAAGATAAATCTGTCCATGTTCATCCAAAGAAGTATTTTGACCCCGCAATTTCTATAAAGAACTTAAAGAATACTGTTATGAACCCCGTGAATCAAAGATATGAACCAGTTGAATCAAAGAACTGATAATATCAAGTCAATAACTTTCTTTTTTCCCTACAAAGAAGTCAGCGGTGTTCCTGTCCTGTTTGTGAGGATGTCTAGGTATATTGCTGAAAATTATGGAATAGAAACTCACGTGATTGATTATCCTGACGGCTGCATGACTAACATGCTGAAAGATAATACAAAGGTTAGATTGCATCCTTTCCGAGATGGAGTGCCTATAAATATACCGCCTGATACAATTCTCATAATGCAGTCAATTCTTCCATATACAATGCGGCCAGAATTAAAGATCAATAGTTCAACAAGAATAGTTTTCTGGACACTCTATCAATTTAATCTAATACCTACAATTATTCCATTACAGTTCTTCCGACATATCCAAGCAAAATATAAAAATTATAATAAGTTCATAATGAATACATTGCTAATAGGATTAAGAAATGAATTGAAGGAATTTATCGAAACGGCTACAGAAAAAAAGTCCATCTTTTATTCTGATGAAAGTATATTCAGAAATACTGCTGAGAGATTAAGTCTAAATATTAATTATCCTATTTATATGCCAATCCCATGCGAAGTATTTCAGAATCAAAAAATAAATAAAATATCAGGCAAAAAAGATTCTGTATCTTTTTGCTGGTTAGGGCGAATTGCAGATTTTAAAATATATATGCTCATCTATACTATTCAAAAACTTTCTGAATATGCGAAAAATAACAGATTTCCAATCGAAATGTATATTATCGGTGAAGGGCCTAAAATGAAAATGATAGACAGGCTAAATTTAGAACATGAATTTTTCCACATTGTAAAGGCAGGAATGTTAACAGAAGATAAGTTAAACCATTATCTATTAGAAAAAATAGATGTCCTGACTGCCATGGGAACATCAGCACTTGAAGGAGCAAAACTCGGTGTGCCGACCATTGTAGTGGATATATCGTATAGTAAAATATCAGGAGAATATAAATTCAAATGGATATTTGAGGTAAAGAATTATGTCCTAGGAGATATCGTAGATAAAAGTAGTTATGAAAAAAATAACAAGTCATTGGATAACGTGATTGAATTAATAATAAATAACTCCAGTTCTATTTCAGAAAGAACTCATGAATATTGCATCAACAATCATTCCTTACCGGTTGTAGGTGAGAAATTTATTAATGCAATTAAAGAGGCATCTTTTAAATATAACGACTTTAAATCCGAAATACTTAGAAAAAGTATGTTCAGAAAGTTATATGAATTTTTAAGAGATAATTATCGCTCTATGAATAAAAAATTTATATGGACTTAATAAGGCTTTCGCGTTCTATTGTTGGTCAGCAAGAAGCAGAAGCTGTATCTTGCGTCATCATTGAAGACGGATACCTTGGGATGGGATCAGAAGTTCAAGCATTTGAATCTGAAATAGCTACCTTTTTAGGTGTTCCGGCAACTAATGTTGTCTGCGTCAGTTCCGGCACTGCTGCACTGCATTTAGCTGTTCAGGCGGCTGCTAATCCCGGGGATGAAGTGCTTGTGCAGTCACTGACATTTATAGCATCATTTCAAGCGATATCTGGAGCAAGGGCAATACCTATTCCGTGTGAGGTTATTCCTGAAACTATTACGATCGACATTGATGATGCTAAGAAACGCCTTACTCCAAAGACAAAAGCAATTATGCCTGTACATTATGCAAGTTACCCCGGTGACCTATATGAAATTTATTCATTTGCCGATAAGCATGGGCTACGAGTGGTTGAAGACGCTGCCCATGCATTCGGATGTACTTACAAGGGCAAAAAAGTCGGTTCATTCGGTGACATTGTCTGTTTTAGTTTTGATGGGATCAAAAACATAACCAGTGGTGAAGGTGGTGCTATAGTCACTGCAGATCCTTTGGTTTCTGCACAGGTCCGCGACGCTAGACTTCTTGGAGTGGAAAAGGATACTGAGAAACGATATTCAGGTGAAAGAAGCTGGGAATTTGATGTTAAACGTCAGGGTTACAGATATCATATGAGTAATGTCTTTGCGGCACTTGGACGTGTTCAGCTTAAGCGGTTGTCTTCTGAGTTTGCTCCTAAAAGAATAGAACTGGCAAGACATTACAGGGAAAGGCTCAAAAATGTCCAAGGTATTTTGTTACTGAAAACAGATCTTGATTCAGTTATTCCACACATTCAGCCTGTCAGGATCATGAACGGTAAAAGAGACATGATACGTTCCGTGCTGGAAAAAGAAGGGATTCAAACAGGCATACATTACAAACCTAACCATCTGCTGAGTTACTATGGTGCTGGCAGAACCAGATTGCCGGTTACGGAACAATTATACGAGGAGCTTTTAACCTTACCTTTACATCCGAGACTCAGCATTCAAGATTTGGATAGAGTTTGTGATATATTATTGGAATTTCTACAGAAATAGATTTTTTAAAAATTGGGAGTTATAATTACAACAAAATGAAGACGGTAATATTATGTGGCGGGCTTGGAACCCGCCTTGCGGAGGAGACACAAATCAAACCTAAACCACTGGTTGAAGTTGGCGGAAAGCCTATATTGTGGCATATTATGAAGATCTATGCACATTATGGTTTCAAAGAATTTATTCTTGCCCTTGGATACAAAGGGGAAATGATTAAGGAATACTTTATAAATTATCCCGCATTGGCTAGTGATGTAACTGTCAACCTGCGTGAAGGCAATGTCGCATGGTCAAATAATAACGCTGAAGATTGGTTGGTCACTATGATAGACACGGGTCAAGATACATTGACCGGAGGAAGATTACACCGACTTGAATCTATTTTGAGGTCGAACGGAACCTTCATGCTGACATATGGGGACGGAGTGTCCGATGTCAATGTAGGAGAGTTGGAACGCTTCCACAGGTCTCATGGTAAGCTGGCTACGGTAACTGCAGTTAGGCCGGTTGCACGATTCGGCAGGATAGTGATGAAGGGTAATCTCGTAGTAGATTTTAAGGAAAAGCCTCAGGCCGAGGCGGGCTGGATCAATGGTGGGTTTTTTGTCTTTGAGCCAGGGGTGTTTGATTACTTACATGGTGATATGACTGTGTTGGAGGCTGATCCTCTTGAAAAACTTGCTCAAGATGGTCAATTAATGGCATTCCAACATGATGGATTCTGGTATTGTATGGATACAATACGAGATAAGAATGCGCTAAACCAAATGTGGAATAGCGGTAGAGCAGCTTGGAAAATCTGGTAGAAAAGATACGGGCGCCAAAAAGCGGGATATATTTCAATATTATTAATATACGTACAAAAAAAGTTAAGCACCAAGGGTATTTGCGAATTCATATTGCATTATAAAATGTATAGAACTATGAGAGGAGTTGCGATGATTCATTCCATACTCATAAATATTTTCAGATTATCAAACCGTTTATTGAATCCATTGGGAATTCTGATTTCAAAGCCAGAAGTAATCCATGGATCTCCCCGTTTTTCAGGGGCAACTTTATGGTCTAGGCGTCTTTATGACTTTAGGTTTTATTTTGAATTGCTTCATGACATCGAAGGTGACATCATTGAAAGTGGTGTACATTGGGGCTATGGAATTCTAGCTTTCTTACACCTCACAACGACTGGGGGGGCAAGTATCGAAAAATCTTCGGTTTTGACAGCTTTCGCGGACACTCCAAACCTGTCTCCGCAGATCGCTATGGCGGTTCTTTTACCAACTTAGGTCGCTCATTTGCCGTATCGAAATATGATGTTTGGAGGACACTCGAATTGGGCACCGGTGCAACTAAGAGGGAACTTAGCCAACGGGTAGAGCTAATCTCCGGATGGATACAAGATACTATGCCAGATTTTAAGAAGAGGGCGTGTAGAGAAAATATAAAGCTGGCATTTGTTCATGTTGATTGTGATTATTATGAACCCACTAAGGCGACATTAGAAAATATTTGGGATCTTTTAGAAAAAGGAGGTATTGTAGTTGTTGGAACTCTCAATAATCCGAAGTTAATGGGAAAGACTATAGCTGTTGAAGAGTTTCTAAGAAAACTTTCTGGCCATTCCTACGAGATAAAAACCCGATATGTTATTGATCACGGTAATCAAAGCGTTTCAACAACCTATTTACGCAAAATGTGAAGTGATGCGACGGAATAATGTAGAGAGTTTCTTGGAAATTGATCAATACGATACAGTCAACAATGTTTGATACACAAGATTCGACATTCCCCTCAGAAAATTTTACTGAATTGGTAAGACATGTTTGATAATGTCTATATAGGAAGAAAAGTTTTAATAATGGGGCAACCTGGTTTCAAAGGGCTTGGCTCTCTTTTGGCTGATTAAAATGGGCGCCGAAGCACGTGGCTTTGCCCTCGACATTCCAACTAACCCGTCAGGTTTTGAGATCCTTGGCTTGAAAAAACAAATACGCCATTTGAAAGAGGACATCCGTGATCTCAACCGCCTCAAGGAAGTTATGGATGAATTCCCGCCCGAAATCGTTTTTCATTTAGCAGCTCAGGCCCTGGTCGGAGGCTCCTTCGATGATCCAGGAAAGACCTTTAAGACAAATACGTTGGGGCCCCTGAATGTGCTTTCATGCGTAACGCACCGGGCATTGTTTCTGGCATTTTTATTATGAGCGATAAATGCTACAAGAACATGGGGTGGAGTGAAGTGGTCTAATTGTCAAGACCAAAAATGAATCTTTTTTTAGGTGCATATCCTTCAGCATGCCACGGCCATTTTCATCTGCCGGTAAGCCTCAAAAGGCGTATCATACTCCTTTAGGGATTGATGCAGTCTCTCGCGGTTGTACCGCTCGATGTACTTGGGGGTATAGAGAAAATGATATTTTAGGAGGAGAAGATCCTTAAGGTGCCTCAAAAGGATGTGCAGAATTAGTAATTTATTCATACATTCACTCTTCTTTCGAGATGGCCCTTGGATTGCGAGTATGCGTGCAGGGAATGTCATAGGCGGCGGGAATTGGGCACCCTACAAAGGTGAAATAGTAAAAGATTATTTCTTGAAATATCATTCATTGAACAGTGATATATCAGTGCATATTGCAACCGGTCAGGCCTCCTATGTAAATACCCATTCCGAAGACTGGATAATCCATATGATTGATACTGGACAAAATACCTTAACCGGCGGGCGATTGCATCGTCTTGAAAATTTACTACGTCCTCATGGCACATTCATGTTAACATATGGCGATGGTGTATCAAGTGTTGACATTCGGGCACTCGTAGATTTCCATAGGCAACATGGGAAACTGGCAACTGTCACAGCGGTGCGGCCTCCTGCACGCTTTGGCGAAATAGTTCTAGACGAAAATCAGGTGGTCGATTTCCATGAAAAGCCCCAGATCGGTGAGGGGTGGATAAATGGCGGTTTTTTTGTTTTTGAACCTGGTGTATTTGATTACCTGCATGGTGACCAAATTGAGCTGGAAAAAGAACCCTTAGAGAATCTGGTATCTGATGGTCAGTTAATTGCCTTCAAACATTATGATTTCTGGTACCCTATGGATACAGTTCGTGATCGTAATTATTTAAACAATGAATGGATCAAGGGTACCGCACAGTGGAAGGTATGGGAGGATTAATGTTTCTTAATATATATAAAGGTCGAAGGGTATTAGTAACAGGGCATACTGGTTTTAAAGGCTCGTGGCTAACCACCTGGCTACTTAGTTTAGGTTCCGATGTAGCAGGTTATTCCTTGGATATTCCTACCAAACCTTCCAATTTTGAAGTACTTGGGCTTATGCACAGAATTCAACATATTCGGGGGGATGTACGAGACCGAGATTCTTTACAGAGAGCGTTTGATCTTTCTAAACCTGAAGTTGTATTTCACCTGGCTGCTCAGGCTATAACACGTCGTTCATATGACATACCACAAGAAACCATTCATACAAACTTAATGGGAACAGTAAATATACTTGAGTGTATAAGGAAATCTGGTTCTGTAAAGGCAGCGGTTATAATAACCAGCGATAAATGTTATCAGAATGTAGAATGGATATGGGGTTATCGCGAAAGCGACAGATTAGGAGGGGAGGACCCTTATAGCGCTTCAAAAGCCTGTGCCGAAATCGCATGCTATTCATATGTTAAGTCCTTCTTTTCGAAAGATGGCTCCCCTAAAATTTCAACAGCAAGGGCCGGCAATGTAATTGGTGGAGGGGATTGGGCGATTGATCGCATAATACCTGATTGTGTGAGAGCCTTTTCTAAGGAAGAAAAACTTGAAATAAGAAACCCAAAGGCTACTCGGCCATGGCAGTATGTTCTTGAACCATTAAGTGGTTATCTATGGTTAAGTGCTAATTTGTTGCAAAATAATAAAAAACTAGTAGGTGAAGCTTTTAATTTTGGTCCAATAGGCGATGTAAACAGAACGGTAGAAGAATTAATAAGTGCTTTTGCAAAAATCTGGGGAAACGCTAGTTGGTGTATATCAGATAAGAGCAATTTAGCTAAAAAAGAATCAACTTTGCTAAAGCTTAATTGTGATAAAGCCTTATATTATTTAGGTTGGCGGACTGTGCTTTCTTTTGAAGAAACAATTGAAATGACTGCTAATTGGTATAAGGCTTTTTATAAAAATAAAAAAGATATGTATGATTTTACAACTGAACAGATTGAAGAGTATACAAATTTAGCTCGCAGGCGTGGAATTGTATGGACAGAATAGAATTTTAATCTTTTGAGCGGATGATGATTGAAGGTGTAATTGTTCAAAAATTAAAACAAATAGTTGATGAAAGAGGGAAAGTTCTCCATATGCTAAGGGCAGATTCTTCTATTTTTACAAGGTTCGGAGAGATATATTTTTCAGTTATTAATCCCGGTGCAGTTAAGGCATGGAGAAGACACCTTAAAATGACCCAGCATTTTGCTGTTCCTGTTGGTAAAATAAAACTTGTTCTTTATGATAATCGTGAGAATCCCTTAAACTCTGGAAAGATAGAAACCCTAGAAATCGGGGAGGATAATTATTGTCTCGTGAGAATTCCACCTTTAATATGGTATGGATTTCAAGGAATTTCATCTTTTCCTTCTCTCATTGTAAATTGTACAGATATTCCTTATGACCTTGCCGAAATTGAAAGGCTTGATGAGAATACATCAAAAATACCTTATAGATGGTAATGGAGGAATTATTATGATGGATGATAGGAAAGAACCTCTTGTTAGCGTGATTATGAATTGTTTTAATGGCGAGAAGTATCTCAAAGAAGCAATTGATAGCGTCTATGCCCAAACATATAAAAACTGGGAAATAATCTTTTGGGATAACGCATCCACAGACAGAAGTGCTGAGATCGCTCTGAGTTACGATAATCGCTTAAGATATTTCCGAGGTGATGAGACCATTCCGCTGGGCGCAGCGCGTAAAAAAGCTTTAGAACAGTCAAGTGGCGAGTTGATTGCGTTCTTAGATTGTGACGATGTTTGGTTACCTGAAAAGCTCGAAAAACAGGTTGAAACGATGTTTGATTGTAAATATGCTTTGTGTTATGCAGGGATAATTAATATCGACCAATTCGGGAACAAGATCGGGACCTATATTCCAAAATATCGAAGCGGTAATTTATTCCCTCAATTGCTGAAACAGTTTGATATAAATATTCCTACGGCAATGATCAGAAAATCTGTTTTATTAGAAAGCAAGTTATCGTTTGATGAGAATATTTTTGCCTCAGAAGAATATTGCCTTTTCATGCAGTTAGCTGTCAGCTACGAGTTTCATATTATCCCTTTTCCTCTGGCAAAATATAGAATTCATGAAAATGCCCTGTCTAATAAATCTATTAAGAATTGGGCTGATGAACGAGAGTATACATTGAATTTAATACAGAAGAATAATCCTGGAATTAGAAGAAAATATTCTACTGGTTTTAGAGAAGCATACGCTCGTGCACGATATTATCGCGCAAGATTTTATGCTCTTAATGGAAAAAAAGCCAACGCAATGCGAGAGTTAAGTAAAAACATATTTATTGATGCTAGGTATCTTGCATTATTATTTCTTCTTCTCATGCCATTACCACTATGGAATAAAACACATAACATACATTCAAAAAGAAAGATATTTAACATAATTGAATAGTGTTACTTATTAATTGTCACTGCCTTTATGCTAATATTGAAAGGGCCTTCTTGCTTTAGGGGTAAATATTGCGGGTTATATGGGTCTCTATGACGAGCCTTTCGCCTTTCACTCTGTTCATTGTGGGGCAAATTGATTGGTATCCAATGAGCTGCATGGATGTAATCAATGAATATTTGCCGCGAATTCCCTTCGAAAAGCCACAAATGATTCTTTTGGATATGTCAACTTTGTTTTATCAACAAAATTACCCAATGAACCCAAAAAGTTATACTTAGCACCTATTTAAATATATGGGCAAAAAAACGTTATATCTATCAGTCATTTTTATGCTAATCTCCACCCCAATTACAAACAACAACAGATATCAATATATATTATTTATTGCTTTATGTTTTTTTTTCGCAGTTAGACTATTAATTGGAAATAATATTGTTAAAACTAAATTAACCATCATTGATTTAATCCCAGTAATAATCACTTCAATTTGGCTTTGTGGACTATTAATAGGCTTTATATTAGGGAATAGTGTACAAAGCATTTTTAGTAATTTTGCGGGAATGACCGTATATTTATTTTATTACTTTCTTCTCATCGAAAAAGTTACCAAGGAATGGATATTTCGCGTTATATATATTTCTTCGCTTTTATGCATATTCATAACATCGATTAATCTACTAAAAAACATGGGTAGGCTAGCTCAAATAAGCGTTGCTCCGGGTTTATACAGACTAACATATTCTGAAGCATCATATGTGATATCAATAACTGTTGCTGTATTATTACTTTCATTTTTCGCGAATAAGAAAGACTATTCATATTACTTCAACAAGAAAGAAATTCCATTTTCTAAATCAAAATTAATTAGATTTATATTTTTGCTTTTGGGAATATATTTTGTTGCATTCGGCCCTGCATCTAAAGGATTTCTTTTGGGGTTTTTGTTTATTTTGTTGGTCTTACCTATAACATATTTTTTAAGATACATGCTATTCTTTAGGTTATACAAAAAGATATTTCTATTCATACTCGCCTTAATATTGTGTTTTTTCACAATTAGCTTTTCAAGATACAAACAATTGACTATTGACATATTCTCGCTTTCAGAAATATCTAATGCCGTGAGATTTGAACAGACGAAGTATTTGTTAAAGGAATTAAGTATTTTTGGCAAAGGATTAGGGGCTAGTCTAGAGAGCGGTTATAAGAGAGACGATCTTGGCTATGGTTTTGAGGTTACTTACATTAATTTGATACATAAATTTGGAATTTTATCGATTTTTATATTTTTTTTCTATTTTTTTACTATTTTTAAATCTATAAGAAACATATTTCATGGAAGAGAACTAAAATATTCTGCGGCGGCACTGGGAGCTATGTGTTATTTATTTGTAGCTATTGGAAATCCGGTTTTATTTAGTCCGACATGTTCTATATTACATTGCCTAGCATTATATTTAATAAGAAATATCTATGGGGTTGAAGGTCCAAACAAAAAATGGGGGATTAAGGCAAATACAAATTTAGTTCGGGCAATGCATTCGTTTACTTAAAGTTTTTCTTATCAAATCATGACAGAAAACCACAAGCTTTCAAGCCTGAGGATGAATGGCATCCTGGAGAGAAGCCAAGTTTGGCTGGCGAAGCGGGGATCGGTCACCTTTGCTATGAAAAAGCTCCGGCTTTTAGACCGGAGATCGCTACTTTGTGCTCATGCACCCGGCCCGTGGTCACTGAGTTCAATTTTAAGGCAAGTGAATCATGTTTTTAGGTAAAATATTACTCATAACCGGAGGCACCGGCACTTTCGGCAACGCCGCTCTGAACCACTTTCTGAACACCGAGGTCAGCGAGATCCGCATCTTCTCCCGCGACGAAAAAAAGCAGCATGAAATGCGCCTCTTTTATAATAATCCGAAGCTCAAATTTTATATTGGAGATGTGCGGAATCCTGAAAGCCTTAAAGATGCAATGGCTGGAGTTGATTTCGTGTTTCATGCAGCGGCTCTCAAACAAGTGCCATCTTGCGAGTTTTACCCCCTACAGGCTCTATACACAAATTCCATCGGTGCTGAGAATGTGATGAATGCCGCGATTTCAGCGGGAGCGAAAAGAGTGATCCTCCTCAGTACTGACAAGGCCGCATATCCGATTAACGCTATGGGTATGTCGAAAGCAATGATGGAAAAACTAGCAGTGGCGAAATCAAGGGTGGCAGCTTATCGAGACTGTACAATCTGTATAACGAGGTATGGAAATGTTATGGCATCCCGGGGTTCAGTCATTCCGTTGTTTGTTGAACAGATCAAGTCAAAAAAGCCTATTACAATCACTGACCCGAACATGACTCGATTCATGATGACTATTGATGATGCGTTAGATCTTGTTCTTTATGCTTTTGAACATGGTGAACCAGGGGATTTGTTTGTTCAAAAGGCACCGGCTGCAACCATAGAGACCCTGGTAAAAGCCTTGAAAAAACTTTATAAAGCAAATAATACAATTCAGATCATTGGAACTCGACACGGGGAGAAGCTCTATGAGACATTGTTAACGAGAGAGGAGCGAGCCCGAACTCAAGATTTGGGAGAATATTTTCGAGTTCCAGCTGATACCAGGGATTTGAACTATAATCTCTATTACATAAAAGGCACACCGGAAATGTCCCAACTGGAAGATTATCATTCGCATAACACGAGGCGACTTGATGGGGACGAAATGACGGAACTTCTCCTGAAACTTGATTTCATCCGTAAAGACATTGGACTAACTCTTTTAGGAAATGAATTGAGGGAATTTTAAAGGCCTTTTGATGGATAGTGTCTTTCGAAAAGTTGTTGTTACCGGCGCAAAGGGTTTTATCGGTCGTCACCTCATGGAAGTCCTTAATCGCCGGCCTGCTGTCGAGGTTCGAGGATTTGATATTGATAGTTCACCTGAGGTTCTTGCCACGGCTCTCATTGAGGCGGATGTCGTGTTTCATCTCGCAGGCGTCAACCGTCCGGAGCGAGTTGAGGAGTATGAAGAAGGTAATCACCTTCTTACAAAGAAGTTATGTGCGGTTCTAGAAGAAACCGGCAGGACTCCGATGGTTGTTTTTTCGTCATCCATTCAGGCTGAAATGGCTAACCCCTATGGAAAAAGTAAACTCAGGGCGGAAGAGGCACTCAGAGACTGGTCAAAACGCACGGGCGCGAGGGTTGCGATATTCCGGCTGAAAAATGTTTTCGGGAAATGGTGTCGGCCTAATTATAATTCTGTTGTGGCCACGTTTTGCCATAATGTGGCAATGGGATTGCCCATTTCGATCTCGGATCCGGCAATAAAGATCGTACTTGTCTATATTGATGATGTCATATCCGCTTTTTTGGATTGTCTCGACAGACCGCCTTATGGCTGTGAGTATAGAGATGTTTCTCCGTCGTTTGCCATTACTTTGGGAGATTTAGCCCGACAAATTGAAATGTTTAGAGACGGCCGTCATTCGCTTTTGCTACCCGATTTCTCTGATCCCTTCCTTAAAAGACTCTATGCAACATACATTTCTTATCTTAAGGAAAATGATTTTGCTTACCCGTTGACGATTCGCGAAGACGCCCGCGGAGAACTTGCAGAGTTTTTGAAGCAAATTCATTTCGGCCAGCTTTTCATATCAAGAACAAAGCCTGGGGTTACCAGGGGTAATCATTTTCATCATACCAAGGTCGAAAAGTTTCTTGTGGTTGAAGGTGATGCTGTCATTGGATTTCGAAGGATTGATGGAACTGAAATTATTGAATATCGGGTAAGTGGAAAAGATTTCAAGGTTGTTGATATTCCTCCCGGTTATACACATAGCATTGAGAATGTTGGGCCAGGCGAGCTCATTACGATCTTCTGGGCGGACGAGGTGTTTGATCCTAAAGTTTCAGATACTTATTCGTTGGATGTAGTCGAGAGGGATAATAAAGGAAAAAATTCATGAAAGTCGCAACGATTGTGGGTACGAGACCTGAAATCATTCGTCTTTCGAGGGTTATTGCGGCATTAGATAGGTATTTTGATCATGTGCTCATTCATACGGGTCAGAACTACGATTATGAATTGAATCAAATTTTTTTCGAGGATCTTGGCATCAGGAAACCTGATTATTGCCTGGATGCAGCCGGAGAGTCAGCGTCTGAGACTGCAGGTCAGGTTATCTCCCGCAGTCATAAAGTGCTTCAAGAGGTGCGCCCCGATGCAGCCCTTATACTTGGTGATACCAATTCATGCCTTGCGGCTTATTCCGCCAAGAGGTTGAAGATTCCCGTGTTTCACATGGAGGCCGGAAACCGCTGTTTCGATGAGCGGGTGCCTGAAGAGATAAACAGACGACTTGTTGACCATATAAGCGATATCAATCTTCCTTATAGCCAGATTTCGCGGCAATATCTTTTAGCCGAGGGATTTCCTGTTGACCAGATCATCGTAACAGGAAGTCCTATGTATGAAATATTAACCTATTATATGCCAAAAATCGAAAAGTCGAACGTTCTCGAAAAGCTTGGCCTGAAATCTTTGGAATATTTCGTTGTCAGCTGTCACCGGGAAGAAAACGTGGATTCTGAGACCAACTTTCGAGGGCTGGTTGAAATTTTTAATTGTCTGGCTAGTGAATACTCAAACAGAGTCATCGTCACCACTCATCCGAGAACAAGAATGCGTATCGAGAAAGAAAAAGTTGATTTGGATGAGCGTGTAGAATTGCATAAGCCCTTCTGTTTTACAGACTATGTGAAGCTCCAGATAAACGCTAAAGCCGTGCTTTCTGATAGCGGCACGATCACCGAGGAATCCTCCATCCTAAATTTTCCCGCATTGAATATAAGGGAAGCTCATGAAAGACCCGAGGGGATGGAAGAGGGGGCAGTGATGATGGTGGGGCTTAATTGGAGTTTGGTTCGTGAGGGGCTGAAAATCTTAGAGGGTCAACCTCGAGGTAATGAACGAATCCTTCGCATTGTCAAGGATTACGATTCGCCAAATGTGTCAGAAAAAGTCGTTCGAATTATTCTTAGTTATACAGATTACATTAACCGAATTGTTTGGCGGAAAAATCAAACGTGATGCCATTTTTTATTTAATCTGCCAGTTTTGATCTGCAAAAACAGAGCTACTCTTTCTTTCTATCCATGCGAATACTTATCCTGACTCAGTGGTATCCGCCGGAGCCGGCTTTGCTTATCCAGGAATTGGCTCAAACTCTACACTTCAGAGGACACGATGTCACAGTCCTGACCGGTTTCCCCAACTATCCTTCCGGCAAAATTTATCCAGGCTATCGTCTACGGTTGCGACAGCGGGAAATACTGAACGGCGTCCCGGTTATCAGAGTGGCCCTCTACTCTGAGCACAGCCGTTCCGGCCTGCGTCGCGCCCTTAACTACATCTCTTTTGCCCTTTCCAGCTCCTTCCTTGGCCCCTGGTCTGTTGCGAGACCGGACGTCATCTTTGTTTACCATCCGCCGTTGACCATCGGTTTGCCGGCCTATATACTCAGTCGTTTGTGGGGAGTGCCGTTCGTATATCAGATTCAAGACATGTGGCCGGAAACTCTAAGGGCAACAGGTATGCTCCACAACGCGAGCTTATTGAGATGGGTTGGTCGCTTTGCTCGGTGGATTTACTCCAAGGCTCACACGATACTTGTCATTTCGCCGGGGTTTCGAAGAAATCTACTTGAGAAGGGTGTGCAGCCAGAAAAGATTCGAGTCGTCTCGAACTGGGCTGAAGGAAACGCCGATTACCAAGCTTTGCCCGATAACCTGTCCGTCCAAAATCTTGACCTTGTTCGGCGATTCAATGTCATGTTTGCGGGAAATTTGGGAGAGGCCCAGGGACTGGAAACGGTTATAAAAGCCGCGGTGCTTCTTGAAGACCTTAAAGACGTGCAGTTCGTATTCGTTGGCGATGGGGTTGCATTGTCGCGCCTAAAGGAGATAGCCGAGGCTCAAGAGCTTTTAAATATACGATTCCTGGGACGCTATCCGCATGATGCAATGCCCGGCCTGTTTGCTCTCGCCGATGTGCTGCTGGTTCATCTTAAGGACGACCCCCTCTTTCGGATAACCATCCCTCACAAGGTTCTAACCTACTTGGGAACGGGAAAGCCTATTTTGGCCGCAGTTGCAGGAGATGCAGCTGATCTTGTAATTGAGGCGAGAGCAGGTGTTGCTTGCCCGCCTGAAAATCCATGTGCTCTGGCTGAGACTGTACGCTGCCTTTATGCCATGAAAACCGATGAGCGTCGAGCGCTTGGCGAACGAGGTCTTCAGGCAGCACGCACACGCTACAGCAGAGATGTGTTGACAAGAGAGATTGAAACTGTGCTTATGAAGGCCGCGACATTTGAACGCTAGTTGTCTTATGTATATACGTTTCGGCAAGAGGTTGTTTGATTTAATACTCACGATACCTGCATTAATAATTCTCCTGCCTATCTTGGGAATAATTGCATTACTGGTACGTATTAAGCTTGGTTCACCCATTTTTTTCTGCCAACTGCGACCTGGGTTACACGGCAAGACGTTCTTCCTTTACAAATTCCGCACAATGATTGAAAACCGTAATGAAAAAGGCAATCCGTTGCTTGATTCCGAAAGGCTCACTCCATTTGGATGTTTTCTAAGGAAGACCAGCCTTGATGAGTTGCCCGAATTATTCAACGTTCTACGTGGTGAAATGAGTCTAGTCGGACCGCGACCGTTATTGATACGCTATATGCCTTATATACGCGAATTCGAAAGAATCCGGTTTTCTATACGTCCAGGAATAACTGGTCTTGCTCAGATTATAGGTAGGAACGATCTTCCCTGGGAAGAAAGATTCCGTTTAGATGCTGAGTATGCGAGGAATATAACATTTTTCAATGACATCCATATTATTTGTCTTACTTTAGCGAGGGTTGTCCAATGTAGTGGTGTGCAGGTTGATCCTGGAAGGGTCATGCTGGATCTGGATAAGGAGCGCGAGAAAAAACCTTTGGGTTAAGAGTGCTATGCCAGCCACCCAAAGAGAATCTCGAGTGCGCAAAGCAAGTCCTGGCGATGCCCGTGGAATTCTTAATCTTTTTACCAATGCTTTTAGCCCGGCGCTTTTAAGATATACGATATATCGATCTCTAGCCGTTGAATCCTATCTCAAGGCATACATTAACTCCCCTCCGCCAGGTTGGGTTCTTTTCCTAATTGAACAAGAGAATGAGGTATTAGGAGCCTATATTGCGCAAGAACGTTCTGAAGGTTGGTTTCTTAATTATATCGCGGTGACCCTGCATAAGGAAGGTCGAGGAATTGGCGGACAGCTTCTTGAACACTTTGAGCAGGAAGGCCGCCGTCGTGGAGCAAAAAAGGCACTCCTTGATGTTTTTGAGAGCAACTCTCGGGCGCTTACATGGTACTATTCAAAGGGGTATGAGCTCATAAGACGTTCTTTTTTTATTGCTATTTCTATACGCGAAGCGGCAATCTTTCGAGGGCCCGATTTGGTAGTAGATGATAAGGAATGGAGAAGGGCTTTGGACGAGGAGCAGAGGCGGGGCTTCTCCAACGTAGATGGCTTCTGCCACAAAGGGAGTATGAAAGTAGGCTTGATTGCGGGCGACACATTGAGGTTGATGTCTTGGGAGGGCCTTTCTCTACAAGAGGCCGCTGGGGCAATAGCAAGGCGTTTAGGCAATGGTCGGGAGGAGCTAGTAATATTGAGCCTTCCACGCCTTCCTTCGGGGCTCCCCTTAATTAGCCAAGAAGCGGTCTTACGGCTTTCAAGGAAATTAATTAGCTGCAAAGATGTCTCATGATAAGGGCAATCAATATCAATAAGAAGCCATGCAATAAGAAAGCATTCTTACGACCATGGATTCCCTTCCCAAGAGCTCGTGATGCTTTTGCCGCTCTGATTTATGCATTGAGAGTAAGGAAAATGGGAGGCAGGATATTGCTCCCCGCTTATATAGGATGGAGCCCTAAGGAAGGCTCGGGGGTTTTTGACCCGGTCAAGAAATCGGGATCTGCATGGGCATTCTACCGCCTCACTCCTACTTTGGATATCGACCTTGATGACTTTGCGGCCAAACTAAACAATGGAAATACTTCGGTTGCCCTTATCATACATTATTTTGGTTTTCCCGCGCCCTCTGCCGCAAAAGCTGCCTCTTTGGCCAAAGCAGCCGGAGTGCTAATAGTGGAAGATGAGGCCCACGCACTTTACTCAGATTGGGTGGGTGGTGTTTGCGGACGCAATGGAGACGCAGTCCTATACTCATTTCATAAGATGCTACCAGTAAAAATGGGGGGAGCAATCGCATTTAATCCCTCTTTCCCTTCCCAGATCTACAAACGCCTTCGAATGGAAGCTGTGCTAACTAACCTTCCCTATAACCCGACAGACTGGGACGGCCCAGCCATCGCGATGGCGCGAAGACGAAACGCCTCGTTCCTTTTGAGTCGTCTGGAGTCCCTCAAGGGTGCGGTAATTCCCCTCTATGAGACTATCCCCACGGGAGCTGTACCCCAGACATTGCCGGTGCTAGTAAAAAACACGGACCGAAATACTCTATATAAAACAATGAACGCAGAACGTTTTGGAGTAGTGAGTCTTTATCACACCTTAGTTCATGAGATCCCCGAGGACGTCTTTCCTGAATCATATTCTATTTCTCGATCCATCTTAAACCTTCCTACCCACCAAGATGTTGAGGAGACATCTCTTGAGGCCGTGATTCGAGCGTTGAACTTACATCTCCGGAGGCGGTCGTGATGGAATGGGAAGGCTTCCGCGTTTTAGATGCGGCTAATCGTGAAGAATCCGAGGCATGGCTGGAGCTTTGGCGAGAATGGCCTGATCATGAACCTTTTGGACATCCTTCTTACGCCGCTCTTTTCGCCCGGCAAAATGATCATGTTGTTTGTCCCGCTTGGCGTTCTGATAAAGGGAGAGTCATTTTTCCTCTCATTCAGAGGCCTTTGGGGGTTGAACCATGGGCGCGTCTGGACAACCGGTCGGATCTTACATCACCCTATGGATATGGCGGTGCTTTTACCTGGGGGGAAGTGGATGAAAAAAGCTACTGGAACTCTTTTGAGGCATGGGCACAAAAGGCTGGTGTTGTGGCGTGTTTCTTGCGACTGAGCCTTTGGCCAGAACAGATTCTTGAGCCGCCGAGAGGTATTGATACGGTTTCGTTAAATGTAGCGGTAAATCTAACGCCAGGGCCGGAAGTGATTTGGCGTGGATACAAACATAAAGTTCGAAAAAATGTCAACCGTGCTTTGCGTGATGGCCTTGAAACGGAGATTGACTGTAATGGTGAGAGGCTTTCCGAATTTCTCGAAGTCTACTATGACACAATGCAACGGCGGGAAGCAGATAAGAGGTATTTTTTTCAAGAGTCGTTCTTCCATAATCTCTGCGTATCAATGCCGGGATGCTTTGCATTCTTTCATACCTTAGCAAAAGGGCGGGTGGTTTCCTCTGAGCTCGTGCTTGTATCAAAGTGTCATGTTTACTCCTTTCTTGGAGGCACTTTACAGGAATGGTTCGAGAGCCGTCCCAACGATTTACTCAAACATCGCATTATTGAGTGGGCCTATAGTCAGGGAAAAACCGCGTTTGTACTTGGAGGGGGATATAAAGAAAACGATGGAGTATTCAACTATAAAAAGGCATTTGCGCCCCAGGGAACGGTGCCTTTCCGGGTTTGCAAGCTGATTCTGGACGAGGTATGTTATTATGAATTAATTGAGGGCAGACGCAACTATGAAAAGCTGAAAAGCGTTAATTGGACCCCTGTAAATAGTTATTTCCCTGCCTATAGATCATGAACGATAGAAAATTGCCTCGCATCTACCTCTCCCCGCCGCACATGTCCGGATACGAGGAGGAGTTCGTGGCCGAGGCGTTCCGGTCGAACTGGATCGCGCCACTCGGCCCCATGGTGGACGCCTTCGAGAGGGAGGTGTGCGCCTACGTCGGAGTTTCGCACGCGACGGCGCTTTCGTCGGGGACGGCGGCGCTTCATTTGGCCCTGCTGCTCCTCGGTGTTAAGCCCGACGACGAGGTCCTGTGCGCGACGCTGACTTTCAGCGCGTCGGCGAACGCGATCGTATACTCCGGCGCCGAGCCCGTATTCATCGATTGCGACCGGAAGACCTGGAACATCGACCCGGACCTGCTCGAGGAGGAGCTGGCCGCGTGCGCGGAAAGGGGCCGCAGGCCCGGGGCTGTCATGGCCGTCGATCTCTACGGCCAGTGCGCCGATTACGGCCGGATCGAGGAAATCTGCCGGAGATACGAAGTGCCTCTGATCGAGGACGCGGCCGAGGCCCTCGGAGCCACGTGCAACGGGAAGAAGGCCGGGTGTTTCGGCCGGATGGCCGTCTTCTCCTTCAACGGCAACAAGATCATCACGACTTCGGGAGGGGGGATGCTCGTATCCTCCGACGGGGAGCTGATCCGGAAGGCCTGCTTCCTGGCCACCCAGGCGCGGGACCCGGCGCCCCATTACGAGCACTCGACGATCGGCTACAACTACAGGATGAGCAACCTTCTGGCCGCCGTCGGCCGGGGACAGTTGAAGGTCATCGAGGAGTGGGTCGCCGCCCGGCGCCGGAATTTTGACCTGTATCGGGAGGCGCTTGAGGACGTGCCGGGCATTGCGTTCATGCCCGAGGCAGCCTATGGCCGTTCGAACCGCTGGCTGACATGCATCACGGTCGAGCCGCAGGAATTCGGGGCGTCGCGGGAAGACATCCGGCTGGCCCTCGAGGCTGAGAATATCGAGGCGCGGCCCGTGTGGAAGCCGATGCACCTCCAGCCGGTGTTCGCCTCGTGCCGGAGGCGCGGCGGGGATACGGCCGCGGAGTTGTTCGATAAGGGACTCTGCCTTCCGAGCGGAAGCAGTCTCGCGGAAGAGGATCTGGGAAGAGTCGTCGAAGTCATTGTCAAGACCGGAAAATTGTGATATTTACATATAGCTTCTCAGGGAACCTACGCCCGTTGGGAAACCGGGAGAGAGACTGAAGACGGGCATAAGACCGCGCTGAAGGTCGTCGTTTCTCTTTTCCGGCGATGCGAACGGGTCTTTATCAGGGGTTGGTGCCATGAAAGAACGCTTTATGGAATTCATCAGGGATATTTTCAAGACGACGACGTTCAAAAGACGAGCGTTTTTTCTGGTTGCGGATATCCTTCTCATTGGCTTTGCCATGTATGCGTCCTTCTTGATCAGGTTCGACGGGAAGATACCTTATGAATTCTCGCGCTTTATGAGGGAATACATCATTCTGGCCCTGGCAGTAAAACTGGGCTTTCTGATTTATTACGGCATGTACGGAATTTCCTGGCGGTTTTTCAGCCTCACGGAGCTTCTGAAGCTTTTCAGGGCGGTCACTCTGTCCTCTGTTTCACTGGGACTTCTCCTGTTTTTTCTCAAGACCTATGCGCCCTTCATAGTGTTTCCTCGCTCGATAATCCTGCTGGATTATATTTTTACAATGGGATTCATCGGAACCCTCAGGATTTCGAAGAGGGCACTTCGGGAATTTTGGATAAGGACGGAAAAGCAGGCTAAGGGTAAATCGAGAGTCCTGATCATTGGAGCGGGTTCGGCCGGTGAACAAATCGGGAGAGAGATGCTGAACAATAAAAAGTCCAGGTATTACCCCGTGGGATACATCGATGACGACCCGGCCAAAAGAGGCATCAGCATCCACGGCATTAAGGTTCTGGGGACAAGGGAGGATATTCCACGGGTGTTGGAGACGAATAGAGTAGAAGAGGTCCTCGTGGCCTTACCCTCGGCGAGTTCGAGGGAAATCAGGAAAATCGTCGAAATCATCAGGAAATCGAACCAGGTGGACAAAATCAAGATCCTGCCCGGCATTGCGGACCTCATGGACGGGAACGTGACCCTTTCCGACATCCAGGAGGTCAAGATCGAGGACCTGCTCGGGAGGGAGCCCGTGGAGATCGATTTCCGGGCGATCAGAGACTTTTTGTCCGGGAAAAGGGTGCTCATTACCGGAGCGGGTGGGTCCATCGGGTCGGAGCTTTCAAGGACGGTCCGCCAGTTCGAGCCGAAGTCCCTGGTGTTATTAGACATCGACGAGACAGAGCTTTTCCTTCTTCAGCACCGGCTGAGGTCAGAGTCTTTGGAGATCGTTCCCGTGATCGGCGATATCAATGACGAGGCGAAGATGAGATTCGTCTTCGAGAAATTTAGGCCGGAAATCGTCATCCATTCGGCGGCCTACAAACACGTTCCCATGCTCGAATACTACCCGGAAGATGCGGTGAAGACCAACGTCAATGGGACGAAAATCCTGGCCGGGCTGGCGATGGCGCACGGGGTGGATAAGTTCGTCTATATCTCCACGGACAAGGCCATCAACCCCACGAGCATCATGGGTTCGACCAAACGAGTCGGCGAGGAGATGCTGCGGATTCTGAACAGGAGAAATAAGACGCGATTCATCTGCGTGAGGTTCGGGAACGTCCTGGGAAGCCGGGGGAGTGTCACTCAGCTCTTCAAAGAGCAGATTCAGCGGGGCGGGCCGGTGACTGTGACCCATCCGGAGATGAAGAGGTACTTCATAGTGCCCTCGGAAGCGGTGCTCCTCGTGCTTGAGGCTGCAGCCGTGGGAGAGGGCGGAGAGGCTTATGTCCTGGACATGGGCGAGCCGGTAAAGATTGTGGATTTGGCGCGGGAGATGATCAGGCTCAGCGGCCATGAGCCGGATGTGGATATCCCGATTGTGTATTCGGGGCTGAGACCCGGGGAAAAACTCTTCGAGGAGTTGCTTGGCGCGGAGGAGGGGTCGGAGCCGACCGAGCATGCAAAAATATTCAAGGTGAGAGATTCAAGGATGAGAGACGAGGGCGAATTGTTGGTCAAGATCGACCGATTGATCAGTTTATGCCATGGAAGTGGCCGGCGTGAGGAAATCATTGATTGTCTCAAGGAGATCGTGCCCACGTACAAGCCGGATGGGGCGGAGGCGCCGTTAAGCCGCTGGTAAGGAGGGTGGTTGGATGCGATGCCGGCGATTGATGCAGCCATGCTCATCATCTGCATCCAGCTTCTCATCTCAACCCTTGTGTCAGGGGATGTGCTGTCGGGCCTTCCGAAGATCGCGGGTGTCCTGTTACGGGATTCTTGTCTTTTATGCCCTGGTAAGGCTGCTGAAATCAAGGGGACTGATCCGGACGGGAATCGCTGTATTTCTCGCCGGCGGATTGGCAATCACGGCCATCGGGGGGATGGGGACTTTCTTGGCAAAGGAGCCTTTTTTCGCGAAGGTCGTGACGGTAGTGTTCAGGAAGGTGCCGCAGAAGAATTGGGGTTTCCAGGCGGCCGAGCTTGGACTGAATCCGAGTGCCGTGGCCGGCGTGATGACGCTTTTCGTGCCCTTATGCGTTGTGCTAGCGGCGTGGGGGATGATGAAGATGTTACGCACCTCCCAGGAAATACAAGTAAAGAAAAAGCTATGTTCATATTGCCAAAATCGGGAGTAGCCGGTGTGCCAGATGAAGCCTTCTTTCATGAACCTGGAGAATCTCAGTTTATCAGATTCTTTTTCGCTAAAGAAGATAAGGAATTAGACGAAGCCTGCAGGAGGCTTGAAAGGCTAAAATAAACCGAGGCGATTAAGATTCAAGGGGAAATGCAGAAGGGAGATATCGTTAGATGAGATACAAAAAAATCCTATTTACCAAAGTAAATCAGCTTTTTATTGATATCTTTATTTTTGTCTTTTCCTACTTTGCGGCGTTTTTCATTCGATTTGAAGGTGTCCCTGATCCGATTAATTTAAAACAGCTCATCATTCTTTTTCCTTACGTTGCACTGGCAAGACTCCTAACTTTCTCCATTTTTTCCATCTATTCGATTGCCTGGAGGTATATTTCAATTTTTGATGTTATTTCCATCGTAAAAGCATGTATTCCTGTTACTGCTCTTTTGTTTCTGGGAAGAATATTGCTGCCTGATCAATTCTCCCTTTTAAGGCTACCCTTTGGAATAATTGCCTTGGAATTTCTTTTAGTACTTCTTGGAACTCTTGGCGTAAGGATAACAAGAAGACTGATGATTGAATTATCTGAAAGAGAAAAGTTCGAAAATGCCAGTAACCGCTTAACCAAGAAAAGAACCCTGCTGATCGGAGCGGGCGATGCTGGAAATATGATAGCCAAAGAACTGAGACAAAGAACTGATCTGGGATATGAAATTTATGGATTTGTTGATGATAATCCTAAAAAATTTAGGACAGTGATTCAAGGGATAAAGGTATTAGGAAACACAACACAAATTCCCGAAATTGTTAAAAAGCTAAAGATCGATGAAGCCATAATTACGATTGCCAATGCTTCATCTAAAGATATAAGGCGAATTGTCGGCGTCTGCGAAGGAACAAAAATAAGGGTGAAAATTATCCCCGGGCTATTCGAAATTCTGGATGATAAAGTAAGAGTCAGCAAAATAAGAGAAATAAACATTGATGACCTCTTAGGAAGGAGTGTTGTCAATTTTAAAAGTCGCCTACCTGAAATTCTGCGCCAATATCAAAATAAAAAAATATTGGTCACTGGCGCTGGAGGCTCCATAGGTTCTGAACTCTGTCGACAATTGGCTAATTTTAGACCAAGAGAATTAATATTAATAGATAAGGATGAGAATAGTATTTATGAAATAGATTTTGAGTTAAATTCTAAGCCTGTTGAATTTAAAATAACTCCGTTTATAGCTGATATCAGAAATTTTAAGAGGTTAAAATACATAATCGAGAAATATCGTCCTGAAATCATCTTCCATGCAGCAGCACACAAACATGTGCCCCTTATGGAATTTAATATTTCAGAAGCCATTTTAAATAATATTCTGGGAACGAGAAATATCTCCAGATTAGCAGCAGAGCATCAAGTTGAAAGATTCATTTATATTTCTACTGATAAAGCTGTTAATCCGACGAGTGTGATGGGAGCCACTAAGAAGATAGGAGAAATTATTATTCAGGAAGATGCTTCTAAAGGCAGCACAAAATACTCATGCGTGCGTTTTGGGAATGTTTTAGGAAGCCGGGGAAGCGTTGTCCCTTTATTCCAAAAGCAAATAGCTCTAGGCGGGCCTCTCACGATAACTCATCCCGATGTAAAAAGGTATTTTATGTCGATCTCAGAGGCTGTTCAACTCATTATCCAGGCCGGGACTCTCGGAAACAAAGGCGAAGTTTTTATTTTAGATATGGGAGAGCCGATAAAAATACAAGAGCTCGCAAAAGATTTATTAAGATTATCCGGAATTGCGGAAGATGATATTGAAATTAGATACGTGGGCATGAGGCCGGGAGAAAAATTATACGAAGAAATTTTAATCCACGAAGAAAAAACCAACGCGACTCAGTTTGATAAGATTTTTATAGCTCCTCCTATTGAAATTGATAAAGACAAATTTTCGAATAAACTGAACGAGCTAATAAAAGCAGCTCATGCGTGTGATGAAAACAAAGTTATAGAATGTCTGAAAGAAATAGGGATTGCGTATAATTCCCAAGCATAAGGGAACCACCATTTTTTCGGTTTTAGATTGACAACTTCAGGCAAATGGGCGCTTGTTGTTCTTTATATAATTGGAATATTTGTCTTCACTCCTTACCTTCCTAATCTTATCCAATTCGCTTCTTCCCGCTGGTCAAAAACAAAGGTACCTCATTTTGTTTTAGGCATGGAAATATTTTTGGCCTTACTGGTTTTAATTTGCGTAATTGTTTTTCTGAAATTCAGAAGAAATAAATATCTTTATTTTCTTCTATCCTATGGAGGCATTCTCCTTCTCGCGTTCATTATCTATCAATTTCTTCCCAACCCTTACGAATTTACCCATCTTCCAGAATATGCGGTTCTAAGTGCCCTCATAATGAATGCTATGGGAAAAAAAGAGAGAAAATCTTCTTCAATAAAAAAGCCTTATCTTTTAAGCGGATCGATTACCGGTGTCATCGGAATAATTGACGAAATATATCAGTATTTTCTGCCCAGAAGATATTGCACCATTTATGATATATTTTTAAATATCTTAGGCGGAATTTTAGGACTACTGGTCTTCTGGGGGACAAGAAGGCAATAATTGCACAAAAAACAATTATCAATTCCCCCTATATCCCCCCTTTATCTAAAGGGGGGAGAAGGGGGAATCATGAGCAATTAGCCGGACCAAATAAACAGAGACTCTAATGATTAAGAATAGAAGAGCAAATTTGATCCTTGTTCTGGTTATTGTCATTTATGTCATTGGTCTCTATTTTTTCTATTTTCAATATGTCCCCATAGTAAAACCATTTCAATTAGTGCTTATTACTCTTCTCTCTATTACTCTTATGCTTACAACAATTAATTCTAAATGGGGAAGTTTGTTTTTTAT